>JAANMV010001789.1_pt1 | contig 22688 bp, 9 predicted proteins | sample 7279661 | NCBI WGS metagenome assembly JAANMV01 (sample SAMN14094540, study PRJNA606508) | bioreactor metagenome | isolation source: A lab-scale SPAN reactor treating ammonium-rich wastewater day 121 | place: Ireland: Galway | collected 2017-05-16
ACGGCGTATCTCACCTTCGAACCGTGAGCCTCGCCGACCACCACCTGATCTACACTAATTTCTCGGGCCAAGTTGTCTCAAAGTTGTTGGCACATACCGTATAGGAGCATTCACGTGCCTGCATCCATAGCAAATACTAAACTGCAGAAATTCCTTGCCGCCGTTCTTCCGGCTTTGGCGTTGTTTATGGCGCTGATAGCGGTTCTAGATCAACCGGTACAGGCACACGCTCAGGCGCAGCAGCCGCCTACCGGCCTCGATCTGGTCTTCGTGATCGACCAATCCGGTTCGATGGGCGGACTGGCCTATGGCAGCACCGACCATCCCTTGCCCAACGATCCCAACAGCCTGCGCTTCGAGGGCTTGCAGCAGATGGTGGACCGGCTTGGCAGCTATCGCCTGAACTATTATCCAGACACGAATATTCAGTATCAGTTGGCAGTCGTCTATTTTGGCAGCACGACCGAAGTCATCGTACCTTCTACTATCATTGATCCTGATACGTCAGATCAATGGGAGCCGTTGCGGCTACGGCTCACCAGCGAGTTATCCGCTGATGCTTTCAGGCGTAACCTGGGCAATACCAACCACATCGGTGCGCTCCAACAGGCCAAAAGCATTCTGCAGCAGATGGAAAGCACCTGGCAGGGAGGCCGTCATACACAAGCCATTCTCATGCTGACAGATGGCGAGTGGTATTTGGCCTGTCCACAGCCGATTTTGAATGAAGCTGGCACGCCACAACCGGTTGCCAATGAACCGGCGTATTGTCGAAATGGAGATTTTCAATACAATGTTTACCGTAATCTCCTGGATGCTTATGTTCAAACCGAGATCTGGCCAGAAAATTACGAGTTCTATCTGGGAGCGATCAATGATCGTGATCCTCAGAAGGAAACCTGGTCGCGCGTCAGAACCTGGTGGGATAAATGGACGAAAGGAAATGCGGAATTGCTGGATCGCAATTTGATGTGGGTGTTTTTCGAGCAAACCTTGGCTGAACTAACCGTTGAAAAAATCCCATCCAAGGAAGGGGAAGTTACGGAGATACCAATTACGCAAACTCGGCTCTGCCTTAACCCTTATCTGCAAAAAGTAACAATTATCATCCATAAACCCGAGCCTTCTCAGCGCGTCTTGTTCTACCAGGAAGATGGTCAATTATTAGATGATTTAGTCAGGACGACTGTAAAAGATGCCGATAAGTTTATCGAACAAATCATCGTGCCTAATCCTGAACCAGGCTGTATTACTATTGAACGACCTACAAGCGCCGGCATTCATCGTATTTTCGTGTTCAAGTTAAACGCCAACGTTGGCTGTGACGGGGTATCATCTACTCCTCAGTATCTTCCTCTGCAGCTTCGCTGTACTATCGATGGCGGGACCGGCAAGCTGCCGCCCTATAAAGATCCAAAATATGCGCTTGAGGTTGAAGTAGCGTTAAACGGACCATCTGGCAACGCTGAACGCGTACAACTACATTCTCCACAGATAGATGGCATCTACACAGGATTCTTCTTGCCGGCGCAAACGGGCCTGTATGAGTTCAACTTACTGGGAAGCACACATTCCTATACAGGCGAAAAAATCCAGTTCTTCGGCTGGCCGGAGAACGGCGCGCCTGCCAGTTTCACCGTCGAGCCTACTTCGCCCCGTCTGCAGCCGGTTTCTCCGCCTACAGCGCTGGTTCCCGCCACCGTGAATGTGGCCCTGGTTGATGCTGGGGGAGCGCCCTTGCAGATTCCGGCTGGGACAAGTGGCTATGTGCACATGCAGTTGTCGCTGGCGCCCGACAAGATCGGCCAGCCAGTGGAACTGTCCGCCGGTGCTTCGGGCTATGAAGGAACCTTTGTCATCTCCGAGGCAGGGGCCTACGAAGTGAGCCTGACCGGCGATGTCGAGAACCCCGCCACTCGCCAGCGGGTTCGCGCTTTCAACGAATCGTTGGGACAGATCAATGTACTGCCGCCGCGACCCACATGGCAAGGATTTGCCAATCCGTGGCCGCAGTACCGCGAAGCAACCGTCGATTTTCAGCTCATGGACAATGATGGCACTATCTTCGCCGATGCCATCGATGCAAAATGGCAACTGACGGCAGAGGCAAAGGTAAGTGGCGGGAGCCAGGAGACGATCGTGCCGCTGAGCATCGCCGGGCCAAGTCGTTGGCAGGGCGTCTTCACCCCGCAAGACGCCGGTGATTTCAATGTCAGCATCAGCGTATGGGCCGACGATCAGGCCGGCACCCGCGTCGCCTTGCTCGAAGACCAGATCATTTTCCCCTTTGCCGTGCAGCCGATGACGCTGGTGCAGAAACAGATTGTTGTCCCGGAGCCAAATGTGGAACACGCCTGGCGGGATCTGTTCTGGCGGCCACAGCCCGTGGCCATCGAAGTGGCGCTGGTGGACGATGCCAACAATGCCATTGCCCCGGCAAAAGCCCTGAAGAACGCAGCAGCTATGCCCTTCGAGGTATCTGTAATGACGCCTGACGGCAAAGAGATTGGGCCTTTACCCTTACGGCAGGGCGAGGCGCCGGGCCGTTACTTGGCTACCTTCGATGATTACAATCCGTTCGTCTGGTATGCGCACCGCGATCTGGGCTGGTACGAAGTCAACTTGCATACCCTGGCGGAGTTGAAAGAAACCTACATCTACCAGACGGACGACGACGTGACCGCACGTGTGCATCTGGTGCGGCATCCTTTGTGGTGGCTGGCGCCGCTCATCGCAGCAGCCTTGCTGCTGCTCATCCTGATCTACTTCGTCTATCAATCCTATCTGCGTCTGTGGACGGCGCGGGGTGTATTACGCAATGATCAGGGCGGTATCATCGCTTATCTACATGATGCCGGCAAGCACACGGTTGTTTTCAAGCACAATCTGGGTAGCGAGATCAAGAAAGTTCGTGTGCATCACCCCAGGGGCCAAAAGAACCGTGTGATCATGACTGTGTGGAGACGAAGAGGCCCCAAACTAGGTCCCCGACTCAGTTCATCTCTCAGCGGCGTGACTTACGATCCCCAGCACAGCGCTGCCCCGACCATCGCCTTCAGCGTTCCTCTGCTTATTTTCGTCATTCTCTCACTCATCACCCTGGCCGGGCTGCTTGGCGTTGGCTTTGTGGTGCTTTCCAGTTTGACATGAAGTGAAAGAATCGCGGCCTATTTTGCCATAGAAGTTTAATGAAAACCCCTACCACTCATCCCCACTCGTCTTCCAGGGAGGACTACCGTGAGTAACGAAAAACAACCCATGTATCGACCTGCTTTGGTGATCGGGCTCGGCGGCACCGGCGTGTTGGCCTTGCGCCATCTCAAGGCCTCGCTCAAAAGCTCTCAGGACGGCCAACTACCCCCGCAAGTCCGGCTGGTGGCGCTTGATACCGTGAAAGAGGAGAAAGACGCAGCCCTGACATCGGGCGAGACCCAGATTGCAGCGCTGCGCACCGACCTGGAACCGGGCGAATACTACTGGATCGGCGGCGACGTCTACGAATTCGTGCGTCAAGTGGATCGCGGCGATCAGCCGCACATCAGTTCCTGGTTCCAGGCGAAATCCTATCTGGAGGTGCTGCCGCGAGCATCGTTCACGCTGGAACGGGGCGCCGGGCAGTTACGCCAGTTTGGGCGACTGGCCATTTTCAAGGATGTTTCAGCGCCGGCCAACTCATCGATCCGCAGCCTGCTCAATCGCGCCATCAATGACATTCGTCGAACGGGGCATTTCGAAACCATCGATGTCTTCCTGGTGGCCTCAGTGGCAGGCGGCACTGGCGCCGGCATGTTCACCGACATCGCCTATCTGGTCAGGCAGATCGCTAAAGAAGAACACAGTCTCGCCATCCGTTTGCGAGGATTCCTGGTGCTGCCAGAGGCGTTCAGCGCCATTCCTGGCGGCATCAAGGATTCGATGCGGGCGCGGGCATTTGCCTGCATGCGCGAGAACAAGCGCTTCATGGTCGATTTCGATTACGCCTATGGTTACCCTATGTACTATCACAGCAGCGGGATCGGGGGGGTGTGGCGGAACACTATTCACACCAAGTTGTTTGATTTCCTCTACCATGTGGATGGACAGAGCAAACAGAACCCCTTGACCAATGTGTTGCCCGAACATGGCGTGACCGCTGCCGTGGCCGATGCCATTGCCGCCATGCTCGATAAACCGCCTGTGGAAGAGGGTGGGGAGGATGTCTATGATCGGCACACGACAAACGTTGTTGCTGAGGCTGGCCTCGGTGAGGGCGCGGAGAAATCAACCTCCTTCGATTCAGGTTTCGGTAGTTATTCCCTGATCTTACCGATGCACCAGATCAGTGAGTGGCTTTCCTATCGTCTCACCAGAAATGTGCTGGACAAACTGCTGCCCGCCAGCCAGAGGGATGAAGATGGTTATCTGCTCCGCCTGACGCCTGACCAAAATGGTGAGCATCCTAACGTGCGCGGTAAAGATAATGCCGGAGCGTTCCTGGATGCTGCGGACATCGTCTCATTCAAGACGAACGACCGTGTCTCCGGCACGCCCTTTCTGCGCGAAATCAAACGGGTGGCTGCCAATTACAGCGACAAAGATGATGCCATGGCCCGAGAGTTGAGCGGGCGCGAGGCCAAGGATTGGGAATTGCAGCTTGACCCGCCCGGTACATCGGCTGACATCGTCGCTGTGCGTAATCGTGTGCAACAGATCTTGGCCCAGCAACTCACCAGCGAGGTGCCAGCAAACCAGAAGGGCGAATCGCCAGGCAGCGCCTTCGATCGCATCACGCGGGGGGTAGAAGCTTACAAGGGACGCATTCTTGGCCGTGAAGATGTGCGCACCGGACAGTATGTAGGCGGCCAATATCGCCAATACCTCGGAGAATATGCTGGCAAACAGCTCGAACGCTATCAGCTGATGCTGGCGATTGAGATCGAGAACATCCTCAATGGCGGTATGGGCCAGGAAGATCCGCCATCGGTTCGGAAAGGCGGCAAATTGGGTTATCTACTCGACTGGTTCGATGGGATCGAATCGCAATTCGGACGTTTTCTGAAAGCAATGGTAGAAGCGCGCAAACGTCGCGAAGAACGTCGCGAGAAACAGGATGCGGTGGAAGCGGCGCAATCGGCCCGGCAGGACCTGGAAAGTAAGCCAGGAGGGCTGTTGGGTGGACGCCGTCGTCAATCCTATCTCAAAGCTGAAGAGGAATTGATCGATATCGAGAAGACCTTGCTGGCCGAGGATGTTGTCGTGGATGTGGCCAGCAAAATGCTTGAGCACACGCGCGGCTTGCACGCGCATGCCAGCGAGTGGGCCGGCGTATTCGGCGTGGGTTACGAAAGCTTGTACGCGCGCTTGCTGCGCGGCGAAAAGCGTATTCTGGATGCTATCAGAGCCGAGCAGCAGGTGCCGGTGCGCGAGTATCTGTGGGATCAGGCGTACCTGGATGACTTGTACCAGAGGTATGCCGAGGAACTACACCATGGTATCGACGAGATCCTCGATCAGTTGGATTGGCGTCATCAAGAACAGCGATCTGGTGTGACGACGCGCTTCGGTATTCAGCCGGTTATTACAGTAACCGCAGACGACGCCAGAAATCGCGTGGGTGCGCAAAACCAGGAGCGGAATCTCGATCTTTTGCTGACGCCCGCCCGGACGATATTCGCAGATGCCTGGAAGCAGGAATCGGTGCTGAAATACTTGCTGAATCGAAAGTTCACGGCCCCGAATGCGTTGGCAACACATCTGGCCGGCAAGATTTCGATCTTGCTCGATGCGGATGCGAAGTCGGTGGTGCCGGCCAACTACCTGCATGTTGCGCATGGTACCGATCCCTCTGAACGTGATTACCTGGACAAGGTGAAGCAAGGACTGGCCAATCGCACGCAGGCCAAGGGCAAACTGAACGACATCGTCAATTCGGCCGAACGCTTTGTGCTGCGCCTGATCTACACGCTTGATCTTGTACCTCTGGAAGGCGTGAAATCCTACACGGCGGCGGAGAGCGCATACTGGAATCACGGCGGAGAATTGGACAATGTACGAGAGACAAGAGGACGTATGGGGCGGGAGACTCTGCATCTGTTCCCGGCTGAAGTGAATGCTGCCCGTCTTGAAACCCGAATTGCCGGCAAATTAAAGATCGAGTCGCGTGCATTGCATAACGATGTCGTCTTACAGATGGAGGATATGACCAACTTCCGTTTGTTCGTGCGCTGCTGGGCCTACAACCTTATTCATCGCGATCGGCAAGATCGGGGTCAAGGCTATGAGAATTTCTACTGTCTGGATCTTCCGGCAGTGGAGACCTTTAGTGTGCGAGGCGCAACGCCTGAAGAGCGGATATTCCTGACCCGACCAGAAGCGGGCAAAGACCCAGAAATCGTGCACGCGATGCGTAACTGGACATACGAGCAGAAAGATGTGCGTCCTGGGGTCAATGTTTCAATTGACCTCGATCGTGCAAGAGACGCTGTGAGGCAGGCGCGCGACCAGGTAGCCAAGTCCCGTATTGAGGCGGGCAAAGGTATCGATGTGGCAACTACACGCGACCGGGTGGAAGTGCTGCTGGAACCGGATAAGAGCAGATTTAAGAATCTCTGGGTTGAGCGAGCCTATTTGCAGGAAATGCAGAAGCAGTTGAAGGATGAGATCTTTGACTCCAATAAGAGTCGCCTGCAACAAGATGCCGCCATCGCTATGTACATGGTGATCGACGACGATATCGAGAGCCTGATCACAGCCATGGATGACATTCTGCGTCAGGCCAGTCGCCTGAAGTAGTACACACCCTTTCGAACAGCCGCTGTGTGCGGGCGCCAACCTGTACCCGCACACAGCGGCATAGTGAATGAACTTGATCGAGGCATGCTATGACCCAGGATGATTATCTACAAAGGGCCAGTGCCAGCGGTCCCTGGATTCTGCTGCGCGACCAACAGCAGGAAATTCAGGAATTACGAGAGTTGGTGCAAGCCTTGTTGAAGCAGCAACCTGATTCTAGTGATGGAGCTGATGATAAAACCCAGTTAGTGAAGGTCATATCACGTCGCTTCGATGCACTTGCTGATAATAGTGCTTCGAGCATGAAGTTTATTGATATTTTGATACCCAAAATCGCAATCTATTTGGCGGATGCAGCTAAAGTCGATCGGCTCAATGAAGATGAACGTATGGCAGGTATCTGGTTGGCCATTTCCACACTTTTTCTAGGTGTATGGCTTCAGAATTGGCTTGAAGCGAGTGATGCCAGCTTCATCGTACTGATGGTGGCAGGCGCATTTGCCGCGGCCGCGGCCTACCAATATGTGCGAGCAAAAAAGGCTTTACAGGAAATGCACAATACAAGGTTTTATCCACTCAATCGCGAAGATATGGCGCAGGATAAAACACAGGAGCAGAAGAATGAGACTGAAGAATAATCTCAAGCCCTGGGTTACGTTAACCGGGATTCTATTGTCTGTTTTGCTACTGACGTCAGCCCTATCTGTTCAGGCCGCGCCAGCACTCCAGGCGGCAAGCCTTGCCGACCAGGTTGTCTATTTGACCAATCTCGAGCGCACCCAAAACGGGTTAGCGCCGCTGAAAGCGAATCCGTTGCTGCAGCAGGCGGCCCAGGCCCATGCCGAAGCGATGGCGCAGGGCGATTTCTTCGACCATAACAATCCCAATACCGGTGCCAGGCCAGCCGATCGTATCGTTGCGGCGGGATACTCCTGGATTTCTGTGGCCGAGAACATTGCCGCCGGTGATGATACGGCGGAAGGGGTGGTGGCCGGCTGGATGGACAGTCCAGGTCATCGCGCCAACATTCTTAGCCCCACCGTGGTAGAGATTGGTGTAGGTTACAGCTTTGATGCAAGTGATACCTTTCCTGACGCCAATGCACCTTACCGTTATTATTGGGTACAGAATTTTGGGACGGATGCGAATGTGTTTCCCGTGGTGATCGAAAATGAAGCGGCAATCACCGATTCACCACAGGTAACAATCTACGTATATGGCGAGGGCTGGGCAGCCGACATGCGTGTGCGTAACGATCAAGATGCTTGGGGCGAGTGGCAGCCATTCCAGACAGAGCTTTCGTGGGAACTCCCCCAAACAGAAGGCCTTCATACTGTGGAAGTAGAGTTGCGAGACGCTACAGGCCAAGTGCGTTCAGCTTCGGATGACATCTACTTCACAACCGTCTTGCCCACAGCAACGCCACAGCCGGAAGCAGCGACAGCCACCCCAACTCCACAGCCCATGCTGCCCAGCGGCGACGAAGCCGTTAGCCTGACCAAAGAAGTCAACCCCGCCAGTTTGGTCCGGGGTGAAGAAACTGAGGTGCACTTGACGCTGAAGGCGGACAGTCGTTTCTGCGGGACCAAGGTGACAGGCAAACCTGTTGATGTGGCGCTTGTGATTGACCATTCAAGCAGTATGGATAGTATCCTGAGCTTCTTGCTCGGTGGAGGTAAATCGAAGCTGGAGACGGCCAAAGATGCGGCAATTGCCTTTTTGAATGAGATGCATCTGCAAAGCGATCGGGTTGCCATCATCCAATTTGATGGTAGAGCGGACTTGCTGCAAGGACTAAGCGGCGATGACGCTCTGCTCGAGGCTGTCATTCGGGGCATTTCTGTTGGCGGAAATACTGCTATAGACCAAGGCCTGAGCGTTGCCCGAGAGGAGATAAACCGGAACAGTAGGGATGGTTCTACACCTATTATCGTGATCCTCTCCGATGGGGGAAGTGATGAATCGACAGCCCTCAGAGAGGCGGATCGAGCGAAGTCGGACGGGATTCATATTGTCTCCGTCGGGGTGGGCGCCGAAGTCAATCAGACTTTGTTAACGGCAATAGCCAGCGAACGCGACGGGAAAAAAGATGTGTACTTTTCCCCAGATACGTCCGATCTAGAAGCGATCTATGTTGCAATTGCCCAGCAGATTCGTGAGTTTGCTACGGCAACCAATATTCGCGTCCAGCATACATTCGATCCTGGGAAGATCGAGGTGATTCCGGCCTCCATCTCTCATGCTGGCGTGTTGACTGGCGCAACCCTCCAAGACATGATTGTGTGGGAATTACCTGCACTAAACGATGAACCGGTAGTCTTATCCTATCGAGCCATAGTGCAACAATCTGGCGAGTTTTTCGTCGATATAAGGGATCAAGTCGATTATGCTTTGTGTGAGGGAGAATCTCGAGCCTTTGTGGGTAAACCGGCATTACGATTGCAGGCGATTGACCCTACCCCCACCGTGACACCTACGCCGATTGCCACACCCACGCCAGCTGGCCCGATTGTAACCCCTGTACCCGCTCCGCAGCCGGGTTTTGCTGAGGGGTTGCCACTAAGCCAGCCCTCACTCTGTTCCACACAGTTCTGGTGGCTTCCGGCCCTATTGTTGCCCCTGCTTCTGGTAGCCCTGCTCGTACTGTTGCTCTGGCTCTGGTCCAAACGGAATGCAGTTTCCTGGTACAATCTTTGGCGCGAGTGGCGCTGGCCCTGTCGTATCCTGTCGATTCTGCTCTTGCTCTATCTTCTTTTCCTCGCTTTCTTGGTGGGGCGAGAACTTTTTGCCGGGTTGTGCAAGCCCACCGAGGCTGTATATTTCTGGCGGTTGGATAACACCGGCGCTTCCGGGATCTATTTGACCAATCAGGCTCCGGATGCGGAAGCGGTTCCGTTCAAAGATGTGAACCGGGAAGGCTGTATCGGGTGTCACGCCGTTTCCAATGCCTCGCATCAGATCGCTGCAGTCAATGGCCCCATCCCTGGTCGAGGCGTGATTTACACGCTTGCCGGCGAGAAGATTGATATGCCTGGCATGGCGGCAACCTATTTTGGCTGGTCGCCGCAGGGGGAACGATTGGCGATTGCCGATTCGGGCGGGGATATCTCGATACTGGATGTCGCCTCCGGCCAGTTAACGCCTCTGGCCGGTGCAAGCTCGGCCGAATTCTATGAAACCATGCCGGCATGGGCCCCGGACGGAAACACCATTGCCTTCGTGCGCTCCTCGACGCCGCTCGGTGTCGGCGGAGCCAGCATCGAAGGTCCCGCTGATCTCATCGCACTCGATCTTGCCAGCGGCGCGCTCATGCCCATCGCCGGGGCCAGTGGCGATGGCTACAATTACTATCCTTCTTACTCACCGGATGGCGCCTGGTTGGCCTTTACCCGGCACACCACCGGGCGCAGCAGCTACTCTGATGACGCCGCCGAAATCTACATCGTGCCGGCGAGCGGCGGGACAGCGACCAGAATTCGGGCCAATGACGCCCAAGACGGCGGAGCCCTGACCGGTGTGAGCAATTCCTGGCCGACCTGGTCTCGTGATGGGGATTGGCTGGCCTTCAATTCAAAACGTGATGACCCGGCGTTCGATGTCTTTGTGACCGAAATCGACGCCGACGGCAACTCTGGCCCTGCGATTCCACTCCCCGGAGCTTCTGTGCCGGATGTGTTCGAGCACACGCCATTCTGGGGCGATCCTTTGCAATTGCTGCCTCTCTGGCAAAGGCTGTTGAATCTGTGGCCGTGGCTATTGCCCTTGATCCCATTGCTTCTGTTGCGTTGGCTGTTTTGCCGGGGCGAACGAATTCCGGATAAACCGCCGCGCGGGAACAAACCGGAAGTGCGAGAACCAGCGATCGTGTCGGGCGAGTGGAAAGCGCCTCCGCCGGAATGGCGGCCCGCGCCTACAGTTATTATTGGGCTGGGTGGCGCCGGACGACACATTCTCACGCATATGAAGAAGAATCTGCTCGATGCCGGCGCCGGTGAGTGGCGAGATCAGGTGCAACTCATCCAGATCGACGTCACGGCCAATGAAATCGTGCAGAATCAAGAGAAGCAGATCGACGTGTTCGGCGTTCAACTGGGCGAGCACGAGCAAGTGTCTGTGGGCAGGGATCTGCGTGAAGTCGTGCGGCGCATGGCCGCCGACCCTGCGGCGGAACCGGAGATGCAAGCCTGGTTCCCGATCAACGAGTATTTGCACACGCGTCATTTGCCCGATGCGCAATTGGATGTTTCAAAGGTAACAAATCAGCGCCGGCCCATGGGCAGGGCGACTGTGTTCAAAGATATCCAACAGGGCGATTCGTCGAATCTGTGGACAGTGCTGTCCCAGGCCATGTGCAACCTGGCCGCAGAAGAGCAGATGCGCGTGATCGTGGTCGGTTCGTTGGCTGGTGGCTTTGGCAGCGCTGTTTTGACAGATGTAGCGTATCTGGCCCGTAGAGCGGCTCAAGGTGCGGGGAAGGAACAGGCAAGCGCCGTCATCACTGGCATGTTGCTGACCGACAATGCTTTCAACCAGCACACGAAGTCATCGCAATTGAAATTGAATAGCATGGCAACCTTGCGTGAACTCAGCCGCTTCCAACTTGCAGGTGGGCGGCCTTTGCCGATGCAATATGATCGGAGTAGCCGCGACAAGCGACTGAATGGCTATATCGATTGGGCGTTGTTCGATGAGATATTCCTGTTCGATGGGCAACGCTCTCGTTACGCGTTAACGCTATGGCCGCCTGAGCAGGGTATGTTCCCGATGGTCGCTGATTTGTTGATGGCGTTTGTGGATCGGGGAAGCCGGCTGATGGAAGAAGTGCGCAGCAACTTGCGCACAGAAGCGGCCACCGTGCAACTCGATCGCGGCGAGACAGTGGTCAGCGCCCTGGGCGCCTATACCTACCGCTTGCCGTTACCCGACCTGGTGCGGGCGCTCCAACTTACTTTTGTGCGCGATCTGCTCAAACTCTACCTGACCGGCGAAACCGCAGAAAGCGAACGACGGGATGCGCGAACGACTCGCGCTTCTTCACGACCACGAAAGTCGTCCGCGGAATATGACACCCTGGCCGAGCAGTTCCTGCGAGGGCAAATGTCCAGCCAGAAGGAAGGTGCAGGTGACATTTCGGTGTACGTCATTGATCTGGAACAAAGCGGCGTGTATGACCTCAGTTGGTACAATTTATCGGCGCGTGAAGTCGATGAACACCTGAAACACTTCGAAGAGACGCTTATTGCCGCTGTGACCGGCATGTTACAGGGCGCGCCGGGTGAGACTGATCTGGTGAGCGCCAGTTGCGGCAAGATCGATGATGCGCTCGGCTTTTTGGCGGCATTGGCAGGTCGTCTGGAAAATGCTCAACACCGTTTGTCGCAGGTCAGTTCTTCGTTGCCCGCTAAAATGAAAGATCACGGCACGCAGATGGAGCACCTGATTACGGGCGAGGCGGCTGCCGTTGAACGCGTGCGTGCGGATGTGCAGGCGGCCAAGGAAATGCTCGCGGGAAGTTCAACCCGTGCTGAAAACGGACGGCTGGTGCTGCAACCCGGCCTGGTCGAGCAGCTGAATGAGATACTCGCCCATGAAAAAGGCGTGCGCGAGGCAATGGCCGCCACCAAGTCTCGCCGCATATTTGGCGACGACCAAACGCTCAAGCGTCTCTATGAAACCTACTTCGCGCCGCACCTGGTGACAAGCGGCCTGCCAGCGCTGCATTGGCGACAGGCCGAAGATGGGCGTCTATACCTGGCCGCGGCGGTGGAAGACGCCGGATCATCGCCTGCTCAAGAGCATGATCCGGAAATCCTGTTGCAACAGTTGTTGAAGTTGGCAGGCATGGCAGGACACGCCGTATGGGACCTGAGATTGGATACGTTGTTCGACGATGTGGAGACCGGTATCTGGCGGTTGGAGCGAGAGCGGCGGCAGGAGGCGGCGGAAGCTCGAGATTGGTCGGCGTCGACGACTCCGGTGCAGACCGGAAAAGCCACCCAACAGCAACCGCACATGTATCTGTGGGTGAACGAAACGGTAGACACGCGTGAGTCGTTCGGACGGGCGCTGCAATTGGCAGCGAACCTGCAGAACCAGACACAACTGCTCAAGGCAACCGACCCCTACAGCGCCTCTGTGATTACCTCGCTGGATATCTTGCCCCTATCGGCGCTGGATTGCACCACGCGCATCGAGACCGAATATCGCAATGCCTTCCACATCGGCGAACGCTCTTGGGGCGGCGCCCCAACCGCCATGCCCGATCCCCTCCATGTGCATGCGGCCGAGCAACATGCCCTGATCTACGAACGCCGCCTGGGTGAATTGCGCGAACCCTCGCGCCTGTTCCATCCTCACTTTGTCAGCGCCCTCACCGACCTGGATCGGGCCAGAACCTTTGCATTGGCTTACGCTCTGGGCTGGGTGCGACGCACGCGCTACCAGGAGGGTGGTCAGTGGCACGATCGCTACGAATTGCACCTGCCGCAAGAAGATGCGACTTTGTTGCTGACGCAAGCTGATCGCCCAAGCCACCCGGTGGCGCTGATTGTGCAGGCCATGCAGCACTTTGTTCTGGACAGGCCGGCGGAACTGCGCGCCAACCTGGCTGTGATGAATGATGGATTGGTCAAGCACGTGACGCAGGTTCTAGATGCGACCCTGACTCAAGATGTTACACCGTTGCGGGACGTGCTCAGAACCAGGCCGGATGATTTGACCATTGACAATCGCCTCGGCGCCAACGATTTCTGGTCGTTCATGCGCCTAGTGGTGGGCGACGAGTTGGAAGGTAGGTTGAGATGATAATAGGTCACGGTCTCAGTCCTGTTCTTTTGATTGGTTTGATACAAACACACTTCAGGGTCCACCTATGACAAACAACCTTCAATTCCTCTTAGGCCGTACGCTTCGTTTGGGCGAGACGCGCTATCGGCTGGACAAAGAACTGGGTTCGGGCGCGACCGCGGTGGTGTTTCTCGGCGTCCTTGCCGACGCGCCGGAGGATGCCAGCGGGCACGTCGCTATCAAGATCGCTCGGCCCGATGACAAGTCGGCGGAGTCGTTGCGGAACGAGTGGTATAATCTAACTCGTCTGGCCGAGGCAGAGCATGCCTATTATTTCCCTAGCATCCGTTATCCCAAGAAGGTGGAGGATCTGACCCAAGAGTTGTTTGCCGGTGGCGACTTTATCAAGGTCACGATTCTGGTGCAAGAACTGGTACAGGGGCAGGGTGTTGCCGAGAGTGCTGCCCAGAATAAGAACTTATCCCTTTCCGAACCGCTGGCACTGGAAGTGGCTCGACAATACGTCGAAATGTTGCAAACAGCGCATAAACACAATATTACCAGCTTTGATCGGAAGATCGGTGATTTGCGCTGGAATAGGAAGGCCCCTACGGACGGGAATCATTCCCTTTCCCGCTGGGAACGTGATACGGCCGGTAGCCTGAAAGTGCTTGACTGGAATGTGACGCACGAGGCATCAACCGGCAACATCCAGCTTGATTTCTTTCGTTTCGGTCTATTGTGGCACAAACTATTGCTCGGGACGGAACCGCGGTTCAATCCGGAGGGGTGGCGGTTAATCGAACCGTTGTCCCGTCAGGTGGGATGGACAGAGCTGACGTGGGGAACGCGCAGGATATTGGAACGGTTGCTCGCCGCTACAGAAGCAAGGTATCGTCAGGCAGACGAATTGATCGCCGATATTCTTGCTGAGATTACGCTGTGGAAGCAAGATACGACAGTATTAGAAGGGAGTTACAGAGCAATCTATGAGCAGAACCGCAATCGTATGACGCCGACATTCTCTGATGTGGAGAATGCTCTTCATGCAGCTGATGTTCATCGCCATCGCCGTGATCTGTGGAGGGATATAGCGCCATCCGATCTGGATAATATCATTCGGGCGCTTAGCACTGCCTGGATCGAAGGTCTGTTAGGAGGACTCAGATCAAGTGTATTGGATTCAAAATGGACAGCCGTAAGAAGTAATCTGCCAGACATCAAGACGCGACCCATTGATATTGTCACCCAATTATACCTTGATCGTATCGAGCAGATTGTTGATTTTGCAGTCAAAAAGGGATTGGAGCGACACAATAGCCCTTTGAAGGAGATGTTTTGGCAGGCAGACGCCGTACAAAAATATGTCATCGATACGTCAGCCAAAGATCTGACGTTGGAAGGAATCGATGAATGGCGTAAGCTGGCTGAAGCGTGCAAAGATGCTACAGAAAAATCGGTGAGGACTCGTTTGTGGATGGAGGCAGCCTATCATTATCGTTTTGTGACCGCGCGCGGCAACGAAGATACTGGCAGATACCTGGATGCCAGCGAACACTATGGGCAGATCGTCAGTTTGCGAGAGTCCCTCAAGTCGCTGCGGGAGAATACAGTCAATTTGCTGGACCAGTTGTACGGCGATCCGGGTGGAGATGTTGCCCGCTTGAGAAAATTGACAGCAAAGACGAAAGCTGATAGCGATGTGGTTGATCTATTCCGCCAGGGATTGCAGGTCATTGGCGTCGATGCCGGAAACAATGACCCAATCAGCCCAAAGAAACTGAACGCACATCTAGCAGTCGCCGTTCGTCAATACCCGGGCTGCGAACCCCTGATCGCTCTTTATCATCTGCTTGCGGCCGAGGATGTCAGACGCAAGTATGCCGATTCAGCCTCTTTATTGGCAATGCAAACGCTTGCCGATGAAAGAGCGGCCTGGGAAACGATGTTGTCTGAAGCAAAGGCTGGCGCGCAAGGCGGAAACGATCTGCCAGCACGGCTCTGGACCATCGTACAGGAACTGGAAAAACCTGTCGGCGATCAACTCGAAGACCGGCAGGCACAGTTGCGCATGGCGATGCTGCAAACGATCTGCGTTCAACCCGTTTTGGGTGAGAATGCGGAGCAGACGACAGACGCATTGTCTCTGGAAGAATTGTTGGATCAAGATTCGATACATTTGAAGATGCTGGTGGACGGTTACCACATTGTTTTTTCGGAGGATAAGAATTTTCCGGAGCAATTGAAGCGATACTTAGATAAGATCAAGGGAGATGTTCAGAGATGGCATGGTGATTTGGAACAAAGCGCCTTTTTTTTCGACAATGACAAGGCCAAACGCTGCTTACTGTGGGCCAAGAGGGGGGAATTGGTAGCGCCGGTTTTAGGACAAGAATGGGAACAGAAATTGACCGTGGAATCGTTGAAACCCAGGTTTGACGAGTACGAAAGACTTGTGGATGAACGAAACAAAGGACGGGACTATCACAAAGGCTGCTTGTTAGCAGGGTTTTTTGGCGGTAAGAAAACCGCTTCCGCTGTGAGCGAGGAGCAGCAATAATGAAAAGCACTGAACAATTGAGTCCGGAATCGTTGGCGCTTCTTGAACTACAGAATATTGGCGAGAAGATGGTATTTGATCAGCCGATAGATTCGCTCTTGCGGTTAGCGGGAAAGCGCGAGCAGGCGCGGCAAACTTACATTCAGGCTTATAAAGCGTTCCAGCAGGCGGATCCCACCTCCGATGTGACGCAGGCTCAAGCGGACATCACGGCTGCAACCCAGTATGTCAATGATGCGAAACGTATCATCGAGGAGACGAATTATCCTGATACAGATGAGTTTTCTGTACTGAGAAGCATGGTGGCGGGGCAGAAGCTGGAGATTAAGCTTTTGCAGGATGCCATCGAACTTTGGTGGTGGCGGCGGTTCAGCGATGCATATACCAAAGTTCAATGGCTGTTTCCGGTTCCGGCCAATGAGAAGTCGATTCAAGACGCCGAAAGCGCAATCAAGTCATTGGATAAGCTACTGGATGAGTGGAAAAAGTCATCAGGGGGACGCGGCCGCACGTTTTATGTGTGGGCCCGTAAGGCGTTCGAGGAAGCAGCAACCTGGCGGGATGAGTTAGAGAAAAAGCATGGCGAAATACAAAAAGCCGACTATAATTACTGGCTGCAATTCGCACAGGAGCAGCTTTCCAGTGCCGATGACCGGAAACAGGATCCGCTGACGGCATTGGCGGCGCTTTCTAGAGCAAAAAGTCTGCACAAACTGGACCATGATGTGGATGCCGAAGCGTCTTTTGGCGGGGTGGAAGAAAAAGCTAAGTCGATGTTCGCCAAGCAGCAACAGGATCGCATGAAGGCCAGGGTTGACGAAATCATTGCCAAAATAAACGAAGTGATTGGCCAGACTCAGGCCATTAAATCCGAGGACTACCTCTTCGAGTCGAAGGAACATCGCGATAAAGTCGATTTGTTGAACGACTATCACACTGTTCTCGACGTTGAATTGCCAAAGCCAATTGAAGAACTATTGCATGTTCGCCGAGACAACCTGTACGAGGCGCGACGGATTCTCAGTGATATCAGTATCATGTCGAATGAACGCCATGATTTTCGGGTGTTGAGGCTGTTGGGGGAGGCGCGAAGAAAAGATCCTGACAATGAGGATATCGGCAAGAGGCAAAAAGAGTACGAGGATAAGTGCAGGAAACACCGCAATGAATTTGAGCAGATAAACAAGAAACTCGGTGCGAGTCTGGAGCATGAAGATCCCATCCGCGCATTCCAGAAGGCGAGTACGGCGCTAGAAGAAATGAAATCGCTGCTCGAACGCTATGATGAACCGCCAGAAGAGTGGAAAAACGTCATTTCTACGGCAGGAGAGCAACTTGTCGATCTCAAAAGCAAGAAAGAATTGCAAGAAACGGTGAATAGCCTGGTCAAGCAATTGGGGGAAGAAAGAAGCTCTGTCGGGGAGATACTGGAGCGCGCTGCAGAATTATTGCAGCAGGGTGAAGTGGAGGAAAGTCATCGGAAGGAGATTTTGGATGGAATTCAAGGACGACTTGCCAAAACTAGTCCTTTCTGGGTCGATGTCCGCTGGATACCGCAAGCCTTAGCACTGTTGCCAAAACCTGAGACTGTGGAGAAAAACCAATGACAAGCCAAACCAAGCCCAAATTGAAGAATATCACGAAGCGATGGGTGAAGGATGAGTTATCGGCCTTGCAACTTCAGGAAGAACTAACGAATAATTACGGGGATGATCCTATCGATTGGGAGCGTCTGGCGCATGAAGTGGATGCGCTCCAGCAGAAGAAACCGCGAGCGTGGCGGCCTCTCCTCCTGAATACCGGTAAAATCGTCCTGACTGCGCTGTTTGTTGCCGCTTTGGTTTATCTCGGCTGGCAAGTGACGGTGCTGAGTGATCAGGTAGCACAGATCGCGGCAGCGCCCACGATGGTTGTTGAAACGACAGAAACGACGCCTGAGGCAAAGGAAGCGCCGGCAGAAACGCCAGTTGCCCCTCCCACAGAGCTGCCGCAGCCGCAAGTGAGTGCTATCGTTTTCGAGAAGCAACCGGAACGACTCTATGTGAATGGCGATCTGGTCGAGTTGAACTTCACAGTGAAAGGGCAAAATCTTGAGGGAAAAACAATCACCTTTAGCCTCAATCCCAAAGAAAGCGATACCAAAATCACAAATGTCAACCCGATCCATGATGGCTCCGGATCTCTTATATTGACACCTGGCAACAAGGTGGGAACAGTTTCCATAGTTCTTGCCGATTTCCCCAAAGTGAAGGGCCTTCCCTCAGTCGATATACTTCCTACCCCGAACATTACAGTTACCATCGTGTCTTCTATTGGAAGTATCGATGAAACGAATTCCGTTACATACACGCTTGCACTTACTAATGCGGTCTCTTATACCGTTTATGCGATTCAAGCTGAATGTCAGCTTCCTCCCCAGTTACAATTTGCAGACAATTCGATAGGAGCAAAGATCGCGGATAATCGCATCATTCTCACTGAGGAGTCGGGTGAATCATTGAATAAAGGCGAAAACAGGGAGTACAGTTTTCAGGCGTCATTGGCGGAAAACGCTGAGTATTCGACAGGGCAGGTGGCGTGTAATGTCACTGCTGAAGGGCTGAAAACGGATATATCCAGACAATCACCTGCGTTGACCATCGTTCGTCGGGGAATCGAGATCAAAAACGTCACTGTGGATCCGCCCTATATGGCGACGGAGGTAGAATCAACGATTACGGCTGAGATTTGGCAGGGCGGTGTGCCCTTGACTAAAGGCGTTACAGTGACGGTGACGGCGGGGGCAGAGCCTCTGCTGAGCGGGGAAGCTATAATACCTACAACAACCGGGACAATAACGTTCACGGTGAAGCCGGGAAATAGCAACGTTGGACAGCCGGTGACTATGACTGTGAGTTATGAAGATGAATCCAATGCTCTTCTGGATGGGATTATGGTTTATCCGACTCTAGAAGTAAAAACTGATAATCTTAGTTTCCGGATGGGTCCGGATGTGAATACAATAGAAGTTGTGAAAGTTGTTGATGGGAGTCTGTTTTCAATAGTTCGAAAAAAGGGCGATCAATGGGTGCAAGTGTGCTGTGAAGGTGGCCACCTGATATGGAATGGCAGTGGTGCAAATCATCGTACTATTTATCCAGATTTACTATCCGATTTAGTTGTACCCGTTGAGTTTGTTGATTTTACGGATGACCAAAAAATCTATACTGATCCTAACGAATCGCAGCCGCTATTGAATGTCAACAAACTAATTTCAAATAATAAAGCAATGATCGAGATGGTAGATGAAGCCAACCAAAAGGTGAGGTTGCGAGGATGGATTGTTCAGGACAATATCGATCTTGAAAACGGGACAATAAAGGCAAATGATGGCGGAACGCTGCCAGAACTTATCTTGAGTTTGTTTGATGAGGGCATCAAGATTCCGTTTGAAATAATTCCGGAAAATTTCACAGTCGAAATTGTTTCAAAACAACGTGTAGGACAGAATGATAATCTGATTCCGATCATCGTGGAAGGATATTTGGGAGAGTGATGAGCAAATGAGTATCCTCCGACGTACATTTTTCTCGATTCTCACAGCCCTGGCATTGTTCCTGCTCTTATGGACGTCATTATCTACGTCATCTAACGCCCAGAGCGGTGCGCAGCCTGGTCGTCCGCTGGACATCATCTTGTTGCTCGACAATTCCCGTTCGATGATAAGATCCGATCCCACGAATCTGCGCGGGGAAGCAGCGCGTATGTTTGTCGACTACGTTTCCTTGCTGGCGTCGTCCGAGAACCCACCACGGGTGGGCGTCATTTCCTATGGCGGCAATATCGGACGCAGCGTGACGTTGCGCCTGGCCAGCGATGCATCGGTGCGCGCCGGCATCGAGCGCGAGCTGATCGAGTATACCGATTTTCCTCTGGCGTTGCAGGCTGCCTATGATGAATTCCAACAAAGCGGTACGTTTGCCTTTGGGCGTCAGGGAATAGTAATTCTGATGACAGATGGCCGTCCGTGTACGATACAACTGGATATCGCGCGAAATCAGTGTGTGGGCACACCAGAGGACTTCATTTCTGGTCATTTCCAGGGTGCGATTACGACGGCGGTCGAGCGCTTGCACACGGAAGGAGTCGCATTACATGTTTTGGGCCTGGGAAACGAGGTCGAACAAGATAAGACCCGCTGGGAAGCCTTGTCGGCAAGCACGGACGGGGCGTATGTTTCGGCGCAAACCGCCGAAGGCTTGTTCGATGCTTACCACCGGGTGGTGGATGATTTGCTTTCTGTACAGACCGACGGCCCGTTCCCCATCAGCGCTGGGGCCAACTCCATCACTCTGACCCTGCCCTATCGTCAAAGTGCGGCGTTTACATTTGTGCAAGCAGATCTGCTTGCACAAACCTCACCAGAAAGATCTTTGACGCTCATCGGCCCGTCAGGCCCCGTGACGGAGGCACTGCAAAGAAGGGCCGGTAATCTATCTGGCGGGCTATATGAGATTTATCATCTGCTTGATCCTGCCCCTGGCATCTATACGGCCACGCTGACCGGGTCAGATGGCGTGCTTGTGTGGGTCGATACCGCAGAGCCCGTGTTGGATGTCTTACCAATTCCACACCTGAACTATGTGGGCAGCCCGATCGAAATTGAGGGACGATTGGTGCGAAACGGCCAGCCTGTGACTGATAGCCTGGAGATGGCATTACAGATCAAGCAACCTGATGGAAAGATAGCCGCTGTCGCCATGGAAGATGCGGATGGAGATGGGATTTATTCGGGCGCAATAGAGCAAACCTCACTGGAAGGCGATTACAATCTGACGATGATTGCCAGCGTCGATGGCGTAGAGGTGCAACGAATCGAACTTGCCAGGGCATTTTCAATTTCCGCACTTCCTTTCGTTGAATCGGTGCAGATTTCACCTGAGCATCCGGAAGAGAATCAGGAGGTAGCGGTATCGATTGGCGTGAATCGGTCTGAGTTATTGCGGCAGCCTGTAGTCGAGTTGGCCGTGCGGCAGGGCGACAAAGTCATTGTCAATGAAGAGGTTGTGGGCGTAGGGGGTCGATTCGAAACGAAGATTTCCGGTCTTTCCCCTGATTCCTACCAGTTGGTTGTGACCCTGCCCAATCGTGCTATGCCACCCCAGGCAGGCGCCAATACGATGACCTTGCTTTTTGATGTAGCGGCTCGGCCCACGCCCACACCCACGCCTACGCCTACGCCCACGCCCACACCCACGCCTGCGCCGATTGTGATCGAGCTTGGCGAATTGCAGACAACGCCGCAGAGGCTATATAGTGGCAACGCGTTTACCGCCTCGCAGCCGATCAGCGTCTCGGGATTTGCAAATGTGGAACTTGAGTTGGTGCAATCTGAACCGGAATCACACACCGTGAAAATGGTAGCGCGTAACAATGGCTACGAAGCCGCAGTGGAGCGACTGGACTGTACACTCCGGTTGCGGCCGTTGAATCTCTTCCCATGTTACCGGCAGAGTGTGTCAGTGAACATCCGGGGTGTTACCGAAAACGGAATCCAGGTTGACCTGGAAAAACAGGGTAGCGTCCAGATTTACTGGCCCCTACGGATGTTTTTCGTTGCTGCTATTATCGTGCTGATAGTGTTGTATGTGTTGTTCTGGTTGTTCAAGCGTATTCGTTGGAGTAAGTTTTGGCGAAGGTACTTCACAAAGAAAGGGCGTCGATGGTATGGCTTACTAAAACGTGGCCAAGCTTTGGTGTTGAGGGATGACTCAAAGCAGGATACCGGATTCGCCCGTGACCTCTTGAAAGAAACCCAGGAGTATTTGAATGATTTGAATGGGATGTTTGAACGCGACAGTGAGGAAGCATTACTGCAAGCAGCCAAGCAGGGAGAGATGAACGATACGTTTTTGATCGTCAACGCCATCTATGATGTTCGAAATGACAAACCGGTTCAGGCGCTACGCTACATTCAGCAACTGGCCAGACGAGGTTGGTATGAACAGGCGATTGCGGGAGCGATTCTTCACGATCTTCTGCAGAAACAAAACGGCTTTGACCGAGAGTTCAACACACTGATCGAATCGATAGACGATCCTGCAATGGTCAATGTATGGCGATTAGCCAGCATTCTCGCAACAAAGAAGGAAAAAATCTCGCAGAAGCAGGAGAATGTGATATGAGTAGAAGATGGCATTTATACGCAGATTTGCAGGAAATGGCCTGTCATGTATTGACAGATGATACATTGATTGATCGTTTTGTGCAGTGCTTAGGCGATCTGGCGGCAGAATTTGAAACCGAGAGAGCCCCTCAAGCTGAGCCATCTAAAGATGTGGCCATGGCTTTTTTCTTTTCCTCACTCCACCGAAGTCTTGCTGAGAACGCGGTTCTTCCTCGTGAAGCGCCATGGCCCTGGATACAAGCAATCTGGGGAGATGCTTCCAAAATGAACGTTATGATTGAAAGATTGGGGCCCGGGATACGGAATTTCTCTACCGGACACTTTTTTGAACGAGGTCCAGCAACGATTATGAAATAACCCTGTGTGCCTATAATAGATGAGACAACTTGCGGGAGGAAATTAGAG
>JAANMV010001798.1_pt1 | contig 22610 bp, 16 predicted proteins | sample 7279661 | NCBI WGS metagenome assembly JAANMV01 (sample SAMN14094540, study PRJNA606508) | bioreactor metagenome | isolation source: A lab-scale SPAN reactor treating ammonium-rich wastewater day 121 | place: Ireland: Galway | collected 2017-05-16
GTGTCCTAGGCCACTAGACGAAGGGGACGAAACCTTCGATACGATCCGGCAAATCTGCCGAAGCGCGTGGAATTGGTGGAGCTAGACGGGATCGAACCGTCGACCTCTTGCATGCCATGCAAGCGCTCTCCCAGCTGAGCTATAGCCCCGGATTTAGCGTCTCGCGACGTGCGCTACACAAGGTGTAGCAGCTGGAAAGTGGCGTCCCCTAGGGGACTCGAACCCCTGTTACCGCCGTGAAAGGGCGGTGTCCTAGGCCACTAGACGAAGGGGACGCAAGCCCTTCAAAGGCGACCGATCAAATGATCGGTGTGGCAATCGAGATTGGTGGAGCTAGACGGGATCGAACCGTCGACCTCTTGCATGCCATGCAAGCGCTCTCCCAGCTGAGCTATAGCCCCATCTCGAGGACGGGGCGCATATTAGGGGCGCACCTGGGCAGTGTCAACATTATTTTCGACCGCGCCCCGAAGTTTTTGGCAGCAGGAACAAATACTTATCGCCGACGAATGGCGCCATGCCGCCGCTCTCGCATGCCGCCCGTGTGACGGGGCACGGCCTCGAACTGCGCGGCGATCAGCCGATCGTCGCGAGCAGCTTCTCCCACTCCTTGGCTTCTTTCTTCGACGCGCCGCCGAGCAGTTCCAACGCATTACGCAACCGGAAGCGGGTCAGATCCGGCCCGATGATTTCCATGGCATCGAGCACCGACACCGAACTCGCCTGCCCGGTAATCGCCGCGAACATCAACGGCATCACATCGCGCAGCTTGAAACCGAGGTGCTCGGCGACCTGCGTGATGCAGCCGGTGATGCGCTCCTTCTCCCAATGCCGCAGCGCCTCCAGCTTCCAGAGGATCAACTGCAGCACCTGCCGTACCTGGGCTTCGTCCAGTTTCTTGTGCGCGAATAGTCCGCTGTCGAGGTTCAGCGCACCGGAAAAGAAGAAACCAGCCAGCGGTGCGATCTGACTGAAGGTCTCCACGCGCTGCTGCACGTGCGGGGCGATCTTCATCAGATACTCGGGATTGAACGCCCACTTCTGCACCTCGGCGGCGAAGCGCTCGACCGGCAGCTCGCGCAGCCACTGGCCGTTCAGCCAGGAGAGTTTTTCCAGATCGAAGATCGGCCCGCCCAGCGACACGCGGGTGATGTCGAAGTTGGCAATCATCTCGTCGAGGGTGAACTTCTCGCGCTCGTCCGGCATCGACCAGCCCATGCGACCCAGGTAGTTGAGCATGGCCTGCGGCAGGAAGCCCATGCGCTGGTAGAAGGTGATCGAGGTGGGGTTCTTGCGCTTGGAGAGCTTGCTCTTGTCCGGGTTGCGCAGCAGCGGCATGTAGCAGTTCACCGGCGCTTCCCAGCCGAAGTACTCGTAAAGCTTGAGCAACTTCGGTGCCGACGGCAGCCACTCCTCGCCGCGCAGCACGTGGGTGATGCCCATCAGGTGGTCATCCACGACGTTGGCCAGGAAATAGGTGGGCAGGCCGTCGGCCTTCATCAGCACCTGCATGTCGATGCGATCCCAGCCGATCTCCACCTCGCCGCGCAGCATGTCCTTGACCACGCAGGTGCCCTCTTCCGGCACCTTCATGCGCACCACGTGCGATTCACCGGCGGCGACGCGACGCTGCGCCTCCTCGGGCGCGATGTGCATGCAGTGACCGTCGTAGCGCGGGGTTTCCTTGTTGGCCATCTGCTCGGCGCGCACCGCATCCAGGCGCTCGGCGGAGCAGAAGCACGGGAAGGCGTGGCCCTTGGCGACCAGCTCGTCCGAGTACTGCTTGTAGATCGCGCCCCGCTCGCTCTGCCGGTACGGACCGTGCGGCCCACCGACATCCGGCCCCTCGTCCCACTCGATGCCAAGCCAGCGCAGCGCGTCATAGATTTGCTGCTCGGACTCGCGGGTCGAGCGCACCTGATCGGTGTCCTCGATGCGCAGGATGAACTGGCCGCCGTGCTGACGCGCGAAGCACAGGTTGAACAGCGCGATATAGGCAGTGCCGACGTGGGGATCGCCGGTCGGAGATGGCGCGATGCGGGTGCGGACCGTGGTCATGGAAGCTCTCGAACGAAAGGACGGACGGAAAATCGAAGGCGCGAATGTTAGCAGGCGCGGCGCCGGCTGCTCCAGTTCGCCCCCCCTGGGCAGCACGGCTGCCGCGCTAGACCTGCAGCAGGCGCTCGCGCAGCTTGTGAATCTCGTCGCGGGCCTCGGCAGCAGCTTCGAACTCCAGGTCGCGCGCCAGCAGCAGCATCTTTTCCTCCAGCTGACGGATGCGCTTGGTTATCTCGCTCGGCGAACGCAGCTCGTTCTCGTAGCGCGCACTCTCCTCCGCAGCCTTGGCCTCGCTGCGCCGTTTGCGGCTGCGCGAGCCGGGTACGGTGGCGCCTTCGAGAATGTCCTGCACATCCTTCTTCACGCCCTTGGGCACGATGCCGTGGGCCTCGTTGAAGGCAATCTGCTTGTTGCGCCGCCGCTCGGTCTCGTCGATGGCGCGCTGCATCGAGCCGGTGATGTTGTCGGCGTAGAGAATGGCGCGACCGTTGAGGTTGCGCGCGGCGCGGCCGATGGTCTGGATCAGCGAACGCTCGGAGCGCAGGAAGCCTTCCTTGTCGGCATCGAGGATCGCGACCAACGACACCTCCGGCATATCCAGCCCCTCGCGCAGCAGGTTGATCCCCACCAGCACGTCGAAAGTGCCCAGGCGCAGGTCGCGGATGATTTCCACGCGCTCCACGGTATCGATGTCCGAATGCAGATAGCGCACGCGCACGTCGTGGTCGCCAAGGTAATCGGTGAGGTCCTCGGCCATACGCTTGGTCAGCGTGGTAACCAGTACGCGCTCTTCCTTGGCCACGCACTTGCGGATCTCCGACAGCAGGTCGTCGACCTGGGTCAGCGCCGGCCGCACCTCGATCTGCGGATCGACCAGACCGGTCGGTCGCACCACCTGTTCGACCACGCGGCCGGCATGCTCGGCCTCGTATGGCCCCGGCGTGGCGGAAACGAAGATGGTCTGCGGACAGATCGCCTCCCACTCGTCGAAGCGCATCGGTCGGTTATCCAGCGCCGATGGCAGGCGGAAGCCGTACTCCACCAGGGTTTCCTTGCGCGAACGGTCGCCCTTGTACATCGCGCCGACCTGCGGCACCGAGACGTGCGACTCGTCGATCACCAGCAGCGCATTGGGTGGCAGGTAGTCGAACAGCGTCGGCGGCGGCTCGCCCGCCTCGCGTCCGGAGAGGTAGCGCGAGTAGTTCTCGATGCCGTTGCAGTAGCCCAGCTCCATGATCATTTCCAGATCGAAGCGTGTGCGCTGCTCCAGACGCTGCGCCTCCACCAGCTTGTTCTGCCCGCGCAGGTAGTCGAGCCGCTCGCGCAGCTCGTCCTTGATCTTGTCGATGGCACCGAGCAGCGTCTCGCGCGGGGTCACGTAGTGACTCTTGGGGTAGAAGGTGAAGCGCGGCAGCTTGCGGATCACCTCGCCGGTCAGCGGATCGAACGCCGACAGACTCTCCACTTCGTCGTCGAACAGCTCGATGCGCACCGCTTCGAGCTCCGACTCAGCCGGGAACACGTCGATCACGTCACCACGCACACGGAAGGTCGCGCGGGCGAAATCCATGTCGTTGCGCGTGTACTGCAGACCAGTCAGCCGGCGCAGCAGCTCGCGCTGATCGAGGCGATCGCCGCGATCGACGTGCAGCACCATCTTCAGATAGGACTGCGGATCGCCGAGGCCGTAGATGCAGGAGACCGTGGTGACGATGATCGCGTCCGGTCGCTCCAGCAGCGCCTTGGTCGCCGACAGACGCATCTGCTCGATGTGATCGTTGATCGATGCGTCTTTCTCGATGAAGGTGTCCGACGACGGAACGTAGGCTTCGGGCTGGTAGTAGTCGTAATAGGAAACGAAGTACTCCACCGCATTGTTCGGGAAGAACGTCTTGAATTCGCCATACAGCTGGGCCGCCAGAGTCTTGTTCGGCGCCAGCACCATTGTCGGGCGCTGCACCTGGGCGATGACATTGGCGATGCTGAAGGTCTTGCCGGAACCGGTCACCCCCAGCAGCGTCTGGTGCGACAACCCTGCCTCGAGACCCTCGACCATCAGGCGGATGGCCTCCGGCTGATCGCCGGCCGGCTTGAATCGCGTGACCAACTCGAACTTGGACATCTCGCCCCTCTGAAAAAACATGCTGGACCCCAGCTTTTGCACCCCACCAACAGGCTGTCGGAGCGCCGGCCGCGCGGGGCAGAAAACCGCTTTAGCATATCGCAGGCTGCAGGAGTGGCCGCTATACTACCGCCCCGTTTGCGCATCCCCCTGCGCGCCAGTGCGGGGGTCGATGTTTCCGCCACTCTTCTCTTTCGAGCCCCCTCACCATGAGTTTGTTCTCTGCTGTCGAAATGGCGCCGCGTGATCCCATCCTCGGCCTCAATGAAGCCTTCAATGCCGACACGCGGCAGAACAAGGTCAATCTCGGTGTCGGCGTCTATTACAACGAAGAAGGCCGCATTCCGCTGCTGCGCGCGGTTGCCGAGGCCGAACAGGCACGCATCGCCGCACATGCACCGCGCGGTTATCTGCCGATCGAAGGCATCGCCGCCTATGACTCGGCGGTACAGAAGCTGCTGTTCGGCAACGATTCGGCACTCCTCGCCGAAGGCCGCGTGGTCACAGCCCAGGCCCTGGGCGGCACCGGCGCGCTGAAGGTCGGCGCGGACTTCCTCAAGCGACTGCTGCCCGACGCCACCGTGGCGATCAGCAACCCGAGCTGGGAAAACCATCGCGCGCTGTTCGAATCCGCCGGCTTCCCGGTGCAGAACTACCGTTACTACGACGCCGCCACCCACGGTATCGACCGTGCCGGTCTGCTCGCCGACCTGCAGGATCTGCCGGCGCGCTCCATCGTGGTGCTGCACGCCTGCTGCCACAACCCGACCGGCGTCGACCTCACGCTGGAGGACTGGAAACAGATTCTCGACGTGCTGCAGGCACGCGGACACATCCCGTTCCTCGACATCGCCTATCAGGGCTTCGGAGACAGCATCGAGGAAGATGCCGCAGCCGTGCGCCTGTTCGCCGCCTCAGGCATGACCTTCTTCGTCTCCAGTTCGTTCTCCAAATCCTTCTCGCTGTATGGCGAGCGGGTCGGCGCGCTGTCGATGGTCACCCAGAACCGCGACGAGTCGGCGCGCGTGCTGTCGCAGGTCAAGCGCGTGATCCGCACCAATTACTCCAACCCGCCAACCCACGGCGCAACCATCGTCGCCTCGGTGCTCAACAGCCCGGAACTGCGCGCCATGTGGGAAGCCGAGCTGGCTGAGATGCGCGAGCGTATCCGCGAGATGCGCCTCGGCATGGTCAAGCAACTGGCCGCCAAGGGCGCGAAGATCGACTTCAGCTTCGTCGCCGCTCAGCGCGGGATGTTCTCCTATTCGGGACTCACGGCCGAGCAGGTCGAACGCCTGCGCGCCGAGTTCGGCGTCTACGCCATCAGCACCGGCCGCATCTGCGCCGCCGCACTGAACCGCAACAATCTGGATATCGTCACCGACGCCATCGTCCAGGTCCTGTAAAGGGCGCCACGGGCAGGCACATCTTGCCTGCCCGCGGTGTTGCGAGACGGTCCGGAGGGGTTGACTTCTCCTTTCCAAACAGTAGGATACGCACCGTTGTTCCGCGATAGCTCAGTCGGTAGAGCAAATGACTGTTAATCATTGGGTCCCTGGTTCGAGTCCAGGTCGCGGAGCCAAATTCGAAAGCCTCGGTTAAAACCGGGGCTTTTTTTGTGTTCGCCGGACTCTCACCAGGGACTGCGTCCCAGGTTATTCGGCCTACGGCCTCACCCCTTCGGGGCCGCGCTGAAGCGCGTTCTGCTGGCGCAGTCGAGTCCAGGTCGCGGAGCCAATTCGAAAGCCTCGGATAAACCGGGGCTTTTTTATGCCTGCCGAAATCGCACCACGGGCTGCGGCCCTCCAAACTCCCGCACACCCGCCGCACCGCTCGTCACTCGGTGAGCGGCTGCTCAGCACGCAGGCGCAGCCAGCTCTGTACCAGCAACGAGCAGCCCCACCCCAGCAACACGCCCAGCACGTTGGCCAGCATGTCCCAGCGTGACGCCATGCGATGCGGGAGCAGGCTCTGCGCCAACTCGATCAGCAGCGCCGCGACGACTGTGAAACCGAAGCCCCACAGAAACGAAAGCCGGGAAAATGCCAGGCGCAGCGTGAAGGCCAGCGCGGCAAACCCGAGCAGGTGATGCAGCTTGTCCTGCTGGTCAAACAACTGCGGCACCGGTTCCGGTCGCAACCCACTTGCTAGCACCACCGCCAGCACAATCGAAAAAGGCAACACACGCAAGTACGACATGGAACAGGGAAGCCCTCTTGATCAAGACCGTGGTCGGTTCGTCCATCCTGCCATCAACGCAGGAACGACGACGACCAGGACACAGACCACGGAATCTGCATATCGATCAATCAACCGAGCGACATTCGATCGACGCGAGTATGCGGCACAAACAGAAACGCCCCACGAGGGGGCGTTTCGGAGGGATGGCTGTTGCGATCACTCTTTGCCGGCAGCATCCGCCGCACCAGCGGGAGCCTCCTCGGCCGCCGGTGCCGCGTCGTCACCCTTGATCCCGAGCAATTCCAGCTCGAAGACCAGCACCGAGTTGGCCGGAATCAGCGGGCTGGGGCTCTGCTCGCCGTAGGCCAGCTCGCTCGGGATGTAGAGCTTGTACTTCTCGCCGACGTGCATCAGCTGCAGACCTTCAACCCAACCCGGAATCACGCCACCGACCGGCAGATCGATCGGGCTGCCACGCTTGATCGAGCTATCGAACACGGTGCCGTCGGTCAGGCTGCCCTCGTAATGCACGGTGACGATGTCGTCGGCCGTCGGTTGCGCACCCTCGGCAGCCTTGATCACTTCGTACTGCAAGCCGGACTCGGTGGTCTTCACGCCTTCGCGCTTGGCATTTTCCTCGAGGAATTTCTTGCCGGACTCGACCGCCTTGGCGTTCATTTCAGCCATGCGCTCTTCCGAACGCTTCTGCAGGAAGGCAAACGCCTCCATCAACTGCTCGTCGGTCAGCTTCTGTTCCTGCTTGCCGATGGCGTCCTCGATGCCCTGCGCCACTGCCTGCGAGTCGAGATCATCCATCCCCTCCTGCGCCAGGCTCTTGCCCATGTTCAGGCCGATCCCGTAGGACGCCTTCTGCGCAGGAGTTTCCAGCTTGACACTGGTCTGCGAGTCGCAGCCGGCCAATACCAGGCCAACCAGGGCGACCGCTGATGCCAAACGATGATGTCTCAGTCTCATGCTGTTTCCTTTTTACTCTGGCAGGGACAGGCCCCGAAAAGACGTCGAGCTTAGCAGGCACGCGCAAACACTGGCTACCGCGCGCCCTGGCCGGGACAGTAAAGAGAGTGCAAAGAGAGACGCGGGCATCAGCAGCGATGCAGAAGCGATCACGGCGACGGAAGGTGCTCGCTGAGCAAACGACGGGCATAAAAAAAGCGTCCATAAAGGACGCTTCTTTTAATGCTCCCGGGCGTTCAGTGGACCCATGAAGCTAATATGGCGCAGCGGACGGGACTCGAACCCGCGACCCCCGGCGTGACAGGCCGGTATTCTAACCGACTGAACTACCGCTGCGCTTAACCTCGAGTGGTGGGTGATGACGGGATCGAACCGCCGACCCTCTGCTTGTAAGGCAGATGCTCTCCCGGCTGAGCTAATCACCCTTTGCTCTCGAAGTGGGGCGCATTCTAGAGAGGCATCCGTGCCTTGGCAAGCCCCTTATGAAAAAAAAATTGCAGGCGTTCCAAAGACTTAGGAAAAGCCCGGGTTTGCTGCCGTATTTCCCGTTTGTACAGGCCGGGCCGACCGACAGGGTTGGCCTGTGCTCCGCGGGGAGGAATAATGCGTGCTTTGCTTTCCGGAGAGTCACCCCGCCATGTGGTTTCGCAACCTGCTCGTCTACCGTCTCACCCAGAACGTTCCTTTCGATCCCGAGACACTCGAAACCGCACTCGCCGCCAAGCCTGCCCGCCCCTGCGCCAGCCAGGAACTGAGCACCTATGGCTTCGTCGCGCCGTTCGGCAAGGGCGAGGATGCCCCGCTGGTGCATGCCAGCCAGGGTTTCCTTTTGATCGCCACACGCAAGGAGGAACGCATCCTGCCGGGCAGCGTCGTAAAGGACGCGCTGAAGGAGAAGGTCGACGAAATCGAGGCCGAGCAGATGCGCAAGGTCTACAAGAAGGAGCGCGACCAGATAAAGGACGAGATCATCCAGGCCTTCCTGCCGCGCGCCTTCATCCGCAAGTCCGGCACCTTCGCGGCGATCGACGCCGAGCGCGGCTTGATTCTGGTGAACTCCGCGAGCCCGAAGAAGGCCGAGGACCTGCTGTCGACGCTGCGCGAAGCCATCGGCTCACTGCCGGTGCGACCGCTGACGGTGAAGATCGCGCCCAGCGCCACGCTTACCGAATGGGTCAAAGCGCAGAAGGCGGCCGATGACTTCTTCGTGCTCGACGAATGCGAGCTGCGCGATACCCACGAGGACGGCGGCACGGTGCGCTGCAAGCGTCAGGACCTCACCAGCGACGAGATCCAGCAGCATCTGGAGGCCGGCAAGCAGGTGACCCAGCTGGCGCTGGCCTGGCAGGACAAGCTGTCCTTCGTGCTCGACGACAAGACGGTGATCAAACGCCTGCGCTTCGAGGAACTGCTGCAGGATCAGGCTGAACAGGATGGCGGCGACGACGCCCTCGCCCAGCAGGACGCCAGCTTCCTGCTGATGATGATGACCTTCCGCGAGTTCCTCCCGGCACTGTTCGAGGCACTCGGCGGCGAAGAGATTTCGCAGGGCATCTGAACCGCCCCGCGCGGGCGCGGCGCCGCTGGCCGACAGCGGCAGTTCCCGCCCGCGCTAGTCCCCGCGCACGCGCAAGCGCAGCGCCAACGCACCACCCCGGCGCGGGCCCAGCAGCCAGAGCAGAAACCGCTCGATGAACTCCGGCACCGACAGGAACAGCGCGCCGGTCACCACCAGGCTCAGCAGCGAAACGACGAGAAACAGCTGCGGAATCGTCAGTTGCAGCAGCACCAGCAGCACAATGGCCACCAGCGCCGACGCGACCATGAACAGCGCGTTGAGGATGTTGTTCGCCGCCACCACCCGCGAGCGCTCGTGAACCACGCTGCGCGACTGGATCAGCGCATACAGCGGCACGATGTACAGCCCGCCGAACATGCCCAACCCGAGAATGTCCGCCAGGATCAGCCAGGCCAGCGGCTCCCCCAACAGCGTCAGCCAATCCTGCGTGCCAGCGACCGCCGGAAACGCCGCCGCGTGCCACCACAGCAATAATCCGCACAGGCTCAGACCCAGCGCACCGAAGGGCACCAGGCCAAGCTCGACGTGATGCCGCGACAGCCGCTCGCACAACAGCGAGCCCAGCGCGATGCCCACCGAAAACAGCGTGAGGATCAGCGTCACCACGCTCTCGTCACCGTGCAGCAGCTCCTTGGCGAAGGCCGGAATCTGCGTCAGATAGGTCGCACCGAGGAACCAGAACCAGGAATTGCCGAGCATGGCGTGCGAAACCGCACGCTGCTGGCCGAGCCCCAGGCGCATCACCCGCCATGACTGGCGCAGCACGTTCCAGTCGAGCTTCAACTGCGGCAGCGCCGCCGCGGTCCGCGGAATGCCGAGGCTGGTGAGATAGCCCGCCAGCGCCAGCACCACCACGCAGAGCGACACCAGGGCGACGTAATGCTCACTGGCCATCAGCAGCCCGGCGCAGAGCGTACCGCCGAGGATCGCCAGGAAGGTGCCCATCTCCACCAGGGCGTTGCCGCCCACCAGCTCGTCGTCATCGAGCTGCTGCGGCAGGATCGAGTACTTCACCGGACCGAACAGCGCCGACTGCGTGCCCATGCAGAACAGCACCAGCAGCAGCAACGGCAGGTTGCCCAGCAGCAGGCCGCAGGCACCGGCGAGCATGATCGGAATCTCGGCGAACTTGATGCGGCGAATCAGCCAGGCCTTCTCGAACTTCTCGCCGAACTGCCCGCCCAGCGCGGAGAACAGAAAGAACGGCAGGATGAACAGCAAGGCGCAGAGATTGACCAGCAGGCTCTTGTCCGCGCTGCCGGCGAGGCGGAACAGAATCGCCAGAACCAGCGCCTGCTTGAACACGTTGTCGTTGAACGCGCCGAGCAACTGCGTCAGGAAGAACGGCAGGAAACGCCGCTTGCCGAGCAGGGTGAATTGCGAATGCATGCTCATCGCCGGCTCACAGGGTCAGCTGGCCGAAAGCCCAGCGCAGCAGGAAGAAGCACAGCAGCCCGCCGGCGATGGTCGCCAACAGGTTGCGCGTCAGCACCGCAATCGCGATCGCCAGCACGCCGGCCAGCAGGTAGGCGTTGCGCCAGTGCAACGCCCACTCGCCTTCGGGCAGCAGCATGCCGGGCACCACGATGGCCGTCAGCACCGCCACCGGCACATAGTGCAGCCCCTGCTCCACCAACCGCGGGAAACGCAGGTTCGGCCACGCGAAGAAGGCATAGCGCGTCAGAAAGGTGATGGCGAGCATGCCGAAGATGAGCAACCAGGTATTCATAATTCCCCCCGGGCACGCGCGGCCGCTTCGGCGCGCTGCTCCAGCCAGACGCCGACGACGATGCCCGCCAGCGCGGCGGCAATCAGCCCGAGCTTGTAGGGCAACTCCCAGGTCAACAGCGCGACGATGCCGGCGCACACCGCCGAGGCCACCTGCGGGCGGGTGGTCATCATCGGCACGGCGATACCGATGAAGGTCGCGATCATGGCGAAATCCAGCCCCCAGCTCGCCACATCCGGCACCGCCTGGCCGAACAGCACACCGACCAGCGTGGACAGCTGCCAGTTGACGAACATCGTCAGCGCCGCGCCGAGGAAGAACCAGTGCTTGTGCGGCGAGGCATCGTCACGGGCATAGCGCTGCTGCACCACGGCGAACGCCTCGTCGGTGAGCAGGAAGGCCAGCGGCGCGCGCCAGCGACCCGACAGGTGGCGCACGAACGGCCGCAGCGCCGCGCTGTAGAGCGCATGGCGCAGGTTGACCACGAAGGTGGTCAACAACACCACCGCCGCGCCCACGCCGCCGCTGATCAGAGTCACGGCGATGAACTGCGCCGAACCGGCGAACACCAGCGCCGACATGCCGAGCGTCTGCCAGAACGACAGGCCCGCGCCGATGGCCAGTGTGCCGAAGATGATGCCGAAGGGGATCGCACCGAGCACCAGCGGCAGGATATCGCGACAACCGTGGAGGAACTCTTGCGAACGCGACATCGAATCTCCTGACGATGACAAGGCACAACGACCGCAGCGACGCTGCGCCGGTCTGGCGAGCGTAGCGGGCAGTCGGGACAGTTGGATGACCGGAGCGACGGTCCGGCAAAGGACGAACCTTACCGCAAAGTCCGCCGCAGGCGCGACGGCCTGCACGCGCCACGCGGGAAGGCAAATCAGCCGAGTGTCAGTTGCGCCTTGAGCGCCGGCCATTCCTGATCGGTGATGCTGTACAGCACGGTGTCGTCGAGCCGGCCGTCGGCGAGCCGCCGATGATTGCGCAGCAGCCCTTCGCGCTGCGCGCCGAGCTTCTCGATGGCGCGCTGCGAGCGCAGGTTGCGCGCCGCCGTCTTCAATTGCAGGCGCACCAGCTGCCAGTCCTCGAACGCGTGGCGCAGCAACAGTGCCTTGATTGACGCATTCAGACCGCTACCGTGCTCGGCGCGGTCGAGCCAGGTCCAGCCCAGTTCGGCGGCCGGCAGGCTGGGCATGAAGTCGGCGAAGCGCGTGGTGCCGACGATGCGCTCGGCCAGCCGCACGGTGAACACCACGGCACGCTCCTCGCGCTGCTCGGCCAGCGCATGGCGGTACCAGTCCGGGCGCAGCGGCCCGTTCATGTACATCAGCTCGTCGCGATTCGCTTCGGCCAGCGACACCAGCTGAGGGATGTCGGCTTCGACCATCGGTTCCAGGCGCAAGGCTCCGCGTTGGAGCATGAGCGGACGCGGCGTGAACATGCATGATCTCCCGGTAGTGGACAGGCTGGCCGATGCCAGCCAGATTCAGACAGCGACGCGACGCCAAGTGCACCGCGCAGAGCCGCCGGCGATGCTGCCGCCAGTGCCGTGCCGACCCCATGCGACCTTGGTCGCACCCTGCGACACGGGCTGCACGAATGCTGCGAAACTGCGCCGATTCATCATACTGATTACCCGGCAGCCCCCAGTCTTGAGCGTTCGGCACGTTTGTCGTCGCCGCCCCGCTGGCCTGTCGCTACTTCACTGTTCGGAGCTGGCATGACCCTGTCTGGCGGGCTGATCGCACTGGTCGCCCTCATCTACATGACCATTCTGTTCGCCATCGCCTTCTATGGCGATCGCAAGCGCGAGTCGTCGATGTCGCCGCGTCTGCGAGCATGGGTCTACAGCCTCTCGCTGGCGGTGTACTGCACCAGCTGGACCTTCTTCGGCGCGGTCGGTCAGGCCGCCGAGCAACTGTGGGCGTTTCTGCCGATCTACCTGGGCCCGATCCTGCTGCTGCTGTTCGCCCCCCACGTGATCCAGAAGATGATCGTGATCAGCAAGCAGGAAAACATCACCTCGATCGCCGACTTCATCGCCGCCCGCTACGGCAAGTCGCAGCTGCTGGCCGTCGTGGTCACGCTGTTCTGCCTGGTCGGCGTGGTGCCGTACATCGCGCTGCAGCTCAAGGGCATCGTGCTCGGTGTCAACCTACTGATCGGCACCAACATCGATGCCACCGGCACCGGGACCGGCGACACGGCGCTGATCGTTTCCATCGCCTTGGCGCTGTTCACAATCCTCTTCGGCACACGCAACCTGGACGTCACCGAGCACCACCGCGGCATGGTGCTGGCGATTGCCTTCGAATCGCTGGTCAAGCTGCTGGCGTTCCTGGCGGTCGGCGTCTTCGTCACCTTCGGCCTGTTCAACGGCTTCGGCGATCTGTTCAACCATGCCCACGAGTCGGCCGAACTGTCCGATTACTGGGCCGAAACGGTCAACTGGCCGTCGATGCTGGTGCAGACCGCGGTGGCCATGATGGCTATCGTCTGCCTGCCGCGGCAGTTTCACGTCGCGGTGGTGGAGAACATCGAGCCGCGCGATTTTCGTCTGGCGCGTTGGGTGTTTCCCATCTATCTGATACTGGCGGCGGTGTTCGTCGTGCCGATCGCTCTGGCCGGACAGGTGCTGCTGCCCGCCGGTATCTCGCCGGACTCCTTCGTCATCAGCCTGCCGCTGGCCGAGGCGCATCCCGGGCTCGCCCTGCTGGCGTTCATCGGTGGCGCCTCGGCCGCTACCGGCATGGTGATCGTCGCCAGCGTGGCACTGTCGACCATGGTCTCCAACGACATGCTGCTGCCCTGGCTGCTGCGCCGCCAGGAAACCGAACAGCCGTTCGAGGCCTTCCGCCATTGGATGCTGTCGGTGCGCCGCATCAGCATCGTCGCCATTCTGCTACTGGCCTACGTCAGCTATCGCCTGCTTGGCCCCAACGCCAGCCTCGCCACCATCGGTCAGATCGCCTTCGCCGCCATCACCCAGCTGGCACCGGCGATGGTCGGCGCGCTGTACTGGAAGCAGGCCAACCGTCGCGGCGTGTTCGCCGGCCTCGCCGCGGGCGCGGCGATCTGGTTCTACACGCTGATTCTGCCGCTGCTCGGCTGGCCGCTGGAGATGTTTCCGGGGCTGGAGTGGATGTACGGCGGCTCCATCGGCTTCGACATCAGCCCGCTGACGCTGGGCGTCACGCTGTCGCTGATGGGTAATGCCACCCTGTTCTTCTGGGTCTCGATCCTCACCCAGACCCGCGTCGCCGAGCACTGGCAGGCAGGGCGCTTCATCGGCCAGGAGGTCACCTCGCCGAGCAGCAACCGGCGCCTGCTTGCCGTGCAGGTCGAGGACCTGCTGACGCTCGCCTCGCGCTTCGTCGGTGCCGAACGCGCCGAGAGCAGCTTTCAGCGCTTCGCCCGGCGCCACGGCCAGGATCTCTCGCGCCGCCAGCAGGCCGACGGCCAGTGGATCGCGCATACCGAGCGACTGCTCGCCGGCGTGCTCGGCGCCTCCTCCACGCGCGCGGTGGTCAAGGCGGCGCTGGAAGGTCGCGACATGCAGGTCGACGACGTGGTGCGCATCGTCGGCGAAGCCTCGGAAGTGCTGCAGTTCAACCGCGCGCTGCTGCAGGGCGCGATCGAGAACATCACCCAGGGCATCAGCGTGGTCGACCAGTCGCTGCGGCTGGTGGCCTGGAACCACCGCTACCTCGAACTGTTCGAGTATCCGGACGGGCTGGTGTACATCGGCCGGCCCATCGCCGACATCATCCGCTACAACGCCGAGCGCGGCCTGTGCGGCCCAGGCGATCCGGACACCCATGTCGCCAAGCGCCTGTACTGGATGCGCCAGGGTCGCGCGCACACTTCCGAACGGCTGTTCCCCAACGGCCGGGTGGTCGAACTGATCGGCAACCCGATGCCCGGCGGCGGTTTCGTCATGAGCTTCTCGGACATCACCGCGTACCGCGAAGCCGAGCGCGCGCTGAAGGACGCCAACGAGGGTCTGGAACAGCGCGTCAGCGAGCGCACGCAGGAGCTGTCGAAACTCAACCAGGCGCTGATCGAGGCCAAGAGCACCGCCGAGGCGGCCAACCAGTCGAAGACGCGTTTTCTCGCCGCGGTCAGCCACGACCTGATGCAGCCGCTCAACGCCGCGCGACTGTTCTCCGCCGCCCTCTCCCACCAGCAGAACGCCCTGCCGGAAGAAGCTCAGGAGCTGGTGCGCCACCTCGACAGCTCGCTGCGCTCGGCCGAGGACCTGATCACCGACCTGCTGGACATCTCGCGTCTGGAAGGCGGGCGCATCATGCCGGACCGCAACGCCTTCCCGCTCGCCTCGCTGTTCGACACGCTGACCACCGAATTCACGGTGCTGGCGCGCGAACAGGGCGTGGATTTCCGCGTACACGGCAGCCGGCTGCGCATCGACAGCGACATCCGCCTGCTGCGCCGGGTGCTGCAGAACTTCCTGACCAACGCCTTCCGCTACGCCAAGGGCCGCGTGGTGCTCGGCGTGCGCCGCCAGGGCAAGCACCTGCGGCTGGAGGTGTGGGATCGCGGCCCGGGCATTCCGAAAGACAAACTGAAGGTGATCTTCGAGGAGTTCAAGCGTCTGGACAGCCACCAGACCCGCGCCGAGAAAGGCCTGGGCCTGGGGCTGGCGATCGCCGACGGCCTCTGCCAGGTGCTGCACCATCCGCTGGAGGTTCGCTCCTGGCCGGGCGTGGGCAGCGTATTCAGCGTGACCGTTCCGATCGCCCAGAACGCCAAGCCACGCCAGGTGAAAGGACCGCGCGACGTCCAGCACACCGCGCTGACCGGCACCCAGGTGCTGTGCATCGACAACGAAGACAGCATCCTGATCGGCATGAACAGCCTGCTCACGCGCTGGGGCTGCCAGGTCTGGACTGCCCGCGACCGCGCCGAATGCGAAAGCCTGCTGGCCGAGGATGTGCGTCCGCAGCTGGTGCTGGTGGACTATCACCTCGACCACGGCCAGACCGGCACCGAGCTGATGGCCTGGCTGCGCACCCGCCTCGGCGAACCGGTGCCGGGCGTGGTGATCAGCGCCGATGCACGCCCCGAACTGGTGGCGGAAATCCACGCCAGCGGCCTGGATTTCCTCGCCAAACCGGTGAAGCCCGCTGCCCTGCGTGCGCTGATGAGCCGACACCTGACGCTCAACTGAAGCCGCGCGCGGGCAGCTCTCGCCGCCCGCCGCGGTTACACTGATGGCCGTTTGCTGCAACGGCCAGGTAGCCATGAACTCCGAACTTCTACTCAACCTCGCCACCGCACTGGGTGTCGGCCTGCTGATCGGCACCGAGCGCGACTGGACCAATCGCCAGCAGGCTGGTGGCGAACTGGTCGCCGGGCTGCGCACCTTCGGCCTCGGCGGCCTGCTCGGCGGGCTGGCGGCGCTGGGCGTGACACATTTCGGCGCGACGGTGTGGATCGCCCTGTTCGTCATGTTCGCCCTGCTGGTGATCGTCGGCTACCTGCTCGACGCGCAACGCAGCGGCGACCACGGCATGACCACCGAAGTCGCGCTGCTGGTGACCTTCCTGCTCGGCAGCCTGGCGGTGGCCGAAAGCCGGCTGCTGGCGGCCTCGTTCGCCATCGTGGTGGCCTTGCTGCTGAGCCTGAAGGCGCGCCTGCATGGCGCCCTGCAGCAACTCAACGAGGCCGAGCTGGGCGGAGCGCTGAAGCTGCTGTTCATCTCCGTGGTGCTGCTGCCGGCGCTGCCCAACCAGGGCTATGGACCCTGGCAGGCGCTCAATCCGTACACCACCTGGCTGATGGTGGTGCTGATCACTGGCATCGGCTTCGCCGCCTACGTGGCGATCCGTCTGCTCGGCGCCCGCCACGGCCTGCTGGTCACGGCGATACTCGGCGGCATGGTGTCGTCCACGGCGATGACGCTGACCCTCGCCCGGATGGATACGCCCAAGCTACGTTCCGCGCTGGCGGCCGGGCTGCTAGCCACCTCGGCACTGATGTTTCCGCGCGTCCTGCTGGAGGTCGGCGTGGTCAACGCGGCGTTGCTGCCGACGCTGCTGGCGCCGATGCTGACGGCTGGTGGCATTTATGCCGGCGGCGCACTGCTGTACTACCTGCGCGCCGCTCAACAGCCGGACGTCAACACCGAGCCGCCACTGAAGAACCCGTTCGAGCTCGGTCCGGCACTGCGATTCGCCGCGCTGCTGGTGGCGATTCTGGTGATGGTCGAAGGGGCTCGCCGCTGGCTCGGCGATGTCGGTGTATACCTGGTCGCCCTGCTCTCCGGGATGAGCGACGTGGACGCGATCACCCTGTCGCTCGCCAACAGCGCGCAGGCCGACCTCGATGCGCATATCGCCGTACGCGGGATCTTCCTCGCGGCGCTGAGCAACAGCCTGGTCAAGGCTGTGCTGATCGCCCTCGTCGGCGGTCGCGCACTCGCCCTGCGCACCGTGCCGGTGATGCTGGGCGGCCTGCTCTGCGGTCTGGCAGTGCTGATGCTGGTGTGAACGGCGCTATTCGCCCGTCTCGCCCAAGGCTCCGGCACGTTCCAGCCAGTCGCCCGGCAGGCGCTTGCTCGCCCGGGCGCCCAGCGCCTTCAGCTGTTCGGCGCGCCCGACCAGATTGCCCCGCCCCTCGGTGAGCTTGCCGCGCGCGGCGAGATAGGCCCGGTCGAGCTGCTGCAGGCGGCTGCCAACCTCGTCCAGATCCTGCAGGAAGGCGGTGAACTTGTCGTACAGCGCGCCGGCCTTCTCGGCGATCTCGCGCGCGTTCTGATTTTGCCGCTCCTGCCGCCAGAGACTGTCGATGACCCGCAGCGTGGCCAGCAGCGTGGTCGGGCTGACGATCACCACGTGCCGCCCAAACGCCTCCTGGAACAACTCGGGATCAGCCTGCAGCGCGGCAGCGAACGCCGCTTCGATCGGCACGAACAGCAGCACGAAATCCAGGCTCTGCAAGCCCTCCAGCCGCTGGTAATCCTTGAGCGAAAGCCCCTTGAGATGATTGCGCAGCGACTGTACATGCTGCTTGAGCGCCAGCGCCCGGCTGTTCTCGTCTTCGGCACAGGTCAGCGCCTGATAGGCGGTCAGACTGACCTTGGCGTCGACCACCACCTGCTTGTCGCCGGGCAGTCGGATCAGCACGTCCGGCTGGAAGCGCTCGCCATCGGCGCTCTTCAGGCTGACCTGCGTATGGTATTCGCGGCCCTTCTCCAGCCCGGCGTGCTCCAGCACCCGCTCGAGCACCAGCTCGCCCCAATTGCCCTGGGTCTTCTGCCCTTGCAGCGCACGGGTGAGGTTGGTCGCCTCGTCGCCGAGGCGCTGGTTGAGCTGTTGCAGACGCTCCAGCTCGCGTGCCAGCGAGAAGCGCTCGCGCGCCTCGCTCTGGTAGCTCTCCTCGACGCGTTTCTCGAACGCCTGGATGCGCTCCTTCAGCGGATCGAGCAACTGGCCGAGGCGCTCATGGCTGGTGTCGGCGAAGCGCTGCTCGCGCTCGTCGAAGATTTTCCCGGCCAGCTCGGCGAATTGCGCACGCAACTCATCGCGCGCCGCCTGCAGGTCCTGCAGGCGCTGCTGATGCGCCGCCTGTTGCTCGCGCAGCTCCGCGGTAACCGCCGCATGCGCCGCGCTCAGGCGGAGCAGTTCGGCCTGCTGGGCGTCACGCTCGGCCTGCAGTTCGTCGAGGCGGTCGCGGTCGTCGCCATGACGGCTCTGCAGCCACTGCGCCTCACGCCGCAGCGCCGCGAGTTCGGCCTGCTGCGCCGCCTTGATTTCCTGCAGCTCGGCCTGTTCCAGCCGGACGCTTTCCAGCTGCGCGCTCAGCCCTTCCTGTGCCAGTGCGGCCTGGGTCAGCCGCTCGTCGAGCAGTGCCCGCGCAGCCTCGGCCGCCGACAAGCGGCGCTGCAGATAGAACGCAGCGACCACCGCGCAGACGCCAACGAACGCCAGCCCGGCCAGCAGGAAATCGGAATCGAGAGACATGAAGGGCTCCGGCAAAATGCCGGGCAGTATAGCGAGCGGCCGTCAGGCGCGCTGCGACAGGCGCTGAAGCCAGCGGGCAGCATCCTGCGAGCCCTGCGCAGCGGCCTGCTCCAGCCAGAGCCGGGCCTTGGCCGGTTCGCGGTGCTGCGGTTGGCAGTACAGCCGTCCCAGCTCCAGCTGAGCCTGGCAGTCGCCCGCGCGAGCGGCCTGGCGCAGCAGCTCGAAACCGATGCGTCGGTCGCGCTGGCTGTCGCAATCCCGGCAGAGTAACTGCCCCAGGCGGCTCTGCGCCTCGATCACGCCTTCGCGCGCCGGCTGCTTGAGCAGCCGCCCGGCGATCCGTTTGACGCCAACGGCGCGCCCCAGGCGCTCGCTGTCGAGCAGCCAGACGGCCATGCGCACCGGCAGCGGCGAGCCGGCGGAAGGAACGGTGGTAGGACGCATCGTCATGGATCGAGGGCGCGGCAGAGGATGAGGGCGCGCACTCTACACCTTTTTGCCGAGAGTTGAAGTCTTGCCAAAACCGGCAAAACACGATCTAGATCACGTTCTGTTTTTCATCCACAGAACCTGTGGATAACTCGGTGGACAATCGGCGAACAACTCTCCGCAAGCCCGGTGTTTCGGGGCCTGCGGTTAAACTGGCGGTTTTTTCACCACCAAAAATTATCCTTTAATTTCAATCAGTTACGCGAAATCCCAGCTAGCACGCGGGTTTGCGACAGTTTGTCATAAGCGCTTGACAAAGCCGCCAGGCGAATGTGCACAAGTCTGCCGGAACGGGCTGCAAGAGCCTTGGCGCAAGGGTTTGCGCGGCCTCGGCAGATCACCATGCGGGAACTTTTCCGCACCCGCCCGGTCGCCCGGCGCACAACGCCGGCGGCACGATTGCATACATCTTTTTGCGGCTATGCTGTGCCGTCGGAATGAGCACGGATCGGGAGCAATGAGCACAAGGCGCAAGCGCTGGCTCTGGGTGTCGTTGGGCCTGCTGCTGGTCTGCGCGGCATTCGTCTATGCCCAGTACCGCTGGCAGCAGCTGGCTCGGGCGCAGGGCATCGAAACCCTGCATTGGCAGGGGCTGGCACTCGCGCGCGACGGATTGTCGCTGCAGCACCTCTCCTATGCCCAGCAGACGAGTGGCGGCGGCCGACTCGCGCTGCGCGCCGAAGGCGTTTCGCTGCGTTTGGCCGGCCTCTTGCGCGGCCAGCCCCCGCGAGCGCTGGAGATCGCCCAGCTCGAGCTGGATTGGCAAGCGCCTGCATCCGCTCCACCGACGACAGCGGACGCCGCGCCGAGCGCTGCGCAACTGCGCCGCTGGGCCGCCTGGCTGCCGCGCACGCTGACCATCAACAACCTGCAGCTGCGCCTGCCCTGCGCCAGCGGGACCTGTCAGGAACAGGCGCGCCTGCGCCTGCAGCACGCCGGTGCCGAGCTGCTGCCGCTGAATGGCGAGCTGACGCTGTCGCGTGGCGATCATCGGGCGACGCTGCTGATCGAGGCCGCCACCGAAGGCGCCGCGATCCGCGCGCAGGGACGGTTGCTGCTCGACGATCAGCCACGCCTGAGTCTCGACAGCCAGGCGACGCGCGACGACACGCAGCAGCACTGGCGCGGCACGCTGGCCTTGAGCGGCCTGCCCGAGGCGCCCTGGGTCCTGGAATGGCTCGGCACCTGGCTGGACTACGACCCCGCAGCGCTCGGCGAGCTGCCCAGCGACATGCGCCTCGGCGCCGGCTGGGCGCTGTCACGGCCGGCGAGCGCTGCCCGGGCCGACTGGCGCCAGCTGAGCGGTGAGCTGCAGCTGTCGACCGATCTGCCGCTGTTCTGGCCACTGCTCGACCTCGGCGAGCTGCGCGGCCGGCTCGACCTCGGCGCACGCGCCAGCGCTGGCCTCTGGCTGCCGACTTCGCTGACCGCCGATCTGCAGATGCGCCCCGGCGCGCGGCTGCTGCAAACACTGCCGGAAACGCTGCGACCGGACCTGCTGCGCCTGGCCATCGCGCCTGCCGGCAACGCACCGCCCGGCGACCCGCTGACGCTGCAGCTGCGGCTGGAAGGCGAAGGCGCCAGCCCGGCCACCCTGCAGGCGCAACTGCAGGTCGAGACCGGCGCAGCGGAGCCCGGCATCGTCGTGGACAACGCGCGCCTGCAACTGCGCAGCCCGCATCTCGCGCAGGCGGCGCTCGATCTGCGCAACCTGCAGGCCGACCTGCGCCTGCACGGGCGCATCGCCGCCGCGCACAGCGAGCTAAGCCTCGCGGCAAACTCGCGTCTGCGCATCGAGCGACTGACCGCCGGTACGCTGCTGGCGCAACAGCTCGACGCCGAACTCGACGGCCTGCAACTGCAGTTCGGCGCCACTGCCGACACCACCCCGCAACTAGCTCTGTACGGCCCCGCCAGTCTGCGCCTGGCACGCCTGCAACAGCCGCAGCTGGTCGCCCAGGGCTGGCAATGGAACGGTCGGCTCGACCTCGACGCCAATCGCCTGCACGCCAGCGGCGTGCTGGGCAATGCCGCCGGGCTGGCGCTCAACATCGAGCTGGAGCAGGCCTGGAACGGCGCGCTGCAGATCGACGGCAAGCTGCCAGAGGTATTTCTGCGCGCCGGCAATCCGCTCGCCGGCACCCTGGCCGACTGGCCCACGCTGCTGCAGCTCGACAGCGGCCGGCTGCAGGCGGACGGCCGCCTGACCGTACCCGCCGGCAACGCGCCGCTTGCGGCCAGCCTGGCACTGCGTGGCAACGGGCTGGCGGGCATCTACGACCGTACCGAGCTGAGCGGCCTGGACCTGCAGCTCGCCCTGAGCCTGGCGCGCCAGCAGCTGCGCCTGGAGCTCCCCGAACTGCAGCTGCAGCGCGCCAATCCCGGCTTCGAATTCGGCCCGCTGCGCCTGCGCGGCGACTATCAGGCCGACCTCACGCAACCGGCGCAGGGCCGGCTCAGCTGGCAACTGGCGGAAACCCGCCTGTTCGATGGCCGCCTGTGGCTGCAGCCGGGCAACCTCGACCTCGCCGGCCAGCCGCAGCCGCTACAGGCCCGCCTGGCAGGCCTGCAACTGCCGGCGCTGCTGGCCGCCTATCCGACCGAAGGGCTGAGCGGCAGCGGCATCCTCGACGGCAGCCTGCAACTGCGCTACCTGCCCGCGGGGCTGGTGATCGACGATGGTCAGCTCGCCGCGCGGGCGCCGGGTGGCGTGCTGCGCTTCCAATCGCCGAAGATCGATGCCCTCGGTCAGGCCAATCCGGCGATGAAGATCGTCGCCGACGCCCTGCACGACTTCCATTACGATCTATTGGCCAGCGACGTCCGCTATGATGCCAACGGCAAGCTGGACCTCGGGCTGCGTCTGCACGGCCGCAATCCGGGTCTGGAAGGCGGCCGGCCGATCAACTTCTCGATCAACCTCGAAGAGGACATCCCGGCGCTGCTGACCAGTCTGCAACTGAGCGACCGGGTCAGCGAAACCATTCAACGGCGGGTGCGCGAACGTCTCCAGTGAGGCGCGGCAGCCGCGATACCACAGGAGAAGTCGCCATGCGCGCGCACCATCCGCCGATCCTCCTGACGCTGGTCTTGCTCGCCAGTGCCTGCACGCCTCGCGTGGAGCTGGCCGTGCCGAACGAGCCGATCAACATCAACCTGAACGTGAAGATCGAGCACGAGATCTACATCAAGGTCGACAAGCAGCTCGATTCGATCATCAACGAAGACAGCGGACTGTTCTGAGGAAAGCCATGAAAACCTATCTGAAACTGGCCAGCCTGCTGCTCGCGCTCGGTCTGGCGCTGCCGGCCGCCGCCATGACGCTCAACGAAGCCATGTCGGCGTTGGGCACCGCCAAGTCCGCCGGCCTGCTCGGCGAGAAGCCCGACGGCTATCTGGGCGTGGTCGAGTCGCGCGGCGACGCCGAGGAGATCGCCAGCCAGATCAACCAGGCACGCCGGGCCGAATACCACCGCGTGGCCAAGC
>JAANMV010001801.1_pt1 | contig 22606 bp, 18 predicted proteins | sample 7279661 | NCBI WGS metagenome assembly JAANMV01 (sample SAMN14094540, study PRJNA606508) | bioreactor metagenome | isolation source: A lab-scale SPAN reactor treating ammonium-rich wastewater day 121 | place: Ireland: Galway | collected 2017-05-16
GGACGCGACCGACGCGCCGCGGCCGCATGCCATCGTCGTCGGCGCGCTTGGGCGGGTGGGCAGCGGCGCCTCGGACCTGCTGGCCCGCATGGGGGTGCGGGTCACGAAATGGGACATGGCCGAGACGGCCGGCGGCGGCCCCTTCCCCGAGATATTGGCGCATGAGCTGTTCGTCAACTGCATCCTGGCCGGGCCGCAGACCCCGGTTCTGCTGCCGCCCGAGGCGGTCGGGCCCGGCCGGGCGCTGACGGTGATCGGCGACGTCGCCTGCGATCCCTCCAGCGATTTCAACCCGGTCAAGGTCTATGACCGCGCGACCGACTGGGACCGGCCGGCGATCCGCCTGGCCGAGCGCCCGCCGTTGGACGTGATGGCGATCGACAACCTGCCCTCGCTCTTGCCGCGCGAAAGCGCGCTGGATTATGCCGCGCAGCTGCTGCCGGTGCTGAAGCGCCTGGACCGCATCGACGAGGGGGCCTGGGGCAGGGCGGGGGCGCTGTTCCGGGACCATCTGGCCGCGCCTTGACCTCGGCCGGGAACGCAAGCGGCGGCCGGGACGTTGGGCCGCGAACCCCAGTCAGACGGATGCGACCATGATGACGCGACCCGCCGCCATTGCCGCCAGCCTTGCCCTGTGCCTTGCCGCCCCGCCGGCGCTGGCCGAGTTGAACGACCGTCCCCCGAACGCCAGCGGGCAGAACCCGGCCTTTCCCGGCCAGACCCGTGCCCCCGAGATCCGCGAGCAGATCCCGATCAGCCGGGTTCCGCTGATCCGGGGGCTCAGCGATTCCTGGGGCATGGCGCTTTTGCCCGATGGCGGCTTGCTGATCACCGAACGCACCGGCACGCTGCGGCTTTACCGCGACGGCCAGCTGTCCCAGCCCATCCAGGGCATGCCCGAGGTCGATGCCCGCGGTCAGGGCGGGCTTCTGGACGTGGCGGTGGCGCCGGATTTCGCCGGCACGCGGCAGGTCTGGTTCAGCTTTTCCGAGCCGCGCGGCAATGGCCGCAACGCCACCGCGGTCGGCACCGGGCGGCTGTCGGCCGACGGCACCGCGCTGGAAGAGATGCGGGTGATCTTCCGGCAGGAGCCGGCCTGGGCCTCGACCCTGCATTTCGGCTCGCGCCTGGTCTTCGACCGGCAGGGGCAGCTGTTCGTCACCACCGGCGAGCGCTCGCGCCCCGAGCCGCGGCAGCTGGCGCAGGATCTGGGCACGCATCTGGGCAAGGTGCTGCGCATCGACCCCGCCACCGGCGCCGCCGCGCCCGGCAATCCCTTCACCGAGGGGCAGGCCCGGCCCGAGATCTGGTCCTGGGGCCATCGCAACATCCAGGCGGCGGCGCTGGACGCACAGGGCCGGCTCTGGACGGTCGAGCATGGCCCGCAGGGCGGCGACGAACTCAACCTGCCGCAGGCCGGGCGCAACTATGGCTGGCCGGTCATCACCTATGGCCAGGACTACAGCGGCGGCCCCATCGGCCAGGGCATCACCCAGCGCGAGGGGATGGAGCAGCCGGTCTATTACTGGGATCCGGTGATCGCGCCCAGCGGGTTGGTGTTCTATCGCGGCGCCATGTTCCCGGAACTGGAAGGCGATGCGCTGATCGGCGGCCTGCAGGCCGGGGCGGTGGTGCGGCTGCGCATCGAGGGCGACCGCGTGAGCGGAGAGCAGCGCCTGCTGGAGGGCATCGGCCGCGTGCGCGACATCGAACTGGCGCCGGACGGGGCGCTGCTGATCCTGACCGATGGGGGCGAGCTGATCCGGCTGGCGCGCGGCTGAGGGCCGGGTGCGCCTTCGCTGGAGAAGGCCCGGTCGCCGCACTGTAGGGCAAGGTGCCGATTGCCGGTCCCGATCACGACGCTGGACCAAAAGCCTGGGATCGCCACCAAGACGGCAGCCACAATCGGCTGAGAACCGGGAACCTGCACTTGCCTCCGCAGGCTCTCGACTTCCGAACAGGATTGTCGACGATCTGGACCCTAGACCGGGCGCTGCAACGCGTCCTCGGCATCCTCGGGCGAGATGCCAAGCGCCTCCATCCCCGCTTCCAGGTAATCGGCCAGCTGCGGCTCGCCCATCAGGTAATCCTGGGTGGGGGTGCTGCGCTCGGTCTTGGCGGTCTCGATCGCCTCGTCCAGATCCTCTGGGCCGAAGGTGTCGCGGCCGATCCACATCACCGCGACCAGGCTGGCCTGCTCGTCCTCGTTCAGGCTGGCGATGAACTCGGCCAGTTCGGTCTGGGTGCCATGGCCCTTGCGATGCCCGCTATGCGCCCAGGGGTTCACGCCGCTTTCGTATTCGCGGGCGCGGATGATGACATGGGCGATCTTTTCGGGACTGATTTCCAGCATGGCGGCACCTCCGGGATCTGTCCATTTGTCGCCCCGACCGGCGCCGGGGTCAATCGGGATCGAAGCGGGCGCGATGATGGACCGCGCGCCGGCCATGGCCCCCCGAGCGGTCCGCGCGGGACGGCAGGCGCGGGCAAAAGCCCGGCGCGGCTGCAAGCGGGGGGCAGGGGGGCGGGCCAAGGTGCCGGGCATCGGCCGCGCCTGCGTCATCGGGTCGCGGCCGGGCGGGATCGCTCAGCGGCCGAAAAGCCGCTCGATGTCCGACAGCTTCAGTTCGATCCAGGTCGGGCGGCCGTGGTTGCACTGGCCGGATTTCGGCACCCGCTCCATCTCGCGCAAAAGCGCGTTCATCTCGTCCGCCGACATGCGCCGGCCCGAGCGGACCGAGCCGTGGCAGGCCATCGAGGACAGCACCGCATCGACCCGCGCCCGCAGCCGCTCGGACGTGCCCTGGTCGGCCAGGTCGTCCAGGATGTCGCGGATCAGCCGCCGGGCGTCCAGGCGCTGGATCAGCGCCGGCACCTCGCGCACCGCGATGGCGCCGCCGCCGAAGGGCTCGATCACCAGTCCCAGCGCGGCCAGCTCATCGGCGATGGCAAGGATGCTTTGGGCGTCGGCTTCGGACAGCTCGACGATCTCGGGGATCAGCAGGGCCTGGCTGGCGATGCCGCTGGCATCAAGCTGCGCCTTCAGCCGCTCATAGACCAGGCGTTCATGCGCGGCATGCTGGTCGACGATGACGATGCCGTCGGCGGTCTGGGCGACGATCCAGTTCTCGTGCAGCTGCGCACGGGCGGCGCCCAGCGGCGCCTCGGCCGCAGGCTCGGGCTGGGCTTCGGGTTCGGGCTCGACCCGCGCGGTCGGCGCCTCGGCAAAGCCCGGTGCCTGAAAGGCCAGGCTGGCGGCGATGGCCGGGCCCGAGGGGCGGGCGGGCGCGTAGCTGGCCTGATAGCGGCGCGGCTGTTCCGGCTCGGGCCGCGCCACCCCCAGCGCCGCCGCGGCCACGGTGGACGAGGCGCGATGCCCCGCCCCCGCCAGCGCATGGCGCAGCGCGCTGACCACCAGCCCGCGGGCGATGCCCGGTTCGCGGAAGCGGACCTCGGCCTTGGCGGGATGCACGTTCACGTCGACCTGGTGCGGATCGCAGGTCAGAAACAGCACCGCCGCCGGATACCGGCCCGAGGCCAGCACGTCCATATAGCCCGCCCGCAGCGCCCCGGTCAGCAGCTTGTCGCGCACCGGGCGGCCGTTGACGTAAAGATGCTGCGCCACCGCCGCGCCGCGCGAATAGGTCGGCAGGGCGGCAAAGCCGGTCAGGGTGATACCGTCTCGCGTCGCGTCGATGGCAAGCGCATTGTCGATGAAGTCGCGGCCCATGACGCGGGCCAACCGGGTCTGCAAGGCGCCGAACAGCTCGCCCTGCTCGGCATCGGCGCGAAACAGCACCCGGCCCTCGTCCTCGTCGGTCAGCGTGAAGCCGACATAGGGCTCGGCCATGGCCAGGCGGCGGATCGCCTCGGCCACGGCCTGGGTCTCGGCCCGGTCCGTGCGCAGGAATTTCAGCCGCGCCGGCGTGGCAAAGAACAGGTCGCGCAACTCGACCACCGTGCCGCGATTGCCCGCCGCCGGCTTGACCGGGCCGATGCGCCCGCCGGTGACGGCGATCTGCGCGCCGTCATGGCCGGCGGCGCGGCTGGTGATCGACAGCCGGCCCACGGCGCCGAGGCTGGGCAGCGCCTCGCCGCGAAAGCCGAAGCTGCGGATGTCCAGAAGGTCGCTGCCGTCGATCTTGCTGGTCGCGTGCCGGGCCAGCGCCAGCGGCAGATCCTCGGCCGTCATGCCGCAGCCGTCGTCGCTGACGCGGATCAGCGCCTTGCCACCCTTGGCGATGGCCACGTCCACCCGCGTCGCGCCGGCGTCCAGCGCGTTCTCGACCAGTTCCTTGACGGCCGAGGCCGGGCGTTCGACCACCTCGCCGGCGGCGATGCGGTTGGCCGCGGCCTCGTCCAATTGCCGGATGACGGGACGCATCTTGGGGGCGTGGGTGTTCATGCCCCCAGATCTAGCATTTCCCGGCGCGGCGGGAAAGGATTCGTCAGTTGGTCGCGTCGATGCCTTCCGGCCGGCCGACCAGCACGAAGCGGATCTGGTCGGAATGCAGCAGGCGCTGCGCCACGCGCTGCACGTCCGCGGCCGTCACCGCCTCGATCTTGCCGTTACGGGTGTTGACGTAATCCGCCGGCAGGCCGATCAGCTGCATGCCGGCCAGGATGCCGGCGATCTTGCCGTTGCCGTCGAAGCGCAGCGCATATTCGCCGGTCAGGTAGGTCTTGGCATCGGCCAGTTCCTTTTCCGTGACGCCGCCCTTGGCGAAACGGTCCCATTCCTGGCGGATCAGGCCGACCGCCTCGGCCACCTTGTCGTTCGCGCTGGCCATGCCGCCCTGCCAGGTCTCGCCATAAACGCCGTTGGCAAGGCCGGTGCTGACGCCATAGGTCAGCCCGCGCTTTTCGCGGATCTCGTCCATCAGGCGCGAGGAAAAGCCGCCGCCGCCCAGGATGTGATCGGCGACGAAGGCGGCGAAGTAATCCGGGTCGGACATGGGCAGGCCGGGCTGGGCAAAGCTGACCACGGTCTGCGGGCTGTCCCAGTCGATCACCGTCACCCCGCCGGTCAGTTGCAGCCGGGCCCTGTCCGGCAGCGGGGCCGAGCCCTGTTCGGGCAGCCCGCCCAGCACGGCGTCGATCAGCTTGCCCAGTTCCTCGGCGGTGATGTCGCCGGCCGCGGCCACCACCACGCGGTCGCGGGCCAGGATGCGGTCCTTGGCCGCGACCAGGTCGTCGCGGGTCAGCGCGGCCACGGTTTCGCGCGTACCGTTGATCGAGGTGGCATAGGGATGCTCGCCCCAGGCCAGCCGCGCCAGTTCCTTGCTGGCGATAGCGTTCGGGCTGGTCGCCTCGGACCGGATGACCGCCTGCAACTGCGCCCGCACCCGCTCGACCGCATCGGGGTCGAAGCGCGGCTCGGCCAGCGCCTGGCGCAGCAATTCGGCCGCCTGGTCGCGGTTCTCGGTCAGCATGCGGGCGTTGACGGTCAGCGCATCGTCGCCGACATCGAAGCGGTTCTGCGCGCCCAGCCCCTCGACCGCCTCGGCATATTGCACCGAGTCCATCTCGCCCGCGCCCTCCTCCAGCAGGGCGGTCATCAGGCTCATCTGGCCGCGCTTGCCCGGCGCGTCCAGGCTGGCGCCGCCCCGAAACATCAGCGACAGCGCGGTGAAGGGGATCGAGTGATCCTCGACCAGCCAGGCCTTGATGCCGCCGGGCGAGGTGATCTCCTGGATCTCGATGGCGCGCGCAGGCAGGCTGGCCAGGGCGACGAAGACAAGGGTGGCAAGGGCGCGGATCATTCGGCTTCTCCCGGATTGGCGGCTTCGGCAGCGACGGGTTGCGGCTCCTCGGGCGGCGGCAGCAGCCAGCCGGTGACGCTGGCCTTGCTTTCCAGCACCAGCCTGGCGGCGGCGCGGATGTCCTCGGTGGTGACGGCGGCCAGGATGTCGGGCCATTCGTTCACGTCCTCGATGGTCAGGCCGGTGGCCAGGCCCTGGCCATAGTCATAGGCCCGGCCATGCGCCGAATCCTGGGAATAGATGCGGGCGGCGCGGATCCGGGTCTTGACCCGTTCCAGCTGCGCGGGGTCGGGGCCCTCGGCCAGGAATTTCGCCAGTGCCGCGTCCAGCGCCGCCTCGGCCTCGGCATTCTCAACCCCCGGCGCCGGCACCATCGAGATGCCGAAGGTGGTCGGATCGACCGCGAACCCGTCGTAGGAGGCATTCACGTAAAGCGCCTTGCCGGTCAGCACCAGGTCGCGGGTCAGGACCGAGGTCTGGCTGGAACCCGCCAGCAGGTTGGCCAGCACGGTCAGCGCGGCGGCCTGCTGCTGCTCGCCCCGGTTGCGTTCGGGCGCGATCACGGTGCGGATCATCACCGGCTGGGCGACGCGGGGGTCCACCCGCTCCATCCGCCGGGGCGAGCGCTGGATCGGCTCTTGCGGGCGCGGCTGGCGGGCGGCGTCGGGCTTGGGCGGGACGGGGCCGTAATATTTCTCGGCCAGTTCGCGCACCTCTTCGGGGGTCACGTCGCCGGCGATGACCAGCACCGCGGCGTTCGGGGCGTAATGCGCATCATACCAGGCGATGGCATCCTCGCGCGTCAGCCCCTCCATCTCCTGCCGCCAGCCGATCACCGGGCGGCCATAGGGGTGGTTGTAGAACTGCACCGCGCTGCGCTCTTCCGAGAATTGCGCGCCGGGGTCGCTGTCGGTGCGCTGCGAGCGTTCCTCCAGCACCACCTGGCGCTCGGCCTGCCAGTCGTCCTCGCCGATCTTGAGATTGGCCATGCGGTCGGCCTCCATCTCCATGATCAGCGGCAGGCGGTCGCTGGCGATGCGCTGGAAATAGGTGGTGAAGTCGTAGCTGGTGAAGGCGTTGTCCATGCCGCCATTGGCGGTCACGGTCTTGCTGAGATCCCCCGGTCCCAGCTTGTCGGTGCCCTTGAACATCAGGTGTTCCAGGTAATGCGCGATGCCGGACTTGCCGGGCTGCTCGTCGGCCGAGCCGATGCGATACCACAGCATCTGCACCACGACCGGGGCGCGGTGATCCTCGATCACCACGGCTTCCAGGCCGTTTTCCAGGGTGAAATGGCTGATTCCCTTGGGCATTTCGGCCAGCGCGGGGGATGCGGCCAGCAGCAGCGCAAGGGGCGCAAGTCGGGTCAGGATGGTCATGGCAGGCTCCGGTTCGGGGTCGCGCCACGAACCTGCCCTTGCGCGGGGTCGCGCGCAAGCCTGCCGCCCCTCATCTCGGCGTGATCGGGGCGCGATCAGTCCTCGCGCAGGATCGGCACCCGGTCCACCACGCTGGGCCGGGCGGCGACGTCGCCGTTGCTCATGCCGCGAGGCGGCGCGGCGGGCAGCTGCACGCCGGTCGGGCGCCAGCGTTCCAGTTCCGACCAGCTGTCCAGCGTCATCGATTCATAGGCGCGGTAATAGACATTGGTCCGCGCCAGCACCTCGAGCGCGCGGCGGGAATGGCGGCTGCGCCAGGCCAGATCCTCTTGCGCGGTGGTCTGGCGGATCGCCGGGTCGCGGCCCAGGCGCGAGGCATGGGCGATCAGCGCGGCATCCGCGACGCCGACGCCCTGCGCGGCAAGCTGGCCCGGATTGCCGCCCAGCGCCGCCACGGCATCGGCATGGGGCGTCGGATCGGTGATGTTGCCGCCCCCCGGCGTCGGCGGCGGCAGCACGTTCAGGTCGGCCGGCATCTGCAAGGGCTTGGTCGGCAGGATCGAGAATTCGTCCGGGCTGGTGCGGCCGGCGTTGGTGTTCATCAGACGCGGATCGCTGCTGCAAGCGGCCAGCAGCAGCGTGGTCATGGTCAGCGCGATCGCCCGCATCTTGCGTCCCTCTTGTTCGTCCGGCCCGTTCTTAGCGTGTATTCCCGGCCTCGTCACGGGTCTTGTCGTCCAGCGCCAGTTCCGCCTGCGCCTCGTCGCCGGCCAAGGGCCGTTCGCCGTTCGCGGGGCGGGGCTTGGGCGCCCGCGGCTTGGCCGGGGCGCGGCGCTTCTTCGGCTCGGGCTTTCGCTCGGGCGGCAGCAGCACCAGCCCCATCGCGCCCAGGAAGATGGCGATGTCGGCCACGTTGAAGCTGTAGGGGTTGCGCCAGCCCGGCAGCGACATGTTCAGGAAATCCGCCACCGCGCCATAGGTCAGCCGGTCCACGACATTGCCCAGCGCCCCGCCGATCAGCAGCCCGGCCGAGGCTTGCGCAAAGCGCGACGGCTTGGCCCGCCCGACCCAGATCCCGACCCACAGGCAGACGGCCAGCGCGATGGCGATCAGCACCCAGCGCATCACCTCGACATCGCTGGCGAACAGGCCGAAGTTCATGCCCTGGTTCCAGGCCATGCGCAGGTTCAGCCAGGGGTCGATCACGTCGATCTCGCGCAGCTGGTCCAGCCGCAGCACATGCACGACCAGGTATTTCAGCGCCTGGTCCAGCACAAAGACCAGCCCCGCCACCAGCGCCACGTTGCGCCCGACGCGCGGCGGCGGCTTCTTGCCGCGCCGCTTGCGGGCCGCCGGGCTTTTCCGCGGCTTGGGGGTCGCGGTCTCGGCCATCAGTGACGGAAATGCCGCTGGCCGGTAAAGACCATGGCCAGGCCCAGCCGGTCGGCGGCCTCGATCACCTCGGCGTCGCGCATCGAGCCGCCGGGCTGGATCACCGCCCGCGCGCCCGCCGCCGCCAGCGCCTCGACCCCGTCGGCGAAGGGGAAGAAGGCGTCCGAGGCGACCGAGGAGCCGATGGTCAGCGCCTGCGCCAGGCCCAGCGCCTCGGCCATGTCCTCGGACTTGCGCTTGCCGATGCGGGTCGAATCGACGCGGCTCATCTGGCCGGCGCCGATGCCGACGGTGGCCAGGTCGCGGGCATAGACGATGGCGTTCGATTTCACATGCTTGGCCACGGTCCAGGCGAACAGCAGGTCGGCCAGTTCCTGGTCGGTCGGCTGGCGCTTCGTCACCACCTTCAGGTCGGCGCGCAGGATGCGGCCGTTGTCGCGGCCCTGCACCAGGAAGCCGCCGGCGACCTGGCGGAAGGCCAGCCCAGGCGCCGCGGGGTCGGGCAGCCCGCCGGTGGTCAAGAGCCGCAGGTTCTTCTTGGCGGCGAAGATCTCCTTCGCCTCGTCGGTGGCGTCGGGGGCGATGACCACCTCGGTAAAGATCTCGGTGATCGCCTGCGCGGTTTCGCCGTCGAGCGTGGTGTTCAGCGCGATGATGCCGCCGAAGGCCGAGGTGCGGTCGCAGTCGAAGGCGCGCCGGTAGGCATCGACGGCGCTGTCGCCGCGGGCCACGCCGCAGGGGTTGGCGTGCTTGATGATCGCCACCGCCGGGCCCTGGGCCGGGTCGAACTCGGCCACCAGCTCGAAGGCCGCGTCGGTGTCGTTGATGTTGTTGTAGCTGAGTTCCTTGCCCTGCCATTGCCGCGCGGTGGCGACGCCCGGACGGTCCGAGCCGTCCTTGTAGAAGGCGGCGGACTGGTGCGGGTTCTCGCCATAGCGCAGGGTTTGCGCCAGCTGGCCCGAAAAGCTGCGCCGGCGCGGGGTTTCCTCGCCGATGGCCCCGGCCATCCAGGTCGAGACCGCGGCGTCATAGGCGGCCGTCCGGGCATAGGCGATCTGCGCCTGCCGCTGGCGAAAGGCCAGGCTGGTGCGGTCGTCGTTGGCGTCAAGCTCGGCCAGCACGGCGGCATAGTCCTCGACATCGACCACCACCGTCACGAAGGCGTGGTTCTTGGCGGCGGCGCGGATCATCGCCGGGCCGCCGATGTCGATGTTCTCGATGCAATCGTCATGGGCGGCGCCCTTGGCCACCGTCGCCTCGAACGGATAGAGGTTGACGACCAGCAGGTCGATCATGCCGATCCGGTGCGACCGGGCGGCGGCCATGTGTTCCTCGTTGTCGCGCAGCGCCAGCAGGCCGCCGTGGACCACCGGGTGCAGCGTCTTGACGCGGCCGTCCATCATCTCGGGAAAGCCGGTCACTTCGGCCACGTCCACCACGCTCAGCCCCGCCTCGCGCAGCGCCTTGGCGGTGCCGCCGGTGGACAGGATCTCGACGCCCCGCGCCGAAAGCGCCCGCGCAAAGTCGATCAGCCCGGTCTTGTCGGAAACGGAAATCAGCGCGCGCTTCAGCGGAATGCGGTCGGTCATCGGTCGGAGGCCCCGTGCGGTGGATGGCGGATTTGGCCCGTCACCTACCCTCGGAACGCGCCAAGGTCCAGCCGATCTGGATCGCCCGGCCCAGGAGATGCGCGGAAATCACCATCTGCCGCGAGGGGCGCGGCTCGGCCATGGCGCGGTCGAGCAGGCAGGACGCCTCCAGCCGCAGCTGGCCCACGCCGTCATGGCTGAACAGCCATTCCTCGCCGCCCGGCAGGGTCAGGTGGATTTCCTGCCCCTGCTGGCGGGCCTGGACCTCGGGATGCAGGTGGAAGCGGATGTCGAAGGCCAGACCTTCCTCGGGGCGGACCTGGTCCAGCCGGGCCTGGGCGCTGGCGTCCAGCGCCGCCAGCGAATCCTCGCCGCGCAGGCCCATGCCGTCGGGATCGAGCCAAAGCTCGCGCAGATGCGTCAGCCCGTGGCTGGCCAGCCAGCCGTCATGGCCGGCCAGCAGATGCGCGGGTTCCGGCGAATGCGCCGGGCCGCAATCCGGGGCGGTCAGGTTGCCCAGCGCGTCGCAATCGCCGGCCCAGACCAGGTCGGGGCGCTCGGTCAGGATGTCGGGCTCGCCCTCCTGCCGGTTCGGGTTCAGCCGCGACGAGGACAGGCCGGCCAGGCACAGTGCCGAATGGCAGGGCGTGGCGCGGCTGGCCCTGGCCCACAGCGGGCCGAAGCCGTCGCCGGGGCCGCAATTCACGATCAGCGGCTGGCGCGCCACGGTCAACTCGAAAGCCAGGGTCGAGGCATGGGCGCGGATCGCCGCCGGACCGCCGGGCGGCGGCGCGGCATCCAGGATCAGCGTGGTGCGGGCTCGCGCCATGCGGGCAAAGCCCATGGCGAGCCCGCTGACCGGCAGGGCCGGGCCTTCGGCCGCGCGCAGGCAGCGGTCGAGCCGCCCGGCCGCGCCGCGCCCACCGCCGTGAAAGCTGGGCAGCGCGCCGTCGGCATGGCGTAGCGCCCGCAGGATCGGCGCGATCTCGGCGATGATGGCGCGCAGCTCGGGCGGGCATTCCAGCCCCACCTCTTCGGCGACCTCCTGCGCCCAGACCAGAAGCGCCATCGCCTCCAGCAGCGATTCGGGCGCGCGGGCCTCGGACAGGGTGGCGACGCCCATGGCGTCCGCCTCTTCGGCCAGGGCGATCAGCGCCGGCTGCGCCAGGGTCTGGCGGTCGCGCAGCGACATGGCGCCGATGGCAAGCCCTGCCAGCGCCTCGATCCGGCACAGCCCGTCGGTGCTGTCGAACCATTTGTCCCGCAGGTGGAGCAGGTGCTGGTCGAGGGCGCGGAAATAGGGCTCGGCCCCGTCGCGGTCCAGCCCCGGCAGGATCATCCCGGCATGGAAGATCCAGCGCAGCACCCGCCGCCCGGCGACCTGGGGCGCCCATTCCGGCGCCTCGGGCTGCGGCTGGCGATGCCGGCGCAGCCAGCGCAGCACATGGTCCTGGGCGATGGCGCGGGCGCGGGGCGTGCCCACGGCGGCAAGATCGTCGAGCCAGCCGAAGCCGGCCAGTTCGGCCGCGACGCTGGCGGGCAGGTCGGCGGCGAAGAAATCGCCCGACAGCGTGATGCCGCCCAGATGCAGGGTGCCCGCGGCGATCTGTTCGCCGCGGCCGGGATGGCCGATGGCCTTGGGTTCGGGGCGGCGCAGGAATCCCCTGGGCGCGACGGTGCTATCGGTCATGGGCAACGCATTCACTAGGACGGCGCAACCTTAGGTCCGCTCGGCGGATTTCCGCAAGCGCGCGATGAAGAACCCGTCCATGCCGCCGCGTTCCGGCCACAGGTCCGGGCGCAGCCGCAAGCCGCCCTGGGGCGTGATCCAGCCCGGCTCGATGCCGGGGGCGCGGGGCGGCTCGACCGCCAGGCCGGGATGGCGGGCCAGGGCGGCGGCCAGCTGCGCCTCGCCCTCGGCGGGCAGGAGCGAGCAGGTGGCATAGACCAGCCGTCCGCCGGGCTTGAGCAAGGACAGCGCATGGTCGATCAGCCGCGCCTGCAAGCCGGTCAGTTCGGCCAGCCCCTCGCCGTCGCGGATGCGCGGCAGTTCGGGGTGGCGGCGGATGGTGCCGGTGGCCGAGCAGGGCGCATCCAGCAGCACCGCGTCCAGGGCCGCGTCCGGCCGCCAGTCCAGCGCATCCGCCGCGACCAGCCGGGCGGAAAGCCGGCAGCGCGCCAGGTTCTCGGCCACGCGGGCCAGGCGCGGCTCGGAAATGTCCACCGCCGTCACCTCGGCCCCGGCGGCGGCGAGCTGCAGCGTCTTGCCGCCCGGCGCGGCGCAAAGATCGGCGATCGCCTCGCCCGGCTGGGGGTCGAGCACCCGCACCGCCAGCGCGGCGGCCGCGTCCTGCACCCACCAGTCGCCCTCGGCATAGCCGGGCAGGGCCGAGATCTGCGCGGCGGCAGGCAGCCGGTGCGAGCCGGTGGGCAGCGCCTCGCCGGGGCAATCCGCGCCCTTGGGGGTCAGGTCCAGGGCCGCGCCGGCCTCATGCGCGGCCTCGATGGCGCGGGCGGTATCCTCGCCCCAGGCGGCGACGATGGGCGCGCGCAGCCAGGGCGGCATCTTCTGCGGCGAAAGCCCGGCCCAGGCCGGGGCGGCGCCGGCGATCTTGCGCAGCACCGCGTTCACCATGCCGGCCGCCGCCTGTCCCTTTGGCCCCGAGGACCGTGCCAGCGCCACGGCGGCATTGACCGCGCCATGCGGCGCCTCGTCCAGGGCCAGCATCTCGACGGTGGCCAGCCGCAGGATGCGCATGATCTCGGGGCGCGGGCGGCGGGCCAGCAGCGGCGCCAGCAGCAGGTCGGCGCGGTCGGCGCGGCGCAGCACCTCGAGCGCGAGGCGGCGGGCGCGGGCGCGGTCGGGCGGCGACAGGCGCTCGGTCAGCGCCGCCGCCTCGTCCAGCGTTGCGCCCTCGTCCACCGCGGCCAGCAGGCGCAGCGCGCCCTTGCGTGCCCCGTCCCTGACCGTCTTGCCCTGTGACTTGTCCAAAGCCTGCCCCTTGCCTAGATTGATCCCGTCTAGCGTGAAGCAGGGGAAACCGCCATGACCGACCGCAAGGATCTGCCGCCCGCCGCGCAGCGCGCGCTGGCCGAGGCCGAGGAGCGCCGCCGCAAGGCGAAGCCGCTGGACCTGCCGGTCGAGCTGGGCGGGCGCGACGGGCCCGAGCCGGTGCGCTATGGCGATTACGAAAAGAAGGGCATCTGCGTCGATTTCTGAGGCGCCGTGCCCGGCTGCCCGGTCGCATGGGTATTTGGAGAACGGAGAAATCCGCCCTGCTGGCGAATCCGTGAACGGCGTTGAGCTGGCCGTTTACTTGCCATTGGGGTTCGGCGTCTAAACAATGCGCCAACCACCAAAACCGCAAGGAACGGCAGATGGCCTCTGGGCAGGGGATGATGAGATGGGCGGCGCTGGCGATCATGCTGGCAGGGCAGGCTTTCGCGCAGCAGGGTCCGGGTGGGGGCGGGGCGCAGGGCCCGACCGAGGTCGGCGTGGTGGCCACCGCCGAGGAGGACGTGCCCTATACCGTCACCCTGCCCGGCCGCGCCATCGCCTATCAGCAGACCGGCATCCGGCCGCAGGTGGGCGGGGAAGTGCTTGAAATCTCTTATGATCCCGGAAGGCCGGTGAAGGCCGGCGACGTGCTGTTCCGCCTGGACCCCGAGACGCTGGCCGCGGCGCTGGCCGCCGCCGAGGCTGCCGTCGCCGGGGCCGAGGCCAGCCTGACCCAGGCGCAGAATACCGTCACCCGCTATCGCCGGCTGGAGGGTTCGGGCGTTTCGGCCGTGGACCGCGCCAATGCCGAGGTGTCGCTGAAACAGGCCGAGGCAGACCTGAAATCGGCCGAGGCCGCGCGGGATGCGGCGCGGCTGGCCCTGCAGCGCACCGAGATCAAGAGCCCGCTGGACGGCGTGGCGGATGTGGCGGCGGTCTCGGTCGGCGACCTGGTGACGGCGAGCCAGTCCGAATCGCTGACCACCATCACCCAGCTCGACCCGATCTATGTCGACGTCTCGGAATCCAGCGCCCGCATGCTGCGCAACCGGGCGCGCATCAGCGCCGGCCAGCTGGTCGTCAACAGCGGGGTGACGACCCAGCTGATCCTGGAGACCGGCGAGGAATACCAGGGCGAGGGGCGGATCGTCAGCCCCGGCATCGCGGTTTCGCCCACCACCGGCACGGTGCCGATCCGGCTGCAATTCGACAATCCCGACCGGATGATCCTGCCCGGCCAGTTCCTGCGGGTGAAGCTGACGCTGGGCACCACCCGCGCGGTGCTGGTCCCGCAGCGCGCGACCAGCCGCGCCTCGGACGGCACGCTGACCGCCTTCGTCGCCCGCGACGGCAAGGCCCAGCAGGTCACGCTGAGCGAGCAGGGCAGCTATCGCAACAGCTGGATCGTCACCCAGGGCATCAATCCGGGCGAGCAGCTGATCGTGGACGGGCTGGAAAACCTGCGCGCCGGCGCCGAGATCGCCACCGTCCCCGTCACCATCGACGCCCAGGGCGTCGTGCGCGAGATGGACGAGCGCGGGGAAGGCTAGGGCATGGCACGTTTCTTCATTCACCGCCCGGTCTTTGCCTGGGTGCTGGCCATCGTGACCATGCTGATCGGCACCTGGTCGCTGATCAACCTGCCGGTCTCGCAATATCCCGACATCGCGCCGACCACGATCCGCATCACCGCCAACTATTCGGGGGCGACGGCGCGGGCGGTGCAGAACTCGGTCACGACGCCGATCGAGGACGCGCTGACCGGGCTCGACGGGCTGCTCTATACCATCTCCTCGGCCTCGACCGGGCGCAGCGTGATCGAGATGGTCTTCGACGACAGCGTGGACCCGGTCGATGCGCTGAACGAGGTGCAGTCCAAGGTCCGCTCGGTCGAAAGCCGGCTGCCGACGCCGGTGCAGAACGACGGCGTCTCGGTCACGCGCTCGTCCTCGTCGATCCTGATGGTCGGCTCGCTGGTCTCGACCACCGGGCAGCATTCCACCATCGAGCTGGGCAACCTGCTGGAGCAGGTGGTCGAGGGGCCGGTCAAGCGCACCGAGGGGGTGGGCGGGGTCAATGTCTTCGGCTCGGGCTATGCCATGCGGATCTGGATGGACCCGCTGCGGCTGGCGCAGTTCCAGCTGACGCCCACGGACCTGACCACCGCCGTCGCGCAGCAGAACAGCACCGTCTCGGTCGGCGCGCTGGGGGAGCAGCCGGTGGTGGCGGGCCAGCAGTTCACCGCCAACATCACCGCGCAGAGCCAGCTGACCTCGGTCGAGGATTTCCGCAACATCCTGCTGAAGACCGGCGAGGACGGCGCCACCGTGCGGCTGGGCGACGTGGCCGAGGTCGAGATCGGCCAGACCCGCTATGGGCGCGATTCGCGCTTCAACGGCATGAACGCCTCGGGCTTTGCGGTGAACCTGGCCACCGGCGCCAATGCGGTCGAGACGGCGAGCGGGGTGCGCGCCACGCTGGAGGGGCTGAAGAACGCCCTGCCCGAAGGGGTCGAGGTGCATATCGCCTATGACACCGCGCCCTTCGTCGAGCTGTCGATCGAGAAGGTCTATCACACGCTGATCGAGGCCATCGGGCTGGTGTTCCTGGTCATCCTGGTCTTCCTGCAGAACTGGCGGGCGACGCTGATCCCGATCATCGCCATCCCCGTCGTGCTGCTGGGCACCTTCGGCATGCTGGGGGCGCTGGGATATTCGGTGAACACGCTGACCATGTTCGCCATGGTGCTGGCCATCGGCCTTCTGGTCGACGACGCCATCGTCGTGGTCGAGAACGTCGAGCGGGTGATGGAGGAGGAGGGGCTGGGCCCCGTCGAGGCCACGGAAAAGAGCATGGGCCAGATCAGCGGCGCGCTGATCGGCATCGCGCTGGTGCTGTCGGCGGTGTTCCTGCCCATGGGGTTCATGCCCGGCTCGACCGGGGTGATCTATCGCCAGTTCTCGGTCACGATCATCACCGCCATGGTGCTGTCGCTGCTGGTGGCGCTGATCCTGACGCCGGCGATGTGCGCCAGCCTTCTGCGGCAAAGCCACGGCCCGGCGCGCTTTGCGCCCGCGCGCTGGTTCAACGCCGGCTTCGACCGGGTGACGCGCGGCTATTCCGCCAGCGTGCGCCGCACCCTGCGCCGGCCGATGCTGGTCATGCTGGTGCTGGGTGCGATCAGCTATGGCGCCATCGACCTGTTCGGCCGCCTGGACACGACCTTCATCCCCGGCGAGGACCAGGGCGTGCTGCAATCGCGCATCACCCTGACCCAGGGCTCGACCGCGCAGCAGACCGCCGCCGTGGTGCAGGAGATCGAGGAATACATGCGGACCGAGGAAAAGGACGCAGTGGAATCGGTCTTTGTCGCCATGGGCTTCGGCTTCGGCGGCACCTCGCAGAACCGGGCGATGATCTTCGTCAAGCTGCGCGACTTCGACCTGCGGCAGAAAGCCGAGCTGTCCGCCTCGGCGGTGGCGCGGCGCGCGAACGCGCATTTCTCGGGGCACCGGGCCGGGCGCATCTTCTTCATGCAGCCGCCGGCGATCCCGCGGCTGGGCAACTCGGCCGGCTTCACCATGTATCTGACCGACCAGGCGGGCGGCGGCATCGAGGCGCGGACCGAGGCGGCCGAGCTGCTTGAGCAGCGGGCGAACGAAGATCCGCGGCTGACCAATGTCGAAAGCTCGGGCACCGAGGACGAGGCGGCGTTGCGCATCGACATCGACCAGCAGAAGGCGGAAAGCCTGGGCGTCAGCCTGTCGGGCGTGAACGCCATGCTTTCGACCATCTTCGCCGGGACCGAGGTCAACGACTTTGCCCTGGGGGCGCAATTGCGCCCGGTCATCGTGCAGGGCGCGGCGGCGAACCGGATGCAGCCCGAGGACGTGGACAGCTGGTATGCCCGCAACGCGGGCGGCGAGATGGTGCCCTTCACCGCCTTCATGTCGACCCGCTGGGAGCCGGTCGAGCCCTCGCTGGCGCGGATCGACGGCATCGACGCCATCGAGATGGAGGGCGAGCCGGCGCCGGGCGCCAGTTCCGGCCAGGCCATGGCGGCGATGGAGGAGCTGATCGCCGGCCTGCCCGGCAACTATGCCGCCGCATGGACGGGCCTGTCCTATCAGGAGCGGCAATCGGGCAACCAGGCGCCCTGGCTGTTCGCGCTGTCGGCGCTGGTGGTGTTCCTGTCGCTGGCGGCGCTTTACGAAAGCTGGTCGGTGCCGTTCTCGGTCATGCTGGCGGTGCCGGTGGGGGTTCTGGGCGCGGTGGTGGCGGCGCTGACCTTCGGCCAGGCCAACGACGTCTATTTCAAGGTCGGCATCCTGACCACCATCGGCCTGGCGGCCAAGAACGCCATCCTGATCGTCGAATTCGCCCGCGACCTGGAACAATCCGGCCGCGCCACCGTCGCGGCCGCCATCGAGGCCGCGCGGCTGCGGCTGCGGCCGATCCTGATGACCTCGCTGGCCTTCATCCTGGGCGTTCTGCCCCTGGCCATCGCCACCGGCGCGGGCGCGGCGGCGCAGAACTCCATCGGCATCGGGGTGATGGGCGGGATGATCGCGGCGACCTTCCTTGGCATCTTCATGGTGCCGGCGTTCTACGTTACCGTGCGCCGGCTGACCGACAGGAGAGCCCGGACATGAACGACCTTCCCCGACTGACCTCGCTGGCGCATGGCGGCGGCTGCGGCTGCAAGCTGGCGCCCTCGGTCCTGCGCGAATTGCTGGCCGACCAGCCGATGGCGCAGGCGTTCCCGCAGCTGCTGGTCGGGACCGAGACCTCGGACGACGCCGCGGTCTGGCAGGTGGACGACGATACCTGCGTCATCGCCACCACCGATTTCTTCATGCCCATGGTGGACGATCCGCACGCCTTCGGCCGCATCGCCGCGACCAATGCGATTTCCGACATCTATGCCATGGGCGGGCGGCCGATCATGGCGCTGGCCATCCTGGGCATGCCCATCGACAAGCTGGCGCCGTCGCAGATCCGCGAGATCCTGGAAGGCGGGCGCGAGATCTGCCACCAGGCCGGGATTCCGGTGGCGGGCGGCCATTCCATCGACGCGCCCGAGCCGATCTATGGTCTGGCGGTGGTCGGGCTCTGCCATCCCTCCGAGCTGCGGCGCAATGCCGATGCGCGGCCGGGCGACGCGCTGATCCTGACCAAGGGGCTGGGCGTCGGCATCTATTCCGCCGCGATCAAGAAGGGCGCGCTGGACGAGGCCGGCGTGGCCGAGATGGTCGCCTCGGCCACCACGCTGAACCGCATCGGCGCCGACCTGGCCAAGCGCGGCGATGTCCATGCCATCACCGACGTGACCGGCTTCGGCATCCTCGGCCACGGGCTGGAGATCGCGCGGGGCGCCGGGCTGCGGCTGCGGCTGAGGCTGGCGGAATTGCCGCTGTTGTCGCGGGCGGCGGAACTGGCCGAGGCGGGTTTCGTCACCGGCGCCTCGACCCGGAACTGGGCTGCCTATGGCGCCGAGGTCGAATTGCCCGCGGGCCTTGCCCCCTGGCAGCGGGCGCTGCTGACCGATCCGCAGACCTCGGGCGGGCTCTTGGTTGCCTGCGCGCCTGGGGCCGCTGGCCAGGTGCTGGATTTCATCCGCGGCGCGGGCTTCCCGCTGGCGGCCGTCGTCGGCCATGCCGAGCAAGGGGTCGCCGGCATCTCGGTCGAATAGCGCCGGGATTCTTGGGTATTTGGACAACGAAGAAGCGGCGGGCGGCGGGGAACCCGGTGCCGTGGCCGGCGTTGGGGCGCAGGAGGATGCAGCCCATGTCGCAGATTTCCCTGTCCCGTATCGCCGTGCTGAGCGTGGCGCTGGCCTGCCTGGCCGCGCCGCTTTCGGCCCAGACCGCCCCTGCCGAGGCGCAAAAGCCGGCACAGACCGCCGCCGCCGCCGGCGAATGCCCGCCCGCCGCGGCCCAGGCCGAGCCGGCGACGCCCGAGACCGCTTCGGCCGACGGCACCGCGCCCGAGAACTCGGGCTCGACCGGCTGGACGGGCGGCACCGGCGGGTCGATGATCGGCACCAATCCTTCGGGTGCGGATGCCGCCACCCGGACCTGGCAGCCGCCCACCGCCCGCGGCCTCGACCTTGCCGGCCGGCCCGAGCCGGTGCCGGCCTGCTGATACGGCGGGCGATTGACGCTGCCCCCCTTGCCGCGGAAGATGCGGGCAAAAAGGGGGACCGCGATGACTGACGACTGGAGTTCTGCCACCATCGAGGCGCATTCGCCCTATTCCGAATCGCTGGAGATGGAGGTCGTGGCCGCCACGCTCGACGAGGTCGTGCTGCGCATGCCGGTGACGCGGACCCTGACCAATCGCAACGGCGTGCTGCATGGCGGCGCGATCATGAGCCTGGCCGATCACGCCGCCGGCACCGCCACCCAGCTGCGCCTGGCCGAGGGCGCCGCCACCACCACGCTGGAAAGCAAGACGAATTTCCTGCGCCCGATTCGCCTGGGCGACGTGGCCGAGGCCCGGCCCCGGCCGCTGCACCTGGGCCGGACCACGATGATCTGGCAGACCGACATCCGGCGCGGCGACGGCAAGCTGGCCGCCGTGGTGATCCAGACCCAGCTGGTGCTGGAATGGAAGGAGCCCGGCTGAGCTATTCCGCCGCGCCGATGGTCAGCTCGACCGCGGCCAGCCCCTCGACCCTGCCGGCCAGCCGGTCGCCTTCCGCGACGGCGCCGACCCCGGCCGGGGTGCCGGTCATGATCAGGTCGCCCGGCGCGAGGTGATAGTATTGCGACAGGTCCGCGACCAGTTCCGGGATGGACCAGACCATGTCGCAGATCGGCGCATCCTGCCGCAGCGTGCCGTTCACCTCCAGCCGGATGCGCTGCGCCGCCGGGGCGAAGTCCCGCGCCGGGGTCAGGGCCGAGAAGACGGCCGCGCCCTCGAAATTCTTGCCCAGATCCCAGGGATGGCGCTTGTCCTTGGCCCGGCCCTGCAAGTCCCGCCGCGTCATGTCGAGGCCGGTGCCATAGCCCCAGACCGCCGCCATCGCCTGCGCCGGCGCGATGCGGAAGGCGGGGGCGCCGATGGCCACGACCAGCTCGACTTCGTGATGCAGGTCGCGCGTGCCGGGCGGATAGGGCAGGGTCGCGCCACTTTGTCGCACCGCATGGGCGGATTTCAGGAAATAGAACGGCGCCTCGCGGTCCACCTCGGCCCCCATCTCGGCGGCATGGGCGGCATAGTTGCGCCCGACGCAGAAAATGCGGTTCACGGGGAATCGCACGTCCTGCCCCAGGACCGGCAGCGCGGCGGGCGGCGGCGGGGGAAACAGATATTCGCTCATGCCCGCGACCCTGCCACGGCGGCGGCGTCGCGGCAAGAACGCCGGCGCCGTTGCCCGCACCGGATTTTCGTGGCAAGAGAGCGTAAAGCCAACCGAATGCAGGGTTCGCATACATGACCGATTTCGCGCAGCGCCGCACCATGATGGTCGACACTCAGGTGCGTCCGAACGAAGTGACCAGCTATCCCGTGATCGAGGCGATGCTGAACGTCCCGCGCGAGCAGTTCGTTCCCGAATCGCGCCGCGACGTGGCCTATGTCGGCAACAATATCGACCTTGCCCCCGGCCGCGTGCTGCTGGAGCCGCGGACGCTGGGCAAGATGATGGATGTGCTGGATCTGCAGAACGGCGACCTGGTGCTGGATGTCGGCTGCGGCTACGGCTATTCCGCCGCCGTCATGGCCCGCATCGCCGAGGCCGTCGTCGCGCTCGAGGAGGACGCCGCCATGGCCGCCGAGGCGGAAAGCCGGCTTGCCGCGCAGGACGTGTTCAACGTCGCCGTGGTCCAGGGCGCGCTGGCCGAGGGCTGCGCCAGCCAAGCCCCCTATGACGCCATCCTGATCGAGGGCGCGGTCGAGCAGGTGCCCGAGGCGCTGGCCGATCAGTTGCGCGAGGGCGGCCGCATCGTCGCCATGTTCCGCGAGGGCAACCTGGGCACCGTCCGCATCGGCCACAAGCTGGACGGGCGGTTGAACTGGCGCTTCGGCTTCCATGCCACCGCCCCGCTGCTGCCGGGCTTTGCGCGTCCGCGGGGTTTCGTCTTGTGATGCCGACAGGAAAGGCCATGGCATGTTTCGCAAAACGCTGAAAAACCTGCGGCGTCCGCTGATCGCAGCCTTGCTTGCGGGCGCGACGGCGGCCCCCGCCGGGGCCGAATCGCTGGCCGATGCCATGGTCGCGGCCTATCGCCACTCGGCGCTTCTGGAACAGAACCGCGCCGTGCTGCGCGCCGCGGACGAGGACGCGGCCACCGCCCTGGCCCAGCTGCGCCCGGTCGTGCAATGGATCGCCGAGCATAGTTTCCAGAAGATCAACGGCCTGGCCATCGGCCGCTCGACCGGCATCGGGCTGCAGGCCCAGATCACGCTTTACGACTGGGGCCGCAACGCCATCGCCATCGACGCCGCCAAGGAAACCGTGCTGGCCACCCGCGCCGCGCTGGTCGGCGTCGAACAGGACGTTCTGCTGGGCGCGGTCCAGGCCTATCTGGATGTGCGCAGCGCCACCGAACAGGTTGATCTGCAATCCAATTCCGTGCGCGTGATCGGGCAGGAACAGCAGGCCGCCTCGGACCGTTTCGAGGTGGGCGAGATCACCCAGACCGACGTCTCGCAGGCCGATGCCGCCCTGGCCGCGGCGCGCGCCAGCCTTGCGGCCGCCCGCGGCAACCTGGAGGTCGCGCGCGAGGTCTACCGCGCCGCGACCGGCCGGGCGCCGGGCCAGCTTGCGCCACCGCCGCCCACCCCGGCGCTGCCCGCCTCGCTCGAGGCGGCGCGGCAGATCGGCCAGCGCAGCCATCCGGCGATCCTGCAGGCGCAGCGCCTGGCCGCCGCCGCCGAGCTGGGCGTCGCCGCCGCCGCGGCCGAGCGCAACCCGACGCTGACCGGCCAGGCCAGCATCGGCCGGTCGCGCGAACTGTCGCTTCAAAGCCAGCAGGAATCGACCCGCAACACGCTGGGCGCCTCGCTCAGCCTGTCGCAGACGATCTATTCCGGCGGGCGGCTGCCCTCGGCCCATCGCAAGGCGATGGCGCGGCGGGACGAGGCGCGGGCCGGGCTGCTTCAGGTTTCGCGCCAGGTCGACGAGGCGGTCGGCCGGTCCTGGGCGGGAATCGACGTGGCACGGGCGCAGATCGGTGCCATCGACGAGCAGATCGTCGCCGCGCAGCAGGCCTACGAAGGCGTGCGCGAAGAGGCGACGCTGGGCGCGCGCACGACGCTGGACGTGCTGGACGCCGAACAATTGCTGCTCGAGGCGCGGGCGAACAAAATCTCGGCCGAGGCCAATCTGCAATTAGCACATTATCAACTTCTGGCTGCTATGGGTCTGTTGACGGTGGAAAACCTGAAACTGGGGATACCGACCTATGACCCATCGGCCTATTACAATGCGGTGCAGGACGCACCCTTTACCAGCAGGCAGGGCGAAAGCCTCGACCGCGT
>JAANMV010001806.1_pt1 | contig 22580 bp, 26 predicted proteins | sample 7279661 | NCBI WGS metagenome assembly JAANMV01 (sample SAMN14094540, study PRJNA606508) | bioreactor metagenome | isolation source: A lab-scale SPAN reactor treating ammonium-rich wastewater day 121 | place: Ireland: Galway | collected 2017-05-16
GGCAACCCCAAGCATGACGCCCTGGCCGCCGAGGACCGCGCCAAGGCCAACATGAACAACGACCAGGCCGACCGCGACATGATGGACGCCGACCGCAAGATCTGACCCCCGGCGCAGTGGCTGCAGGGCAGCACCTGACCCGCCGCCCTGAACCCACTGCACCCCTCCGAACGCGGGACGCGGCCCTGACTGTGGCCGCCCCGCGTTCTTCCTATCCCCCAATAGCCCCAAAGGAGGTCCCATGCCAGACCACGAAGACACCGACCTGTCCCACACCCACTCCGTCACCGACGGCACCGCCACCCGCCTGCGCGAGGTCGTGCGCGACGAGACCGTGCGCCCCGTGGGCCAGATCGAACTGCGGGAGGAGCGGCTGATCGTGGAGAAACGCCGCGAGGTGGCCGGCAGCGTGACCTTCACCCGGGAACTGCGCCGCGAGACCGTGAAGGTTCCGGTGGAGCTCGTGTCGGAGGTCGTGGTGATCGAACATCACGGCGGCACCGGCGCGCCCGGCGTGATCGTGGACGGCGTGGAACTTGCGGCCGGCGCCCGGCGGGAAATCACGCTGTACCGCGAGGAAGCGACCGTGGACAAGCAGGTGGTGGTGGCCGAGCAGGTGAACATCGGCAAGCGCACCGTGACCGAAAAGCGCGTGTTCGACGCCGTGCTGGGCCGCGAGGAGCTCGTCGTGACCGAGGACGGCGCCGTGCAGCGCCTTGACGGGGACCCCACTCCGGGCATCGCCGGCCTGGACCGCCCGGTCTGATTCCCTTTCCGGGCCGCGCTCCCACGGTTGAAGGGGCGCGGCCTTGTCATGGTGTTCAGGTGAGGACAGGCCCGCCGGCTGGTATGACGTCTCCCCTGTCCTCCTGTCCGGCGTACTGACGCGCCTGCAGCTGCCACAGTTCCGCGTACTCCCCGCCGGCGGCCAGCAGGGACGCGTGGGTGCCGTCCTCGATCAGCCGGCCGCGTTTCATCACCAGGATGCGGTCGGCCATCAGCACGCTGCCCAGACGGTGCGTGATCAGCAGTGTGGTCCGGCCCCGCGCCAGGGCCGCGAAGGCCTGGAACACCTCCGCCTCGCTGCGGGGGTCGAGCGCCGCGGTCGGTTCGTCCAGGATCAGCAGCCGCGCGTCCCGGTACAGGGCGCGGGCGGTCGCGAGTTTCTGCCACTGCCCGCCCGACAGGTCTATTCCGCCGAACGCCGCGCCGATCCGGGCGTCCAGGCCGCCCTCCACGCGCTCTAGCACGGCATTCAGGCCGCTGCAGTGCACCGCACGGTGCAGGTCCGCCGGCAGGCCGGCCCGGCCCAGCGTCACGTTCTCCCGCAGCGTCCATTCAAAACGCGCGAAGTCCTGAAACACGGCCGCCACCTGAGCGCGCCAGGCGGCCGGGTCCAGGTCCCGCAGGTCCGTCCGGGCTTCCCCGGCGCCCGCCAGCACCCGTCCCGAGCGGGGATCGTAGAAGCGCAGCAGCAGGTTCACCAGTGTGCTTTTCCCCGCGCCGTTCTCGCCCACCACGGCCACCACCTGCCCCTCCGGGATGTGCACGGTCACGTCCTCCAGCACGGCCGGGCCGTCGCGGTACCCGAAGCTCACGCCTTCCAGCGTGAGGTCCAGCCGGGCCGGCAGCGGGCGCGGGGTCTCAGGCCGGGCGACGCGCGGCGCGGCGTCCAGGAAGGCTTGGTACCGCCCGAACCAGCGCAGGTGCTCGGTGCCGCTGCTGACGATGTTCGACAGGGCCTCCAGGCGGTCCCGCATCTGCCCCAGGGCGGTGATCACCAGCACCACCCCGCCGGCCGTGAGGGCGCCCGTGCCCGCCGCCTGCACGGCGTAAGCGAAGATGCCGGCCGTCACCAGCAGCGACAGCGCCTGGTACGGCAGCACGCCGCCCAGCTGAGCGTTGCGCACGCCGCGCATGGTGCGCTGGTACGCCCGGGCGCGCCCCACGTACGCGTCACGCAGGTGCGGCAGCAGGCCGTACAGGCGCACTTCCTTGGCGTACTCGTGCCGGATCGCCACCCGCTGGTGGTAGTTCAGCTCCCTGGCCTCCTGCGTCTTCTGGAGGGTGAGGCTCCACCCGAGCCTGTACAGGTCCATCTGCCGCCGCGCGAGCGGTAGCAGGCCCGCCACGGCCACCAGAGGCACCCACCACCCCACCGTGAGCAGCGTGGCCGCGAGCGCCAGGATCGCCACCCCGTCGTTCAGTAACGCCAGCACCACCGCCGTGAGGTTCAGCGGCCGGTGGGACGCCCCGGTCTGCAGGATCTCCACGTCGTCGTGAAAGCGCGGGTCCTCCAGCACGTCCAGGCCGGGCAGGGCCTCCATCTTGCCCATCAGGCGGGCCACGGTCTGCACAGTGAAGTGGTCGGCGACGGAGCCCTGCAGCATGCCGCGCGCGGCGAACGCCACCTGCCCCAGCAGGGCCGCGCCGGCCCACGCGGCGGCCAGGGCCGTCAGGTCCGCCTGACCACCCGCGGCGAGACGGGTCACGCCGTCCACCGTCCACTTTCCGATCAGGACGGTCACGGCCGGCAGCAGGCCCTGCACCAGCCCGGCCAGGAACATGCCGCCCACCAGCAGCGGCGCGCTGCGCAGCAGGTCCGGCAGCGCCCGCCGCAGCACCCGCAGGAGTTCCCACCCGGTCAGTTCCTTCGCCTGTGTCTGTGCTGGCATGAGGGCGCAGTGTAGGGACCGGCCCGGCCGGCCGCTGCGGCAGGTGCAGCCCCGCGGCGCGGCCGGGCGCGGTACCATGCGTGCTGTAGGGGAGCGCGTCTCCCGAAAAGCAGCGCCGACCAGACACGAAAAAGCCGCCCCGGGTCTTCCAGGGCGGCCCGTTGGGGTCACCGGTTACTGCAGGGATTTCACCCAGGCGTAGATGTTGTTCAGGTCCGCGTCGGACAGCTGCGAGGCGGTGAAGTGCGGCATCATCGGCGCCAGATCGCGCCCGGGGGCCTTGCCCTCGCGCACCGCGGCCGTGAACTGCGCCGCCGTCCACTTGTTCGCGTCCTTGGTCATGGCCGGCCCGATGCCGCCCTGCCCTTCGGCGCCGTGGCAGCCGGCGCAGCTGGACGCGAAGGTGCTCTTGCCGGCGTTCGCGTCGCCACTGTCTGCGGCGTTCTCGGCGGCCGTGCCGCCCGGGGCCACCGCCACACCGCCCGGGGTGGGCTCACCGGCGGCCGCGCCGGGCATGGCCGCCTCGCCGCTGCCGTCCTCGCCGCCGCTTCCGGTCTCGTCCATGGCGCCGCCGCCCGCCGTGCTGCCCATGTCGCTGCCCTCACCGCCGGCGGTGTCCGGGGTGGTGGGGGTGGAGGTGGTGGTGTTCGCCTCCGGCGCGATCGCCTCGGCGGTCACGGCCTCGTCGTTGCTGGTGGTGCTGCTGGTCGGGTTGCCGACGCCGGCGGTGCCGGACTCCATGCTGCCGGCCTCGGTGTTGTTGGCGCTCTCGATGTCCGGGCTTTCCGCGCTGATTTCCTGACCGACCGGCTCGCCGCCGCCCAGCGTGCGGGGAATGGCGATCAGCAGCGTGGCGCCCAGCAGCAGGCCCAGGGTCGCCCCCGCAATCCAGGACGTGGCGCTGCCCGCCTGACGGTGGTGTGGTGTGGCGTTCATCCGTTCAGCATACGACGCCTCCCGCCGCGCCGGACGGGACGTTCAGGCTTTCCTTCACGCCGCCTGAGCGCGCCCACATCCCGCCCGGTCAGGCGTCCTGCGGGCCGTTCCGGCGGGGCGGCAGCATGCCCAGCATCGGTTCCGGCGGGGCATTGCGGTCCTCATCCGGCCACCACTGCCGCGCCTTCAGGTCGCAGCGGCCGGACGCGTCGAACACCACGCCCTCGGCCTCCAGCAGTTTCTGCTGCACGTCCCCGAAGCCCAGCTTGTGGGTGCTCACGCGGCCCTGCGCGTTGATCACCCGCTGCCAGGGCAGGTCCGTGCCGCCCATCAGGGAGTTCAGCACGAAGCCCGCCTGCCGCGCCGCGCCGGGCTGCCCGGCCAGCAGCGCCAGCTGCCCGTAGGTCATCACCCGCCCCGGCGGGATGCGGGCCACCAGGGCCAGCACGCGGTCACGGAAGCCCAGCGGCAGGTCGGTCGGGTCAGGCGTGGTCATGCGCCCATTCCAGCACGCCCGGCGCCCGAACGGGCCGGGTGTTTACTTCCCGGCGCCGCCCGCCGCGACCGGCGTGCCGGAGCCGCTGGCGGTGATGCCGGTGACCAGCGCCTGCCGGATGCCGCGCGCGATGCCCACCGCGAGGCGGTCCAGGTAGTTGCTGTCCAGCAGGTTCTGGCCCTCGATCGGGTGGCTGGTGAAGCCCACCTCGACCAGCGCGGCCGGCACGCGGCTGTTGCGCAGCACCGACAGCGACGTGCGGTTCTTCAGGCCGCGGGACACCGCGCCGGTCATCTCGACCATGTTGTCCTGCAGCACCTGCGCGAGGTTGCTGGACAGCGGGTGGTTGGGGTTCCACCACGTCTCGATGCCGTAGTTGCGCAGCGCCGCGTACGGTTCGGTGGAGTTCACGTGAATGCTCACGAACAGCTGCGTGCCGGGCGAGGCGATCGCCGGGCGGCCCTCCAGCGGGATGAAGGTGTCGTTGGCGCGCGTGAGCACGGCGTCCACCCCGGCGGCGCGCAGCAGGGTCTGGACGCGGCGGGCGATCTCCAGGTTCACTTCCTTCTCCACGATGATGCCCACCGCGCCCGGGTCCTTGCCGCCGTGCCCGGGGTCGATCACCACGCGCGGCTGCACGTAACTGGCGCTCAGGGCCAGCATGGCGGTGCCGCGCGTGGCGGGGACTGGGGGCACCGCGGCGATCTGGCGCTGCGCGGCCGGCAGGGGTGTCAGGTCGGCGTACGCCGGGGAGAGGTCCAGCACCAGCCGGGAGCGGTCGCCGGCCAGGGGCGGCAGCAGCTGCACGTGCCAGCCGCGGCGCATGCTCATGGGGGTGCCGGTGACCAGGGTGGCGACCAGCGTGCCGCCCTCCTGGCTGTACCGCCAGCTGCGCAGTTCCGGGGAGACGTCCGTGGATTCCTGCGGGGCGGCGGTGACGCCGGTCAGTTCCACGCGCAGGCTCAGGCCGCTGGGCACGATGCGGTACCCGGTGCCGGGCGGCAGGTCCAGCACCACGCGCGTCTGCCCGGGGTTCTTGCCCAGGCGGGGCTGCGCCAGGGTCGCGCCGGCCTGCACGCTGCCCGGCACGCGCCCGGCGGTGACGTTGGGGGTGTTCTGGTCCGGCGCGGACGGCAGGATGGGCGCGGCCGGCAGGCCCTGGCCGCTGGTGAGGGTGTCGCCGGGCGGCAGGCCCGCCGGCAGGTTGGTGGGCTGCTTCGCCACGGGCACCAGCGGCTGGGGTTTCGCGCTGGCGGTGACCGGGGCCACGGCCGTCACGGCAGGCGCGGGAGCGGGGGCCGCCACGCCGGCGACCTTCAGCGTGCCGGCCTTCAGGGTGGGCCCGGCGCCGCCGCTGAGGGTGGGGCCGAATTCCAGGATCAGCACGCGGCTGCCGGAGGCCAGGGTGGCTTCCGAGGCGCGCCAGCCGTCACTCAGGGCCAGGGGGAAGGGCGTGCTCAGCAGCACGTTGGTGCTGGTGGCGCGGTACTCGGTGACGCTGGGGCCCAACCGGGCGGTGACGGCGGGCGTGATGCGCGCGCCGCGGACATCCAGGCGCAGGCCGGTGAAGGTGGGTGTGAGGGTGTAGGCGACCCCGGTGGGCAGGTCGAAGACCACGCGGGTGGTGCTGCTGTCACTGCTGGTGCGGGGCGACCCGAAGCTGGGAGCCTGCGCGGGCAGGCTGGGTGGGGCGGCCTGGGCGACGGGCGTCTGGGTGGTCTGGAGGACCGGGGTGTTCTGGGTGGGGGCGCTGCGCTGGAAGGGGTCGGGCTGGGCATTGGTCTGCGCCAGGGTGTGGGGGGTGGCCATCACGAGAAAAGATGAGAGTAGGATGACAGACCGCAGCATATACATCCATTTTGCGTTGTTTATGCATGAGAACAGCATCAAGGCCCTCATCCGAAAGTTGTAGGAAGGTCACGTGGCCCCCCTGCCCTCCCACACGCTGGAAAGGCCAGATGCCAGGCCCCGCCTCAGGAGCCGGACACGGCCTTTATCTGGAACGGCCGCGCCGAATCTGAGAACAGGCGCCGCCACGTGGCCTCATCCACCCGCCCCGTCACCGGCAACCCGTTCACCGCCTGGAAGGCCCGCACGGTCGCGGCCGTGACCGGCCCGTACCACCCGTCACCCCGTCCGCCCGCGCCCCCCAGCGTCAGCGTGATCAGGCGGTTCTGCACGGCCAGCACGTCCGACCCGTTCATCCGGGGCGACTGCACCCCCAGCACCCGCCGGAACGGCACCGGCGCCATCACCGCCGGGCGCGGCGCGGCGGCAGAAGCAGGCGGCGTGGCCGGTCTGGGCTCCGCGGCCGGCTTCGGGACCGGGGTGGTCGGTGACGGCGCCGCCGGTTTCACCGCGGGGGCCGCCGGGGCCTTCGGGGGCTCCGCGGGGCGGCTGATGGTGACCGTGCCCGTCTCGGAAGTCACCGTCACCGCGGGCGGCTTGGGGGCCGCACTGCCGGCCGCGGCGGGCACGGCCTCGGGCGGCACGTCCAGGTACACCAGCGTCTCGGCGCGGCCGTCCGGATCGGGCTGCAGGCGCAGGTACACGAATCCGCCCGGGGTGCGCAGCCAGTTGTAGACGCTGCGCTGCTCGTCCCGGCTGCGCCACACGCCGTGCAGGTCGTCCTTGAGGACGGCGGTGAGTTTCATGCGGGTCTGCTCGGTGGTGCTGGGCGCCCCCACGCAGCGTTTGGCGGCCGTGCCGATCTTCGCGTACGCGGCCGGGCAGTTGCGCACCACGCCGTCCAGTGCCTGCGCCACCCGGGTGGCGGCCGCCTCCAGGTCTTGCGCGCCGGGCGCGGCCTGCGCGCTGCCCAGCAGGGCGGTCAGGGTCAGGGCAGGCAGCAGCAGGGGCCTCATCAGGCAGTGGTAGCACGCCGGACCTGACGCGGGCTGAGCCCGTCCTCGCGCCGGGTTCAGCAAGCCCTCAGGGACGGCCGCCCGGCAGGGCCTAGACTCGGGCGCATGACGGACCTGTACCTGGATTTCCTGTGCCCGTATGCGTGGCGCGGCGTGGAGCTGGCGGCGGTGCTGCGCGCCGAGGGTGAACCCTTCCGGCTGCGGCACTACTCGCTGGTGGAGGGCAACCACCCGGACAACGTCAGCGCCCGCACCTGGCAGATCACCGCGCAGGCCGCGCCGGACAGCGGGGAGGGCGGCTGGCAGGAGCAGAGCCTGCAGGCGTTTCTGGCCGCGCAGGCCGCCTCCCTGCAGGGTGAGGAGGCCCGCTGGGCGTTCACGCTGGCCCTGCTGCGCGCCCGCCACGAGGCCAAGCAGGACCTGACCGAACCGGCCTTCGCGCAGGCCGCGCAGGACGCCGGGCTGGACCTGGACCGCTGGACGCAGGACCGCGCCGACGACGTGGCGCGCCGCGCGGACCTGCGCGCGGAACTGGACGCCGCGGCGGAGATCGGGGTGTTCGGCACGCCGACGTTCGTGCTGCCGGACGGCGCGGCCGCCTACTACCGCTTCGAGCACCTGACCCGCGACCCCGCCGTGGCCCGGGAGCGCTGGAGCCTGTACCAAACGGTGCTGGGCAGCGAGGCCGGGATCGGCACGATCAAACGCGCGAAGCACCGCCCGGCGAAGTAAGCCCCGCTCAGTCCAGGCCGAGGCGGCGCGCGACCTCGCCGGTCGGGCGGGTCAGGCCACTGCGGACGTCCATGTAGGCGCGGTACACCGGGTCGAAACTGTGGTGCAGCACGGCCATCACGCCGTGCTCGTCCACTTCCAGGCCCTGCAGGCGGAACCCGGCGCGGAGTTTCGGGACGATCACGGCATTGTTGGTGGCGTGGTGGTGGCTGCGCACCACGGCGTACCCCTCGGCACTCAGGGCCTCCAGGATCACGGGCAGCAGGCGCGAGTACACGCCCTGGCCGCGGTGGGCGGGCAGCAGGGCGGTGTTCACCATGTACGCCGTGCGGGCGTCCCACTGCCGGGAGTACTGCCAGCCGGCGACCTGCCCCCCGTGCCCGATCAGCCACGCATGGCGCGGCAGGTCCGGGGGGGAGAGCAGCGGGGCCGCCTGCCAGTCGAAGGACACCGTCTCGTACGCGGCGGCCTCCAGCTGCCGGTACACGCCCTGGTACACGTCGTACGGCACGCGGTGCAGGCGGTACCCGCCGCCCAGGTCCACGGCCGGGCCCGCCACGTCCGGGAGCGGGACCTCGGGCGCCGGCGGGGCCGGGTGGGGGGAGGGGGCCGGCACACCCAGGCGCCGCGCCGTTTCTCCGGTGGCGGGCCGGAAGCCGCTGCGGACGTGCTGCGCGCCGGCATACGCCCCGTCCAGCGCGAGGGTCAGGGCGGCGTTCAGGCCGCCCTCGTACAGGTTGAGGCCCTGCACGGTGAACCCGGCGCGGAGTTTCGGGATGAGCACGCGGTTGTTCGTGGCGCGGTGGTGGCTTTTCACCAGCGTGTACCCGGCGGCGCGGAAGGTGCCCAGCAGGTGCGGCAGCAGGCGGGTGTACAGCCCGTGGCCCTGGTGTTCGGGCAGCAGGCCGGTGTCGGCCATGTACACGGTCCGTTCGTCCTGCTGCTGCGCGTGGCTCCAGCCGATCAGGGCCTCCCCCTGGGGGCCCGCGTGGTACAGGCCCCAGGTGAAGGTCTCGCCCAGCGGCGGGGGCGCCTTGGGGGCCGGGCCGAAGTCGTACAGCCAGCCCACGCCGAAGATCCGGTCTTCCAGGCGGGTGCAGGCGTCCCGGTACGCCGCGTGGGGGATGGGGCGGGCCGAGTACCCGCCGCCCAGGTCGATGTGGGTCACGGCCCAGGGTGGCATACGCGGCCCGGGCGGTCCAGGTCGGCGTTCCGGGTTACTCGCCCTTCCAGACCACGCCGGCCGGCTGCTGCTGCGTGACGCAGTGGAAGCTGCCGCCGCCCTCGATGATCTGGCGGCTGGGCAGGCCGATCACCTCGCGGTCCGGGAACAGGGGCCGCAGAACTTCCAGGGCGCGGGCGTCGTTCGGGTCACCGTACTGAGGGACGACCACGAAGCCGTTGCCGATGTAGAAGTTCGCGTAGGTGGGCGGGAGCCGGCCCTCGGCGCCTTCCAGGTAATCGGCCGGGAGGGGCAGCTCCACGATGCGGAAGGGCTGGCCGTCGGCGTCGGTCATGGCGCGCAGGTCCCGGAGGTTTTTCGCCATGACGGCGTGGTTCGGGTCGGCCGGGTCGGGTTCCACGCTGGTCACGATGGTGCGCGGGTCGGTGAAGCGGGTAATGGTGTCGATGTGCCCATCGGTGTGGTCGTTTTCCAGGCCGCCGTCCAGCCACAGGAGTTTCTTCACGCCCAGCAGGTCGTGCAGCAGCAGCGTGTAGCCCTCCTCGGTCAGGCCGGGGTTGCGGGTGTCGGTCAGGAAGCAGGAGCGGGTGGTGAGGCCCACGCCCGCGCCGTTCACTTCCAGGCCGCCGCCCTCGAGCACGATGTTCATGTCCCAGTGGGCGGCGTTCATGGTGCCGGCCACGTACTCCGGCACGCGGTCGTCGTTGGCGAAGTGGAACTTGCCGCCCCAGGCGTTGAACTTCCAGTTGACCAGGCTGACCTCGGTGCGGCCGTCTACGTGCCGCTGCACGAAGATGGGGCCGTTGTCGCGCATCCACACGTCGTCCAGGGGGACGCGGTGGTACTTCACGTTCGCGTTGCCCAGGCGCGCGCGGGCGTCCGTGTCGCTCTCCTCGTCGCGGACGAGCAGGTGCACCGGCTCGAAGCGGGCGATGGTGGCGACCAGCTCTGCGAACTCGGCGCGCACGCCGTCCAGGTGCCCGAACCACAGGTCGTCGTCGGCGGGCCAGCTCATCCAGGTGGCGGCGTGCTTCTCCCACTCGGCGGGCATGGCGAACCCCAGGTCGCGGGGCGTGGCGTCGGAGGGCGCGAGGTGCTGCATGCCCCGCATTAGAGCAGTTCCGCATGGGGCCGCGGTACGCTGGGGCGCATGGGCCGCTTCCTGAAAGTCGCCGACGAGGCCGTGTGGCTGAACCTGAACCGCGTGGACGTGCTGGCGGTGCGGCCGCACCTGCAAAGCACTGCGACCCGTGAGGGCGGTCCGGCGCTGGAGGAACTGCACGAGGCGACCGGGGCGTTCGAGGTGATCGTGTCGTTCCAGGAAAAGCTGTTCCCGGTGCGGCGCTTTCCCACCCAGGCGGAGGCCGTGGCGTTCGTGGAAGGGGTGCTGGAAGGCCTGGACCGGCAGGCCTGAGCCGCCCGGGGGCCGGTCAGGGCTGGTCGGTGAACGTGACCGGCACCGGGCGGCGGTCGTTGGTGGCGCGGCCCGGTGCGGACAGGACGCGCAGGCCCTTCCAGGCGGCGTTCTGCGGGGCGGGCAGTTCCAGCGTCAGGAACCGCAGGGTGCGGCCCTGGCCGACCAGGACCTTCACGATCAGTTCGCCCGCGCGGATGCAGCGGGCGTTGATGGGGCAGCGGTTGTCCTGCACGCGCACGACCGTGACGCGCTGATCTCCGAGCTGCCCGGTCTGCCCGGCGCTCAGGGTGAGGGTGGCGGCGCTGGCGGCCGGGAGCAGCAGCGCGGCCCCCAGGGCGGCGGGGCGCAGGAGGCGGGACAGGGCCGGGGGGGACGTGCGGGTCATGGGCGCAGCGTAGGCCCGGAGTCTGAAGGGCCGCTGACGGGCGGCCGTGCAGGGCGGAATCAGGCGAGGGGGTGGACGTCGGGGCCGGGTTCGGCCAGCGCGCGGAACCGGGCGGCCTTGTCGCGCAGCCCCATGTGCTCGTAGCAGCGGGCGAGCTGCAGGGCGAAGAATTCGGTGGCGCGCGCGTCCTGGCGGCGTTCGGCGGCGTCCAGGCAGTCGCGGTAGTGCATGACGGCCAGGTGGTACATGCGGTCTTTAGCGGCCTGTTCGGCACGGCAGTGACTGATGCGTAGGGCCACGATGTCACTCATGCTGCTCACGGCGCTCATGGGGGGCAGTGTAAACAGCCCCCCCGGTACATGAATGCAAGGTGAAGCAGGTTTCGGGGCGTGCAGCGCGGCATTCTTCGCCCCAGCCGTAAATGAACTGCGTCCATTTCGCACCTGCCTGAAGCGGGCCCGGCCGGATCATCCCCCTCACACCGCCCGGACCCGGACACTCAGCGCCGGCAGGTTCACGTCCGTGAGCTGCACCCGCAGGGCCGTTCCGGGCGCCGCGGGCGTGCTCATCGGCACGTCGAAGGCCAGGTCCGGGATCAGCAGGGTCGCCTGCGGGCCCCGCCGGTCCACGACCACCGCGTCCCACACGCGCTCCGGCTGCGCCGCCACGAACCGCAGCGTGTGATGCCGGCGGCTCAGGCGCTCGGCCTGCCGGGTGCCGTCCGCGTTCAGCTGCGCCTGCGCGATATGCGAGGCCATCACCCTGCCCGACATCGGCTCCCCGCCGGCCAGGAACGCCCGGAGCTGCTGGTGCACCACCAGGTCCAGGTAGCGGCGCATGGGGCTGGTGACCTGCGCGTACAGGTCCAGGCCCATGCCGTGGTGCGGGCCCGGCGACGGCTGGAAGCGCGTGCGGGCCAGCGTCTTGCGCCGAGCCCACTGCGCACTCAGGGTGTCCCCACGGACCTCGCGGGTGGGGTGGTCCTGCGTGGCGAACGGCAGAGGGATCTCGTTGTCATCCGCGAAGATCGCCGCGCCCCAGCCGGCCAGGGTCATGCACTCCTGCACCACCTGCCGCATCTCGGGTTTCGGCAGGGGCGTCACGCTGGCCCCGTGCTCGTCGGCCTTCACGCGCACCTCCGGCAGGTCGATGCTCAGGGCACCTTCCGATTCGCGCAGCTGCCGGCTGGCGCGGGCCAGGCGGGCCAGGGTCACGAACGGCTCCTGCCCGGCGTCCAGCTGCGCCTGCGCCTGCGAGTACGTGAGGCGCTGCACGCGCACGCGGGTGAGCTGCACGTCCACCGCCTCGGCGTTGCCCTCGGCGTCCAGGTCCAGCGACACCGACAGGGCGGGCGTCACGTCGTGCAGGCCCAGGCCGGCCTGCTCGACCAGGGCGTCCGGGAGCATGCCGACCGTGCGGTCTGGGAGGTACAGCGTGGCGCCGCGCGCGCGGGCCTCCTGGTCCAGCGGGCTGTCCGGCGGCACCAGCGCCGAGACGTCCGCGACGTGCACCCACAGTCGCGTCAGGCCGCCCTCCAGGGCCTCGACGGCCACGGCGTCGTCCGGATCGCGGTTGCCCTCGTCGTCAATGGCGAAGCCCGGCAGGTGCGTCAGGTCCAGGCGCGCTTCGTCCGGGAAGGCGGGCACGGGAAGGGCAACGGGGCTCAGGGCAGCCTGCAGCCGGTCGGCGTACGGGGTGTGCGCCTCGGTCCAGACGCCCAGGCGCAGCAGCAGGGCGTGAGCGGCCTCCGGGGTTTCCGGGAGTTTCAGGTCGCGCAGGGTGCGGCTTTTTTCCTGTTTGCCGCGGGCGAGCAGTTCCACCTCGGTGCGCTGCGCGGGCGTGAGTTCGGGCGTGACGGTCATCGCTTCCAGCATAAGCGCCGGCCTCGTGACCGCCGGGAAGGGATGAGGCGGTTCGCTGAATGGCAATCCCGGTTTTATACCCAGTTCAGAGAGATGGCGGAGGGTTCTTGAAAACCCCGCCTGAGGCAGTCTTTTTCTCTCCGTATTTCCGATATGTAAAACGGGGTTTGACAATCAGTGATTTCTATGTTTCTATTCTCTCAGGAGGCGAGTATGAGTGACACAACCCCGAACGAAGATTTCCGCTCGCAGGTGGAGCGTCTGGTGGCCGAAGGCAAACTCACCGCCGAGGAGGCCGCCGGCCTGCTCCACCCCGCCGAAGAGGACAGCGTCCCGGACTTCCCCACCCCGTCCGAGGGCGCCGGCACCGACCGCGCCAACCTGCACCTGGAAATCAGCGGGTACACCCTGCAGGTCGTCCACGACCCCCGCGTGTCCGCCCCGCAGCTGAACGCCACCCGCCCGGAGGAACTCATGCTGGAAGCCACCCCGGACGGCTGGAAGGTCAGCCGCACCCCCGGCCACCGGCACACCGGCTGGAGCGACCTGCGCGCCATCCTGACCGTGCCCTTCCAGCCGCAGAACGTGCGCGGCCTCGTTGGCGGTGGCAGCCTGAACCTGCCCGACCTGCGCGGCGAAGCGCACCTGAAGATCGGCGGCGGCAGCGTCACCCTGCACAGCGCCCACGCCCTGAACGCCAGCATCGGCGGCGGCAGCCTGAAAGCCGGCGCCGTTCACGGCGGCACGCAGCTCACCATCGGCGGCGGCAGCGCCCGCCTGGACCTCACGCCCGGCAGCAGCGTCACCCTGAACGGCCAGGCCACCGCCGGCAACCTGAAGGCCGACTTCCCCACCACCCGCACCGGACAGTTCGCCACGCACAGGTACCACGGCGTGCTCGGCGGCGGCAGCGCCACCCTGAACGTCCGCGTGACCGGCGGCAGCGTCGCCCTGTACAGCTGAACCCACCCCCAGCCCCCCACGCCGCCTGACCGGGCCGACCGCCCCGCAGGCCCCACGCACCGCCCCGTCAGGAGCACGCCACCCGCCGGGAAAGGAGGCCGCACATGACCCAGCTCACCCCCGCACCCCACCTCACCCACGCCACCCGCCTGAGCCCCGCCCTGGGCACCCCCGCCTCCCCCACCCGGCGGTACCGCGTGATCCGCGCCGGCCAGCGCGCCCTGCGGCCCATCCGCGCGGCCCGCGTGCAGGCGCCCGCCCCCGCCACCCTGACGGCCCGGCTGCGTGCCCTGCTGACCGAACTGTTCACGCCCGACGCCGAACGCGAGTACGCGCGGCAGCACCTGCGCGCCGAACTCACCGCCGAGGCTGAAGCCCACCACCGGCGCCTGCTCATCCGAGGCCACGTATGAAAGAGAAAGTCAAACGCATCCTGGACCTGATCCGCGCCGGGAAACTCACCCTGGACGACGCCGCCCCCCTCCTCACCGCCCTGAGCAGCCGCCTCGCGCTGATCGGCAGCGACCAGGACCTGATCCGCACCCTGCTGGACCGCGACGACCTGGACACCGACCAGATCGCCGAGCACCTGCTGCTCCTGCGCGGCCTCAAAGGCCCCGGCAACCCCGGCTTCCCACCCCCCCCGCCGCCCCCACCCCGCCGGCCCCAGGTCGTGATCGGCGGACGCCGCATGGACTTCGGACACGGCCCGGGCCTGGACGACCTGGGCGAACGCATCGCTGCGAAGCTGGAACAGGCCGCCGAGAAATTCGCCGCGAAGGCCGAACGCCTCGGGCAGAACGTGGAGGACCACATGACTCAGTTCGCGCACGACATGGAACGCACCATGGACAGCTGGGACCCCGCCGGGCCCCCCCCGCCCACCGCCGGCCGCAGCCGCGTCCTGCGCATCCAGGTGGAATCCGAGGACGGCGACAGCTACAACGCCAACCTGCCCCTGAGCCTGGCGCCGCACCTGGAAAAACTGATTCCCGCGCACGGCATCCGCGCCCTGGAAAAAGCCGGGTTCAGCCTGGAGGCGCTGCAGCTCCTGATCGAGTCCGGCGCGCCCAGCGGCGAACTCATCAGCGCCGAGGACAGCGACGGCAACAACATCAAGATCATCCTCAGGTAAGGCCCGGCGCATGCTGCCCCGCCTCACCCCATCCCCGGCGTCCCCGGACCACCCGGTCCAGCGGGACGCCGCCCACTGCGCCACCAGGAAGGTGCGCGCCAGCGGCTCCACGTCCCTGCTGGCCCGCTGGGCCGCCTGGCATCCCGCGCCCCCCCAGGCGCCCGCCCGGCCTCCGTTGCGCCTGGACCTGCCCTGAGCGCCTAGCATGACGTACATGCGCCCCCTGCCCCTGCCCTTCCCGGACGAGACCGAAGCGCCCCTGGTCACCGAACTGCGCTTCCCGACCAGCGGCACCACCGTCAAGGGCGTGTTCGAACTCAACGAGTTCGCCACCCTGACCCCGGAGAACCTGGACTTCCTGCGCCTGTACATCAAGGTGCGCGGCAACCTCAAGGAGGTCGAGCGGGTGCTGGGCATCAGCTACCCCACCGTCCGCGCCCGCTTCGACACCCTGCTGCGCGCCATCGGGTACGAACCCGAAACGCCCGACCCGCAGGAAGAGATCCTGCAACGCCTGGAACGCGGCGAGATCACCCCCGACGAGGCCGCCCGCAAACTCCGGCGGTAACCGGCCCCCTCAGTCCAGCAGCGCCCCCAGGTCCGGCCAGACCATCCGCACCTCCCGCAGTTCCCCACCCGGAATGGCCTGCACCTTCCCGCCCGCCTCGTGCGCGCCCTGCCGGGCGTACCACGCGCGGGCGGGATTCACGTCCAGCACCCAGCACGCCGCGCTGCCCGCCCCCCGCGCCCGCACCTCCTGCAAAACCGCGTGCAGCAGCGCCCGCCCCACGCCCCGGCCCTGCACCCGGTTCAGGCTGTACAGCGTGAACAGTTCCGCCGCCACGCCCGGGTGGTCCCGCGCCTCGCCCGCCGACGCGAACGCCACCACCTGCCCGTCCAGCACGGCCACCCACACGACCTCCGCGCCCTGCGTGACGGTCTGCGCCCAGCCTGCCTCCCGCCGCGCCTGCATCTCCCCGGACGTCATGCGGTCCAGAAACGCGTCCGGCATCAGGCCCCGGTACGTTTCCGCCCAGCTCTGCGTGTGCACCGCCGCGATGCCCGCCGCATCCGCCACCCCAGCCGCCCGAACCGAAACCGTCATGCCCCACCGTACCGTTCAGGACCGTTCCCGCCAGCCACATATCGCCCAGAGGTGCAGAAGCGGAAGACGAAGGGCGATGCCGGCCGTTTGACGCACAGCGTCAGGGCCTGGGAACCGAATCCGCACATTCCGTGGATGACGCCCTGTTCAAGGCCAACGACCGCGCCGGGCCAGCCAAACAACGCCCACCCCCATCTCCTCAGCGGAGCGCTGTTCACCCGTCCCCATCGGTTGGGTCGCCGGTGAGCCCAAAAAACCACCCCGCACGAACGCGGGGTGATTTCCAAGCCGGAGTTGCAGATGTTGTTGGATGGGCGATCAGGCTTTGGTGGCTCCACCCGTTCACAGTCGGTCGCTCACTCCACTTGACGCGAGTGGCGCGGGAGAACCTTCTCCTCAGGACGCGAACTGGTGGCGCATCAGCATGATCTTGAGTTCGTGGGCGCTGGTGGCGCTGGCCATGGCGTCCTCGTCGGTCATCTGGCCGTACTCGACCAGTTTGGCGAGGTGCTGGTCGAAGGTGTGCATGCCGCGCGCGCCGCCTTCCATCAGGGCCTGCTTGATCTCCTCGGTGCGGTTTTCGTCCTTGATGCACTCCTTGATGGTGGGGGTGCCGAGGAGGACTTCCATGCCGAGGACGCGGCCGCCGCTGGCGTTGGGCAGCAGGCGCTGGCTGACGATGCCGACGATGCTTTCACTCAGGCCCTGGCGAATCTGGTCGCGTTCGTGGGGGGCGAAGAAGTCGATGATGCGGTTCACGGTGCGGATGGCGTCCTGGGTGTGCAGGGTGCTGAGCACCAGGTGCCCGGTCTGCGCGGCGGACAGCGCCGCTTCGACGGTTTCCTTGTCGCGCATCTCGCCGATCAGGATGACGTCCGGGTCCTGGCGCATGGCGGCGCGCAGGCCGTTGGAGAAGCTCATGGTGTCGATGCCGAGTTCCCGCTGGCTGATCATGGCCTGCTTGTCCTTGTGCAGGACCTCAATGGGGTCTTCGAGGGTGACGATGTTGACGGGCTGGGTGGCGTTGATGTGGTCGATGAGGCTGGCGAGGGTGGTGGTCTTGCCGCTACCGGTGGGGCCGGTGACGAGGACCAGGCCGCGTTCCTGCGCGCCGAAGTACTCGAAGGTTTCGCGGGGCAGGCCGAGCTGTTCGAAGCTGGGGATGCCCTTTTCCTCGATGACGCGCATGATCAGGCCCATGGTGCCGCGCTGGTAGTAGGCGTTCACGCGGAAGCGGGCGAGGCCGGCGATGCCGTAGGCGAAGTCGGCTTCGCGGGTCTGCTGGAATTCGTCCCACATGCCGGGGCGGATCATCATTTCGCGGGCGAAGCCTTCGACGTGTTCGGGGCTGAGTCTGGTGTCGCCGTAGCGGACCATGACGCCGTTGACGCGTCCGGCGGGGGCACTGCCGGAGCGCAGGTGGATGTCGCTGGCCCCTTCTTTCACGATGGCGGTGAGGACGCTGTTGAGGACACTGGTCATGGTGCCTTGAGCGTACGGGGGGGGTTCTTACAATTTTACTGCGTTTCTCGTAAAGCGCTCACCGCGCGCGTCTGGCCGTTCAGCCGGAGCGGGTGGGGCCGGCCGTGACCGTCTCGGCAGCCGCCGTGCCGTGGTCGTCCTGCCCGGGTTTCTGTGCGCGGAGTTTGCGGCTTTCCAGGTCGGCGTGCTGCGTGAGGTAGCGCACCCAGGCTTTCGCGGTGAGGGGCCCCAGGGCGTTGTGGTTCACGGTCAGGGCGTCCTCGGGCGGAGTGCGGTGCAGTTGCCGCACGAGGTCCACGGTGCCGGAGCGGGTGCGGGAGAGGTCCTCGCGCAGGTCCGGGAGGCTGCGGCCGCCCTCGGGCCGGTAGGGGTGGTGGGTGTCCTCCACGTACGGTTTCTGGCCCAGGGCGACTTTCAGGCGTTCCTGGCCCCAGCGTTCGATGCCGATGATGTGCATGAGCAGGTCGCGGTTGCCGGGGGTGTCCGCGGCGCGGTCGGCGCGGGCGGCGAGGGCGACGGCGGCGCGTTCCAGGGCGGTCTGGAGTTCCTGGTAGCTGCTGCGGCCGGCGGGCGCTTCCAGAACGCGGTTCACGACGGCGTTCTTCACGTCGCCGCGCCGGTTGCGGGCCAGGTAGGCGGCCCCGGCGGCCACGCCGACGGTGGCGACGGTGATCACGGCAGGCAGCAGCACGGTGGGCGGGGACGGGCGGCGGCTCATGCCTTACTGTACGCGGTTCATCCCTCGCCGGTTCCCTCCGTGGAACGCGGTTCAGACGGCCTGCCGGCGGGACGGAAACGCGCGCTGTAGGCCATTTGGGACAGGTGGGGGGCGGGGAGGGGTGCGTACACTGCGGGGCATGACGGTCCTGAAGGTGGCGGCGGCGGCGTACCCGGTGGAGTTCCTGGAAGGCTGGGCGGCGTACGCGGCGAAGGTGGAGTGCTGGGTGGCGGACGCCGCCGGGCAGGGCGCCGAGTTGCTGGTGTTCCCGGAGTACGCACCGCTGGAGCTGATCAGTCTGCTGCCCGGGGCGCTACACCACGACATGCACGGCATGCGCCCGGCGCTGCAGGCGTTCCTGCCGGACTTCCTGGCGCTGCACGAGCGGCTGGCCCGGGAGCACGCGGTGACGGTGGTGGCGGGGAGCCTGCCGGTGGCGCACGCGGGCGCATTCGTGAACCGGGCGTACGTGTTCGGCCCGTCGGGGCTGCTGGGGTATCAGGACAAGTTGATGATGACGCGCTTCGAGGCTGAGGAGTGGGACATCGCGCCGGGGTCGGGCGTGCGGGTGTTCGGGGCAGCGGGCGTGACCTTCGGGATCGCCATCTGTTACGACAGTGAGTTCCCGCACCTGGCGCGACAGCTGGCGGAGGCGGGCGCGGAGGTGCTGGTGGTGCCGTCCTTCACGGGGTCCCGGGCGGGGTACACGCGGGTGCGGGTGGGCAGCATGGCCCGCGCGCTGGAAGGGCAGTGTTACGCGGTGCACGCGCCGCTGATCGCGGACGCGCCGTGGACGTACGCGGTGGAGGACGCCGTGGGCGCGGCCGGCGTGTACGCCCCGGCCGACAACGGCCTGCCGGAGGACGGGGTGGTGGCCTCGGGCGGCTGGAACGAGCCGGGCTGGCTGGTGACGGAGCTGGACCTGGACCTGACGCGGAGCGTGCGCGTGGACGGGCACGTGCTGAACTGGCGGGACCGGCAGGAGGCGCTCACGCGGGCCACGCCGGCCGAGCGGGCGGGTGCGGAGGCCGGGGCGTGAGCGTGCGCGTCCGGGCGCTGGGCGCGGCGGACGCGCAGGCCTACTGGGACGTGCGGTACGCGACCCTGAGCAGTGACCCGTTCGCGTTCGGCACGACCGCCGAGCGGTTCGCGGCGCTGCCGCTGGAGCAGGTGGCCCAGCGGGTCACGCCCAGCGACACGCGCGTGTCGTTCGGGGCGTTCCTGAGCGGCCCGGACGGCCAGGAGGCGCTGGTGGGCATCCTGACCCTGGTCCGGCTGGACAGCCCGGGGTTCGCGCACCGGGCGGACGTGCTGGGCGTGGCGGTGCTGCGGGAAGCGCGCGGGCAGGGGGCCGGGGACGCCCTGATGCGCGCCGCGCTGGACCACGCCCGGTCCTGGGAGGGCCTGACCAGCCTGCACTTGGCGGTCACGGACACGCAGGCGGCCGCGCGGCGGCTGTACGAGCGGCATGGGTTTCAGGTGTGGGGCACGCAGCCGGACGCGATCCGCCGGGCCGGGCAGGTGCTGCAGGAGCATTTCATGTGGCGGCCCGTGTGAGCCTGAACTTCGTGCGGCCGCCGCGGCTGGGGCCGGGATCGCGGGTGGCGGCGCTGAGCCTGTCGAGCGGGTTCGTGACGGCCGTGATGGACCGCTACCGGGCGGGCGTGCGGCAGTGCGCCGCGGAGTTCGGGTGGGAGGTCGTGCCGGCCCCGAACGCGCTGCGCGGCCCGGACTTCCTGGACGCGAACCCGCCGGCCCGCGCGGACGACCTGCACTGGGCGCTGGAGCACCCCGGCATTCACGGGATGGTGAGCGTGATCGGCGGGGACGACAGCGTGCGCCTGCTGCCGCACCTGGACGCGGGGCTGGTGCGGCGGCACCCGAAGGTGTTCCTGGGGTTCAGTGACAGCACGGTCACGCTGCTGCACTTCCTGCGGGCGGGCGTGATGGCGTACCACGGCCCGGCGCTGCTGACCGACCTGGCGGAGAACGGCGGGATGCACCCCTTCGTGGTGCAGGGGGTGCGCCGGGCGGTGGTGGACGAGCCGGCGCCGTTCGACCTGTCGCCCGCACCGGAGTGGACGGAGCACTGGCAGGACTGGGCGGACCCGGCGCTGCAGGAGGTGCCCCGGCCCTTCCGGGCGGGGGACGGCTGGACGTGGGTGCAGGGGGACGGGCCGGCGGAGGGGCACCTGATCGGCGGGTGCGTGGAGGTGCTGGACATGCTGGTCGGCACGCCCGGCTGGCCGGCCCCGGAGTTGTGGCGGGGCGCGGTGCTGGCGCTGGAAACCAGCGAGAACGTGCCCCCGCCGGAGCAGGTGGGGTACTGGCTGCGCAATTACGCGGCGCAGGGCCTGCTGGCCGGGCTGGCCGGGCTGCTGCTGGCCCGCCCGCGCGGGTACGCCCCCGAGCAGGTGCAGGCGCTGTACGGCTGGGTGCGGCGCGTGCTCGCGGAGGCCAGGCGCCCTGACCTGCCGGTCGTGGCGAACGTGGATTTCGGGCACACCAGCCCGCAGCTGACCCTGCCGCTGGGGGGCCGGGCGCGGCTGGACCCGCCCGCCGGGCGGATCACGGTCTTTCCGTAACGGCGCCGGTGCCGGCCGGGGGGAAGACCTGTCCCGGTGAGGGGAGGTGGGGTTGGGTATGATGCGCGGCGTGCGGCTGCTGCTGCTTTCCGATATTCACGCGAACATCACGGCCCTGGAGGCCGTCCTGAAGGATGCCGGCACGCGGCGCTTCGATCAGGTGGTGTGCCTGGGCGACGCGGTCGGGTACGGGTCCCACGCGAACGAGGTGCTGGACGTGCTGCGGGACCTGGACCCGGTGTGCATCCAGGGCAACCACGAGCACATGCTGCTGGGCCTGGCGGGCGGCGCGGACTCCGGCCGGCAGAGCGTGGTGTACGCCGCGCTGCGCGCGCAGCTGGAGCGGCTCACCCCGGCGCACCTGGAGTGGCTGCGGCTGTGGCGCGACGGTGTGGACGACCCGGAGGTCGGCGCGCGTTACCGGCACGGCACGCCCCTGAGCCTGGACGACTACACCGACAGCGTCACCGCGGCCCGGGAGGCGTTCCAGGGCTGGCAGGGGCGGCTGGGGTTCGTGGGGCACACGCACACCCCGGCGGTGTTCGCCACGCTGAACGCCCCGGTCGGAGAGTGGATCAAGTCGCAGACCTTCGCGGAGGGCGGCAGTTACCTGGTGCCGCCGACCGCGCGGGTGATCCTGAACCCGGGCAGCGTGGGGCAGCCGCGGGACGGGAATCCGCAGGCGAGTTACGGGGTGTACGACACGGCCCGCAACCACTTCGAGGTGGTGCGCGTGACGTACGACGTGGAGCGGGCGGGCGCCCTGATCCGGGAGGCGGGCCTGCCGGAAGTCCTGGCGGCGCGCCTGACGCTGGGCAAATGACGGACCCCGCCTCGCCGCTGGGCGGTCTGCCGGCCCTGTCGGCCGCGACGCTGCACGGCCCGCTGCTGGAGCAGACGGGGGCCTTCCGCGGCAACGCTCTGCTGTTGACCGGGCCGGCCCGGGTGGGGCGGCGGGCGCTGGCGCTGGCGGTCGCGGCGCAGCACAACTGTTCCGGGGTGCGCGGCATGTACGGCGAAGCGTGCGGCACCTGCCCGTCGTGCCGGGCGCTGGCGGCGGGCGGGCACCCGGACGTGCTGCTGGTGGAGCCGCGCGCTACGACCACGACCGGGAAGGCGGCGCGGCGCAGGATCATTCCCATCGGGGCGGTGCTGGAGGGGCGGGACAAGGGCCGCGACTACGAGGTGCACGTCTACGAGTTCCTGGAGGTCCGCCCGACCTTCCGGCGGCGGGTGGTGGTGGTGAACGGCGCGGAGTTCCTGGGGCAGGAGGCCGCGAACGCGCTGCTGAAACTGGTGGAGGAACCGCCGCACGGGGCGCTGTTCGTGTTCATCGCGGAGGACGTGCGGTCGGTGCTGCCGACCATCGTGAGCCGCAGCGGGCGCCTGAGCGTCCCGCCGGTCGCGGACCGGGCGCTGGAGTTCGCGCTGGCGCAGGCCGGCGTGAGTCCGGACCCGGATCTGGTGGCGTTCGCGGCGGGGCGCGCGGGCGTGCTGGCCGAGCACGTCACTGTCCTGGCGGCCCTGGCGGGCGCGGCGGACTTCACCCGCGCGCTGGAGGAGGGCCTGCTGCCTGCGCTGGACGCCGCCTCCGCGCTGGAGAAGCACTGGGACGCGGCGTGGCACCCGGAGACGCTGCGCTTCGCGTGGCGGCACCTGCCGCCGCCGGCCCGCGCCCGGGCGGACACGGCGCTGGAAGCCCTTCAGGAGGCGCTGGAGGCGTACGCGAACCCGGCCCTGAGTTTTCAGGTGTTCGCGCTGCGGCTCCGGGAGGCGCTGGGGTCCGCCTGAGGGCGCGGCTCTACACTGCGCTTCATGGTGAAACCGTTTGATCACGGGCCGGTGCGGGTGTGGTCCCTGCCCACCGGGCCCCTGCAGGAAAACGCGGTGCTGGTGGCGGGAGCGCAGGGGCAGGGCTTCCTGTTCGACCCGGGCGGCGACGCCGACCGGATCCTGGCACTGGTGCGGGACGCCGGGGTGAGCGTGCAGGCGATCCTGCTCACGCACGCGCACTTCGATCACATCGGCGCGGTGCAGGCCAC
>JAANMV010001807.1_pt1 | contig 22579 bp, 20 predicted proteins | sample 7279661 | NCBI WGS metagenome assembly JAANMV01 (sample SAMN14094540, study PRJNA606508) | bioreactor metagenome | isolation source: A lab-scale SPAN reactor treating ammonium-rich wastewater day 121 | place: Ireland: Galway | collected 2017-05-16
GGCCAACACCCTGGCCTCGAAATCGGTGTCGACCGAAATCACCGCCATCGCCGTCGACATGAAGCTGCTCATCGAGCAGATGCGCGAGCAGGTGCAGAATTTAGAGTAAAGAATCAGACAGCCGCACGACGGCGCAGAAAATCAACAAAGCCCCTATCCACGGGGCTTTTTCATTTCATGCCGTTGCATAACGAATCAGGAAAGCGCAGAATCCGTGTGCACCCAAACGTGCACCCAAGCCAATAACAGGCTGGAAGTTTGGGTGCACACCGAAAGGACGGCGATCATGGGCAAATTGTCTGACGTGCAAATCCGGGGATGGATCAAGGCGGGCGAGCGTTTCGAGCAACGCGGCGACGGTGAAGGGCTGTATCTGCGCTACCGGAAAGAGGACGCAACCCCCCGCTGGCTGTTTCGCTATCGGCTGGCCGGGCAGGCGCGCATTCTCAGCATGGGCAGCTATGGCACGTTGAGCCTGGCCGATGCCCGCAAGACGGCAAAGGAAATGCGCGCCCGTGTTGCCCTGGGTTTTGATCCGGCGGGCGAGAAGAAGGAACGCAAGCGGGATGCTGTCGCCAAGATCGAGGCCGACCGGCTTATGGTTACGATGGGCCAGCTTGCCGACGACTACTTCGCGGCGCAAATCGTCGGGCGCTGGAAGCATCCCAACATCGTGCGGGCGAGGATCGAGAACGACATAAAGCCCAACATTGGCAAGCTGGCAGTGGCGGACGTGAAGCCCCAGCACATAGACGCCATGCTGCAAACCATCGTCAAGCGCGGTGCGCCCACGATGGCGAACGACGTGCTGCGCTGGGTAAAGCGAATGTTTGACTATGCGATCAAGCGACAGATGGTGACCTTCAACCCGGCAACGGCTTTCAGCCTGATTGATGCGGGGGGCAAGGAAGCAAGCCGCGAACGCTGGCTGACCCGCCCGGAGTTGGTCAAGCTCTTTGAAGTCATGCGGACGGCGAAGGGGTGGAACATCGAAAACACCTATGCGGTAAAGCTACTGCTCCTGCTGGCTGTCAGGCGCGAGGAATTGATAGCCGCCCCCCTGGCAGAGTTTGACCTAGACGGGGCCGTGTGGCATCTGCCCGCCGGACGCACGAAAACCGGCAAGGCCATCGACATACCGCTACCCCGGCAAGCGGTGGCAATCCTGCGCGAACTGGAACGGCTGGGCGGCGGGTCAAGCTGGCTGCTACCTGCTCGCAAGATGCAAAGCCGGATGATTCCGCATATCGACCTGAACACCGTGGGCGCGTCATTGGCGAAGAACATCCGCCCCATGTTGAAAGACGTTGCCCCCTTCACCGTGCATGACTTCCGGCGCACGGCGCGGACGCATCTTGCCGCGCTGGGCGTTGCGCCCCACGTTGGCGAGCGTTGCCTGAATCACGCCGTCAAGGGTGTTGAGGGCATCTACATGCGCCATGACTTCTACGAGGAACGCAAGGAAGCCTTGCAGAAATGGGCCGACCTGCTCGACCAACTTGAACGCGGCGACCTGGGCGATAACGTGGTGCCACTGCCGGGGCGCAAGCTGGCCTGACTTGATGGATCAATCACTGAAAGGGGAAGCGAAGCATGAACACAATCAGCCTGACCAATGACCAATGGGCAACCATCAGCCGCGCTATCGACGGCAGTTTGGAAGATCACTACAACGAGATTCGCAAGTATGCCGCTGACGATAGCGGCGCTTACTGCGAAATGATGGATGAATTCGAGAAGCTGGCCGGGGTGCGGGCGTTGCTCAACCAAGCGATGCAACAACCGGCGGCATAGCCAGTCATGCCGCGCCTAGCCCGACGGGGCGAACACCGGGAACCCTTGCCCGGCTGGCGCGGCACCCATTCAAGGGGGCGAGCGTGAAGGGGCGCGATGATGGACAGCAACGACGAACTGACAATAGCGGCGCGGATGAAAGGTTGGGATATTTTCGCGCCCGATTGGGATTACCTGCGGCAATACCCGGCGCTGCAACTTGCTTCGCTTTGCGCCCTGTCCGTGGGCCTGCATCCGGCTTTCGCTTCGCCCGGCTGGGTGTTCAATCTCGCCAGGCCGCATTTCAGCGGAACCGACCCCGACGAATACTGCCCGCTTGAAGATGCAGAGAGCGGCGCGAAGCGGGCCGCGCTGCTGAATGACTTCTTGCGCCGTGTGCAAATCGCTGTCGGGAATCTTTTTCCGCGTGGAACGTTACCGATTGCCGACGGCGCAGCGGATGGCGAACGAACCGTGGTGAAGGTTGCCGACTTTGCAGCCTGGGCCGATGGCATGGGCTGGAACCTGCCCCCTGAATTCCCGCGAACTCAAGCGGGTGCGGTGGCGTACCCAGTCGCACCGGAAGGGCTGCAAACTGGCGGCGCTGGCTGGCCGTGGGGAAATCACGAAACCGAATTGCTGCGCAAGCTGGCGGCGGCTGCTGCGAGATTCTGGACAAACTACGACCCCACCGACAACACCACGGCACCAACAAATCAGGCAGTAGCCACCTGGCTGAAAGAACAAGGGGTGGCGGAACGAGTAGCCGAAATCATGGCGCAAATACTCCGACCCGACGGCTTGCCCACGGGGCCGCGCAAGTAGTTATCCGCGCCCTTGTGGCGCTTGTATTGGCCGGGCTTCCCGCGTATTTGGTGAATTGTCCGCGCCCTGCGCCCGCAGTCGATTGCGGCTATTTTCGGCGCGAACTCCTGTATTGAATCCGTAGCCATGCACCCCGCGTCATACCGATGCGGGGCATACCCGAAAGGACAAGAGCATGGCACACCATAGCAACGCGGGGTCAGTCACCGAAGCCCTCAAGAACTTTGATTCACTCCCCGAGTCCGCCAATGTCCGCGCGCCAGTAGTCGCGGCGCTGTTTGGAGTTTCGGTGGCGACGGTCTGGCGCAAGGCCAAGGACGGCAAGCTGCCCGCACCTCGGCGCATTTCCGACCGAGTAACCGTCTGGAATGTGGGCGAGCTTCGCGCATCCCTGAACGCAACGGTATGACAGGGGGCGACGATGAAAAAGAAAAATGTCCGGTTGACCGAAGCCAAACCGAGCGCACAACGACACGCGCATCTTATCACCCGCCCCCGCATTCACGCGGCAATCGTGCGGCTTGCACTCTGGGGCGTGTTACCCGTCAAGCTGGCCGACTGGCTGATCCATCGCGGAGGGCCGGGCCATGCTTAACGACGACAAGATTCTGTTTGTCACGCCTGCCCTGCCCGGCTTCTATGTGCTGTCGCCCTGCCATGACGAGGCCGGCGCGATCTGCGAGGCATCGCGGGAACCTGTAGTGGCCTGGGCGCTGGATGAAATAACCCGGATTTCCAGGGTGCCCTCGAGGTTCAGGCGGATTTCCGCTGGATTCCAAACAAATTGAGGGCCATGTGAGGGGCGTGGCTTGTGGGGGAACAGGCCTCTGTCTCCACGATCCTCCAGGTATCCCATGTCTTCCAGGACCTTCAGTGCTTTGCGAACCACCACAGCAGTAACCTGGTATTTCTGAGAAATCAGGCTCACCGCAGGGAGGGGATCTTTTTCGGGCCAGAGCCCTTTTTCTATGGCCTCCCGCAGGCTCGCGGCCAGCTGGCGGTATTGCGGTTCAGAGGTCTTACGGGTTGGGGGTGGCATGGCTGTCAGGTGCTCATATCTCCACTTTCGAAGTCCGGAAACTCACGGCGCCGGGATTCCCGCACCACGATTCGCAGAGGAGTGCCCCCGAAACCATAAGTCTCCCGCATCCGATTCATCAGGTGGCGCTTGTAAGTCAGGTGCAGCGCATCTGCATTGCGCACAAAAAGGGTGAAGGTGGGCGGCCTGACATCCACCTGGGTGATGTACTGGAGCTTGGGCTGGCGCCCGCGAATGCCATGCGGGGGATGCTGGCTGACCCACTCACGAAGGCTTTCGTTCAGACGCGAGGTGGGAATGCGCTGAGTGTATGACTCAAACACAGATTCGATCTCGGCCCACAAACGGTGAACCCTCTGGCCGGACAATGCACTGACAAACTGGACCGGGCAGTGGCGGAGAAACTTGCATTTTTCATAGATGATTTTGACCGCGGTCCCGGCGGTTTCGGTTTCTTTTTCGACCAGGTCCCATTTGTTGACCACAACAACTCCAGCTCTTCCCATTTCCCAGGCCATGCCGAAAACATTCGCATCCGTTTCGGTCACACCGGTGCTTCCATCGATGACAAAGAGGAGAACATCGGCTCTTTCAATGGCCAGCAGGCCTCTTCCGACCGCATATTTCTCGAGATCGACAATCCGGCTGCGGCGTCGAATCCCGGCGGTATCGATCAGCATGAATTTGCGGTTTTCCACATCGACCAGGGTATCCACCGGATCACGTGTGGTTCCCGGGATGCTCGACACCAGGCTGCGTTCCTGTCCGACCATACGGTTGAGCAGGGTGGATTTCCCCACATTCGGACGCCCCACGAGAGCCACCCGGATGGCATCTTCATTGTCCGGGAAATCGATTTCGCCGGGATGCTCCGGAAATGCCGCGACGATCGCATCGAGCAGATCTCCGGTGCCATGCCCATGGATCGCGGAAACCGGAATGACTGCCTCGAACCCCCAGGTGAGGTAATCCACCAGGCCTGTTTCTTCGCGCTGGAGGGTGTCGGCTTTGTTGACCGCGACAACAATGGGGCGGTTGCAACGGCGGATGAATTTGACCACTTCCTCATCCTCTGCGGTCGGGCCGGTGGTGATATCGGCCACCAGGACCAGAAGGTCAGCCAGATCAACTGTCTCCTGAATCTGCCGGCGAATGTTGATTTCGATCTCTCCCCTGCCGGCGACTTCGTAACCCCCCATATCCAGAAACCGGATTGGGACCCCATTCCATTCGAACAGGCGGGAGATCACATCACGGGTCACTCCCGGCTGGTCATCCACGATAGAAACACGCTGTCCGATCAACCGATTGAACAGGGTTGATTTGCCGACATTCGGACGCCCGACAATTGCGACTGTAAAAGGTGCTCTGCTCATAGGCGCAAGACTATGAAAAAATGGCCTTACGGTCCACCATCCCGTGAAGTCCGGGAAAAACTCCACCAGAAAGGGCCGGATAGGATCTCATGCGCGATAAAACCCGTCGGTCTCTTTTCAAAGCCAGCCGCTATGCCAAGAAAGGCCTCAAGGCTGTTGGCCTGGGATCGATTCTCCCGCTGCGTGAGTGGCACCAGAGGTTCAAGGAATCGATCAAAGCCGATCACACCTTCATCGATGGCTTTGAAATGTACCTGGACAAAAAAGATTCACTCGATCTATCGGTGGATGAATCCTATGATATTTTTGACCGTGAAATCCTCAAACAGATGGTTCATCCGGGAGATCATGTCATCGACCTGGGCGCAAATATCGGGTTCTATACCCTCACCCTGGCCCGCCTGGTTGGCCCCCAGGGGAAGGTCTATGCCTTTGAACCCTCGCCGGACAATTTTTCCCTGCTGTGCCGCAATGTTGAGGTCAATGGTTTCCACAATGTCACCCTGGTGCGCAAGGCGGTGTCCAGCCAGACTGGAAAAGCGCAGCTGTTTTTATGTGAATCGAATGCCGGAGATCACCGTATCTTTGGAAAAGGCGGAGACCGCCAGGCAGTGGAGATCGAAACAGTGGCTCTCGATGATTTTTTCGGCTCTTCCCGGGAAGCCCCTCATCTGATCAAAATGGACATTCAGGGGGCTGAAGGGATGGCGCTGGAGGGGATGCAGGGCCTGTTGTCCCGTGCAACACGCCTTTCGATCCTGATGGAGTTCTGGCCGCAGGGACTGGCCCGTTGCGGAGCCGATCCCGGGCAACTGCTGGCATCACTTCAATCTCTGGGCTTCCAGCTGAAGGTGCTCGACCATCGGCGCGCATCGGTGGATCCGATTCCTGATCTGGATGCTTTTCTGGCGCTGCCGCGATTTGCAGAGGGGAAGCATTCCAATCTGCTCTGTGTGAAGAATCAATAGCCCATACTGAAGCCGGGAGGTTTTCATTGCAGGGATTCGAAACACCCCATCGCATCAGATTCTGCATGGCACTTTTTTTCTTTGTGGTGGCGGCTGGCCTGCTTTGCGGCTGCGGGCTGTTTCGCAATGAAGGGGAAGAGGATGGAGTTCCGCAGGTCGAAATGGCGGTTTTCGAAGGTGGGTTCGGCATCGACTGGCATCGCAAGACCCTCGACAGGTATCTCGAGCTTCGAAAGAGCGCCGGCCGTCCTGTTGCGGTGAATATGTGGGGGGATCCGCGTGTGCTGGATAAGATGCGCCCACGGGTTCTGCGAGGTTCTCCTCCCGATCTGAGCGATGCCCTCTTTCCGGTCTGGAAATTTGTGCTGGCTGATATCCTGTTTCCACTGGATGAATGGCTGGACCAGCCGGCGGTCGGCCAGGAAAACATCACCTGGCGGGAGAGTTTCATCCCGGGTGCTCTCAATCCATTCACCTACAGGGGGAAGGTGTATGGAATTCCCCTGGTCTTCAATGCCTGGCTGGTGTGGTATGACGAAACCCTTTTCCAGCAGCATGGCTGGAGCATTCCGAAGACCTATGCGGAATGGCTGGACCTTTGTGCGGCCATCGAATCTGCCGGGATCGCCCCGATCGCCTTCCAGGGGAAATATCCGCAGTATGCCGATGCCCTGTTCTGGTCGATTCTGCAGCATCTGGCCGGAATCCATAAAGTGGAGGCCTGCCAGAATTTCCTGCCGGGCGCGTTTCTCGATCCGGCCATTGTCCAGGCAGCCGCCATGCTTCAGGATCTCGCACAGCGCTACTTCCAGAAAGGCTCCCTGACCATGAGCCACACCGAGGCGCAGATGGAATTCTGCAACCGCCGCGCCGCGATGATTCCCTGCGGAATGTGGCTGGAAAATGAAATGCGCCATGCCTTCCCGGAAGATTTCCGGCTGTCCTGCTTTGCGGTTCCGGGAATCGAGGGAGGCAAAGGGGATTCGACAGCGCTTGTTGCGCTTGGCTGGCAGGCTTTCTTTGTCTATCGCCAGGGGGGAAACCCGCGCGAAGCGGCGGAGCTGCTCAAATTCATGCTTTCAAAAGAGAACAGCCGTGAATGGGCGCGCATGGTCTCGACTGTTTCCTCCATACAGGGAGCAACAGTCAGGGAGGAAGTCAGCTCTGGAGTGGGGGATGCATTGGATATCATCCAGGAGGCGGCCTATACCTTCGATAACCGCCTGTATGACCTTTTCCCGACCTGGCGGGGCGAGGCCTGGATCCCCACACTGGAAAAGTTGATAGCGGGCAGAATCACTCCCGAGGAGTTTTCCCGGATTATCGAAGAATCCATGGAGCGTTTGCGCAAAGATCCGACATCTTTCAAGCCGCCCCCACGCCCCCTGCCGCAGGGTTCCGAAGTGGAGGGAACAGTATGAGCCTGCTGGAAAGACAGCAGCGGCGCTTTGCCTTCTGGGCGATACTGCCTGCTTTTCTTCTGTTCAGTTTCTGGGTGGCCTGGCCCGCGCTGAAAGGGTTTCAGTTCGCTCTGTCCCGCTGGGATGGCCTCACCCCCCCGGTCCCGGTCGGGCTTGGGAATTTCCGGGAAATGTTCGATGCGTTTTTCAATCCCGATGCCGGGCCGGCCGCGCGGATGCTGCCGATCGCTTTTCAGAATAACCTGATTCTGATGATTTTTCCGATGATCATCATCCTGTCGATTTCGCTTTTTTTCGCCTCGGCTTTTCGCAAAGGAATAGCCGGGGCTTCGTTGTTTCGTGTGGCCTTCTTTTTTCCGAACATTCTTTCCTCTGTGGCGGTTTCGGTTTTGTGGATGCTGCTTTACAGCACTTCGAGTTTCGGGGTTTTTAACAGCATTCTTGGCTCCCTCAATCAGGTGCTGATCCAGCTTGGATGGGTCGATCGACCCCTGGTCAGCACACCCTTTGAATTCACCAACTCCGCCATTCTTGCCTGGTCTCTGATCCCGATGATTGTCTGGACTGCCACCGGTTTTTATATGCTGCTCTTCCTGGCGGCCATGCAATCCATCCCCGACTCCCTGTATGAAGCGGCTACAGTGGATGGCGCCTCACACTTTACCCAGTTCCGGTGCATTACCTTTCCATTGATCCGGGATACAGTGGTCACCGGGATGGTTTTTCTCCTGCTGGGGGGGCTTAAGATTTTTGACCAGGTGTGGGTGATCGAGCAGCAGCAGTCGCGGCCCGATTCGAATACCCTTGCCACCCTGATGTATTCGAAGGTGTTCAATGAATACCAGGTGGGGTATGGCACTGCCATCGCGGTCTTTCTGTTCATTCTGGTGCTGGTCTTTTCGCTGGCGACACTCCGCCTTTACCGCCGTGAGGCTCTGGAATTCTCATGAGTTTTACGGGTCAGACGGGATTGGCCAGCCGGGTGGGCCAGGGGGTGGTGCTGAGCCTGCTGTCTGTCTGGCTTCTCGCAGTGACCCTTCCTTTCGTCTGGGTGGTCCTCACATCGGCGCGTTCCACCGAAGAGATCTTCCGCTCGCCATTCGGCCTCCCGGAAAATTTCCTCGACTCACTGGCCACCAATTACTCGAAAGCCTGGATCAAGTCTGGGTTCTCGAATTTCTTTTTGAACAGTGTCGTGGTGGTTTTTACCTCATTGGGATTGCTGGGGCTGGTGGCATGTCCTGCAGCGTATGCCCTGGCCCGCTCACGGGGGAGAATTTACCGTTATCTGCTGGTCTACTTTCTTGCGGGGATGATGGTCCCGATCCAGCTGCTTCTGGTGCCGCTTTTTTTCCAGTACCGGGACTGGTCTGAAACCCTGACCGCTTTTCTGAAACCTCTATTTGTCCTGATGGGGAATGACCACTGGGTGGTTTCGCTGGCGGACAGCCAGCCCGGGCTGATCCTGCTGTATGTCTCGCTGTCACTGCCATTCACCCTGTTTGTTCTCCAGTCTTTTTTTCGTTCCCTGCCCACAGAACTTTATGAAGCCGGCCTGATGGATGGGTGCGGGGAGTGGCGGGTCTTTTTTTCGATCATGCTCCCCCTGGCGCGCCCGGGCTTGATCACGACTGGTATTTTCAATTTTATCGGGCTGTGGAACGAGTATTTTCTGGCTCTGGTATTCATCAATTCAGATCAATACAAAACCTTGCCGCTGGGCCTTGCCGCGGTCTCGATCCAGGCCAATTACCGGAGTGATTTCGGGCTTCTGTTCGCCGGACTGGTGATTGTCATGTTTCCCACCCTGGTGGTGTATGTGATGCTTCAACGCTGGCTGACACAGGGAATTACAGTGGGGGCTTTAAAGGGATGAAAGAGTATCTGCTGCTGGCTTTCCTGGTGCTGGTTCTTCCGGGGGCTGCCCTGTCACAGGAATCCTTTTACAGGTCCTGGGACATGGGGCCATCGCACGATCCATCCTATTTTCCGATCGGGGTGTGGCTGCAGGACCCCCGTGATGCGTCCGCTTACAAAGCAGCCGGAATCAACCTGTATGTCGGTTTGTGGGAGGGGCCGACCCTGGAGCAGCTCCAGGCTCTCAAACTGTCCGGGATGCGAGTCATCTGCCCTCAGAATGAAACCGGGCTTGAATATCGGAAGGAAGGGATCATTGCCGGCTGGCTGCATCGGGATGAGCCGGACAATGCCCAGCCACGCCGATCCGGTTTTGGCTATGGAAGCCCGATTCCTCCGGCGCAGGTCGAGGAGGAATACCTGGCGATGAAGAAGGCGGACCCATCCCGTCCGGTGTTGCTGAATCTCGGGCAGGGGGCTGCCTGGGATGGCTGGTGGGGGCGCGGCTCACGGTCGGGGCATTTCGAAGATTATGCGGAGTATGTGAAAGGTGGTGATATCATCTCTTTCGACATCTATCCGGTTGCGCATTCCAGCGAAAAGGTGGCCGGGAAGCTCGAGCTGATTGGGCAGGGAGTCGAGCGTCTGTCGAGGCTGATTCGACCGCCTCAGGTGGTCTGGAGTTTTATCGAATGCACCGGAGTCAAAACCGGGAACAAACCCACTCCCGAGCAGATTCGTTCCGAGGTCTGGATGGCGCTGGTGCATGGTGCTCGTGGCATTGTTTATTTTGCCCATGAATGGAAGCCCGCTTTCAGTTCACGTGCCCTCCTGAAAGATACGGCCACCTATCGTGAGGTCACCCGCATCAACCAGCAGGTTCATGAACTCGCGGCCGTTCTCAACAGTCCTGAGGTGGGCCATTGGGGGGCAGCTCTGGCCGAAAACCCGAAGGTCCATGTGGCGGCCCGGGTGGTGAAACATCAGGAAGGGATTTATCTCCTCTCGATATCCACCGGCCCGGAGTCTTCACGGGTCCGGTTTCTCATCGATCCCGAGGTGGCCGCCACACAGGCCGAGGAACTCTGGGAAAACCGGCAGATCGCCATCCAGGCAGGAGCCTTCGAAGATCAATTCACAGGATACCAGCCACACATCTACCGGCTGAAATAAACAAAGCCAGCCAGAGGTGGGAACAGCCCTTTTTAGGTGAATTACTGCACCACAAAGGGGTATCCTTCAGCAGCGATGCACTCACGGGCCAGCGCCCTTCCCAGCTCCACACGATTCAGATGCGGCCAGTGGCTCCATTTTCTCACGATCGCTCGATGGGTCAGCCGGGCGTCATCCCGAAACACGCTGTCGATCAAACGGTTGGCCAGCTGGTCGATCTTTTCAAAGCATTCAATCGCCTGGTAGCGGACTACAGTCTGATGCAGGCCGGATCGGGGATCTCCCTGACGGATCCGTTTGACCGCCCGCAGTGTGATGGATTCAAGCACATAAATCTGGATAATCAGATCCGCAAAGGCGGCCATGATCTCCTGCTCATCGGCGATTTTCTCCATGTTCGGGAGGAATTTTTGTGAGACCAAGCCCACCAGGAGATGGAAGATCCGTTTTGCATTCGGGATGGCTGTAAGGATATCGCCGAGCGGGCTGCTGTCTGCGGGTGGGTCCGGGAGTCTTTCAAGAACTGCTTTCTGGGCCTGCTGTATGGCCTGGAGCAGTGCCAGGCGGCCGGTCTGAGTCCGTTTCAAAAGGTTCCCAGCGATAAACAGCCGGTTGATTTCATTGGTGCCCTCATAAATGCGTGCGATACGCGCATCCCGGTAGGTGGCTTCGACCCGGTATTCCTCACAAAAGCCATATCCGCCATGAATTTGAACCGCCTCATCGGCGGCAACCGCCAGGCATTCACTATCGAACACTTTGTTGATAGCGCACTCGCCGGAAAATTCCTCCAGAGTTGCCAGGGTTTTATCCAGCGATGCGGATTCCGATTCGGATCGGTCCTCGATGATCTGGTTGATGGAGCCGGCGGTGCGATAGGCCGCCGATTCGCTGGCATAGGTGCAGGCGGCGATCTGGGCCAGTTTCTGCTGGATCAGCGGGAACTCGACGAGCGCTTTGCCGAACTGCTTGCGTTGAAGGGCATACCGGACAGACCGCCCGAGCGCATCCTTCATCCCGCCGACCACCCCCATGCCGAGCTTCAAGCGCCCCACATTCAGGATATTCAGCGCGATTTTGTGCCCCTTGCCGATCTCACCAAGAAGGTTTTCTCTGGGAACTTTCATATCCTGGAAGGTGAGGGCGGTAGTCGAGGAGGATTTGATGCCGAGTTTGGCTTCTTCGCCACCGACCTGAAATCCTGGTGTGTCTCTTTCGACCAGGAAAGCGGTGAAATGCTGGCCATCGACTTTGGCGAAAATGATAAACAGGTCGGCGATCCCGCCATTGGAGATGAAGATTTTGCTGCCATTGAGGACATAATGTGTCTGGTCGCTGGAGAGAACCGCGGTGCTGCGTGCGGCCAGCGCATCCGAGCCGGATCCGGGTTCTGTGAGGCCATAAGCGCCGATCATCTCCCCGGTAGCCAGCCTGGGGAGGTAGCGCTGTTTCTGATCATCGGTTCCAAAAAACAGGATCGGTTCGCTGCCGATGCCGGTCTGGACTCCATAGGCAACTGAAAAGCCGCCGGTCGGGGCGATACTCTCGATCACCACCATCTGGCTGAGCAGGTCCAGCCCCATTCCCCCATACTCTTCGGGAATCTGGATCATGAACAGGCCGGCTTCTCCCGCTTTCTGCAAAGTGGCCCTCAGCAGGTCCCGGTCCAGTTTCTCGAGGTCATGACGGACTGGTTCAAAATCCTTGCTGACGAATTCGCGGGTCACCCGCATGAATTCAAGCTGCTCTGGAGATAAATCCTCCGGAGTGAACACATTTTCCCCAGAGGAATCTTCCAGCAGAAATGCATATCCAATATGCTTGGGAGAAGCCATTTTGATCTCCTTACAGGTCGCTCCGCCTGTCGGAACAGCAGGCGATGTCTTTCGATATCGAATATTATGCCGACAGAAAGGCGATTTTGAATTAAAATGGTCATCATGACAATAAAGGAAAGGGCTTTCCATTGAAGCACTCACAATCGACCGGCCTGATAATATCCATGAAAAACCTGTTTTCTCTGTTTCTGCTGCTGATTTCTTTTTTCTCCTTGGCTCCCGCATCTGCCCAGGACATCAACCTGGGCCTGCAATTTGTGGCAGGAGGCTTTTCCATCCCTCTGCTGGTGACCCACGCCGGGGATGGAAGTGATCGATTGTTTGTTGTGCAGCAGAGAGGGCGAATCCGGATTCTGGATGCCAACCGGAACCTGCTGGGTACGGATTTTCTGAATCTCGGATCGACCGGCCTCGATCGTGTCTCCCGATCCGGAAGTGAACGCGGACTGCTCGGGCTGGCGTTTCATCCGGACTATGCACAGAATGGCCGTTTCTTTGTCAATTATACCCTTCGCTCAACCAATCCGAATCTCGATGGAGATACGATTATCGCTGAATACCAGGTATCGCCTTCCGACCCGAATGTGGCCTTGCCGACTGAAAAAATTATCCTGGGTCCGATCGATCAGCCTGAATCCAACCACAATGGAGGGCATCTGGCCTTTGGGCCGGATGGGTACTTGTATATTGCCCTGGGAGATGGAGGCGGCGGGGGTGATCCATACAACAATGGCCAGAACAAGAACTCTCTGCTTGGGAAGCTCCTGAGGATCGATGTCGACTCACCCCCCCAAGCCTATGCGATTCCACCTGACAACCCCTTTGCCGGCGCTATTCCCGGAGCCGATGAGATCTATGCCTATGGGCTGCGCAATCCCTGGCGCTTCTGTTTTGACCGCCTGGATGGACGCTTGTTCTGTGGGGATGTCGGGCAGGATACCTATGAGGAAATCGACCTGATCCAGAAGGGCGACAATCTGGGATGGAGGATCATGGAAGGGATGCACTGTTTCCCCGATTATGTTGCCTGTGCAACAGCCGGACTGGTCTATCCCATCAACGAGTATGGCCGCGATCTCGGGATTTCAGTGACCGGCGGTTATGTCTATCGCGGGAGCTCTTATCCCAGCATGTATGGGAAATACCTGTTCGGTGATTTTGAAAGCGGCCGGATCTGGGCTTTGGAGGAGACCAGTCCGGGAACCTGGGACCGTACCGAGCTGCTGGACTCCAATTACCTCATCAGCAGTTTCGGGGAAGATGAAGCCGGTGAAGTTTACCTGGTGGGCTATGGAAATGGGGTGGTTTATCAGCTGATCGATAACGCTCCCTTGCCGACCCGGACTCCAACTCCCACTGTCACATTGACCCGGACTCCGGTGCCGACCCCGACAGAAACCCCGCTTCCGACTGTGACAGCCACTCCGACCTCACCCCCCTCTTCCGGAGTCAGCAACTGGAAGGTTTACTAGACTCAAGCCCCTCTTTATGATGACAGGCAGGGTCCTGGCCGGATGTGCCGGAGGCTGGTCAGCCCGGTGCCTGGGGTCTGTGCAGAAATGGCTCACTCAATGCAATCGACAGCAGGGGAACAATAATGTCTGAAAATTTTTCACGCAGGAATTTGATGAAAGCTTCTCTCCTCGCGGGGGCGGGTGCGCTCACATGGGGGAAATCCATGGCGGAAAATCCTCCGCAGCCTCTGAAAGGGCATGTCCACCATTCGGTTTCCAGATGGTGTTTCGGCAAAATATCCCTTGAAGACCTTTGCCGTTTTTCGAAAGAGATAGGAATCGAATCGGTCGAGTTGCTTGGCCCGGAGGACTGGGACACAGTGAAAAAGTTCGGCCTGACCTGTGCCATGCCATCCGGCCCTGGAGGGATTGCCGAGGGGTGGAATCGTGTTGAAAACCACGACCATCTGGTCTCCGAGTCCGAACGCTATCTTGCGATGATTCAGGCAGCTGGATTTTCAAACATGATCCTGATGTCCGGAAACCGCCAGGGGCTTTCCGACGAAGAAGGAATCGAAAATTGTGTGAAAGGCCTTCAGCGCATTCTCCCGCTGGCTGAGAAACTGGGTATCACCCTGTGCATGGAGCTCCTCAACAGCAAAGTGGACCACAAGGATTACCAGTGCGATCATACCGCCTGGGGAGCCGAGCTGGCAGGCAGGCTCAGCTCGGAGAGATTCAAACTGCTGTATGACATCTACCACATGCAGATCATGGAGGGGGATGTGGTCCGGACAATCCGGCAAAATATCCAGTATATCGGCCATTTCCATACAGGGGGTGTTCCGGGAAGAGGGGAGATCGATGGAGGCCAGGAATTGAATTACCCCTTCATCATCAAGTTGATCGTCGACCTGGGCTACAAGGGATTCATCGGCCAGGAATTTGTTCCTCAAAGGGATCCCCTCACATCCCTGCGTGAGGCAATCCACATTTGCGATGTCTGACCCACGGGACAGCTGGATAATCGATCCGGAGGGAATCGGCCTGATCGAGGATCTGGGAATCCGGACTCTCGAGGATGGCTGGAACCCTGGCCTGCCTGGAGAGATCATCAATGACCGTGGGGATCGGCAGGTGCTGGAACTGGTGGCTCCCGGAACAGGCCAGGTGGTTTACCTCAAACGCTGGCGCTTTCCGGCCTCCTCTCCATTTCGGCTGCTGCCGGGGCATCGAACACTGCGTTACCGCGCCCACAGTGAATGGGATAATCTCCGGGTTCTCAGGGAGTGCGGTATTCGTGTTCCTGCGCCTTACCTCCTGGCAGAACGAATGAGTCTGCCCGGCCCGGAAGCCAGTCTGCTGCTGATCGAAGGTTTGACCGGTTATACCCATGCAGCCGAATGGCTGGATCGGCATCCAGCAGACCGAGGCCCTCTCTGCCAAAGCATCGCCTGCTTGTTCCGGCGGCTGCATGACCACCACCTGTTTTACCGCAGCCCCGGCCTGAAACATTTTTATGTGGCGGGGGAGGGCCTGGCGGCTCCTCTCGCTTTGATCGATGTCCCTCGGCTGGATCGGCCGGGAAGAGCCTCCCGGTTCTTCGAGAGGATGCTTTCCTCGATCGACATTCCCGGCCCGCTCCGGGATCTGTCCAAAGTCCTTCTGACACTGAGATATGAAATCCGTGCGAATGAAAAAGAAACAGAGGAATTCTGGAAAGGCTATTTCCAGGCGGAGGATCTGACTCCGGACATGATGAAATTAAAAGCTGCGGTGGATCTCAATGCCCAGCAGCGATTGCGCTCCCGAACCGCACGGCTGGCGCGAAAAACCCGAAGCCAGGCAGTGGCAGCTGGATGAGGTCCCATTCTGTTTTCACTTCTTTGGCTGCCGGAGTGTGCCTGCTGGCCTCGCTGGCCTGGCCGCAGACAGCGAATAATCCGCCTGTCGATACTTCGAAATTAACCCAGCAAATCCTCTCTCTGATCAAGCAGAAAAAATGGGATCAAGCCCATAAAGCACTGGAAACGTATGAAAAGATTCTTCCGGACTCCGAGCAGACATTGCTCTTCCAGGTGTCGATCTACTTTGGGCTGGACCGCCAGGAGGAATGCCAGGAACGGGTTCAGTACTACCTGAAGAAATTCCCCTCATCGCCGAACTGTGACCAGGTTCTCTATTTTTATGGAAATTCCCTGTTCCGCACAGATCAGGTGGCCGAGGCCATCGCCTACCTCACCGAGGTGGATCGAACCACGAAGGATCCTCAACTCAAAAAAAATTGTGAGATTCTTATAAGATACTGGAGCCGCCCCGAAAAGCTGGGGATCGAGCTGGGGGGAGAACCACCAAAAACTTCCAGGGAGATGGAGCAGATCAAAGATTGTGGATTGAGGTTTCTCCGCATGGCTCTGGGGGACTATTTCCACGAAAAAGGGGAGTACCCCGACAAGCTGGAGCAGCTGCTCGAGGGTCATCCTGCCTTTCTACGTCGCCTGCCTGAAGATCCTTATGCACCCGGGAAGACCTTCATCTATCAGAAAGAGGGGGATTCCTATCGCCTTGAGGCGCATCCTGCCGTTGTGAACAAGCCATGAGATTGCACCACCGTTCGATCCTCCTCCGGTTCTGGTTAATCGCTCTGGGTATTTCTTTATCCGGTTTGTGCCAGGCCCAGATGCATCGCTTTGTGTGGCTTCCGGGATCGACCGAAAATCTGCCGGTTCTTCCTTCACAGGTCGCCCAGCGGGTTCATGCGGCTGGATTCAATGGAGTTGTGTTCCCGGCCCTGGTCGAAGGAAGGACCTGCTACCCCAGCCAGATTCATCCCCCGAAGGTTGTGAGCGCTACCGCGATGGCCTGGCTCGAGGAGTGCCGTGGACAGGGGCTCCAGGTGGCCATTTATGCCAGCACCCTGGTTCAGGGGGGAGATCTGGCTCGCGCTCATCCGGAATGGCTGTCGACCGATGCACTCGACAGCTCCGGAGTATCCCAGCTGTCTGATGATCCCTCAAATGAGGCTGGTGGTGAGAGTCTGTTTTTCGATCCCGGGATTCCCCGTATGTCTGAATTCATGCTGGGCCTGTTGTCAGAAAGCCTGAAGCAGCTGAAACCGAACTGGCTGATCCTGGACACGCTGCGTTACCCCATTCCGGACGGCACTGAAAAATCGGGAACACACTGGGAGCAGAGTGCGGGTTACCATCTCATTTCGCGCAAAGCCTTTGAGCGTGAACAGGGTGTCGATCCAGCTGTGCTGGTGAAAGAGGCCTCGAAAACACGGGAAACCCTCGGGGAAGAACGGTTTAATCAGTTGCGGCGAGCCTGGGATGACTGGCGGCGGCAGCGTGTGACTTCGTTCCTGTCGGGTGTCCGTGAGATGCTTCAAAGGGAGCACCCCGGCTGCCGTCTGGCCTGTGTGGGATACCCCGATCCAGTCTATGCACGGGATGTCCTGTTTCAGGACTGGCCTGCCTGGATTCGTTCCAATCTACTGGATGCCCTGATCCTGCCGAATTACTCAACCCGGCAGGATGGAGAAGTGCTGGTGGATATCCTGCCCGCGGACTTGAGATCAAAAATCTGGATTTCCAGCCAGGTGAGAGGAGACCACTCCTCGGATGCTGCCTGGGAAGCCCCGATCCGATCCGGCCGGAAGTTTTTGGGAATGGTGCTGTTCGATGCGCTGCAACTGCCTTCGCCAGATCGTGGCCCGAACATCGCAGTGCACTGGTCGCAGGCAGCATCGCTGAATACAGAGCCGATTGACAGCCAGCCGATCCTGGTGGCCGATTCCACTGAAACTCCCCGTGCGGGTGAACGAGTTTCTCTGGAGGGCATTCGAGCCTTGTATGCTTTCCAGCCGGATGCGGCTCCTTTCAAAGGGCTGACTCCCAATCAGGTAGTCAGCAGACTGGCTGATTCTGGATTCAACACAGTGTTTGGAGGTTCCTCCTCCCCTCAAATGCGCCGTGCCCTGCAGGCGGCACGGTTCACCCGCTTTGTCGAAATTCCCCTGTTTGTTGGCGAAAAGCACTGGCAGAAAGATCCGGACTGCCAGCCTGTCGCCCGGAATGGCCGCAAGGTGAAGAAGCAGGGCTGGTATGCTCCGGTCTGCCCGAACACCCCCTGGCTGCGTGAAGAAAAACTTCAGACCATTTTACGCATTGTCCGTGATCAGGAGATCGATGGTGTCTGGCTGGACTTCATCCGGTTTCCTGTATTCTGGGAGGAAACACCTCCATTTCTTGCTGAGACCTGTTTCTGCCCGGTCTGCCTGAAATCCTTTGAGGCGCATCTGCAGTCACCCATCCAGGGATCCACTGTGGCCGAGAAAGCCGAATGGATCCTGTCCACCCAGAAGGACCGCTGGCACCGCTGGCGGGCTGACAGCATTTTGGATTATGTCCGGAAGGTTCGCGATGAGGTCAAAAAGGTCTCACCCAAAACCCTGATCGGAGCTTTTGTCATTCCCTGGCGTGAGGATGAACACGACCAGGCACTCTACCGCATTGCCGGGCAGGATCTTGCGGGGTTCGGGAAGATAGTGGATGCCCTGTCCCCCATGCTGTATTTCCGCGAGCTGGGCAGGCCGCCGGGCTGGGTGGCCGAGAGAATCAGTGAAATCGACCAGCAGGTGGATGCGCCGGTGCTGCCCATTGTGCAGTGTTTCGATCTGCCGGACCGGCTTCCGGATGCGGATTTAACCAGTGGGATTGACCAGGGCCGGCGGCCGCCCTCGCGGGGAGTGATCCTGTTCAGTCAGAAACACCTTGAAACCGGCGGGCGCTGGGATCTGGTACGCCAGGCACTGGTGAAGTAACCCCCAGGACGCCAGCTGCCAGCTCAGCCTGAATCAGTCATCCAGCCCTGGAATGAGCTTGAGGCTGGTCTGGTCTGAGCCACGATGATTCCAGAGAATCTCAGCCAGATTAGGAACAGCGGGGTCGGTGGAGATCAGACGCCAGATGCCATCCTCTTCCTCAACCCAGGTGTAAAGGACTTCTTCATCGGAATTCCGGGGAATCCGCAGGGTCCCGCTCCAGCCATATCCAAAGGGTTGATCATCCCTGCGCAAGGCACGGAACAGGCTGAACATTTTCACATGAACATGCCCTTTGCCGTCATACTCCGAAAAATCCCAGCAACGGATCTGCCTTAACAGGCAGGTGGTGTTGTTGCGAATCAGCCACCACTTCCAGGCTCTCTTCACATATTCGCGTGAGTAGCCATTTGGATCACTGTAATTGAGAGAATAAAGGCTGGTCAGATTCCGCCAGTCTCCATGATCGTAAAAGGCCTTCATCGCATCGATCTGCCGGACAATTTTTTCTGCAATCGGGCGATGGTGGCCATCAGCCCCCGCAAAGGTCGGATAAACCACCTGGGATTCCGGACGATCATCCGGAGGCGGAAGAACCGGCAGAGTGTCGATAGTCCCCGATAGGTCGATGCGCAGCCATTCAGATGGAAGGCTCTTTTCCAGGCTGAACACCAGGTAATCCAGGTAATTGACTGTGCCTTCAACTTTTTCGCGGCTTCTGGTCTGTGCGATGATGGTGTAAAAAACAGTTTTATTTCCGCAAGGTTGACAGTCATTCCAATGGCACTCTGTGGTCCTGGCAACAGGAACAGAATCCCATGGCAAGACGGGGAGGGATGTCCCGGGTGGCAGGGTGTCCGATTCAACCCGGTAAACCTCATACCCCGATGCACCGGGATCGGTGTTCCAGGAGATCTCCGCCCCTTCTTTTTTCAGCACAGCCTGAAGGCCATTCACTCTTTTCGGCAGTTCGATCGAGTAGGTCTGTTTTTCATACAGGTTTTCATGAGTCTGCATGACATAAATAAACCCTCCGACCGACATGATGCAGGCGCTGCCTTCACCATCACCGTGGTAGTGCCGGTCGAGCAAATCTGCATAGCCGGATTCGCTCTTTTCACTCCCCGGGGAGAGGACCACCTCGAATTGGTCGAGGACTTCCTCGGGGGTCTGGGGAGGAAGCAGGGGGATGTAATAGTTTTTCCCCTTGTTGGGGATGAGCTCATGCTCGAGGAATTTTTCCCATAATCCATAAGCCGCACGGGCGAGGAGCCCTTCATCGGCAATCCAGTCCACATCCCTGAGGTTTTCATGAAACTCATTGATGTTGCCCGCGGGAGCGAGGTGATATGCCACGCGTATCTTTTCGAGAACCTCCTCGCGTGAGGGGATCCACTTTTCCTGAATCGCCTGGCGAAGTATCGGGCAGATCACCTCACGCCAGCAGATCGAGTTGTCATAATCGAAAAGATCCCAGAAAGGTTCGAACTGAAAGACAGTAGCCCCCATCTTGATGCCTTCGAGGATCATGGCGCGATAGAGCTGCGGGGGCATCCGGCGGGTGTTGTCCGGATCCTGGCCAAACAGGCCCGGTTCGAGCATCCGCCCATTTTCGAACCACCAGGATTGCGGCTCGACTCCCCAGTTCCGGACAAAATCCGCAATCCAGAACCCCCACACCGAGGTCTGCCGCGGAAAGTGCTGCGGACCCAGATGCTCGTTTTGTGGCAGGCAGTAATCTCCCATCTCACGGATGGTTTCAACCAGCGGCTGGTTGAGCTGGTCGACCCCGATATGCATCCATTTCAACGACTGGAAAGACATGCTGATGTGCTTTCCATACCGCGCACCCATCTCGATGACATCGATGGCGTAGCGTGTCTCGGGCGGGGTGGCGTAACGGGGGACATTGAATGTCGAATAATGTTCGAATCGCATCTCGGTGATGCCGAGAGTTTTTATCGATGGATATTCCTGAAGCAGCTTTTCCACATAGACCGGATCAAAGACATAGATGTCATGCGGATCGGCGAACTGGATGCAAGTTGGAACACCCGCTTTTTCAGTTTCATCGAAGAGCTGGCGGAATGCCTGGTAGCGTTGTTCGTGGTCCCGAAGGCGGATCTCCACCTGGAGCTGGCAGTATCGCTGGATGTCTTCGGGGATTGTCTCCTTCCACACACGAACCACTTCACGTCCATGGGCGGTATGATCTTCGAAACGGTCCGAGGTCTGGAGAATGATCAGGGGATGATCCGGAGCGATCCGGGTTTCAGGTTGCAGTCGGGGTAAGCAGGTCATCGGTAGGAAAAATGGAGGGATGCAGTGAACTGCACCCCTCCTCATGGAATCTGTGGAAAGAAGTTACTTCTGCTTCCACCAGTTTTTGGTGCCACCCTTCCGGGCGGAGGGCTTTCCGGACTGTTTGAGGAAAGCGGGCGGCCTCATTCCGGCATTGGCTCCCCCTTTGTCATCGGGTCCGGATGCATACACGCCTTTTTCTTCCGACCAGCTCAGGGTCTTGCCCTGGCGGAAGGCATAAAGGCTCAGCGAGATGGCAACCTGTGCGGCATAACCGCGTGCGGCATCGAGGTTCAAATCAGCGCCTTCACGAACCGCATCGAGGAAATTCTTGCGGTGGTTGGGGCGTGGATCTCCCTGGATCTCCACTTCCATCTGCCCATTGTTGGCGGCCTTGAATTCCTCTTCGAATTCCTTCTGGCCGGTGATCTTGATCTTGTCATCGGAGAGGAGATCGATGGTGCCTTTCTGGCCATAAATCCGGTCACTGACTCCGGTGTCGTTGGTCATGGAAGCCAGAATTGCGATTGTGTGTTTGCTTGGGTAATCGACCAGCACAAAGGAGTTGTCGGGCACTTCACGATCCGGGAAGAGATAGATTCCGCCGCTGGCGGTCACGCGCTTTGGAAGCTCGTTGTCAAAGGGGACCATAAATGGAGCCAGTTTGTGATAGAACAGGTCGGTGGCGATTCCGCCCGAGTAGTCATAGTACTTGCGGAAGCGGAAGTAACGGTCCGGATCCCATTCATGTTTGGGAGCCAGCCCCCATTTATGGCCGAGCCACATATCCCAATCCAGGTTCACACCCGGTTTGGCGTCATCATCGATCTTCCAGTTCCATTCGCCGCCGCGGTTGTTGCGGCTGTAGCCGGTGGTGGTCCAGACAACCTGGCCGATGAGTCCATCGGCGATCGCTTTGCGAGCCGCATAATAAGCGCCATCGGCAGTATGCTGGGAACCGACCTGCAGTTTCTTGCCGGTCTGTTCGACCTTCTTTTTGATTGCCAGCGCCTCATAAGGGGTGTGGGCCATGGGTTTTTCGAGATAGACATGGAATCCGGCATCGAGGGCATCGAGAGCCATTTTGCCATGCCAGTGATCGGGGGTGGCGATGATGATGGCATCGAGATCTTTCTTCTCGAGCAGTTTGCGGTAATCTTTGAAAACTTCCGGGCTTCCCCCGACCTTTTCTTTGCCCATGTCGATGCGCCTGTCATAAACATCGCAGATAGCGGTGACTTCGCAGTTCCAGGCATCTTTATTCTCGGTGAAAATGCCCATCAGGCTGCGACCCTGGCCTCCGCATCCGATCGCACCCATGCGGATACGGCCATTGGCGCCTTCTGTTGCGGCATAGGATTTGGCTGTTCTTCCGAGCACCCCCAGGGCAGCGGTTCCCGCCGCAGCCACACGAAGGAAATTACGACGACTCACAGACTTTTGTTCAGACACTGGATGTTCCTCCATTTTCCGATGAATAGCGTGCGCCCCGCAGGGGCCGTTGAGAGCGCGGTCCGGCGCGGGAACAGATGATGTTGGCACTCCTACGAGTCTCTGGCAAGCGGTTGAGGGGGGTGCTGGTGTTTTGATATCCGGCTCTCGCAGGGGCACAGCATGATGTGCCCCTGCCGAAATGAGGCTCTATGGGATGAGAGCCTTATATCAAAACACATGCCGTCGGCGGAATATTTATTCTGCCGGGTAAGCTGGTTGAGGCCATTGTAAGTGC
>JAANMV010001808.1_pt1 | contig 22578 bp, 27 predicted proteins | sample 7279661 | NCBI WGS metagenome assembly JAANMV01 (sample SAMN14094540, study PRJNA606508) | bioreactor metagenome | isolation source: A lab-scale SPAN reactor treating ammonium-rich wastewater day 121 | place: Ireland: Galway | collected 2017-05-16
AATTTGCCGAAAACACCCCATTTTCGGGCCGATATCAGCTGGATCCAGAACGATTTCCGCTGCGTCGCCCTCTCAAAATCCTTTTTCAGCAGCCTGCTAGACCAGGCGCGCGGCGCGGGCCAGATCCTCGGGCGTGTTCAGGTTCAGGAACGGATCCAGCGGGCGGCTGTCGAACACCGCCCGTCCCGGATCATGCGCAGCCGCGAACTGGCCGATCCGGTGCAGCCCGGATTCCAGCGCCTCGTGCAACTCGCCGCGCAGCGACACCGGCCAGAGCGCGCAGGTCGGATGGTCGCGCAGCTGCCCGCTGTCGTCCGGACTGGCGGCGATGGCCACGCCCGAGCGGCCGGCCGCCTCGCGCAGCCGATGCACCAGATCCTCGGGCAGGAAGGGCGTATCGACGCTGACGCTGACGACGCTGTCGGCCCCCTCGGCCGCCGCCCATTCCATGCCGGCCAGAACCCCGGCCAGCGGCCCGGCGAAGCCGCCGATGCCGTCGGCGATCACCGGCAGCCCGTATTCCGCGAACTGCTCGGGCTCGCCATTGGCATTGATCGCCAGCCGCCCGCATTGCGGCGAAAGCCGCGCGATCACCCGCGACAGCAGCGTCTCGCCCGCCAGCACCCGCAAGGCCTTGTTGCCCCCGCCCATGCGCGTGGACAGGCCCCCGGCCAGGATGACGGCGGGCAGCGCGCTCATTCCAGCCCCGCGGCGATGGCGCGGGCCAGCGCAAAGACCCGCTGTTCGAGGATCACCGGGGTCTCGCAGACATAGGTCAGCGCGTGCTGGCGGTCCTGGAAGATGCGCATGTCCCAGTCGAGCCGTTCCTCCTCGGCGTCGATCGCGTCGAAATCGGGTTGTTCGGCCTTTTGCAACTCTTCCATCCTGGCGCGGTGGGCGTCGATCCTTTGTGCCAGATCGACCTGCTTGTGGCCATAGCGCGCGATGCCGGCGATCAGCGCGGTGCGATGCGGCTCGATCCGGTCAAAGATCGCCACCATCAGCGCGGTCAGCTGCCGGTCGTCGGCGCCCTCGGCGAATGCGGCGATCTCGGCCTCGGCCTCGGGCAGCGGCAGGCGGCGCTGCTCCAGCCGGTCGGCCAGGGCGGCGATCTCGGGCGTGCGGGCCAGGTCGCGCACGGCCTCGTCCGGCTCGGGCCCGGACCACATCTGGCCCAGCGACAGGTGCGGCTGCTTGCGCTGCACGCAGGGCCAGTCGGGATCGGTGCCGCTTTCCGCCTGCGCCGCGCCTGCGCCCGCGACAAGGCAAAGCGCCAGAACCAGGTATCTCATGCTCCCCCCTTTCGCCGGGCCCAGAGCCCCTTGGCCGGATCATACATGATCACGGCCCCTGCAAAGAACAGGATCAGGCAACCCGACACCACCAAGAAGGACAGAAGATCGAAGCGCGCGTAAAGGGCAAAGCGGATCAACTCAACCGCATGGGTGAAGGGATTGGCCGCGCAGATGTCATGCAGCAGCGGCGAGCTTTCGTTCATCCGCCACAGCGGGTAAAGCGCGCTGGAGGCGAAGAACATCGGGAAGATGACGAAATTCATCACCCCGGCAAAGTTTTCCAGCTGGCGGATGGCCGAGGACAGGAACAGCCCCATCGCCCCCAGCATCAGCCCCGACAGGAACAGCGCCGGCAGCACCGCCAGATAGCCGATGGCGGGCGGCTGCACGTCCCAGAACCAGGCGATGGCGAGGAAAGCATAGACCTGGATGATCGACACGATCACCCCCGCGACCAGCTTGGCTGCCAGCAGGAACCAGCGCGGGAACGGGCTGACCAGCAGGGTGCGCATCGCCCCCGTCTCGCGGTCATGCACCATCGAGAGCGAACTTTGCATGCCGTTGAACAGCTGGATCATCGCGCAAAGGCCGGGCGTCACATAGACCTCGTAAAGCACATAGGTCTGGTAGGGCGGCGTGATCGACAGGCCCAGAACGGCGCGGAACCCGGCGGCAAAGATGAACAGCCAGACCAGCGGCCGCACCAGCGCCGCCAGGAAGCGGCCGCGCTGGTTGACGAAGCGCAGCGTCTCGCGCCGGGCGATGCCCAGGAATGCGGTCAGCCACATGCGCGGGGTCAGGCGATGGCTCATGCCGCCTCCCCCGTCAGGCGCAGGAAGGTGGCGGTCAGGTCGTCGCCGCCGATGGCGCCGGCATTGCCGCAGGCCAACACCTCGCCCCGGTGCAGGATGACCAGCCCGTCCTCGGGGCGGATCTCGTCCAGGATATGCGTGGCCCAAAGCGCCGAGACCCCGCCCCGCACCAGCGCGCGGGTCAGCGCCACCACCTCGGCGCGGGATTTCACGTCGAGGCCGACGGTCGGTTCGTCCAGCAACAGGATCTCGGGGCGGTGGATCAGGGCGCGGGCGATCTCGGCCCGGCGCTGCTGGCCGCCGGACAGGGCCGAGACCCTGACATGCAGCCGGTCCGACAGCTCGACCTGCGCCAGCACCTCGAGGCTGCGCGCCCGCGCCTCGCGCCGCGGGATGCCGTGCAGCGCGGCGTGGTATTCCAGGTTCTGCGCCACGGTCAGGTCGGCATCCAGCGCGCGGGACTGGAACACCACCCCCAGCCGCGCCAGCGCCGCGCCGGGCTGGCGGCGCAGGTCGTGCCCCGCCACCTCGATCCGGCCCGAGCGGTTGTCGTAAAGCCGGGTAATCAGCGAGAAGAGCGTGGTCTTGCCGGCGCCGTTCACGCCCAGAAGCGCGGTGAAGCCGCCGCGCGGCACGGTCAGCGACACGTCCTTCAGCGCCTGAAAGCGGCCGAAGCTGTGGCTCACATGCTGGATGGAAAGCGCGTCCTGCGGCATCTGGCAAAGGGGCGGGGCGCGCATGGCCCCGCCCGCCTGGCTTACTGGATGTTGAACACCGCCTGCTGGGTTTCGCCCTGCGAGCCGGGGATCGACAGCGTATAGCGGCCCGGCACGATGGCGATGAAGCTGATCGTCGCGGTGCCGGCATCGTCGAACTCCAGCGAATGCACGCCCATCGGCCGGATCTCGATGTCGTTGATGACGATCTCGTTCACCCAGATCGCGCGGAAGAAGTCGCCGCCCGACAGCGCCAGCTCCTGGCTGCCGTCCGCATTGATGTCGAGGCGATAGAAGCCGCCCGACTTCAGCTTGTATTCCGCCGTCGCCACCGGCTTGCCCGAGGCCAGCGTCAGCGGCGCCAGGTCGGTGCGGTTGTCGCGCGCCATGATCCCCGAGAAGCCGAAGTCGAACTTGGAGCCGGCCTCATGCACGCCCTCGGCGCCGCCTGCCTCTGCGGCATCGTCGTCGTCGTCATCATCGTCGTCCTGTTCGGCGGCGGGGGCGCCATCGGTGGCGGCGCCGGCCTCGGGGCTGGCTTCGGGCGCGGCCTCCTGCGCCGTGGCGGGCAAGGCCAGCCCGGCCATGATCAGCAGGACGGTCAGCAAACGGGTCATGGTTCTTCCTCCCTCTTGAACTCTCATCAGTTGGGCGCGACGACCACGCCCCAGGGCTGCTGGCCCACGGGCACGGATTTGACGACCTTCAGCGTCGCCACGTCGATCACCGAGACATCGTTGGAATTGCCGTTGGTGGTGAACAGGTATTTCTCGTCCGGGGTAAAGGCCATCTGCCAGACCCGCTGGCCGACCAGCAGATAGTCCTGGACCTCGTCCGTCTCGCCGTCGATCACCGCCACGCGGTTGGCGGGGCCCAGGGCGACAAAGACCTTGCTGCCGTCGCCGGTCACGCGCACGCCGACCGGCTGGATCGCCTCGGGCAGGACGCCGGGGATCTGGAAGCTGATCTTCTTGGTGATCGCCTGGGTCGCCGGGTCGATCACGCTGACCGTGCCGCCGATTTCCGAGCTGACGTAAAGCTTGGTCCCGGCATCGTTGAACTGGGCAAAGCGCGGCCGCGAATCCACCAGCACGTTGGCGAAGATCTCGAAGCTTTCGCTGTCGATGAAATGCGCCATGTTGGTGGTTTCCGAGGTGTTGATGACCACCTTGCCGTCGGGGCTAACGCCCATGCCCTCGGGCTCGACGCCGACCGGGATCTCGGCCAGCACCTTGTGGGTCTGGGTATCGACCACGGTTACGAGGTTGTCGTCCTCGTTGGCGATGTAAAGCGGGTTGCCCGAGGGATGCAGCACGAACAGCTCGGGGTCGGGCCCGGAAGGCAGGGTGTGCATTTCCTCCATCGTCTCGGGGTTGAAGACCCGCACCAGGTCGTCGTCCGAGGCGCAGACGTAAAGCTCCTTGCCGTCGGGGCTGATGGTGATGCCGCGCGGGCGGGCGCCGACCGGATAGGTGCCGATCACCTCCAGCGTCTCGCTGTCCAGCACGGTGACGTCATTGCCCTTTTCGTTGCTGACGAAGACCCGGTTGGCGGCGGCGGGCAGGGCGAAACCCAGGCACAGGGCCGAGGTCAGGATGGCGGTTGCAGCTTTCATCTTTGGCCTCAGAACTTGCATTCGGTTTCGGGACGGTCGAAGCCCAGCGTGTCCAGCGCCGAGCTTTGGTGCAGATACTGGTCCTGCGGGCTGACCGAGGCGGTGACGGAATCGGTGGCCAGCAGGATCGGCTGGCGCAGCTGGTGGTCCCAGTCGCGCAGGGTCAGCTTTTGCCCCTTGAAGCCCGCGACCTCGAAATTCTCGGACAGCATGAACTCTTTCAGCGCGACGGGGTCGGTGCTTTGCGTGCGCGTCGCCGCCTCGCCGATCATGCGCAGCGCGATCCAGGTCTGGTAATCCTCCTCGCGGATCGGGCGGCCGGCGAGCTTTTCGAAACGGTTCTGGAACTGCGTCGCCCCCCAGGCCTCGAGCGAAGGCGCCCAGCTGCGCGGCACCAGCCCGGCCGAGCCGGCGACCGGGCGCGGATCCCAGGTCGCATAGGGCAGCCAGTCGGCAAAGACGCCGTTCTCGTCCGCCGCGATCAGCACGTCATGGGCCGGCGCGCGCTGGGTAAAGACCGGCATCTGCTGCTGGACCTGCACATGGCCGCTGTCGCTGCGCCGGCTGCCGCCGGTATCCTCATAGGTGCGGGCCTCGACGATCTTGGCGCCGAACTTGGTCGCGGCGCGGCGATAGGCGTCGGCAAGCGCCACGTCCTCGGGATGGCTGCCGGCGATCAGGAACCAGTTCGGCCATTGCTTCCACATCAGGAATTGCGCCAGCGCATCGGCCAGCATGGCGTGGCTGGGCGCGGCATGGATCACGTTGAAGCGGCAGTCCTTGCCGCGCAGGCCGTCGCCGCGCGCCCGCGCATTCAGCACCAGCGCCCGGTCGCCGGCCTGGTCGGCCAGGGCCAGCGTCTGCGCATCATCGGCCAGCGTGACGATGAAGGGGATGCCCTGGGCCAGCAGCTTGTCCATCTCGGCCGGGGCGGATTCGGGCGTGGCGGCGATCTCCAGCGCCTCGAAATCCTGGTTCATGAAGCGGCCGGTGGTGTCGTTGTCCTCGATCGCCAGCCGCGCGCCGGCAAAGCCCAGATCCTCGGGCGGCGCGTCCAGCCGCGAGATGGGCGGCAGGCTGGGCACGTCCACCCGCAGCACGGCGGCGCGCACGGTCTGCGAGGCTGCGGCATCTTGCGCAAGGGCTGGATTTGCCATGGACAAACCAGCCAAAAGTATGATGATTCTGCCTTTCATGGCCGTCCTCCCCCCTGCATCATGCCGGGTCAATCCGCCTGCGCCAACCCGGCAGATGCCCCGGTTCCAGCCGGGTGAAATCCCCTGATACCTAAGTCTTAGGGACTTTCGTCCTATGGACGCACGCGGGGGTCGAAGGCATGGTTTTGCGCATGGGATTCCCGCGGCTCATCCTGATTGCCTGCGCCGTCGTCCTGGCCGGATCCGGCGCCGGGGCGGACCAGCCGGCACGCGGATCGCCGCCGCCGCCCGACAGCGCCGCCTGGTTCGGCCTGCATTTCATCGACACCTCGACCGAAGGCGCGATCAACGGCGTGCGGGCGGACGAGACCCGCCGCATCGAGATGGCCGAGGCGGTCATCGCCGAGGATCTGCGCAACCGCGGCTTCACCCTGCTGGAGCCGCCGACCGAGCAGGTGGCCGGGATCAAGAACCTCACGCAATCGAACGGCAGCGACAGCCGCATCGCGCGCGAGCTGGGCGCGCATTACGCGATCTCGGGCGAGGTGCAGAAGGTCTCGAACCTGATCCTGTCGCTGAACCTTTACGTCCGCGACGCCGCCAGCGGCGACACGGTGCGCGCCGGCGTGGTCGACATTCGCGGCAATACCGACGAAAGCTTTCGCCGCGGCTATCTCTACCTGTTGAAAAACATCATCTTTCGGGAGGAATGACGGATGATCCGACTGCTGGCCCTGTCGATCGGTGCGGCCCTGGCCCTGGCCCCCGCGGCCGAGGCGCATGGCCCGCCGCGGCTGAAGCTGGAGATGCAGCAAAAGCTGGATGCCACCCCGGACGAGGTCTGGGCCGCGATCGGCCGGTTCGACGACATGAGCTGGCACCCGGCCATCGCCAGCCTGGAGCTGACCGGCGACGGCTCGGCCGACCAGCCCGAGACGTCCACCCGCGTGCTGCACCTGAAAGCCGACGCGGGCGATCCGACCATCACCGAGGTTCTTTCGAAATGGCAGCCCGAAAAGCGCTGCTATGCCTATCGCATCACCGAGGTCGAGGTGACGGTGCTGCCGGTGACGAACTATGCCGCGACGCTTTGCGTCCGGGACGAGGGCGGCAAGGCGCTGGTCAACTGGAAGGGCGGCTTCTATCGCGGCTATCCCAACAACGAACCCCCGCCGGAACTGAACGACGAGGCGGCGATCCAGGCCGTGACCGGCGTCTACCGCGCCGGGCTCGATGCGCTGGCGGAACGGTTCGGCAAGGCCGAATAGCGGGGTCGCTTACGGGGTGGCGGGGCTGACCGGCTCCAGCCCGCCACCCTGTTCCTGCCAGCCCTCGATCCCGTCGGGAAACCAGATCACGCCGCGATAGCCCAGCGCCACGGCGCGCTTGGCGGCGTTCCAGCTCATCCAGCAGTCGCGCTTGCAAAAGATCACCAAGGGCGCCGCCTTGTCGCCGCCCGACAGGCGCGCCAGCCCCTCGGCCAGCCGCGCCTGTTCCACGGGGGAGAGCCGCTCGTAGCCGGTGCCGTGCAGCCAGGTCGCGCCCGGAATGGACAGGTGCGGCGGCGCGTTCCACAGCGTGCCTTCGGGCAGGCCCTCGGGGCGGGCGGTGCGCGGCAGCACGTCGACGAAGGGCACGCCGCGGGCATGCAGTTCCATCGCCTCGGCCGCGCCGATCACCTGCGCGCCGGCCAGGGTGGCCGGGGTTTCAGACCGATAGGGCTCGCCATGGAAACCCTGCGGCTCGGGCACCTGAGCCTGGGCCTGGACCGCGCCGGCCACAACGACCGCCAGCGCCGCCCAGGCCTGTCTCATGGTTTCAAGCCCTTGCCGTAATCGTCCAGCAGCGGCACGCCGGCATCGCGCAGGATGGCGTCGATCTCGTCCTGGTGGCGGCGGATCAGGCTGTTCAGCTGCCGCTTCCATTCCTGCTCGTCCAGCCGCACGCCCATGGTGATGCGATAGAACATGCGCGGCCCGCCGGCTTCCTTGAGCAGGGGCGTGAATTGCAGTTCGGGATCGTGCTTGACCAGCGGACCGGCCAGCGGACCCCAGATCACCGCGGCCGCCAGCGCGCCCGATTTCACCTGGGCCAGCATCTCGCCCGCCGGATCCTCGACCCGGCGATCCACGAACAGATCCCAGCCGCGCATGTCCTTGGCCAGCCCCGCCCGCGCCAGGTTGGTCGCCGGCGGCGTGCCCGCCACCACGCCGATCGGATGGCCCTGAAGCGCCGGATCCTCCAACACCTCGACCGAGGCCAGCGGGCTGTCCCGGCGCGTCACGATGCCGTAGGCCGAGGTATAGTAATGGTTGGTGTTCTGCACCATCTCGTCGCCTTGGGCATAGCCGATGACGACATCGCAAAGCCCGGCGCGCAGGGTCTTGCGGATGAAGCCCGGCCCCTGCGGGAACCAGGTATAGGCCACCGGCAGGCCCAGCTTGTCGGCGAAAAGCCGGGCGATGCGGTTCTCGAAACCCTGCTCGTCCTGGGACGACATCGGCACCGCGGCGGGATCGGCGCAGACCCGGAATTCGGTCTTGGACCGCAGGTCGGCGACCTGCGCCGGCGCGGGCAGCGCGGCGCAGGCCAGCAGGGCGGCAAGGGCAAGCGCGCGTCTCATCCGCTCATGCAGGAATCTTCCTGCGCGACAAATTCCTCGGACTTGTCCTCTCTCTTGGCGGGGCGGCCGCGCGGCAGCTCGCCCACCCCCCGCGCCAGCAGATAGGCATAGATGTCGTCGATATAGCACCAGACGTTCTTGTTGGTGCCAAAGGCCGGCATGACCAGGTTGGCGGCCGTGTTGACCTCTTGCTTGCCCGAGGCGGCGATTTCCAGGAAATCGTAATAGCCGAGATTCAGCACCGAGTTCTTCAGCGCCGGCGCATAGGTCGAGCCCTCGCCGTCCGGGCCGTGGCAGACATGGCATTCCGCCGAATAGCGGCGATAGCCCGAGAAAGTCGCCCAATCCACCGTGCCGTCCTCGGCGATCTTGAAGGTGGGGATGTCCTCGGCCGTATACCAGCGGCCGTTCTCCATGTGGTCGGGGGTGATGTCCTGGCCGTTCGGCAGCGCCTGCTTGCCGCCGGCCTCCTGCCCGGCGGGTGCCTCGGCGGCCGGTTGCTGTTGTTGCCCTCCATCGCCCGAGACGGCGGCGGCAGCGCCTGCCCCGGCCTGGGCCGGGGGCGTGTCGGCGGATTGCGCAAGGGCCGTTCCGGTAAGTGCGCCGATCATGCAGGCGACACCGATCGCCATCAGGCTGGCGGTCGTCTTGCTGGTCATGAATTTCCTCCCTGGCTGTCACCCGAAGATGATGGCTCGCCCCAAGGTTATCCCTGGGGCGGCCAGTTTCGAGTCACAGTTTGCTTTCCGGCACCAAAGTATTAGCCCGGCAGTTCGAACACGGTCAGCTGGCCGCCCAGCTCGGTGTATTGCGACAGCGAGGCATAGCCGCCCACCGCGCCAAGCCCGTCGTTGGGATTGGTCAGGCCCGCCGCAAGGCCGATGCCGGCCCAGCCGCCGACACCCGACAGGATGCCGATATACTGCTTGCCGCCATGTTCGTAGGTCATCACGTTGCCGATGATGCCAGATGGGGTCTTGAACTTGTAAAGCTCTTCGCCCGTCTGCGCGTCCACCGCCTTCAGATAGCCTTCCAGCGTGCCGTAGAAGACCACGTCGCCCGCCGTCGCCAGGGCGCCCGACCAGACCGAGAACTGTTCCGGGATGGACCACTTGATCTCGCCGGTGGTGTTGTCCCAGGCGATGAAATTGCCCATGCCGCCATGGCTGTTCGGCGCGGGATACATGGACAGCGTGGCGCCGACATAGGGCTGGCCGGCGGTATAGGCCACCCGGAAGGGCTCGTAATCCATGCAGACATGGTTCGTCGGGACATAGAACAGGTTGGTCTTGGGCGAGAAGGCCGCCGGCTGCTGGTCCTTGGTCCCCAGCGCCGCCGGGCAGACGCCGGTGGTGTTCTCGTCCTCGCCGTTCTGGGCGGTCGAGTATTCGGGCACCACGGCCGGGCGGCCATAGGTCTCCGAATTGGGGTCCATGTCGACGCCGGTGGTCCAGTTCACCACCGGGTCGTATTTCTCGGCCACCAGCAGCTCGCCCGTCTCGCGGTCGAGCGTATAGGCCAGGCCGTTGCGGTCGAAATGCGTCAGCAGCTTGCGTTCCTGCCCGTCGATGGTCTGGTTGGTCAGGATCATCTCGTTGACGCCGTCGTAGTCCCATTCGTCATGCGGCGTCATCTGGTAGAACCACTTGGCCATGCCGGTGTCGGCATCCCGCGCCATGATGGTCATCGACCACTTGTTGTCGCCCGGCCGCTGCGAGGGGTTCCAGGTCGAGGGGTTGCCGGTGCCGTAATAGACCAGGTTCAGGTCCGGGTCATACGAGAACCAGCCCCAGATCGTACCGCCGCCGATCTTCCACTGGTCGCCCTCCCAGCTGCTGAGCGAGCTGTCGGCGCCGATGGGCTTGCCCAGATGGGTGGTGGTTTCGGGATCGACCAGCAGCTCCTCGTCGGGGCCGGTGGACCAGGCTTTCCACGCCTCGGACCCGTCGGCCAGGTTCAGCGCGGTCATGCGGCCGCGCACGCCGTATTCGCCGCCCGAGACGCCGACCAGGACCTTGTCCTTGACCGGCACCACCGTCGCGGTCAGCGTCTCGCCTATGGCGGGGTCGCCGATCTTGGTCGACCATTTCGCCTCGCCGGTCTTGGCGTCCAGCGCCACCACCGTCGTATCGGCCTGGCCCAGCAGGATCATGCCGTCGGCATAGGAAAGGCCGCGATAGACCGTGTCGCAGCACATCACCGCGATGACGTTCGGATCCTGCTGCGGCTCATAGCGCCACAGGATCTTGCCGTTGTCGTTCAGGTCCAGCGCAAAGACCTTGTTCGGAAAAGGGGTGTGGACATACATCACGTCGCCGATCACCAGGGGCGAGCCCTCGTGCCCGCGCAGCACCCCGGTCGAGAAGGTCCAGGCGACGCGCAAATCCTTGACGTTGTCCTTGTTGATCTGATCCAGGGTCGAATATCGCGTGTTCGCGTAATCGCCCATCTGGATCGCCCATTGCTGGGGCTTGGCGATCTCGGCCAGCACACTGTCATTGGCCAGCACCGCCGTGCCGGACATGAGCAGCGCAAGGCAGGCGCCGTTCATCAGGGTTTTCATGAATTTTCCTCCGCATGCCGGTGATCGCGCTGCTCCTCCTGCGCAAGCACCTTCTGCTGGAAGGTTCGGACCCGGCCGCATTTGCGTCAACGCGGCCGGCAGGCTCACAAGACCAAAGTATTAGGGAAATTCGGCAATAGGTATGGGGTCAATCCCCCCGCCGCCCCTTTCGACAGCTAGCCCAGCCGTTCGGCATGCCAGCGGATGTGGTCCGCCATGAAGGTCTGCACGAAGAAATAGCTGTGGTCGTAGCCCTGCTGCATGCGGAAGGTGCCGGGCTGGCGGTGCTCGGCCATGGCATGGGCCAGCGCCTCGGGCTTCAGCAGGTCCAGGAACTGGTCGCTGGCGCCCTGGTCGATCAGCACCTCGCCGGGATAGCCGCGCTGGCGCATCAGCAGGGTCGAATCGTGGCGTTCCCAGGCGCTGCGGTCCTCGCCCAGATAGGCGGCGAACTGCTTGCGCCCCCAGTCGGATTCGCTGGGATGGGCGATCGGCGAAAAGGCCGAGACGGACTTGTAGCGCTCGGGCAGGGTCATGGCGATGGTCAGCGCGCCATGGCCGCCCATGGAATGCCCGGTGATGCCCTGCGCCTCGCGGTCCAGGGGAAAGTTGCCGAAGACCAGTTCCGGCAGTTCGTGGGTGATATAGTGCCACATGCGGAAATGCGGCGCCCAGGGGGCTTGGGTCGCATCGACATAGAAGCCGGCGCCCTGCCCCAGGTCGTAGGCCTCGTCATTGGCCACGCCCTCGCCGCGCGGCGAGGTGTCGGGAAAGATCACCGCGATGCCGTATTCCGCCGCCCATTCCTGTGCGCCGGCCTTGGTCATGGCGTTCTCATGCGTGCAGGTCAGGCCCGACAGATACCACAGCACCGGCACCTTGCCGTATTCGGCCTGCGGCGGCAGGTAGACGGCAAAGGTCATCGGCGTGCCGGTCGCCTGCGACTGGTGGCGATAGACGCCCTGGATGCCGCCGAAGCTGCGGTTTTCCGATACGGTTTCATAGGCCAGACTCATGGCTCAATCCCTCTTGTCAGGTCGTGGAACATCGCCGGTGCATCGGCACGGGCCATGCCGGGGCCGAAGAAACGCGGCGGGCAGCCGGCCGGCAATATCGAAACCGGCTTTCTGCCACGAATGAACGGTGCCGGCAGGGCCGCGACGGCGAAATCGCCGCGGGCGCGGGCGCAATTCCGACAGCAGCCCGTCGCCACGTTGCCGGATGTCGGCGGCTGGCAGCCTGGGCTTGCGCATGGCCGGGTCCGTAGGCCGCGATGGCGAAATCCACCCGGTCGCGCAGGGCGTGCCGCCAGCCCGGCGCCGTGGCGAAAGCCCCGCGCGACCAGGCTGGCCTGGGCGACAGGCGGGACGGATCAGCATGCCTGCTGTCCCGCCCCGCCATCAACGCGGGCCCGTCACTTCAGCTCGTCCACCGAGCGGATGACCTTGCCCAGAAGGCCATAGTCCAGCGCCTCTTGCGTGTTCAGCCAGAAGTCGCGCTGGGTGTCCTTTTCGATCCGCTCGACGGTCTGGCCGGTCGCCTCGGCAAAGATCTGGTTCAGCCGGTCGCGCATCAGCCGCACCTGCTCGGCCTGGATCATCATGTCGGTCGAGGTGCCGCCGATCCCGCCCGAGGGCTGGTGGATCAGGAAACGGGTGTTGGGCAGGCAGAAACGGTTTGCCTTCTCCGCGCCGACGAAGATCAGCGCCCCGGCCGAGGCCACCCAGCCCGAGCCGATGGTGCGCACGGTCGGGCGGATGAACTTGATCACGTCATGGATCATGTCGCCCGATTCGACATGGCCGCCGGGCGAGGAGATCAGCATGTTGATCGGGTCTTCGCTGTCCTCGGCCAGGGCCAGCAGGTGCGCGACGGTGCGCTGCGCCAGCTTGTCGGTGATCGGCCCGGCGACGATGACCGTGCGCGACTTGAAATAGAGCTTGCCGATCTTGTCGCCCTCGGGCAGGCCGAGGCCCTCGTCCTTCGAGCCCTCCTGGCGGCGCTCGTCTTCGTCGTCGTCATCGTCGTCCAGGCGGATGTGCTGTGCCATGATCGGTCCTTTCATGTTGACGGCGGGGCCGGTCGCCCGCCCCCGCCGTCCTTTTACCTAAGCAGCCCTTGACGATCAGTAAAGCACGACCGAGCGGATCGACTCGCCCGCATGCATCAGGTCGAAGCCCTTGTTGATGTCGTCCAGCGACAGGGTGTGGGTGATCATCGGGTCGATCTCGATCTTGCCGTTCATGTACCAGTCGACGATCTGCGGCACGTCGGTGCGGCCGCGGGCGCCGCCGAAGGCCGTGCCCTTCCAGACCCGGCCGGTGACCAGCTGGAACGGGCGGGTGCTGATTTCCGCCCCCGCCGGCGCCACGCCGATGATGATCGACTGGCCCCAGCCGCGATGCGTGCATTCCAGCGCGTCGCGCATCACCTTGACGTTGCCGGTGCAGTCGAAGCTGTAGTCGGCGCCGCCGATCTGGTCGAAGGGCGTCTTGGTCAGGTTCACGATCTCCTGCACCACGTTGTCACAATTCTTCGGGTTGATGAAATGCGTCATGCCGAAATGCTCGGCCATCGGCTTCTTGTCGTCGTTCAGGTCGACGCCGATGATCATGTCCGCGCCGGCCAGGCGCAGGCCCTGCAGCACGTTCAGCCCGATGCCGCCCAGGCCAAAGACCACCGCCTTGGCGCCGATTTCCACCTTGGCGGTGTTGATCACCGCGCCGATGCCGGTGGTGACGCCGCAGCCGATGTAGCAGATCTTGTCGAAGGGCGCGTCCTCGCGCACCTTGGCCACCGCGATTTCCGGCAGCACGGTGTAGTTCGAAAAGGTCGAGCAGCCCATGTAGTGATGGATCGGCGTGCCGTCGAGCATGCTGAACCGGCTGGTTCCGTCCGGCATCAGGCCCTGACCCTGGGTAGCACGAATGGCGGTGCAAAGGTTGGTCTTGCCCGACAGGCAGGACGCGCATTGCCGGCACTCGGGCGTGTAGAGCGGGATGACATGATCGCCCGGCTTGACCGAGGTGACGCCGGGGCCGACCTCGACCACGACGCCCGCGCCCTCATGGCCCAGGATCGAGGGGAAGAGCCCCTCGGGATCGGCGCCCGACAGGGTGAATTCGTCGGTGTGGCAGATGCCGGTGGCCTTGATCTCGACCATCACCTCGCCGGCCTTGGGGCCTTCCAGGTTGACCTCCATGACCTCCAGCGGCTTGCCGGCTTCCAGCGCGACGGCGGCACGGGTTCTCATCTTGTCTTCTCCTTCGGTGACGGCCCTTGGCCTGCGGTTTTCTCATGGTTTCGGGGGCCGGTAAACCGACCCCCGCAATTGTCGCGGCCAAGCCGGCGCTCAGGCCGCAAGCGCGCCGGACCGCTTGGCGATATGGGTGGCAATCGCATCCATCAGCGGCGGCGAAAGCGCGTCATAGGGTTCCAGCCCCAATTCGCGCAACCGGGCGCGGATCGCCTCCATCCGGCTGGGATCGACGCCCGATTCGATGATCGAGCTGACGAAGGCGGCAAATTCCGGCGCCGCCCAGCCATCCTCGTCCGAAAGCTCGGTATGGACGAAATCCAGCCCGTAGAAGGGATGGTCCCGGTTCTCGATCCGGCCATACATATGCACGCCGCAATCGCGGCAGCGATGGCGCTGGATCGGCGCCTCGGCATTGACGATCTCCAGCTTCTCGGCGCCCTCCAGCACCTCGACCGCATCGCGGCCGACCACGGCCACCTGGGAAAAGATCGCGCCCTCGGGCTTCCAGCACTTGGTGCAGCCGCAGACATGGTTATGCGCGGTCTGCGCCCGGATCGCGACCCGGACCGGGTTGGTGCTGCATTTGCAATGCAGCGTGCCGCCCGAGAAGCCGGGCTGCGCGGGCTTGATGCCATTGTCGACTGCGGGGTGGATCTTCACCCCCGATGTGTCCACCATGTTCCTGTTCCTCCCCTCAGAGCCATGCGCCGAAGTTTGCGCCGTGGCCGCGCAGGAACAAGTGGGCAAAAGGTTGTATTGCCTCGCGGCTCAAAGCTCGGGGCGGGTGACCAGCCAGGCGGCGATGGCGGTGCAGGCCAGCACCTGGACGGCGATAAAGCGCATGTCCAGCCCCAGCCAGACCGCCCAGGCGACCCCGGCGGTCATGCCGGCCACCGCCCAGATCTTGGCGTTGCGGCCGATGACGCCGCGCTTGCGCCAGGCGCGGATCGGCGGGCCGAATCGGGGATGGCGCATGATGCGGGCGCCCAGCCGCGGCGAGGAACGCGCAAAGGCCCAGACCGCGAGCAGCAGGAAGGGCACCGTGGGCAGGACCGGCAGGAAAATCCCGATCGTTCCCAGCGTCAGGGTCAGCCAGCCCATCGAGAGCCACAGGTATCGCATCTTACTCCGCCAGTTCACGCAGGATCGCATTCAGGACGGGCCGTCCCGCCGCCGTCGCCGCCAGCCGGTCGCCCCGCAGCGAGATAAGGCCCAGTTCGGCCAGATTCATCAGCCGTCCCTGCGGCAATTCGGCGCCATGGGCAAGATAGCGCGGAATTTCCAGCCCCTCGACCAGCCGCATGGCCATCAGCAGATATTCCAGCGCCCGGCCCGGCAAGTCCAGCAATTCGCGCTGGCTTTCGCCGTCGCCGCGCGCCTCGACCGCCTCCAGCCATTCGCCCGGCGCCCTGTGCGCCTCGGTCGCCCAGCGGCCCGAGGGCAGCGTCAGGCGGCCATGCGCGCCCGGCCCCACGGCGGCCCAGTCGCCCTGCCGCCAATAGATCAGGTTGTGCCGGCTTTCCGCGCCCGGCCGGGCGTGGTTCGAGATTTCATAGGCCGGCATCCCGGCCGCCGCGCAGATCTCCTGCGTGTCCAGATACATGTCGGCGGAAAGATCCTCGTCCGGCAGGCCCCTGAGCCCGCCTTTCGCATGGCGGGCGCCGAAGGCGGTGCCCGGCTCGATGGTCAGCTGATAGGCCGAGAGGTGATCGACCGCCATGCCGAGCGCCTGGGTCAGTTCGCGCCGCCAATGCGCGCGGTCCTGGTCCTGGCGGGCATAGATCAGGTCGAAGCTGACCCGCGTGAAACAATCCCGCGCGATGTCGAAGGCGGCGCGGGCCTCGGCTGCCGAATGCATCCGGCCCAGCCGGCGCAGGTCGTCGTCATTGAGCGCCTGCACCCCCATCGAGACGCGGTTGACGCCGCCGTCGGCATAGGCGCGAAAACGGCCCGTCTCGACGCTGGTCGGGTTGGCTTCCAGCGTGATCTCGATGTCATTGGCAAAGGGCCATTCGGCGCGCGCGGCCTCGATCACCCCGGCCACGGTCTCGGGCGTCATCAGGCTGGGGGTGCCGCCGCCGAAGAAGATGCTGTTCAGCACCCGACCCGACGTTTCCCGGCCCAGCCGGGCCAGTTCGCGACGATAGGCGGCCAGCCAGCGGCCCTGGTCGATCACGGCCGCGACATGGCTGTTGAAATCGCAATAGGGGCATTTCGCGGCGCAAAAGGGCCAATGCACGTAAAGCCCGAAGCCGCCCGCCCGCCAGTCTTCGGCAAGGGCCTGGGCGGGCGCGGTGCTGGCGGCAGGGGCTGGCATGGGCTGGGTCACTCCCGAAAGGCTGTCACTTCGATCTCGACCTTCATTTCGGGTCTGATGAGCCCGGCGACAACCATGGTCGCGGCGGGTAACGCATCCTTCATCGCCTCGCCCAGGACCGGCGCGATCTCGTCCAGGATCGCCGGGTCGGTGATGGTGTATTGCACGCGCACGATGTCGGTGGGAGCGAAACCCGCCTCGGCCAGGGTGGCGAAGATGGTGGCAAAGGCGTTCTGCGCCTGATCGGCAGCGCTGTCGGGCATAGCCATGGCCGCGTAATCGTAGCCCGTGGTGCCCGAGACGAAGCACCACGGGCCCTTCACCACCGCGCGGCTGTAACCCAACGCCGTTTCGAAGGGCGAGCCGGTCGAGATCCTATGCAAACAGCGTCTCCAGCTTGCGAAAGGCGCGGGCGCGGTGGCTGATCGCGTTCTTCTGTTCGGGCGGCATCTCGGCATAGGTCGCGTCATGGCCGTCGGGCACGAAGATCGGGTCGTAGCCATGGCCCTGCTGCCCGCGCGGCGGCCAGACCAGGCGACCGGGCGCGACGCCCTCGAAGATCTCCTCGTGACCATCGGGCCAAAGCAGGACCAGTGTGGCGCGGAACTGGGCGGTGCGCGGCTCGGGGACGCCGCGCTCGTCCAGCTCGCGCCAGGTGCGGGTCATGGCCTGCATGAAGTCGCGGCCCTGCGGGGTCTCGGCCCAGTCGGCGGTATAGACGCCGGGCGCGCCGTCCAGCCCGTCCACGGTGATGCCGCTGTCGTCGGCCAGCACCGGCAGGCCGGTCGCCTGCATGGCGGCGCGGGCCTTGATGCGGGCATTGCCGATGAAACTGTCCTCGGTCTCGGCCGGCTCGGGCAGGCCCATCTCGCCGGCCGATGTCACCTCGATGCCGTGCGGGGCCATCATGGCGCGGATCTCGTCCAGCTTGCCCCGGTTGTGGGTGGCGACCAGCAGCTTCCTTTCGGTCAGCCGGCGCATTGGACGGCCTCGGTCTGGGCGCGGACCAGCGCAGCGACGCCGGCTTCGGCCAGGTCGAGCAGCTGGTTCATCTCGGGGCGCGAGAAGGTCGCGCCCTCGGCCGACATCTGCACCTCGATCAGCCGCCCTGCCCCGGTCATGATGAAATTGCCGTCGGTGCCGGCCTCGCTGTCCTCGGCATAGTCCAGGTCCAGGATCGCCTGCCCGGCATAGATGCCGCAGGACACCGCGGCGACATGGTCCATGATCGGGTCGGTGGTGACGATCCCGGCCTTCAACAGCCGGTTCATCGCCAGGCGCAGCGCCACCCAGCCACCGGTGATCGCGGCGCAGCGGGTGCCGCCATCGGCCTGGATCACGTCGCAGTCGATGACGATCTGCCGTTCCCCCAGCGCGCGACGGTCCACCCCGGCACGCAGCGCGCGGCCGATCAGGCGCTGGATCTCCTGCGTGCGGCCGGACTGTTTGCCCGCCGCCGCCTCGCGCCGGTTGCGGCTGTTCGTCGCCCGCGGCAGCATGCCGTATTCCGCCGTCACCCAGCCCTGCCCCGAGCCCTTGAGGAAGGGCGGCGCCTTCTCCTCGATCGTGGCCGAGCAGAGCACGCGGGTATCGCCGCAAGAGATCATGCAGGAACCCTCGGCATGGCGCATGATGCCCGTTTCGATTGAAATCGGGCGCATATCACTTAAATTCCGGCCAGAGGGACGCATCTTTCATTCCTTTCGGGGGTTTTGCCGTTCAGATACAGGTCCGAGGCCCCCGACCGCAACCCGAGAACGTCCTGACAGGATGCCGATGCCTGAAACCGCGCTGCTTTCCGATCTCAACGACCGCTCGCGCGAAGTCTTTCGCCGGGTCGTCGAAGCCTATCTTGCCACCGGCGAGCCAGTCGGCTCGCGCACGCTGACCCGCGAGATGTCCGAAAGGGTCAGCGCCGCGACGATTCGCAACGTGATGCAGGACCTGGAACTGCTGGGCCTGCTGGACCACCCGCATATCTCGGCCGGACGCATGCCCACGCAGCTGGGACTGCGGCTGTTCGTGGACGGGCTGATGGAGGCCGGGCCGGTCGCCGCCAGCGACCGCGAGATGATCGATGAGACGCTGGGCAACGACAGCGGCAATACCGGCGTCATGCTGGACCGGATCAGCACCGCGCTGTCGGCCCTGACCCAGGGCGCCTCGCTGGTGCTGATGCCCAAGCAGGAAGCGCCGGTCCGGCACATCGAATTCGTCAGCCTAGCCCCGGACCGCGCGCTGGTGGTGCTGGTCTTTGCCGACGGCCGGGTCGAGAACCGGGTCTTTGCCCCCCCGCCCGGCCATACCGCCAGCTCCATGCGCGAGGCGGCGAATTTCCTGAATGCCGTGGCGGAAGGTCGCACCCTGGCCGAGCTGCGCCGCAGCATCGCGCAGGAAATCCAGGCCAGCCGGCAAAAGCTGGACAGCATCGCCGCGGCGCTGGTTTCCTCGGGCCTGGCGCTGTGGGAGGGCGAAAGCAGCGATCCGCGGCTGATCGTGCGCGGCCGCGCCAATCTTCTGGCGCATGAACTGGCCGACCTGGACCGGATCCGCAGCCTGTTCGACGACCTGGAACGCAAGCGCGACATCGCCGAATTCCTGGAACTGGCCGAACAGGGCGAGGGCGTGCGCATTTTCATCGGCTCGGAGAACAAGCTTTTTTCACTTTCCGGTTCCTCTCTCGTCGTTTCGCCCTATATGAATGCCGACCGAAAGATTGTTGGCGCGGTCGGCGTCATCGGTCCGACGCGGCTGAACTATGGCCGCATCGTGCCGATCGTGGATTATACTGCGCAGCTTGTCGGCCGGTTGATTTCGGGCCGGAAAGGATGATGAGGACATGACGAAGGAAAACCCGAACGGCAGCCCGCTGGATGAGGAGATCATCGACCCCCCGGCGGATGACGAACCCTCGGCCGGGGTCGAGGCGCTGATCGCCGAGCGGGACGAATACCGCGACCGCTTCATGCGCGCGCTGGCCGATGCCGAAAACGCCCGCAAGCGGGCCGAGAAGGATCGCCGCGACGCCGAGCAATACGGCGGCTCGCGCCTGGCGCGCGACCTGCTGCCGGTGCATGACGCCCTGACCCGCGCGCTGGATGCCGCCGGCGACGAGCAGCGCACCGCAGCGGCAGCCCTGATCGAAGGCGTCGAGCTGACCCTGCGCGAGCTGAACAACGTCTTCGCCAAGCATGGCATCAAGGTCATCACCCCGGCCCTGGGCGAGAAATTCGATCCCCAGCAGCACGAAGCCATGTTCGAGGCCCCGGTTCCGGGCACCATGGCCGGGAATATCATCCAGGTCATGGACAACGGCTTCATGCTGCATGACCGCCTGCTGCGCCCGGCCAAGGTGGGCGTCAGCTCCACCCCCGCAAGCTGAACCGATTGCGCTGAAAAACGTGAAACCCCGGAGTCGCCTCCGGGGTTTTTTCTTGGCTTTATAGCAAGTCTAGGGGGCTTATTGCCGCCCTATACCAGATATTGTGGTCAGTTGCCCGCAAGGATCTGGCAAATCCGGTCAAGCTGATCCAGGTCGCGATAGGTGATGACGACCTGGCCGCCATCGACTCCGGCATGGTTGATCGCCACCTTCATTTTCAGATGCGCGGTCAGATCGCCTTCCAGCGCGCGGGTGTCAGCGTCCTTTTCCTGCCTGGAGCCCTTGGACTTCTGCGCCTTGGTGCCTTCGGCCTGGCGACGGACCAGATCCTCGGTCTCGCGCACCGACAAGTTCTTTTCGATCACTTTCCGCGCCAGCTCGACCGGGTTCGCGGCGGTGATCAGGGCTCGGGCATGCCCGGCCGTCAGCTTGCCTTCCTTGAGCCAAGCCTGCACCTGTTCTGGCAGGTTCAGCAAGCGCAGCAGGTTGGCGATGTGGCTGCGGCTTTTGTTCAGCGCCTCGGCCAGCTTTTCCTGGGTATGGCCGAACCGGTCCATCAGTTGACGATAGGATGCCGCCTCTTCGATCGCATTCAGGTCGGCGCGCTGGATATTCTCGACGATGGCGACTTCCAGCACCTCGGTATCGTCCAGTTCGCGGACGATGACGGGAACTTCGTGAAGCTGGGCGATCTGCGCGGCGCGCCAGCGGCGCTCGCCGGCGACGATCTGGTAAAGGCCGCGATCCGACGGATGCGGGCGGACGATCAGCGGCTGCAACATGCCGCGCGTCCTCAGCGAATCGGCCAGTTCCTGCAAGGCCTCGGGGGCAAAGCTGCGGCGGGGCTGGTCCGGGTTCGGGGTCAGCTGCTCGACCGGAAGGATCTGCCGCGGCGCGGGACGTTCGGACGGAATCAGGTCGACATCGGCCATCAGGGCCGAAAGACCACGGCCCAGACCGCGCTTTTCAAGCTTGTTCTCTGCCATGATTCCTCCTCAGGCGGTCGCGAGTTGACGGGACAGGAACTCGGTCGCCAATTCGCGATAAGCGTGGCTTCCCTTGGAGTTCGGATCGTATTGCAGCACCGGCATGGCATGGGACGGCGCCTCGGACAGCCGGACGTTGCGCGGAATCACCGTGCGATAGACCAGACCGGAAAGCGTATTGCGCGCATCCGCCTCGACCTGCTGCGACAGGTTGTTGCGATTGTCCGCCATGGTCAGCAACACGCCCTCGATCCGCAGGTCGGGATTGGCGGTCTGGCGCACCTCGCGCACGGTCATCAGCAGCTGCGACAAGCCCTCGAGCGCATAGAATTCGGCTTGCAGCGGCACCAGCACGCTGTCCGAAGCCACCATGGCATTGACGGTAAGAAGGCCAAGCGCGGGCGGGCAATCGATCAGGATATAATCCAGCTCCGAAGGAACCGTCAGCTTGCGCCGCAACAGCTGGGTCCGTCCGGGACGATTGGACAGCTCGAAATCAGCCGAAGCCAGGTCGCGATTGGACGGCACAAGGCGAAGATTGGCGATGGTGGTGTCGCGCAGCGTCTCGTCCAACCCCTGCTCGCCGGTCAGCAGGTCGTAAGAGGTCAGAACCCGATCTTCCAGCGCCACGCCCAGCCCGGTCGAAGCGTTTCCCTGCGGATCAAGGTCTATGATCGCGACCCGCTGGCCCTGCTCGGCCAGGGCGGCGCCAAGATTGATCGCCGTGGTGGTCTTTCCCACCCCGCCCTTCTGGTTTGCAACGGCAATGATGCGTGTGTCATGCATGGCGAATTTCCGTGATTTCCAGAATGGCCGCGTCAGGATCGGTCGCGCTTTGGTGGGGCTTTAGTTCGAATTTCCAATCGGTTCGCGCCTGAGCGACTTCATCTTGCCAGTTTCGGCCTTTCATCAGCCATGCCGTTCCCGATGCGCTCAGGTGCCGGTCTACATATGCCATGAGCAGCGGAAGCGGGGCAAGGGCCCTTGCGCTGATATTGGCGGCATCAAGCCTATCCAGCGCCTCGATGCGCTTGCATATCACCCGCGCGCGGGGCAGCGCCAATTCGCGCACCACGTTGCGCAGGAAAGCAGCCTTGCGCTGATCGCTTTCGACCAGGGTCAGATCCAGGTCAGGCCGCACGATTGCGACGACGATACCGGGAAAACCGCCGCCGCTGCCCAGATCGACCCAATTTCCCGGGCCATTTCTGGCCATTTCGGCCAGTTGCAGGCTGTCTGCGACATGCCGCGTCTCGATCTGGTCCAATGTGGACGGCGCAATTAGGTTGATGGCCGGGTTCCACTTTCGTAGCAATTCCGTATAGGCGGCAAGGCGCTCTGTTTCACGTGAAACACTCATCAAGCCGTTTTCCGCTCGCCGGTTCGGATCACGGCAAGGATGAGCGTCAGCGCCGCGGGCGTCATGCCCTCGATGCTTGCAGCCGCTGCCAGGGTCGCGGGGCGATATTTGTTCAGCTTGGACTTGAGTTCGTTGGAGAGGCCGGAAAGTGCGTCATAATCGAACCCGGTCGGAATCGCGACTGATTCCTCCTTGCGCAGCAGCTCGGCATCCTTGCCCTGGCGGTCCATGTATTGATGATACAGCGCATCTGCCGCCAGTTGGGCAATGGTGGCCCGATCGTGCGACGAAAGCTCTTCATCCAGCGCAAGAACCTGATTCTGCGGTATTTCCTGCTGGGCAAGCAGCGCGAACAGACTGCGCCGAGCGCCGTCTTGCCGCACTTCGATCCCCGCGCGAGAAAGCTCAGTGGGCGTGAAGCTGACGGATTCCGCCCGGCGGCGAGCTGCCGAATAGCGCCGCATCTTTTCAGAGAACGCCTCCTGGCGGGCGT
>JAANMV010001819.1_pt1 | contig 22469 bp, 11 predicted proteins | sample 7279661 | NCBI WGS metagenome assembly JAANMV01 (sample SAMN14094540, study PRJNA606508) | bioreactor metagenome | isolation source: A lab-scale SPAN reactor treating ammonium-rich wastewater day 121 | place: Ireland: Galway | collected 2017-05-16
CACGCAGGTCGGGACGACCACCTTGCCGGACGGGCTGACGTTGGTGGAGGTATGGGAGCGCTCGGTGGAGTGGGACACCACCGGGCTGTACAACGCCGCGTACACCTTGCGGGTGACGGCGTGGTACGAGGACCCCTGGGATCCGGGCGGCGACGACATCGACGGCGAGGACGAGCGCAACGTGGCGGTCCGCAACCTGTGCTTCGGCGCGGTGACCACCAGCGCGAACAACCCGGACTACTTCCTATTCGATCCGGCGGAAGGATCGGACTACGAGCACCCGACCGTGACGTTCGAGATCAAGGACGAAGGGCAGATCTCGAACGAGCAAGGGCCATACACCTACGAATGGGCCGTCTGGGCGGTCGCGACGAACACCGCGAACCCGCAGGAGGACTACGAAGCCTGCGTCCTGGGCGAGCGGAGCGGGCCGGGGACGGTGACGGCGTACTTCAACGACCTGGCGGCGCAGACGGCCAACGACCAGCAGGAGATCGGCGCGCTGGCGACGTGGGGTAGCTTCACCTTCGAGATCCTGATTGAGGAGGTCCAGACGGGGGATTCGTACTGGTTCCGTTGGCCGTACGACTTGAACATCCCCAACACGATACCGGGCACGAGTACGCCTGGGCACCGCATCTATTGGGCCGAGACTTCGCAGCAGAACGAAGCCCTGGGGTACGACTACTACCTACAGGACAGCAGCGGGCGTGATGCGTCCTCGCTCCAGGTGGATTGCTACGCCCCGAACTTGGCTTCGCAGAGAACGGTGAACAACAGCACGCAGGTCGGCATCCACCACCAAGGCAACCTCGGCCCGGAGATCACTGTTTTCAAGGCCGCTCCCTACCTAATGGTCTTTCGGGCGGTGGACAACCACGGCAGCGATGGACCGGCGTGGTGCCACCGTGAGCACGAGAACAAGCGGATGTTGGCCCGGAACGGGCGGGAGGCTGGCCAAATCAGCGACGTAGTCTGGGAAACGCTGCCCGGAACGGACAATCTCCCGCTGCAACCCCACCTTGGCAACGGGCAACTCGACACCGGTGGGGGACTGCGCGTGTTTCCAGGCAAGAAGTCGCCCGTTGACGCCCTCACGCCAGCTATTGCGCAGCAACGCGCAACGGTTCTTGTCCGCGTGCGCACCGAGCGGAAAGGCGCGTTCGTGGTGCTGAGAGCCTTTGATGTGGATGATCGCAGCGCTAGTACCAGTCCGATCGATGACGAGCAGAACTGGCCCATGGCAGGCAATTCCGACAACCGCGACAGTACAGCCCCCGCACACTCGTTCGACACCGGCACTACCGAAATCGAGCTGAAAACGGACTCAATCGGCGAAGCGACCACTGAGTTCATGGTTGGCTTCCAGCCGGGAGACAACTACCGTGTCGTCGCCTGCATGCGCGACGACAAGGACATCGCAGTCCTCCGCGCTCGGCCGCAGGACGGCGACGCTGCTGTCTATACACTTGGCCCCACGGGCACTGGCCCGGTTTCCCAGATCCCTGACGCTGGACCGCCGACGAGATTCCGCTCCTCCCCGGTCCTGACGGTCTGGCAACGAGTGTTCTACGAGTACGACCGGATGTGGCCGTTTTCTGTGGCTCTGGCGGAGGACGCCCATTCAGGCGATCAAGAGATCACTACATCCTCGGCCCTATTTCCCGGCATCAATGTTGTCCTGTTTGACCGGACCGGCAACTGCGAGGTCGATAGAACTGTTCTGGAGTGCACGCCTGACGGCCCCAACTACCGGAGTGCTCTGGATGCGCAATTGCAGAATGACTTCAGTATTGGAGACGCGCCTCACGCTGCCATGTACCTCGATGGGGATATGGAGGAGTGGCTGATGGTGGCCGACACGACCCTCGTACCTCAGGCGTTCCGGGAAGCTTACGTTGAATTCGAGGTCATCGCCAGCGAAGGATGGAACCCGAATCACGAATCTCTTCCTCTATCGCCTGCCTATTGCCAGGTATGGTTTGGAGGCATCAACAACATGGACAACGTTGTTTGGCTGCTGGGAGCGTACCGAAACCAAGTTGGCTGGTTCGGTGGCAGCCTGTTGAGCGCAAACTGGAGTGCCGTATACTGCGACCACTTGCGGAGTGACTTCCTGAATGCACCGACCGCGATCAGGGAGACAACCGTTCATGAACTTCGCCATCAGTTCGGCCTGCTTGACTGGCTCGATAGGCAAGGCCTGGACGAGCGATGCGTCGGTGGCCAGGACGGGGACGTGATGATCTACGACCATAACGTTCCGGACGCGCCACCACCATTCAACCCCAATGACTTCGAGAACGGTGTGGCGCGATTCGGCCCCACTAACATCGGCGGACTTGGTGGACCATCCATTCGTGGCTGTAGGTTCCCGCTGTGAGCGCCGTCGATTGGCGACAGAGCACGCGCCGCCTTGCTCTTGTCGTTGCGATTGCGAGTGTTGGCGTGGCTCAGCCCGCGATCGAGCTCCGGCTGGCGCAGAAGTCCCTCGCGGACGGCGAGCCGGCGTATGTCGAGGTGAGGATCAAGAACGTTGGAGAGAAAGTGCTGGACGTTGTTCCGCCCTGGGTCTGGAACCGCAGGGTTGTCGAGTCTCAGGGGCTTCCCCTGCCGGTGCTGCTTGAGAGGCTGGATGGCGGATGGGTGGAAGTCCCTGTTGCGGCGTGGCATAGGTATCTGGGAATGAAGTTCGAGTACCGAGCAACTCCGCCCAGTCAGTTCCCAGTACCTGTCCGGTTGTGGCCTGGCGACGTGTCTGTATCATGGCTTGACCTCACTTGGCAGTTCGAGCTTCCGCCAGGTCGTTACCGTCTTTCGTGGCGCGGCCCCCTGTTCTCGAGTGCGGGCATGGAAGATCAGCCTGCAAGACTAGGCGGACCGCTGGTGCCGCTGAACGTGTCGCGACCGACCACGTTTTTCGTGGGTGAAGCAGTCGCGGCGGACAGGGAGGCCATCCGATGGTCCGACTACCGAATTGGCACCCGGACGCCGCCGATGTTCGACCGCTGTACGTGGATCGCGCTCGTCGACCAGGCTAGACTGGTCGGTAGCAGCTACGCGAAATGGGCCGACTACCTGACGGTCCAGGATGATCTCGGGTGTGGCGGTGAGATGGGCCGTTCACAACGGCTGGGTCGCCGAGCCTCCGATGCGGTGAGTCGGTGGGTGGAAGATGCCGCAACAACAGCGAAGCACCCGATGAAGGCCCGGATCGACTTGGCCTGCGAAACCATGGGTCTGCTCACCCGCGGCAGGAAGGAGCCGAACACCTGGCCGGAGGCGCGGGACCAGTTGCGCGCTCTGCTCGCAGGGAGTTCAGACCACGAGTGGGTTGCTTATCTGGTGCGTTTCGCGGGCTGGGGCGACGTCCCCGAGGTGACGCCCAAGCCGGGTTGGACTGGCGCCGACGTTCGTGCAGCGCTCAGCGAGCAGCAGCGTCTGGCGCGAGAGGCGCCCGCCCGTTGGGGCTACCCCTGGTTCCTTCTGCCTCCTGACCAGCGGCCCGGCGGGGCGGCGGCGAAGCCGGAGCCGTAGGGCCGCGCCGGCAGCCGGGTCGGGCGGTGAGCGCGGCGGGGGCGGGCGGCGGTTTGACGGCTGGGTGGTGTATCCAGAGGTCAAGAGCGGGTTGAGCGCCCAGTGACCGGCGGAAGCGCCGGATCGGGGGATGCTCGGTAGAGCGGGCCGCCGGCTCGACGGGGCCGCACCGCTTGCGGAGGGTGTTTGGGGCTCCGGGTGGCTGCGGCTTCTAGCCAAGGCACATCGAGGGGCGTGCGCGCCACGCGGGCAAGGATGCCCGTGGCATCGGCGCCGGACCGCGCCACCGGGGCGGTCCATAATGCGTTCCAGGCCGATGGAGCGCTTGATGACCAGGCACGCCAACCGACTGCTGAGCGAGACCAGCCCTTATCTGCAGCAACACGCCCACAACCCGGTGGACTGGTATCCCTGGGGTGAGGAGGCGTTGGCCAGGGCCAGGGCCGAGGACAAGCCCATCCTCCTCAGCATCGGCTACAGCGCCTGTCACTGGTGTCACGTCATGGCTCACGAGAGCTTCGAGAACGAGGCCATCGCGGCGGCCATGAACGAACACTTCGTCAACATCAAGGTCGATCGCGAGGAGCGGCCCGACCTGGACCAGATTTACCAGACCGTCTGCCAACTCCTCACCCGCGCCGGCGGCTGGCCGTTGACGGTGTTCCTGACGCCGGACCAGGAGCCGTTCTTCGCCGGCACCTACTTCCCGCCCGAGCAGCGTTACGGCCGGCCTGGGTTCCGTGAGGTGCTGCTGGCCCTGGCCGACGCCTACCGCGAGGCCCGGTCGCAGGTGGCCGACCAGGCCCGCCAGATCCTCCAGGCGCTGCACGAGCTGCAGTCGGGCGACGGCCACAGCGACCCGCCGGATCGGGACCTGCTGGCCCACGCCCACCGGGTGCTGGCGGCCAATTTCGACCGCCGCAACGGCGGCTTCGGCACCGCGCCCAAGTTCCCCAACCCGTTCAACCTGGAGGTCTTCCTGCGCCACTATGCCGCGAGCGGGGAGCAGGAGGCGCTGGAGGACGTCGTGCGGGCCTGCCGGCACATGCGCGCCGGCGGCGTCTACGACCAGCTCGGCCACGGCTTCCACCGCTACAGCGTGGACGCCGAGTGGCGCGTCCCGCACTTCGAGAAGATGCTCTACGACAACGTGCTGCTGCCACCCGTCTACCTGTCCGCCTGGCTGGCCAGCGAACTGGTGGACCTGGCCGCCACGGCGCGGGAGACTCTGGACTATCTGTTGGCCGAGATGCGCCACCCCGAGGGCGGGTTCTACAGCACCACCGACGCCGACAGCGAGGGCGAGGAGGGCCGCTACTTCGCCTGGACGCCCGACCAGGTGCGCGAGGTGCTGGAGGCCACCGCCGCGGAGCTGGCCTGCGAGCGGTTCGGCATCTCGCCGCACGGCAACTTCGAGCACGGCACCTCGGTGCCCAGCCTGGCCCGGAGCCTGGAGGAGCTGGCGGCGGCCCGCGGCTGGCCCCCGCAGCAGGCCGCCGACGCGGCGGAGCAGGCCCGGCGTGAGCTGCTGGCGGCGCGCGCGCAACGGGTCGCGCCGTTTCGCGACGAGAAGGTGCTGACCGCCTGGAACGGGTTGGCCATCCGCGCCTTCGCCCAGGCCGGCCTGGTCCTGGGCGAGCCGCGTTACCTGAAGGCGGCGGCCGAGGCGGCGGAGTTCGTGCTGGCGCGCCTGGCCGACGGCGACAGGCTGCACCGCGTCTACCACGACGGGCGGCGGACCGCGGCCGCCTGTCTCGACGACTACGGCGCGCTGATCGCCGGCCTGTTGGAACTGTTCGGCGCCAGCGGCGAGCCGCGTTGGTTCGAGCGCGCGGCGGCGTTCGCCGAGACGGCGCTGGCCGAGTTCGGCGACGACGACGTGGGCGACTTCTTCATGACTCCGGCTGGCGGCGAACGGCTGGTGCTGCGGCCGAAGGACATCCACGACAGCGCCACGCCGTCGGGGCTGTCACTGATGGTGGGCGACCTGGTCAGGCTCTACGAGTTCACCGGTGACGACCGGTACCGCGCCCGGGCGGAGCAGGCGGCGGCCGCCCACGGCCGGGACATGCGCCGAAACGCCTGGGGCATGGCCAACCTGATCGTCGCCGCCGACGGGTTGCGAACCGAGCCGGAATCACTGGTCATCGCCGGCGCCGGCCCGGCGGCCGACGCCCTGCTGCGGGTGGCCCTGAGTGAGTACCGGCCGCGGCTCCTGCTGGCCCGCCGCCCGGCCGAGGTGCCGGACGAGCACCTGCCCGCGCTGCTGCACCACCGCGGACTGGTCGACGGCCGACCCGCGGCCTGGCACTGCCGCGGCTTCACCTGCCGCGCGCCGATCACCGACCCGGTCGCCCTGACCGCGGCCTTGGCGGACTGAGCCGGCGAGGGGCGCCTGGGCGCCCCTCGCCGAGGCCCTACTTCTTGCCCTTGCCCTTGCCGTTGTCGGCCAGCACCAACTCGTCGCAGACGTCCGGCACGAAGTTCTGCTCGCCGAGCGGCGGGCGGACGTAGTGCGAATCGTCCTGTCGCGGCGGGAGTGCCAGCGGCGGCGGGGTCAGGTCCTCGTACGGGATCTGACTCAGCAGATGGCTGATGCAGTTCAGCCGGGCGCGCTTCTTGACGTTGGAGTCGACGACGTGCCACGGCGCCTGACGGATGTCCGTGTAGGCCATCATCTGGTCCTTGGCCTTCGAGTACTCGACGAACTTGGCGCGGGACTCGAGGTCCATGGGACTCAGCTTCCACCGCTTCGTCGGGTCTTCCATGCGGCCTTGGAACCGGCGCTCCTGCTCCTCGTCACTGACCGAGAACCAGTACTTGAGGAGGATGATCCCCGAGCGCACCAGCATCCGCTCGAACTCCGGGCAGGAGCGCAGGAACTCCGAGTACTCCTCCTCGGTGCAGAAGCCCATGACCTTCTCGACGCCGGCGCGGTTGTACCAGCTCCGGTCGAACAGGACCATCTCGCCGGCGGCCGGCAGGTGCGGCACGTAGCGCTGGAAGTACCACTGCGTCTTCTCGCGCTCCGTCGGCGTGCCCAGCGCGACCACCTTGCAGTAGCGCGGGTTGAGCGTTTCGGTGATGCGTTTGATCGTCCCGCCCTTGCCGGCGGCGTCGCGACCCTCGAAAATGCCCACCACCTTGAGGCCCTTGTGCTTGATCCATTCCTGGAGCTTGACCAGCTCGATCTGGAGGCGGGCCAGCTCCTCCATGTAGAGCGTGTTCCCCAGCTTCGGATGCTGCGCGCCGTCGGCGGTGACATCGACGCCTTTGGGCGGCTTGGCCTGGTCGGCCTGCTTGGCCTTCTTCGCCGCCTTCTTGGCCTTCTTCTCCGCCTTGGCCACCTCGTCCGCCCCGGCCTTCCCCGCCTTCTTGGCCTTCTTCTCGGCCTTCTTGGCGGCCTCTTCGGCGTCCGTTTCGGGCGCCGCCGTGGCGACCGACTTCTTGCCATCCTTCTCGTTCGCCATGTTCATCTCCCGATCCGTGACGGCGGCGCCGGTAGCCTCGTCCGCTGCGTGGCTCGGGCCGCGCGGCCGCGTCACTCCCTAGGGCAGCCTCTCCCCATTGCGCTTCGTTCCCCGTCCGATTCACCGAACAGGAATCTGACTTCCGCCCCCAGGCAGGCATTCCTCCTGCCGTTGTTGCCTATCGTGGATCATGTCCCACCGCGGATGCAAGTCGGATCTCATCCAGCTCCACCAAGGCCGCGTCGAGCCCGGCGCGCTTGGCCAGAACCAGGGCGCCCGCCGGCTCCGCCACCGCCGTGTCGATCAGCAGTCGGCCGTCCCAGCGGGCCGTCAGCCTGCCCCCGGCCAGCTTGAGCTCCCAGGCGTGCCAGGCGCCGACCGTTACTGGCAACTCGCCGTGCCCATCACTCCCGTGTACGCGGCCGTCCGACCGCAGGACCACCCCGCCCAGCGGCGCGCGTCCGGCGGCCGGGGCCAGCATCAGCAGCCGGTCTTGGGCCGGCGTGGCCGACAGCCGGAGATGTGCCGTGAGCGTCAGCTCGCGCGTCGGCTCGAACGGGAGGTAGAGCGCCCCGGCGTCGGCGCCGGCGGGCAGCCAGCGCAGACAGTGGGCGCTCCCCGCGGCGCCGTCCGGGCCGACTCGCACCGTGGCCACGGTCTGGTCCAAGCCGCGCAGCGCGGTCCAGCGCGGCGGGATTACGCCGACCGGCAGCTCGTCGAAGGTCACCGTCGCCGGCCGGTCCGGGCTCAGCGGCAGCGGCGCCGTGTCGACGGCCGGCGGCGACTGGTACAGCGCCGGCAGCGCCGCGAACGTCGGCACCGCGGGGTGGCCGGCGGCCAGCGCCGTCTCCAACTCCAGGCCCTGCGCCTCGCGGGTCAGCCGCTCCGCTTCGTCGGCCAGCTCCAGCCCGCTGCGGTGGTAGCCGTAGGAGATCGCCTGCGCCGCCTCGTAGGCCCGGTCGCGCGCGGCCATCAGCCACGTCGCGCCGCCGGCCGAGCGGCCCAGCTCCGCCAGCCGCCGCACCGTGTGGTCGACCTTGAGGTAGTGGCGCGTGGCGAGCAGCAGCGCCCGCGAGGCCGCCGCCGGAATCGCCGTCGCGATGCTCCGTTCCAGGTCCGGCCGCGGCCGGGCCGAGATCAGATACGCCCGCGTCAGGTCCAGCCCGTCCACGCTCACCCGCAGCCCGCCCTGGCGCAAGTCGGCCGGCCGGGAGACCATCCCGTCCCGCCGCAGCTCGCAGACCTTCGTCGCGGAGCTGGCCTCAGCGGTCAGGTCGACCGCGAACGCCGGCGTCCGCGAGCCGGTCACGGTCCGGGTGTCCAGCCGACGATTGCGCCACAGCAGGAGCAGTCGCTCGTCGCCGCGGCGCAGCAACCCGCCGGCCACGTCGTCGGGGAGCGGCGGGCAGTCGAGCAGTTCGCCCTCGGCCAGGAACGGATCGAACCAACGCAGCTCTTCGACGAGCTGGGCGAGCATCGCCGCGCGGTCGGTGCCATTGTACGGATCGGATCCGTCGGTCAGGTGCCCGGCATGGTCGAACAGCACCCCGCGCGCGCCGTGGCCGATGGCGGCGTAGGTTGCCAAGCGGATCTGCGCCGGCTCGGGGACCAGCAGGTACTCTCCAGCCAGCCTGGCCACGGTGTGAGGCCGGTAGCGGGCGTCGCGGTACAGGTCGGGATGCTCGGCCGCGGCGCGGAGCAGCCGCTGCTCGACCAGCCAGGCCGGCGGCGCGACCTCGATGTTGGCCAGCACCGCGGCCCCGGCCCTGGCCAGCTCCGCCATCGGCCGGGCCCAGTCGCCGAAGCTCAGCCCGACCTGGTAGAGCGCCGGCCAGGCCGCCAGAACCGGCCCGTTGCTCACCTCGGCCGGCGGCGCGGAGAGGATCCGGAATCCGCTCCCCGCCCGCCGCTCCAGCCACCCCGCCGCCTGCCCGCCCAGCCGCTCGACAAGCCGCGCCCGGCCCGCCTGATCATCGGCGGCAGGCTCGATCAGCACGGCCACACCCGCCTTCGCCGCGGCGGCCAGCAGCGCCTCCGCATCCTCGGCCGCCGGCCCCTCGGTGACCCTCAGCGCGAGCGTGTTGAGCCCTCCGGCCACCACCTGCGCCACGACCGCGTCGGCGTCGCAAGCCACCCCATCCCGCCGCGCCTCGACCGGCCACCACAGCCCCCGAACGGCGATGGGTTGCCCATCCGCGACGATCCGCCCCCCCTCCACGCTCCACGGAGCGGGGGCGGCCAGCAGCAGGATGGCCAGACACAACGGCGTCATGGGCTCGGTACCGCCGCAGCGGTTGGCCACCGGTGCGGCTTGACCTGCCGGGCAGAAGGTCCCGCGCGCGTCTGCTGGAAGCTCCGTGGCGGAGCACAGCACCATGTCCGCGGTTTGCCTGTTGGCCCTCCTCCTCACCGCCCAGCCGTTCGAGACCGGTCCGGTGACCTCGTTCGAGACCGAGGCCGACCAGCCGTTCGTCGCCGCCGGGGCGAAGATTCAACGGGTCGAGGAACATGCCAGCGACGGGAAGTTCGCGTTGCGGGTCGAGGTGCCCGGGGCGGAGAAGGACACTTGGCCGGGGTTCATCCTGCGCGCCGGCGACCAGCCGGACTGGTCGCGGTATCAACTGCTGACCATGGACATCTGGCTGGAGGGCAAGGAGTCCATCCACCTCAGTTTTCGGCTCGACGACCGGAAGGGCGCCAACGTGTTCGGCTCGGACCGGCTCCAGCCGGGCTGGAACAAGGGCTGGGCGGTCAACCTTGTGGGCCAGGCGGCGCAGCTCGACGTGACCTCGATCAAGCAGCTCCTGCTCTATTTGCGGATGCCGCGGCAAGATGCCACGTTCTACGTGGACAACGTGCGCTGGGGCACCTGGGCCGGGAAGTACAGCCGGATCGTCCACCTCGACACCACGCCCGCCGTGGCGCCGAATGCCGACGAGCAGCGGCGCGGCTTCGTCTTGTTCAAGCGGCCGGCGATGGCGCCGGTCTATCCCGACTGCCGGCCCGGCCCGCGACTGGAGCGACTGGAGACGTTCGCGGCGCGCGGCGAGATCGAGCCGATCACTTTGAGCCTGCACGCCCTGCGGGACGTGAGTAGGGTGGAGCTGACGGTCTCGGACCTCAAGGGACCCGGCGGCCAGGTCCTGCCCGGCTCGGCCTGCGAGCGGCGGGTGGTCGAGTGTCTGGACAAGCGGGTGGTCTACGCCTCCAACGACTACCTGGCCGACACGCCCAGTTACCTGGCGCCGTGGCGTCAGGTGGACGTGGGGCAGGGCCTCAGCCGCACCTTCTGGCTCAACCTGACCGCGCCGCGCGATGCCGCGCCGGGGGTCTACCGGGGCACGGTCGAGGTGAGGGCGGGAGCGGGCGTGGCAGCCGTTCCGCTGCTGGTCCGGGTGCTGCCGTTCGCCCTGCCGGAGCTGACCGGGCTGATGTACGGCGAGTACTACACGACCTACGGCAAGTACACCGACAGCGCCGACGGGATCCGGGCCGATCTGGCCGACATGCGGCTGCACCAAATGACCTCGGTCGGGCTGTGCTTCGGGGTCGACAACACCAGCTACACGGTCGAGGGGGACCAGGTCCGGTTCGCCTTCAAGGGAGGCACGCGGTTCGAGTGGTTCATGGACGCCTACCGCGACCTGGGCTTCCGCGAGCCGATCGTCTTGCTCAGCGATTCGGGGCAGGCGGCAGCGGCCGTGGCCGGAAAGCTGGGCGAGCCGGCGTACGACCGGGTCTACGTAGCCTTCTACAAGGCGCTGTCCGAGGAGTGCCGCGAGCACCGGTGGCCGGTGATCTACGTCCAGCCGGTGGACGAGCCGGGCTGGCAGAGCGACGACGAGCGTCGACGGAACACCTACCTGCTGAAGCTGCTCAAGGCCGCCGGGATCCCCACCGAGCAGGACGGACCGGGCGACGACTACTTCCACAGCGATGCCGGCCCGTTCGCGGATCTGTGGAACTACAACGGCAGCCTGGGCCCGGCCGAGGTGGTCGAGGCGGCGCGGCGGGCCGGCAAGCTGATCGTCTCGTACAACAACGACGTGGAGAGCTACCGCCCGGAGACCGACCGCTGGGCCTACGGCCTGTTCAACTGGCGTCATCACATGGTCGGCGGCTTCAACTGGGCCTACCGCGGCGGCGCCGGCAACGTCTACGACCCGTTCGACGCCAAGCACGGCGATCTCAGCCACGTCCTGCCGGTCGATGCCGAGCATCCCGGCGGGCCGGCGCTGGGCTGGGAGGGCAGCCGCGAGGGTGTCGACGACCGGCGCTACCTGGCCCACTTGGAGGCGCTGATCGAGCAGGGCCGGCAGGCCGGTGGCGAGGCGGCCAAGACGGCGCAGGCCACGGCCGAGACGCTGGCGGCTCTGCGTCGGCGGCTGGACGACTCGCCGCGGGTGCGCGGCCGGGCCGCGTTCGAGGCGATCCTCTCCGCCGACCAAGCCAGGAAGAATGGCCTGACTGTGCCGGCCGAGGCGGTCAAGGTCGCGCTGGGCGACCTCAAGCAGCCCAATGGCCTGACCTTCGGCGAATATGACGCCATCCGCTGGATGCTGGCCGTCCAGGCCTCGCGGCTGCTGGCGGCGATGGGCCAGGGCGAGGCAGTCGAGGCGCCCTTCGCGCCGGTCCCGGTGACGGCGCGACTGGCCAACGTCCAGCGCGGCCAGGTCCCTGGCGTGGCGGTGGCCGCCCGGCCGACGGTCCAGGTGCCGACCTTGGCCATGGAGCCGGTGCTGGACGGGCAGATCGACGCCGATCCGGGCTGGCGCGACGCCGCCCAGGTCTCGCTCGCCCGGAGCGACGGCGCCGGGCCGACGCAGATGCCGACCGAGGTCCGCTTCGGGCTCCGTGACGGCCGGCTGTGGGTCGCCTTCATCGCCCACGAGGACACGCTCAAGCTGCTCACCGCCAACGTGACCGCGACCGATGGGGAGGTCTGGCAGGACGACTGCGTCGAGGTCTTCCTGGACCCCGGCCCGAGCTCCAAGACGTACTACCAGGTGGTCGTCAACCCGCTCGGGACGGTGGCGCGGATCGGGGCCGGCGGTCGGGCCTGGAAGCCGGACGTCAAGGCGGCGGCGCGGCTCGACGAGCCGGGCAGGCGCTGGCTGGCGGAGTTGGCCATCCCCGTCGCCGACCTCAATCTGGCCCCGCGCTTCGGGCTCAACTTCGGTCGCGAGCGCCGGCCGCTGGAGGTGCTGGAGCTGTCCACCTGGTCCGCCACGGGCGGACCGTTTGGCCAGCCGGACCGGTTCGGGCTGGGCGTGCTCAGCGGTCCGCTGCCGCCCGGCACGGCGGTCAAGCCGAGCCTGTCGTTGGCCCTCTCGCCCGGCTACCAGCTCGCCGGCGACGGAACGGTGGCGCTGCGGATCGACTCGGTCCTGCCACCGCAAGTGGCGGGTGCGGCGCGGCTGACCTTGACCGTGAGCGGCGGCCCGGCGCCACTCGTGGTGCCGTTCCCCGGCCTGGCCAGCGGACGGCTGACCGCCGACCTGGCGGTGGGCGATCTCCCGCCCGGCGACTACCGCGTCACGGCCAATTTGACGGCGGGGGCCGAAACGCTGACGGCGGCCGCCGAGCTGACCCGTCTGCCGGCGGTCTGCGCTCCCTGAAAGGAGCCGCGATGCGTGAGCCGGAGTGGCTGTCGTGGCCCTGGCCGCGGCTGGTGGCCGAGGCCAGGGTGCCGACCCGGGTGGTGCCCGACGTGCCGGCCATCTACCGTGAGATGGCCGAGGACATGGCCGACGAGTTGCGGCGTCACAGCGCCGCCGGACGGCCGACCCGCTGGATCTTGCCGGTCGGGCCCATCGGTCAGTATCCCATCCTGGTCGAGGCCATCAACCGCGAGCGGCTCGACCTGTCGCGGCTGCACACCTTCCAGATGGACGAGTACCTCGACTGGACCTGCCGGCCCATCAGTCCGGACCACCCGCTCAGCTTCACCGGCCACCTGCGCCGGGCGTTCTTCGGCCAGATCGCGCCCGAGCTGCGTCCGCCGGCCGCGCAGCACCACGTCCCGGACCCACGCCGGCTGGACGCGGTGGCCGAGGCGGTGGCCGAGGTCGGCGGACTGGATACCTGCTACGGCGGGATCGGCATCCATGGCCATATCGCCTTCAACGAGGCGCCGGCGACGCACTACGGCGACATCAGCGCCGAGGAGATGAAGTCCTGTCCGACGCGAATCGTCGCCTTGCAGCCGGAGACGCTGGTGGTCAACGGGATCCAGGCCGCGGCCGGGAATTTCGAAGCCATCCCGCCCTTCGCGGTGACCATCGGCATGGCCGAGATCCTCGGCGCGCGGCGCATCCGGCTGTGCTGCAACCGACCCACCTGGCAGCGGACCATCTTCCGCCGGGCGGTGATGCAGCCGCCGACGGTGCGCTACCCGGCAACCTTCATCCAGGAGCATCCCGACGCGCAGGTCACGGCCGACGCGGCCACCGCCGAGCCGCCGGTGTCCGGGGTGGTGTAGGAAGCGGCGAGGTGAGGGTGCGATGAGAGTCGACACGGACTTCCCCGGCGGCGGCGCGGACGAGATCCGGATCAGCGGCGACTCGGTCGAGTTCGCGGCGCCGCGCAAGGGCTGCCCGCGGCCGATGTGGTTCTCTCTCCGGGTCGCCGGCGCGGCCGGCCGGATGGTGCGCTTCCGCCTGGTCAACGGCGGGCAGTGCCTGGGCGGCGACCACGTCGCGGTGACGCAGCCGGTGTGGCGCGACGCGCGCGGACGCTGGCGGCGCGTGCCGCGGACGAGCTGTCGGTACGAGGGCGGCGTCTTGGAATTCGCCCTGCGCCCGGACGGCGACACGGTGGTGGCCTCCTGCTACCCTTACCAGCTTGCCGACCTGGAGGCCTGGCTGAGCAGGCTCACTCAGCCGGCGGTGACGACCGCGGTCGCGGGCCGGTCGTCGGGCGGGCGCCCGGTCCACCTGGTCGAGGTGGCCGACCCGCGCCGGCACGCCGAAGCCCTGGTCTGCGTGACGGCGCGGCAACACGCCGGCGAGACGCCGGGCAGCTTCGTGGTCGAGGGCATGGTGGCCGAACTGCTGCTCCCGGCTGGTGGCAAGCGGCCGCGCTACCTGTTCGCGCCGATGGTCGATGTCGATGCCGTCGAGCAAGGCAGCTATGGCAAGGACCAGCCGCCGGTGGACTTCAACCGCGATTGGAGCAGCGCGCCGCACCACCCGCCGGTGCGGTCCGTCGCCGAGGCCATCGAGCAGGCCGCGGCCGCGGCCCGGTACGTGCTCTTCCTCGATGTCCACAGCCCGACACCGGGCGACGGCAGCTACTTCGTCCCGGCCCACGGCAGCGCCGGGGAGCCGGCCTACCGCGACGACTGCTGGAGCCTGGCCTCCCTGACGGCCAACGAGGCGCCGGCGGACTGCCCGGTCGACCCGCGCTTTCCGCCCGGCGCGCTGAACTGGTCGTACGAGAACGCCGAGATGGTCGCGACCGAGAGCCACCGGCTGCGCTACGGCGTGCCGGCGATGACCCTGGAGGTCGCCTACCACCGGACCGGCGGCGGGCATCTCCTGCACCCCGGCCAGTGGCGGGGGCTGGGGCGAGCGGTGGTCAGGGCGGTGGACCGCTGGCTGGAGGGCGAGAGCGGCACGCCGCCGCCACCACCGCCCGTGCCTCTGCTCGATGACTGGGTGGTCCCGCATCTGCCGCGGCAGGTGACGTTGCGCGAGGAGGCCGGGGCGGTGGTCGCATCGCCGGACGGTGCGTCGGCCGGGTTCTGGGTCCAGTGCCGGCCGTTGCGGCGTGGTCCGGCCAAGCTGGCGGTGGTCAACCACGGCGCCGCGCCGCTCCGGCTCGGCTGGCGGCTCTACCCCTACGACACCCGCGGGCTGAGGTCCCCGGAGTGGCAGACGGGCGAGTTCACCGCGCCGCCGGGCCGGTCGGTCCACGCGCTGGGTCCCGAGCCCGCCGGCGCGGCCGGCTGGCGCTGCGCGCTGACGGCAGACGGGCTGACCGCGCCGGTCCGGCTCGAGTTGACGCGGCCGGGCGGGCGGGGAGAGCGATGAGTCTCGGCACCAAAGTCTGCGTGATCACCGGCGGCAGCAGCGGGATCGGTCTCGCGGCGGCCGAGGCCTGGGCGGGGGAAGGCGCCACGGTGGTGCTGATCGCCCGCGGCGCCGAACGGCTCAAAGCCGCGGCGGAGCGGGTCCGGGCCGCCGGCGGCGAGGTCCATCACCTGGTCGCCGACGTGTCCAGCGAGGGTGACGTGGCCCGGGTGGCGGACTTCCTGGCCGCTGGGCTGGGCCGGGTGGATCTGCTGTTCAACAACGCCGGGGTGGGGCATGACCATCTCCCGCTCCACGAGCTGCCGGCGGCCGAGTTCGACCGCGTGTTGGCGACCAACCTGCGCGGCGCGTATCTGATGACCAAGGCGCTGCTGCCGCTCTTGCGGATGCGCCCGGGCGCGCAGGTGCTCAACACCACCTCTGGCCTCAAGGCGGCGGCGGGGTGGGGCGCCTACAGCATCTCGAAGTCGGCGCTGGACGCGCTGACCCGGGTGCAGGCGGCGGAGCTGCGGCCCTACGCCATCCGCGTCAACGCCTTCAACCCCGGCTGGGTCCGCACCACCCTGGCCCCCGATGCCCCCGACCCGGTGGACAAGGTGGTGCCCAGACTCCTCGACCTGGCCCGCCAGGACGGCGATGGACCGACTGGGGAAGAGATCCGGGCCTGAGCGGTCAGGCCCCCAGCACTTCGCGGATCTTCGCCAGGGCGGCGTCGGCGGAGAAGGGTTTGCTGATGAAGTGGGTTCGGTCGTGCTCCATGCCGTGGACGAACATACGGTCGTCGGCATAGCCGGACATGAACAGGACCCGCAGGCGCGGGTTCCGGGCCACCAGCGCCTCGGCCACCTGCGGGCCCGACATGGTCGGCATGACCACGTCGGTGACGAGCAAATCGATGGTCGCGCCGTGCCCGTCGACCAGGGCGACGGCTTCCTCGCCGGAGGCGGCATCGAGCACCTGGTAGCCGTTGCGGGAGAGCAGCCGGCAAAGGAGTCGCCGGATGACGTCTTCGTCATCCACCACCAGCACCACCTCGCCGGTCCCGGCCGGTGCCGCTGGGGCGCTCTCCTTCGTGGCGGCAGGAGCCTCACTCGCCACCCGCGCCGGGAGGAACACCTCGAACCGAGTACCCACGCCGGGCTCGGAATCGACGGTCAGCCGGCCCCCGATCTTGTTGACCACGCCGTACACCGTGGCCAGCCCCAGCCCGGTCCCGCCGGCCAGCGTCTTGGTGGTGAAGTACGGCTCGAAGATCCGCGCCATCACTTCGGGCGGCATGCCCACGCCGGTATCGGTGACGGACAGGCAGACTTCACCGCTCGACGGCACGCCGCGGGTGGCGATTGCCAGCGAGCCGCCGGTCGGCATGGCGTCCCGGGCGTTGACCGCCAGATTCATCAAGACCTGCTGCATCTGCACCCCGCTGGCGAGGATGGAGGGCAGCTCCGGTGACAGCTCGCAGGCGAGCATGATGTCTTCGCCGATGGTCCTGCGGAGCAGCTTCTCGACCTCGCTCACCACCTGGTTGAGGTCGAGCAGCTCGGGCTCGTCGACCTCCTGTCGGCTGAACAGCAGCAGTTGCCGGACCAGTCCCGCGCCGCGCATCGACACGTCGCGGATCTGCGCCACCAGCTCGCGCCCGTCCTCGTCGTCGGCGACGCAATCGGCCAGCATCTCGGCGCTGACGATCACCGCTTGGAGCAGGTTGTTGAAGTCGTGCGCGACACCGGCCGAAAGCTGGCCGACCGCTTCCAGGGTCTGCGCCCGCGACAGGCGCTTCTGTGCCTCGATCTCCTCGGTGATGTTCTGCTCGGTCCAGACGAACTCGACGATGGACCCGTCGCCGGCGAGAATCGGCGTGACCGTGGCCCGCACCGTGAACGGCGAGCCGTCGCGGCGTTGCTGCACCAACTGGCCCTGCCACACACGGCCGTCCCGGATCGTGCGATGCAGCTCGGCCAGAGTCGAGTCGTCTCGGCCGGCGCTCTGCAACAGCGCGATCGCCGGTTGCCCGACGGCTTCCTTCTCGGCAAACCCGGTCGTGTCGACGAAGGCGCGGTTGACTTCGGCGATGGTCCCGGCCGGGTCGGTCATCACCACCAGGTCCGAGGTGGCTTGCATGGCCGCCAGCCACAGGCGGCCGACCTCCTCGGACTTCCGGCGCGCGGTGATGTCGCGAATCGAGGCCTGAAGGACGGACCGGCCCTGGACCTCCATCCGGCTGAGCAGCACCTCGCCGGGAAACGTGGTGCCGTCGCGGCGGACGAACGCCCACTCGAAGAGCTGCCGGCCGGTGTCCTTCGCGGCGGCCAGTCGCTCGGCCATCGCCTCGCTGGACAGGCGTCCGTCGGGCTGGCGGTGCGGGGACATGCCATGGCCCATCTGCGAGACGTTCAGCTCCTCGTGTGTCCGGCAGCCGAGCAGGTCCAAGGCGGCCTCGTTGCCGTCCAGGATCTCCTCGCCGTCGATGATCAGCAGCGCGTCGCGGGAATTGGCGAAGAGCGAGCGGAAGGTCGCTTCGCTCTCGCGCAGGGAAATCTCGGCCTGGCGTCGCTCGGCGTTCTCGGCGATCAGGGCCGCGGTGCGATCAAGGACCTTCTGCTCGAGCTGCTCGTTGAGCCGCTGGAGGTCGTCCTGCGCCTGCTGCAGCTCGTTGTTCTTCTGCACGGCGGCGGCGAACACCGACAGCAGAAGGTCGAGCATCTGCTGGCGTTCGGCCCGGATCGAGTACCGCTCGCCGCCGTAGACGATGTCGGTGCTGTCCGCCTCGCCGGACCCGCCGGTGCGCACCGACCGGCTGGCCAGGGTGTTCTGAAGTTGTGAGACCAGATAGTCGTCGTCATACGGCTTGGTGATGAACGTGTCGGCGCCGGCCTGGAGCGCCTGGATGATGTTGTGCGGATCGCTCAGCGAGCTCATCAGGATGACCGGGATCGCGCGCAGCGTCTGGTCGACCTTGACCGCGGCGCACAGGTCGTAGCCGTTCATGCCGGGCATCATCACGTCGCTGATGATGGCCGCCGGCAAGTCGGCTCGGGCCGTCGCCAGCGCCTCGTGCCCGTCGCCGGTGACGGTCACGCGGAAGCCGGCCGACTCCAGCAGGAAGCGCAGCCGCTTGGCCTGGACCGGGCTGTCCTCGGCGATCAGGATGTGGCCGGCGCGTGCCCCGGAGCTGGCGGACTCGCTCATTGAACCCCTCCCCCGGCCCGCATCGCCAAGGCTTTGAGGGCTTGCACGATCATCTCTGGCGCCATCACGTGGCAGGCGGCGCCCAGCCTGATCGCCTCGCCCGGCATCCCGTGTACCACCGAGCTGGCCTCGTCCTGCGCGATGGTGATGGCCTTGCGCTCCTTCATCAGCAACAGCCCGTCGGCGCCGTCCCGGCCCATGCCGGTGAGTAGAACGCCGACAGCCTGCGGGCCATAGGTCTCGGCCACCGAACGGAACAGGTAGGACACCGACGGTCTCAAGCTGCACTCCGGCGGGTCGTCGGTCAGTTTGAGCCGGCCGCCTGAGACGACCGCCATCTGGCAGTCGTCCGGCGCGACGTAGACGGTCCCCGGTCGGAGCACCTCCCGGTCGGCGCCCAGCCGGACCGCCAGACTGGTTGCGCCGTCGAGCCATTCGGCGAAGCCCGCACCGAAGCCGATGGCAATGTGCTGGACGATCACGATGGGCACCGGGAAGTCGGCCGGCAGGCCGGACAGGATGCGCTGCAGGACCTGCGGCCCACCGGTCGAGGCGCCGATCGCGACCACCTCCGCGGTCCGCAGCCGCCCGCCGGCCTCGGGCTCCCGGTCGGCCGCGGCGCTGGGCCCCCGCTTGGCCCAGCGCCGGACCACCTTGACCTGGGCCATGGCCTTGACCGTGCGCACGAACTCCTCGGCGGTGCTTCCCTCGTCGGTGCTGCCGACGCCGGTCGGCCGTGGCAGAATCGCCACCGCCCCGGCCTCGACCGCGGCGAAGCTCTTGGCCACCTCGTGCGGCGCGTAGCTGCCGCTGACGATCACGATGGGGACCGGGTGCGTCTCCATGATCCGCCGGGTCGCCTCGAACCCGTTCACCCGCGGCATGACGATGTCCATGGTGATCACGTCGGGTCGCCGCTGCTCGACGAACTCGACCGCCGCCTGCCCATCGGCGACGGCGCCGATCACCTCCAGCTCGGGATCGGCGGAGAGCACGTCGACCAGGAACTTGCGGACCACCAGCAAGTCTTCGACCACCAGGACCTTGACCTTGTCACCAGCCACTCACGACCTCTCAATACCGGGGACAGCCGGCGGCCGACCGTTGACCGTGGGATAGGTCCCCTTGTGCTCGCGATGAGAACTCCACGTCGACCGTCAGAGCAGCCGCTGGATCACCTCCAGAAGATTGCTCTGCTCGAAGCTGCCCTTGACTATATATGCGTTGGCCCCGGCCTGCATGCCCCGCTTGCGATCTTCCGGGGAATCCAGGGCGGTCACCAGGACCACCGGCAGGTCGGCCGTCCGCTCTTCAGCGCGGAGCCGCTCGGTCAGCTCGAACCCGTCGAGATTGGGCATCTGCACGTCCGAGACCAGCAGGTCGAAGGTGTCCGACCTCAGCCGCATCAACGCGTCCAGCCCATCGACCGCGGTCTGGACCTGGTATCCGGCCGACTCCAGGATGTTGCGCAAGAGGGACCGCGCGGTGACCGAGTCCTCGGCCACCAGGAGCGACGGCCGCTCGGGCTCGTCCTCCGTGGCCAGCTCGCGCGGCTGATCGACGACCTCGGCCGCCGGTCGGCGGCCGCCCGACACGGCGGTCTCCATCAGCTCACCAACGTTGACGATCGGCACCACCCGGCCGCTGCCCAGGACGGTGGCGCCGGCCACATGGCGCACGTGGGGCAGTTGCGGGCCCAACTCCTTGACCAGTCCTTCCTGCTCGCCCATGACCTGATCGACCAGGAACGCGATCCGCGTCTGTCCCGCGGCCAGAATAAGCGCCGGTCGCGGGCCGGTCACCTCGTCGGGAGAGCCAGAGGTGTCGAGCTGCAGCGTGTCGCTCAGTTCGAGCACCGGCACCGTTCGCCCGTCCACCTGAATCGTCGGCTGGCCTTCGACGGTCTTGAGGTCCGCGGTGCGAATCCGGATCGCGCGCTGCACGTTGAGAGTCGGCACGACCAGGAGATGCTCGCCCAGGCCGACCGCCACGCCGCGGAACGTGGCCAGGGTGAGCGGTAGCCGGAAGGTCACCGTGGTGCCCGCGCCCGGCAGCGAGGCGATGGCCACCGAGCCGCCGAGTTGGGTTACCTTCTCATCGACGATGGCCATGCCCAGCCCTCGGCCGGAGAGATCGGTGACGAACGCGCTGGTCGAGATGCCGGAGGCGAAGACCAGCCGGAGGACCTCGTCCGGGGCCAGGTGATTGGCTTCGTCGTGGGTCAGCAGGCCCTGCCGGACCGCCGCCGCGCGAGTCTTGCCGACATCGATCCCGGCGCCGTCGTCGGTGACTTCGAGCAACACTTCGCGACCTTCGACGGTGGTGCCGGTGACGGTGATCCGCCCCCGTGCCGGCTTGCCCTGCCGGACCCGCTCGTCCGGCGCCTCGAGACCGTGATCGATGCAGTTGCGGATGACGTGGATCAGAGGGTCCTTGATCTCCTCGAGGATCCGCCGATCGACCTCGATCTCGCCGCCGCGGACGCTGACGGTGACCTCCTTGCCCCGGTCGCGCGCCAAGTCACGCGCCAGCTTGGGCAGCAGACCCAGCAGCGACGAGAACGGCGACAGGAGGGTCTTCTTCATGTCCAGCAACAGGTCGTCGACCATCCGCCCCAGCAGCCGGTGGTCGCCGTCCATGCGCGAGGCGATGGCGGCGATGTCCTGAACCAGGTCATCCGGACCAGCGCCGTTGGGCCGGTCGGCGCCGGCCAGTCCGGCCGGCGCGCCGTCGGCCGGTGTCCGGCGCCGCGCGAGATGCCGGGACTCGAGCTCCTTGAGTTCGGCCACGTAGTAGCCCAGGACCGACTTGACCGCGACCAGCTCCTCGGCCTGCCGCAGCAGGGCGCCCAGCCGCGTGGTCGAGATGCGCACCGTCTCCGCGAAGGCCGAATCGCCGCGGCCCGCGCCGGTCTCCTCGACCCGCGCCGGCCCCGAGGCGGCGGCCGCCTCGGCCGCGCCGGTCGAGGTCGGTGGCTCGGCCGGCCCCGGCTCGGGCCGGGCGACCTCCGTCGCCGCCGTTCCGCGCGCCACCGCCTGTCCCGCGCGGAGCGCCTGGATGCTGTCGAGCACGTCGGTCAGCCCGGCGGCCTTGACGGTGCTCTCGCCCTGGGCCAGCTCGGCCAGCGCCTGATCGAGCACGTCCATCCCGGCGTGGAGCGTGTCGAAACAGGATGCCGTCACCGGAATGGTCGCCTGGCGGATGGATGCGACCAGGTTCTCGAACGCCTGGCAGAGCGACTCGATCGGCCGCAGGTTGACCGCCCGGGCCGCGCCCTTGAGGCTGTGCACCTCGCGCCCGATGGCCTCCCACAGCTCCGTGCACCGCTCCGGCGGCGGCTCCTGCTCCAGGGCCAGCAGCCCGTCGACCACCGCCTGACGGTGCTCCGCGGCCTCGACCCGGAAGTCGCCCAAGAGCTCCTTGAGGAACTCAGCTCGACCCTGTTCCATCAGCGTTTCCTCGTAACTGCTCAGCCGTCAGTTCCCGCCCGGGATCACCCTTTCCCCTCCTTGCAAGGCTGCGCCAGCGAAGCCATCATCAGCTCAAAGCCATTCAGTCGCGGTAACAACTCTTCGGCCACATATTTTTCCCAAGCAGGGCTGGGTTTGCCGGAAGGGTTTTTCTGCTGGGCGATAGCCTCGATGATGTATTGCAAAAATGTGCCCGTGCCGGTGGCCGGGTCCAACACCTGCACCCGATGTTCCATCTTGCCGGTGGCCGGGTTGAGCGCTTTGTCCGCGCTGGCTAACCCCTCGGCAATGCCAAATTTCTCCCGCAGCAAACTGTCCACCGCCCGCACCATGTAGCCAACAACTGGATTGGGGGTGTAAAAGACGCCCCGCTCCACCTTTTGCTGCCGGTCATACTCGGCCAAAAACTGCTCATAAAAGTGAATCACCGGGTCTTCGCGGCCGCTGCCCGTCTGCCGCATAAAGCGTTCGGTAATCTGCGGAACGTTAGCTTCGTTGAGCGTCTGAATCAGCCGGTCTACGCCCAATTCGCCCAAATCAATGCCGCCGTCATCGCTCAATGTTTGCAGCATGTCGCGCAAAAACGGGTTGGTTTTGGGAATGGCCTGCACCACATCGGCAAAGCTGATGGTTTGTTCTTGCGCGGCGGCGGCAAAGAGGCCATAGGTGATGGTTTGGGCGATGACATCGGCGAAGGTGTCGGGCGTCAGGTCATGGAGCAGCCCTTTGCGGAAGCGATCAAACAGGCGATGCAGGCCGCCATCGCGGCT
>JAANMV010001825.1_pt1 | contig 22432 bp, 20 predicted proteins | sample 7279661 | NCBI WGS metagenome assembly JAANMV01 (sample SAMN14094540, study PRJNA606508) | bioreactor metagenome | isolation source: A lab-scale SPAN reactor treating ammonium-rich wastewater day 121 | place: Ireland: Galway | collected 2017-05-16
GCCCGGCCCGATCCCGTGGGCCGGTTGGATGCGCCCATGGAGCGCTCGGGCGGTGCTGGGTACTTCCGCCACGACTTCCATGCCGTCGCGGTGGCGCCGGAAGCAGCGTCCGGGGGCAGCGAGGGCGGGACGCGGGGCGGTCGATCGCGGGGACGCCGACAGGATGCGCCAGCCGACGAACGGGTGGAGCCCCGTTCCGAGCCCCGTGGCGACGCGCTGTCGGAGCGCCCGGCGGGCGGTTATTTCCGCCCACAGGCGCCGGCCGTTGCACCCGCAGAGGCTGTGGCCGGCGATGGCGCCTCCACCGAGGGGGAAGGCAGCATGGGCGCAGCGGTTGGAGAGCCGGTAGCAGTTGCTGGCGCCGAACCCGCTGTGGCCGCCCCTGCGCCCCGGAGCCGCCGCACGGCATCGGCAGCCCGCAAGCCCGGCGGGCGCAAGGCTGCCGCCGCAGAGAAAAGTCCGGCGCGCTCCGAAAGCAGTGCGCCCCTGGGGGATTCAGTGGCGGAAGCGCCTCCAGCGGCGGCGGCTCCCGCCAAGGCCGCCGCATCCCGCCCGCGCAAGCCCCGAAATACCGCCAAGCCCGCCGAGTAGCGGCCACGGGCGCCGTCGGGCGGCCGCGTGCTTAAAGTCCGGCGCGTTCTCGGCCCGCCAGGATGGTGCGCGCCAGTTCGGCAAACCCCGCGCCGCGCGCGCCCTGCGTCACATAGCGCGGCAGGTGCTGCAGCTGCGGCACGAAGCGCGCCACGTTGGCCACGCCCACGCTGTGCGGGAAGTGCTGGAACATCACCTGGTCGTTGAGCGAATCGCCCACGAAAACCCAGCGGTCGAGTTCGTCGTCGAGCGTGCGGCCCAGCAGCTCGCGCACGATCCAGCGCGCACCCACGAGCTTGTCGTGCGTGCCATACCAGCCGTTCACATGGATGCTGCTGACGGTGGCCGTCATACCGGCCGCGCGCATGATTTCCTGCACCTGCGCGATGCCCTCGGGCGGCAGGTGGGTGAACTCGCTGTGGTCGATGGCGATGTCGGTCTCGCGCCCCGCCGAGTCGCGCGCGAGCTGGGCGCCGGGCACCTCGCGCAGGATCTGCTGCGCCACCTGCTGCATGCGCGCATGGTTGGCTGCGCGCGTGGAGGCGTCCTGCAGATACCATTTTGATAGCTGCTGGCGCTTGCCATCATTGGGCTGGAGGCCATTCTGGCTTGTAATTTGTGGCGTGCGTAACAGGGCCACGGCACCCGTCTCGGCCACGATGGCATCCACCGGCCAGGTGGTGGCAAAGGGCTCGCTCCAGCCCGCCGGCCGCCCGGTGATGGCAATCACATGCAGCCCGGCGGCGCGTAGCGCGGCGAGGGCCTCCAATGCATCGGGCGTGATGGCGCCCTCGGTGGTGAGGGTGTCGTCGATGTCGGTGAGGAGGCCGGCGATGGACTGAAATGCGTCGCGCGGAGAGTCCAGCAATGGGGACATGGCTCAATTCGGTGGAAGACGAAGGATGCACGATACCGTGTTGTCATCCAGGCGGTCGGCTGTGTGGGGTGGGCGATTCATTCCGGGCGGGCTGCGCTTTTCTGGAGGTTTTTATCGCCATCCCTTATTGATGCTGTCGATCAGTTTCTTGAGGACCGATGCGTAGTGCCGGATTTCCTTGTCTTCTTGCCCAGCCTTGGGTTCAAAACTGATGTTCATGGCATAGAGCTGATGGTCCGGGCCGCTGAAGGTACGGCCCACGGCCATGTTTCCTGGGATGAAGGACGCAGAACTGTACCCGCGCTTGTGCGTCGTAGCGATGGCGGCGTCTACTCGCCGGGATTCTTGCTTCCAGCGTGATCCGACCCGACGTCCAATGTCGTCCAGGACCGCCTGCCGGACCGCTTGTGGCAGCGCTTCCAGGTAGGCGAGACCCACGGCGGTTTGCTCGATGGGGATTCGCTTTCCGGGCTCGACACGCCTCAATTTGGAAACGCTGTCGGGGCTGCGCCGGATCGTCAGAAGGTACACCATCTCGGTCTGATCGGCCACCGCCAAACCGATGTTGACCAAGTGCTCTTGTGCGATCTCGCGCATCAACGGCAGCGCGATCTCGGTTGCCTGATGGGCCAGCCGAAAGGTATCGGCCAGGCTGAGCACGATCGAACCCAGCCTGTACGCACGATCTTCAACGTCGTAGACCAGGAATCCGCTGTCCACTAGCGATTTTGTCAACCGGCTGACCGTGGGCCGGGGAATCCCCGTTCTATTGGCCAGTTCCGCATTCGTGAGGGTTGACGAGCCAATCCTGAAGGCGCGCAGCAGCAGCAGCCCTCTTTCCAGCGAGCGACTGCCCTCGGTGGCCCGGGTGAAGTTGCCCGTTTCCTGAGTGACTCTGCGGGTGGATGGAGGGTCAGTACGCACGGCAAATAATTTCAGTATTCAAAATTATGGTCTAGGCAAAAAGAACGCTCCTCCGAATACTACAAGGCAGAAAGCAGCGGTGTGATGGAAGCATCACCGTACCGATGCCATGCGTCCCGGTCATTGAATGAGGAGTGTTGAGCTGATGGTTACCAGTACAGAAGTCAAGGTCGAGCGTGACGGGCATGTGGCCCGGATTGTCTTGACCCGACCACCGCACAACTACGTCGATCCACCGATCATGCAAAGGCTGGCGGATGCCCTGCTGCAGCTCGATGATGACTATTCCTGCCGGGCCGTGGTCCTTGCGTCTGGTGCCGATGCATTCTGTGCGGGTGCCAATTTCAATGAAGCCTCCGGTGCTGGAACGGCGGTCGATCCGGCGCCGTTCTATGCGCACGCCATGCGCCTTTTTCGCAACCGCAAGCCCATCGTGGCGGCCATCGAGGGGGCGGCCGTCGGAGCCGGGCTGGGGTTGGCGCTCGTTGCCGATTTTCGTGTGACCTGTCCGCAAGCCCGCTTCAGTGCCAATTTCAATCGTCTGGGTTTCCATCCGGGTTTTGGGCTGAGCTTCACGCTGCCCCGCTTGATTGGAGCGCAAAAGGCCGGGTTGATGTTCTACACCGGTCAACGCATCGGCGGAGCGGAGGCCGTGACCATCGGACTGGCGGATGAACTGGTGGAAAAGGCGGAGGTGGTCGCGCGAGCCATGGCGCTGGCGCAGGAAATTGCGGCATCGGCGCCACTGGCGGTGGACTCCACCCGCCGATGCCTGCGTGAAGGTCTTGCCGAACAGGTTCAGAGCGCCAATCAACGGGAACTTTCGATCCAGTTGGACCAATTCAGGACGGAAGACTTTCGCGAAGGCGTGGCCGCCATGGCGGCAAGACGTTTGCCGGTTTTTAAAGGGCGTTGAACGACGCCTAGGAAGTATCAGGAGTAGCGATGACAAAATTTTCCAACTTCCCCGGGGAGGCGCTGCGCGACGCGCCATCGGACGGACCGCTGGCGGGCATCCGTGTTCTGGATTTGACGTCGGTGGTGCTGGGGCCGGTAGCCACCCAGGTGCTGGGCGATCTGGGCGCCGATGTGATCAAGATCGAGGGGCCCGAGGGCGACATGATGCGTGCCAATGGCGTTTCGCAGCACGCCGGGATGAGTTCCATCTATCTGGCACTCAACCGGAACAAGCGTTCGGTTGTGCTCGACCTCAAGAGTGCTGACGGCGCGATAGCTTTGAAGCGACTGATTGCCGATGCCGATGTCCTGGTGCACAACATGCGCGTGGCCGCCATTGAGCGGTTGGGCTTTGGCTACGAAGCTGTCGCAAAACAGAATCCGCGTCTGATTTACTGCATGGCGACGGGGTTCGGGCAGGATGGCCCGCACAAGGACAAGCCCGCCTTCGACGACATCATCCAGGCCGGCTGTGGACTGGTATCCCTGAATACCAACGGCGGCGAGCGGCCCGACTACGTTCCCAGCCTGATTGCGGACAAGACCACGGGCCTGGTGCTGGCCAATGCCGTGCTGGCTGCACTGCTGCACCGGGAGCGACATGGCGAGGGGCAATGCGTGGAAGTTCCGATGCTGGAGACGATGACCAGTTTCGTGCTGGCCGAGCACATGGGGGGCATGACGTTTGACCGGTCGACCGCAGGAGCCGGCTATGCCCGGCTGTTGCAGGGTGGCCGCCGCCCTGTGCAGACGCGGGATGGCTGGATTTGTGCGCTGCCCTATACCGATCGTCATTGGAAGGCGTTCTTTCAAGCCATCGGGCGGGAGGATATCGGCGATGAATACCACGTTACGGACCGATCCCAGCGCAACGCAAACATCCGAAAGCTCTATCAACGACTTGCCGAGTTCATGCCGCAGCGCACGACCGCCGAATGGATGGCGCTTTTCGAGCAACTGGACATCCCGGCAACGCCGATCTATGCGCTCGATCAGTTGCCGGAGCATCCGCATCTGAAGGCGGTCGGCTTGTTTCAAACAACGCAGCACCCCACGGAGGGGCAGATCCGCGAGATGCGGCCTCCGATGAAATTTTCAGCCACGCCGCTGGCCCTTCGGCGCCATGCGCCCAGCCTGGGCGAACACACCCTGGAAGTCCTGCTGGAAGCCGGGTTCTGCGCCGAGGACATCTTGCGTATCGGGGCGCAGACAACCGAAGCCGAATAACTGATTTGCAAGGAGACCGCTGTGAATTTCAAGCTGGATGAAGAGCACCAGATGATCAAGGACCTGGTGGCCCGTTTTGTGCGTGAAGAGCTGATGCCGTTGGAACCTTCGGTGCTGGCACGTGAGGCGTCGACCGGCACCCTGGGCCTGCTGCCCCAGGAAACGGAGCGCCTCGACGCACTGTCGCGGGAACTGGGCCTTTGGGGGCTGGACGCGCCCGAGGAAATGGGGGGGCATGACCTGCCGGTTGTTGCGATGGTCGTCGTAAATGAAGAACTGGCCAAAACCATCACGCCGTATGACCTGCCGCCGGATTCACCCAATTTGCGCATGCTGATGCAAACGGCCAACGACTGCCAGCGTCAGCGCTATCTCGAACCCTATGCCCGGGGGGAAACGGTCTCGGCAATCGCGATATCCGAGCCAGGCGCCGGGGGCGACCCTTCCATGATGACGACGCGTGCGGTTCGCGACGGCGATGACTGGGTGCTCAACGGCCGCAAGATCTGGATCAGCAAGGCGGCCCGGGCGGACTGGACCATTGTCATGGCGGTCACGGACAAGTCGCTGGGCGCACGTGGTGGCATCACGGCCTTCATCGTCGACAAGGGCACGCCGGGATTCACCGTCGAACGCAAGATTCCGATGATTGGCGGCGTTTCCACCTACGAGGTTGTTCTGGAGGACTGCCGTCTTCCGGGCGCGCAACTTCTGGGCAAGGAAGGTGCCGGCTTTGCCCCCATGCAGGCGCGGCTGTCGAGCCGGCGGGTGCAGATGGCCGCCTGGTGCATTGGCCGAGCACAGCGGGCGCTCGACATGATGTGCGAATACGCACCCCAGCGCCGCACTTTCGGAGCGTCATTGGCGGAGCGCCAGGCCATCCAATGGTGGGTGGCTGATGCTGCAACACGCATTCATGCCTGCCGTCTCATGACCTATGACGCCGCAGCCCGCATCGATGCGGGTGACGATGCCCGCACGCAGGTTTCCATGATCAAGGTTTTTGCCACCGAGATGGCGTGGGACGTCATTGATCAGGCGATGCAGACCTTTGGGGCCATGGGCATGACCAAGGAGCTGCCCCTGCAGCAAATGGCCAACGAGACAAGGTTGATGCGGATTTACGAGGGGCCATCGGAAGTGCATCGATGGGTGATCGCACGCGATCTGATGGGCCTCAAGCGTTGACCGCGATAGTTTCATGAAGACAGACGCGATGTGCGCGTCTAACCACCAAGAGGAGATACCGATGACATCTACATTAATCAAGCGCCGTCAGTTTGTGGCGGGGATCGGCGCTGCGGCTGTGGCCGCTTCTTGGCCCAACGTGGCGTCAGCGTCCGAGGGCAATGCCGGCTTCCCATCCAGGCCCTTGCGCTTCATCGTGCCGTTCCCTTCCGGGAGTGGAACCGACACCACGGCACGTACGTTCGCGAAAAAGATTGGTGAGATCACAGGCAAGGGTGTCGCGGTCGAAAACAAGCCCGGAGGCAATGGATTTATCGCCGTGCAGAGCGTGCTGAATGCGCCCGCCGACGGCCATACGGTCTTTATTGGCAGCAACTCCACACTTTCCACCAATGCGGCGTTGTTCAAGAAGCTGCCCTACGACCCGCTCAAGGATTTTGAGCCGATCAGCCTTCTCACACGAGGGGCCTGCGTCATCATCGTGCCTGGCAAATCCAGCTACAAAACGCTCAAAGACTTGATCGAGGACGCCCGTAAACGGCCGGATGCGCTGAATTACGGCTCTGGCTCCATTTCGTACAAGCTGTATTCCGAGTGGCTGAACGAGTTGACCGGAATGAAGACGACAGAGATCGCGTTCAAGGGCGCGGGTGATGCGATCAACGCCGTGGTGTCGGGGGTTGTCGATTTTGCAGTGGTGGATGCGAGTGGCGCCATTGAGCTGATCAACGGTGGGCGCGTGCGTGCGTTGGCCTTCACGGCTCCCCAGCGCAGCCCGCTCCTACCTGGTGTCCCCAATGCGGCGGAAGCAGGTGTGCCTGACTATCTTGCGTTCAATTGGGTTGCAGCAGCCGTTTCGGCAAAAACCCCACCTGCGGTTGTCAAGGAACTGGTGGCAGTGTTCCAGCGTGCAGGCGCATCAGCAGACCTCAAGGAGTATTACTCTCGTCAGTCCACGTCGCTGCTTGTCACGCAGCCGTCCGAACTGACGCGATATCAAAAAGAGGAAATGGAACGATGGAAGCGGCTTGCTGAAACCGCAAAAATCGAACTGCAGTAGCCGGATGTGCCAGCCTGCCTCGAATGCAGCAGCGCTGCAGTGATTGGCGATTTCGGACATGAGTGGTGCAGTGCAAACGTCGGCCGGGCGTGGCCCGGGCCGGTGTGTCTGCACACCTCAGGGCATCAGCCGGCGTTACCCAGCGACAACCCCGCATGCTCGCGCAGTGGATGGAAGTGGATCTTCGGAAACCGCTCCTGCGCCAGCCGCACGTCGTACGGGCTGGTGCAGAGGTAGGCCAGGGTGTTGGCTGCGTCGTGCGCCATGCGCAGGGGGTAGGCGTTCTCGAACTCGCGCAGCTCGGCTGGCGTGTCGGCGGTGATCCAGCGCGCGCCGGTGTACTGGCAGCCCTCCAGCCGTACGTCGGCGTCGTACTCGGCCTTGAGGCGGTGCTGCACCACCTCGAACTGCAGCTGTCCCACGGCGCCCAGCAGCATGTTGCCGCCCGCGTCGGGCTTGAAGACCTGGATCGCGCCTTCCTCGCCCAGCTGGGCCAGGCCCTGCTGCAGCTGCTTGGTGCGCAGCGGGTTTTTCAGCACCACGGTCATGAACATTTCGGGCGCGAAGAAGGGCAGGCCGGTGAACTGCAGGCTGGCGCCGTCGGTGATGGTGTCGCCCAGCTGCACGCCGCCGTGCGTGGTGAAACCGATGATGTCGCCGGCGTAGGCTTCTTCGACGGCCTCGCGGCGCTGGCTCATGAAGGTGACCACGCTGGTGGGGCGCAGTTCCTTGGCGGTGCGCTGCACCTTGAGCTTCATGCCCGGCGTGTATTTGCCGGAGGCCACGCGCACGAAGGCGATGCGGTCGCGGTGGTTGGCGTCCATGTTGGCCTGCACCTTGAAGACCACGCCAGCAAAGCCTTCGTCTTCGGGTTGAATGGTCTTGATGACGGGCTGCTTGTTCACTTCGAGTGTGCTCACGCGCGGGCCGGGCGGCGGCGACATGTCCACCACGGCGTCGAGCACTTCCATGACACCGAAGTTGTTGACACCGGAGCCGAAGAACACAGGGGTGAGCTTGCCGGCCAGAAAATCCTCGTGGCTCCACGCGGCCGAGGCGCCCATCGCCAGTTCCATGCTCTCGAGCGCATCGTCAAACGGCTGGCCAAAGCGCTTGCGCAGCCGGTCGGACTCGGCCAGCGGCACCACTTCGAAGTCTTTCGGGCCACGGTCGCTGCCAGGGGTGAACACCGTCATGGTCTGCGTGCGCAGATTGATGATGCCGCCAAAGCTCTTGCCCTGGCCCACGGGCCAGGTGATGGGGCAGCAGGGCATGCCCAGTTCGCGCTCCACCTCGTCCAGGATGTCCAGCGGGTCACGCACTTCGCGGTCCATCTTGTTCACGAAGGTGATGATGGGCGTGTCGCGCTGGCGGCAGACCTCGATCAGGCGGCGCGTCTGTGCTTCCACGCCGTTGGCGGCGTCGATCACCATCAGCGCGGAATCGACGGCCGTGAGCACGCGGTAGGTGTCTTCCGAGAAATCCTTGTGGCCGGGGGTGTCGAGCAGGTTGATGACATGCTCGCGGTAAAGCATCTGCATGACGGAGGAGGCCACCGAGATGCCGCGCTGCTTTTCGATCTCCATCCAGTCGGACGTGGCATGGCGGCTGGCCTTGCGGCCCTTGACGGCGCCGGCGATCTGGATCGCGCCCGAGAACAGCAGGAGTTTTTCGGTCAGCGTCGTTTTACCCGCGTCGGGGTGGGAAATGATGGCAAAGGTGCGGCGGCGCCGGGTCTCTTGGGCGTAGGACACAGGGGGTTCCAGAAGGTGGGCAGGGCGAGCAGGCCCTGCAGGGGTAAACGGTGGGCCTGCTCCTGCACCCTATGGGGGAGAGCGGCCGAACCCGCAATTTTACCGGGCATGCACGTGGCGCAGCACGGGCGGCCCAACTGCTTTTATAATCCAGCGCATCCGAGGAGCGTTGCAGCGTCCCCAGCATTGGCGGGGCGTGAGGCTCGGAGTCATCAAGCAACGACGCTCATCCACTTTCCGTGTGGTGAGCTTTCGACCCCATCCCCCGGCGAGTGGTTTTTCAAACATGCTTTGGAGCACACCATGAACGCACGCGTCAACGCCCCCACCCTCACCGACTGCGCCATCACCGATATCGGCCTGGCCGAGTGGGGCCGCAAGGAAATCCGCATCGCCGAAACCGAGATGCCCGGCCTGATGGCCATCCGCGAAGAGTTCGCGCCCAAGCAGTCGCTCAAGGGCGCCCGCATCACCGGCAGCCTGCACATGACCATCCAGACGGCGGTGCTGATCGAGACGCTGCAGGCGCTGGGCGCGCAGGTCCGCTGGGCTTCGTGCAACATCTTCTCGACCCAGGACCACGCCGCTGCCGCCATCGCTGCTGCGGGCACACCGGTGTTTGCCGTGAAGGGTGAAACCCTGGTGGACTACTGGGACTACACGCACCGCATTTTCGACTTTGGCCCTGCGGGCACCGAGGGCGAAGGCCCCAACATGATCCTGGACGACGGGGGCGATGCCACGCTGCTGATGCACCTGGGCAAGCAGGCTGAAAAGAACCCCGGCGTGCTCGCCAACCCGGGCAGCGAAGAAGAGCGCATCCTGTTTGCCGCCATCAAGGCCAAGCTGGCTGAGGACGCCACCTGGTACAGCCGCAAGAGCGCCCAGATCATCGGCGTGACCGAGGAAACCACCACCGGCGTGCACCGTCTCAAGGAGATGTCTGCCAAGGGCACGCTGATGTTCCGCGCCATCAACGTGAACGACTCGGTGACCAAGAGCAAGTTCGACAACCTGTATGGCTGCCGCGAGTCGCTGGTGGACGGCATCAAGCGCGCCACCGACGTGATGATCGCCGGCAAGGTGGCTTGTGTGGCGGGTTACGGCGACGTGGGCAAGGGCAGCGCCCAGGCCCTGCGTGCCCTGTCGGCCCAGGTGTGGGTGACGGAAATCGACCCCATCAATGCTTTGCAGGCCGCCATGGAAGGCTACAAGGTCGTCACCATGGAATACGCTGCCGACAAGGCCGACATTTTCGTGACCACCACCGGCAACCGCGACGTGATCACCTTCGAGCACATGAAGGCCATGAAAGACCAGGCCATCGTCTGCAACATCGGCCACTTCGACAACGAGATCCAGGTCGCCAAGCTCGAAGAGCACTGCCAGTGGGAGGAAATCAAGCCCCAGGTGGACCACGTGATCTTCCCTGACGGCAAGCGCATCATCCTGCTGGCCAAGGGCCGTCTGGTGAACCTGGGCTGCGGCACGGGCCACCCGAGCTTCGTGATGTCGTCCAGTTTTGCCAACCAGACCATTGCCCAGATCGAGTTGTTCACGCACAGCGATTACTACGAGAACGGCAAGGTGTACGTGCTGCCCAAGCACCTGGACGAGAAGGTCGCGCGTCTGCACCTGACGAAGGTCGGTGCCATGCTGACCGAGCTGACCGATGAGCAGGCTGCCTACATCGGCGTGCCCAAGCAGGGCCCCTACAAGCCCGATACCTACCGCTACTGAACGCAATTGCTCTTTAGTTGATAGCTTGAGGCGCATTATCCATGCGCCTTGGGGCTGCTTTTTTTATCAAGGCAACACCATGCGTGCAGATATTTTTCTGGTCGACTCCGGCCTGGCGTCCACCCGTTCCCAGGCGCAGCGCCTGATCGCCGCCGGCGTGGAGTGGCGCCTGGGGGCCATGGCGCCCTGGACGGCGGTGGCCAAGAATGGCGACGACATTCCACAGGGCGCCGAGCTGCGCCTGCTCGACGCTGCAGAGGCTCGGTTCGTCTCGCGCGGCGGGCTCAAGCTCGACGGCGCCCTGGACGCTCTGGGCCTGACGGTGCAGGGCCTGCAATGCCTGGACGTGGGCCAGTCCACGGGCGGCTTCACGCACTGTCTGCTGGAGCGCGGGGCGCGCCGGGTGGTGGGCGTCGATGTGGGGCAGGCGCAACTGCATGCACAACTGCGTGCCGATCCGCGGGTGGTCTGTCTCGAAGGCATCAACGCCCGCTCGCTCAGCCCCGCGCAGTTGCAGGAAGCCTGGGAGGATGCCTGGTCCGATCCAGGCGCCGCCCGCGCGCCGCAGGACGATGTGGAGCCCGAGAGCCCGTACCGCTGGATGTCCGGCGACGGTGAGGTGACCGACTACGACGACAGCGACGATGTGCAGGATGAGGAAGTGGACGCCGACCTGACCCGCGCCCGGGAGGGCGCTGCCGTGCCGCCTGAAGCTGCCACGTCCCGCCGCCTGAAGGCCTGGGTGGGTGAGAGCACCGAGCCGGTGTTCGATCTGGTCACGGGCGACCTGTCGTTCATCTCGCTCACACTGGTGCTGCCGGCGCTGGTGCCGTTGCTGGCGCCGGGCGGCCACCTGCTGATGCTGGTCAAGCCGCAGTTTGAGCTGCAGCCCGGCCAGGTGGGCAAGGGCGGCATCGTGCGCGATGCATCGCTCTACGCCGTGGTGGAGCAACGCATCCGCGAATGCTGCGCCAGCCTGGGGCTGGAGGTGCGGGCATGGATCGACAGCCCGATCAGCGGCGGCGATGGCAACCATGAGTTCTTTGTTTTTGCGAGGAGAGGCGCATGACCGCTGCCAACGCACCATCCACCGGCGTGCCGGTGAGTTTTGAATTTTTTCCGCCCAAGACGTCCGAGGGCGCGGAGAAGCTGCGCGCCGTGCGCCAGCAGCTCTATGCCTTGCGGCCCGAGTTCTGCTCGGTCACCTACGGTGCGGGCGGCTCGACGCAGGAGGGCACCTTCGGCACCGTGCGCGAGATCCTGGCCGAGGGCGTGAGCGCGGCCTCGCATTTCTCGTGCATTGGTGCGACGCGCCAGTCGGTGCGCGAGCAGCTCGCACAGTTGCGGGCCATGGGCGTGCAGCGACTGGTGGCCTTGCGCGGCGACCTGCCCAGTGGCTACGGCATGGGCGGCGAGTTTCACTACGCCAGCGACCTGGTGGCCTTCATCCGCGCCGAGACCGGCCAGGACTTCCACATCGAGGTGGCGGCCTACCCCGAGGTGCATCCACAGGCCCGCTCGCCCGAGGCCGACCTCAAGGCCTATGTGACCAAGGTGCAGGCCGGGGCCGATGCGGCGATCACGCAGTATTTCTACAGCGCGGATGCCTACTTCCGTTTCGTCGAGGATGCGCGCCGCCAGGGGGCCGATGTGCCGGTGGTGCCCGGCATCATGCCCATCACCAGTTCTACCCAGCTCATGCGCTTTTCGGATGCCTGTGGCGCCGAGATCCCGCGCTGGATCCGCCTGCGCCTGCAGGCGTACGGTGACGACGTGGCCTCGATCCGCGCCTTCGGCCTGGATGTGGTCACGGGGCTGTGCGAGCAATTGCTGGCAGCCGGCGTGCCTGCGCTGCACTTCTACACCATGAACCAGAGTGTGGCGACTCTAGAAATTTGCCGCCGCCTGGAGTCTTCGCTCGGAAAACGAACGTAACATCGCGCTTTTCATTCTGAGGGGGACGTCATGAAAAGGGCCTTTGCCTTGATGGTGGTGGTCTGCAGCGCGCTGTGGGCGTCGGGGGTGGGCGCGCAGACGCGCTTTCACTGCCGGGATTCCAATGGCAATTCTTTCGTGCTGTCCCGGCCCTGTCCGTCCGATACCCGCACCACGGCGGCCGTGGCGGAGGCAGTGCCTTCGTACCAGTCTTCGTACTCCCGCAGCTCTCCGGCGACGGTGCGCGTTCAGCCGGAGGCGCCTTCGCATCACCAGTACATGAGTGCACGCTGCCGTTCGCTGGACGACAACATCCGCTCGGCCTATTCACGCCGCATCGCGGCCGACGTGGTGGCAGGCATGCGCCGTGAATACCAGCGCGATTGCAGTGAGCAGGAGCGCGATGCCTATTCGCAGATTTCCTCCGAACGCCGCAGCCGCGACAAGGAGCGCCGGGAGGAAGAAAAATCGGCCCAACTGGCGGAGCAGGCGTCTCGGGAGCAGGAAGCGCGTTTCGCCCAGCAATGCGCAGAATCGCGCCGCATCCTTGCCACCAAGAAGGCCCGCACCGACCTGACCGAAGGTGAGAGAAACGACTTGCGGCGATTCGAGGAAAACTTCATCGCACGCTGCAAGCGCTGAGCCGCCTGGCTTGGCGCGGCGCCCGAGGCGCCGGCCGCTCAGCCGCCCGCCTCCAGCGTGTGGGTGGCGTTGCGATCCTGACCCAGTCGCTCCACCATCTGTGGCAGCGCCGCTTGGAGCGCGGCCTTGAGCGTGTGGGGTGGATTGATGAGGAACATGCCACTGGCGGGCAGGCCGGGGCGCTTGGTCTGGCCCTGGGCGTTTTCCGTGATCTTGCTGGACTTCACCGTGAGCGTGGCGTGCAGCCAGCTCTTGCCCGCCTTCTGGGCCATGGTCTTGAGACGGCGCGGCAGGTCGTGCGCCTCGGGGCGAGGGATGATGGGGTACCAGACGGCATAGGTACCCGTGGCGAAGCGCTTGAGCGCGTCCTGCACCATGTCCAGCACCTTGCCGTAGTCGCTCTTCATTTCATAGCTGGGATCGCACAGCACAAGCGCTCTGCGGGCCGGTGGAGGCAAAAATTTCTTGATGCCTTCAAAGCCGTCCTCGTGCAGAACGGCCACCTGGCGGCCCGCGTCGAGCTGTGCCACATTGCCGGCCAGCGCACGCAGGTCGGTGGGGTGCAGCTCGAACAGCTTGAGTTTGTCATGCGCGCGCAGCAGGCGCTGGATGATGAAAGGCGAGCCGGGATAGACCTTGGTGCCACTGCCCTGGTTGAAGGCGCGGACCGTGTCCACGTACTCCTGCAGCATGGGCACCAGTGCGGCGCCGGGCGCGTCGGCGGCGGTCAGCTTCAGGATGCCCTCGCTGGCCTCGCCACTGGTGCGTGCGTAGTCGCCGTCGAGCCGGTACAGGCCTGCCCCGGCGTGGGTGTCCAGCACGGTCAGGGCGGCGTCCTTCTCGGTCAGGTATTGCAGGGTGGCAATCAGCACGGCGTGCTTGAGCACGTCGGCATGGTTGCCTGCATGGAAGGCGTGGCGGTAACTGAACATGCCCCTATGGTAACCATGCGCCGCCGGGGTACGCCGCTCCTGGCAGGATGACTGACGGGTCTTGCGCCAGTGCACAATCGGCAAAATGACACACGCAGTAGGGTTTTTTTGCCTTCCCGGTGTGTTTTGTGGTGTCCTGAGGGCTCCTTGGGTGGGATGATGGCGCCTTTTCGTATCTCCTGCGGCGGACCTTCTGCGTACATGATTCCTGCGGTTTTTCACCATGACTGAAAGTTCCAAATCTGCACCCGCGAAGGGCGTTCTGCACGTCGATGCCCTGCCGGTCGGCTTCCGCCTGGGTGAGTTTGAAGTCCTGGCCCTGCTGGGGGTGGGGGGCTTTGGCATGGTGTACAAGGCCTTCGACCATTCGCTGCACCGCGCCGTGGCCATCAAGGAGTTCATGCCCGCTGCGCTGGCTGCGCGCACCGACGATGGCTCGCTGCTGGCGCGTTCGCCCGCAGATCAGGCGGCTTTCATGGCCGGGCTGCGTTCTTTTGTGGGCGAAGCGCGGCTGCTGGCGCAGTTCGATCATCCTTCTCTGGTGAAGGTGTTCCGCTTCTGGGAGGCGAACAACACAGCCTACATGGTCATGCCCCTGTACAGCGGCATGACTTTCAAGCAGGCGCGCGCCCAGATGCGCACCCCCCCGCCAGAAGCCTGGTTGCGCAAGGTGCTGTGGAGCGTGCTGGGCGCCTTGCGGGTTCTGCACGGCGGTCAGACGCTGCACCGGGATGTGTCTCCCGACAATATCTTTCTGCAGGATGTCGGCCCCCCGGTACTGCTGGACCTGGGCGCGGCGCGGCACGCCATCAATGACCGTGACCGCAAGCACACGGCGGTTCTGAAAGTCAACTACGCCCCCATTGAGCAATACGCCGATGGTGACGCCGAACTGGCCCAGGGCCCCTGGAGCGATTTGTATTCCTTGGCGGCGGTGGTGCACGGCTGCCTGTGCAACGACACGCCGTTGCCCTCCACCCTGCGCTCGATCCGGGACCGCATGGTGCCCTTTGCGCGGGTCGCCAAGACGGTACGCAAGCAGTTTGGCCAGGAGTATTCGCCCGCATTCGTTGCGGCCATTTCCCAGGCCCTGGCCTTGCGCCCCGAGGATCGTCCCCAGAGCATCGACGCCTTTCTGCAGGTCATGGAGATGACGTCGCCCCCCGAAGGAATCGAGTATTTCGATTTTCGCGCCGAACTCGGCGATCTCTGGGTCGAGCCCACGGATCAGCCAGGCCCGGGTGTGGTGGTGCCCACGGTCGATGTGACGTCCGCGCGGATGGGGCGGCTGACGAGCACCTCGGTGCCAGTGGCCTCTGTTCCTGCCGCGGCTGTTTCCGAGGAGCTGCCACCGCAGGCCCCGGCCCCCAGGCCGGAGCGTGCTGCGCCCGAGTCCGTGGAAGCCGGTGATACGGTGTTCCTGGATGCGGGAGATACCGTCGTCATGGACGAGGTGCCGGACAGCTGCTTTGTCGATCCGACTCCGGAAGGGCGCGGGGCCGTGCGAGAGGCGCTCGAGTCCGAGCGCGTTCGCCACAGTCGCAGTGCTTCGAAGAATCCGGCGTCTCGCGGTGCTGTGGCCGGGGAACGGGTGGAGCGCAGCGGGCGGGGCCAAGCCGTGGCCTTGCCGTGGCTGGCCGTGGGGGCTGCGGCGTTTGTCGTGGCGGCCGTTGCGGTAGGTTATGGCTGGCGCAGCCGCGCTGCTCAACCCGTGGATCACATCATTACCGAAATGGCGGAGCCTGCTTCGGCGGCCGCCCCGGCGGTGGCCCAGGCTTCCGTCCCGGGCACTGCGGATTCCCAGGCGGAGGCGGTGGGTGATGCCGCCAGCACCCCATCCGGGGGCGCTTCGGCAGCCTCTGTGCCTGCCCCCGCCTTTGTGGCGGCGTCCGATCCGCGTGCGGCTCCCCGGGTACGTCGCCCGGCAGCCCCCGTGGCGCCGGTGGTGACCGTGCAGGCCCCGGTGCCTGCGCCAGAGCCCCCTCCGCCGCCCCCGCCGCCACCGCCCGTGGCACCGCCACAGCGGCCAGCACCACCGGTGCGCTTGTGCGAAAACACCAATGTTCTGACGCACAGCATGTGCCTGCGTGAGGAGTGCCGCAAACCGGCTTTTGCAGAGCTGCCTGTCTGCGTGGATTTCCGTCGCCGCATGGAGCCACTGGAAAGGCAGCAACTGGCCAACTGAGCCGTTCACGGCCATGCGGTGGCATGGCGGGCTGCCGCGCTGTTTTCAGATTCTGAAAAACTTTGTATAATGCTTGGCTTCGCAGCGCTTGCGTGCTCCGCGGCGAAGTGTGAAAAAGGTCTTCGGGCCCGTTTTGCAAGTACCACCTAAGAGGTTTCCACTTCAAGAGAAACACCGACCGTGGAAAAGAGCGCCAAGGACACCGGCCCCTTTTTTGGCCGGTCAAACCCTCGAAAGAGAAATCTCATGTCTACATTCAGCGCAAAGCCCGCTGAGGTCGTGCACGAGTGGTTTGTGATTGACGCCACCGATAAGGTGCTCGGCCGGGTAGCCAGCGAAGTTGCCCTCCGTCTGCGCGGCAAACACAAAGCCATTTACACGCCTCACGTTGATACCGGTGACTTCATCGTCATCATCAACGCAGCGAAGATCAAGGTCACCGGCACCAAGTCGATTGACAAGGTGTACTACCGCCACTCGGGTTACCCCGGCGGCATCACGGCCACCAATTTCCGCGACATGCAATCCAAGCACCCCGGCCGCGCGCTGGAGAAGGCTGTCAAGGGCATGCTGCCCAAGGGCCCGCTCGGATACGCCATGATCAAGAAACTCAAGGTGTACGGTGGTGCAGAGCATCCCCACACCGCCCAACAGCCCAAAGTGCTGGAACTGTAAGGAGCCTTGAGATGATTGGTGAATGGAACAATGGCACCGGCCGTCGCAAGTCCAGCGTCGCCCGCGTGTTTCTGAAAAAAGGTTCTGGCAAGATCACGGTCAACGGCAAGGACATCCAGTCCTATTTCGGCCGTGAAACCTCGATCATGATTGCCAAGCAGCCGCTCATGCTGACCAACCACGCCGAAACCTTCGACGTGATGATCAACGTGCACGGCGGCGGTGAGTCCGGCCAGGCCGGCGCAGCCCGCCACGGCATCACCCGCGCCCTGATCGACTACGACGCGACCCTCAAGTCGGCACTGAGCCAGGCTGGCTTCGTGACGCGTGATGCGCGTGAAGTCGAGCGCAAGAAGGTCGGTCTGCGTTCTGCACGCCGCGCCAAGCAGTTCTCCAAGCGTTAATCCGCTTTTTGCCTGCCGCAAAGCCGCAACGGGGTCGCCCGCTGCGGCTTTTCTGTTTTCGGGGCAGGCCCGGGGTATATTGCGGCACCCTGCGCCCATCCGGTGGTGCGCGGGTCCGATAGGAGAAAGACCCCCCCATGCGATTTCGACTGCTGCGCCGCCGCCTGACCATCAGCGCCCCCCGCATGTCCGTACGCAGTGCCATGCCCTGGCCTGTGCGCTGGCTGGTTCTGGCCGTGGTCTTCGGGTTTTGTGCGGCGGTGGCCCTGTGGGCGTTCGAGTTTGGTCGCTCCATAGCGGGGCTGGATGCGGTCAGCCGTGAGGAGCTTCAGCGCTTGCATTCCGAGGTCGATCGCTTGCGGGAAGAGAATCTGCAGCACCAGGCGGTGGCCAACACCTCGGGCAGTATGCTGGTGGCCGAACGCACGGCCCTGGAGCAATTGACGGCCCGTCTGCGCCAGGCGGAGGCCGAGAACCGCGCTTTGCGCGAAGACCTCGGGTTTTTCGAGAAACTGATTCCTGCCAACGCCGGGGGTGGCAGCATCGCCATCCGGGGGCTGCAGGCCGAGTTGCTGGCAGATACCCACCTGCGGTGGCAGGTGCTGCTGATGCGCCCTGTCAAGAATGCGCCTGAGTTCAAGGGGCGTCTGGAACTGGTGGTGGCGGGCACCCGGGATGGAAAGTCCTGGAGCCAGACCCTGAGCGGTGAAGGGCAGGCGCTGCAATTGCGCCAGTACCGACGCATGGAGGGCGTGGTCGATCTGCCCTTGCGCACCGTGGTAAAAACCATCACGGCCCGGGTGCTGGAAGGGGCTGTGGTGCATGCCTCGCAGACCGCAGTGCTGGACCGGGAGGAGGCCGTGCAATGACACGGCGCACCGTCTTTATCATTGGCGCAAATGGCCGCGCCCAGGAGCTATACCCATGTTTTCCCGCAACAAACAACCTCCCATCAAAAGCCTGATCGGCGAGGGAAGCCGCATTGAAGGGCATATTCACTTCAGTGATGGCCTGCGCATCGACGGGGAAGTGATCGGTGATGTGCGGGCGAGCTCCGACAAGCCGGGGCTGCTGGTCATCTCGGCGACCGCCAGAGTGGAAGGGGCGGTGCATGCCGACCACGTGATTGTCAACGGACAGATCAATGGCCCGGTGCATGCCTGCACCATGCTGGAACTGCAGCCCAAGGCGCGGGTTGCCGGGGATGTGCACTACAAGACTCTGGAAATGCACCAGGGTGCCACCATCTGCGGAAAGATGTTCCCTGCCGATGTGGTGGTGGATGAAAAGCCCACACTGAAATTGGCGTCAAACAACCCGTAGGGTGGATTACCGGAAGGATTGCAGTAGCATCCTGCCCAGACCAGAATTGGAGTTTCCCATGAGTGCCGTTGCCGAAATCGTTCCTGAAATGCCCGATCCCATTGTGTTCACCGAAAGCGCGGCGGCCAAGGTGGCGGATCTGATTGCCGAAGAGGGCAACCCGGATCTCAAGCTGCGTGTTTTTGTGCAGGGCGGCGGCTGCTCGGGCTTCCAATATGGCTTCACGTTTGATGAAATCACCAACGAGGACGACACCGTGATGACGAAGAATGGTGTGTCGCTGCTGATCGATGCCATGAGCTTCCAGTACCTTGTGGGCGCTGAAATCGACTACAAGGAAGACCTGCAGGGCGCGCAGTTTGTCATCAAGAACCCGGGGGCCACGTCCACCTGTGGCTGCGGCTCCAGCTTTTCCTGAAATGAACCAACAACCCCCTGTGGCGCTGCGCTCCTTCCACTTTGCTCAGCGCGGCGGGGCAGCCCTTGCGCGGCGGCCGCTGGTCTGGGCTGCCGGAGGCGCGCACGCCGTATAGGTAGCGAAGATTCAGGTTTCAGGCGGGGTAGATCCCGCCGAGTACACGGGCGCCTCGGGCGCCCGTTGCATTGGAGAGGTTGCCAGGCAAACCGTTCAGGGTCTGGCGGGCCAGCCAGGCAAATGCGGCGGCTTCCACCTGCAGCGGGGGCAGTCCGTGGGCCTCGGTGGTCTCCACCTGCAGGCCGGGCAACAGCGCCTGCAGGCGCGCCATCAGATGCCGGTTGTAGGCGCCACCCCCGCAGACCGCCAGGTATCTGCTTTGTTTTTGATAGCTTGAGACGCTTGCTGCACAAGCGCTTGCGGTCAATTCCGTCAATGTGGCCTGCACATCCTCCGGTGGGACCGGGCCGAAGCGTTGGAGGCGCTCCTGCAGCCACTGCGGGTTGAACAGGTCACGGCCCGTGCTTTTGGGCGGTGGCTGCTGTAGGAAGGGTTCGCCTAGCAGGGATGCCAGCAAGTCGGGCAGCACCTGGCCGCAGGCGGCCCAGGCGCCATCGCGGTCGAAGGGCTGGCCGGTGTGTTGCTGGCACCAGTGGTCCATGAGGGCGTTGCCGGGGCCACAGTCGAAACCCAGCACGCCACCCTTCGCGTCCAGCACGCTCAGGTTGGCAATGCCGCCGATGTTGAGCACCAGCAAGCCCTGGTCGGGCTGGCCGAACATGTGCTGGTGGAAGGCTGGCACCAATGGAGCGCCCTGACCGCCTGCGGCCACGTCGCGGCTGCGGAAATCTGCCACCACGGTGATGCCCGTCAGTTCGGCCAGCAGCGCCGGGTTGCCGAGCTGCAGTGTGTAGCCCGTGCCGTCGAATTCGCGGGGTCGATGGCGCACCGTCTGGCCATGGGCGCCGACGGCCCGCACGGTGCTGGCAGGCAGCCCGTGCTGTGCCAGCAAGGCATGCACGGCGTGGGCGTAGCTGCGCGCCAGCGCATTGGCGGCCAGCGCCGCGCGGTGCAGTTCGTTGGTGCCAGGGGTATTGAGGGCCAGCAGTTCGGCGCGGGTGGCGGCGTCGAATGGTGCTGCGTGGTGCCCCATTACGACGCAGCGCGGGCCGGAGAGGTCGGCCAGCACGGCATCCACGCCATCGAGCGAGGTGCCGGACATCAGCCCGATGTACAACTCTGGGGCAGAGGTCACGTCGGTTTGTGATCCCAAGGGGTGTGAAGGGTGCGCGAACCAGGCCAGCGGCCGCCGCGCAAGGGCCGCCCCGCCGCGCTGGCGGTGTCCCCCTTCCCGGCGCCAGCCGAGAGAAGGGGGAAGGCGCGACGCGCCACAGGGGGGTGCATCGCTACTCTGCGCTGGCTTGCTGGATCAGTTCGGCCGAGGCCAGTTCGGTGCGCATCACGGATGCCAGGCGGTCAAACGCCGGGCGTGCAGCGGCAGAAACGGGTGCCGCAGCCTCGCTTTGGCGCGCGATGATCATCGGGTCCTGGTGCGCTCCATTCACGCGGAATTCGAAATGCAGGTGCGGTCCCGTGGCCCAGCCCGTGGAGCCCACGGCGCCGATGTTCTGGCCTTGTTCGACGGATTGCCCCTTCTTCACAAGGATCTTGCTCAGGTGGGCATAGACGGTCACGTGCTGGTTGCGGTGCTTGATGAACACCACATTGCCAAAACCGTTCTGCACGCCGGCGAAATCCACCACGCCATCGCCCACGGTGCGCACGGCAGTGCCCGTGGGGGCCGCGAAATCGGTGCCCAGGTGGGCGCGCCAGGTTTTGTGGATGGGGTGGAAGCGCATGGCGAACCCACTGGAGACGCGGGAGAACTCCACCGGCGAGGCCAGATAGGCGCGGCGCAGGCTCTGACCACCGAGGGTGTAGTAGGCGCCGCGGCTGGCGCCGGGCTCCTGGAACCACACCGCTTGGTGGGACTTGCCGTTGTTCTGGAATTCGGCGCTCAGCACCCGTCCGGTGCGCAGGGGTTCGCCGTCGGCTTCGAGTGTTTCGTAAACGACGGAAAAGCGGTCGCCCTTGCGCAGGGAGCGGCGGAAGTCGATGTCGCCCGAGAACAGCTCGGCCACCTGCACCGCAACGGCGTCGGGGATGCGTGCGGCATCGGTGGCGGCAAACAGCGAGCTCTGGATCACGCCGCCCGCCAGCCGGCTGGAGGTGGTGAGTGCTGCGGTCTCGATGCGCGAGGCAAACCCTGCCTCGGTTTTTTCGACCACGAGGCGTTTGAAATCACCGCTGTCGTCGGGCGCCCAGCGAGCCGTCAGGCGCAGCAGGCGGTGGTCGTCAGATGTCTCGGCAGATGCCAGGCGGCCGGTGCGGCCCATCAGGTTCTTCTGCACATGGCTGTCGCGCCGCAGGAAGGCGGCTGCGGCAGGGTCTGCAACACCCATGCGCTGCAGGAGCGACTCCACCGTGTCGCTGCTGCGGACCTGCTCGGTGCGGAACAGCGAAAAACCGGGTTGATCGGCCATTTCGGCCAGCGACAGACCGCTGGCCAGGGACGTGACGGGCAGCAAGACCTGGCGCACCGGCAGGTCGGCCGGGTCGGGGGCCAGCTCGGCCACGGCGAACGCGCCGCCGCCGCCGGTCAGCAGCAGGGCCGCCAGCAGGGCGGTGATACGTTTCGGGTGATTCTGGATGCCTTGGGTGATGCGGTCGCGCAATGCGATGCTGGCGTTGGTCAGGCCGGTGTTCAAGAGTCGATCCCCAGGGTGAGCGCACGCCTTGCGGGGCGCTCAGGCAGGGGTGCCAGAGGCTGCAAGGCGGGCAGACTGTCAGTGCCGCAGGACATGGAGGAGAACCCCCAAGGGCGGGCCACTTAGAATCCGCCACTGCAATGTGGGCGCAAGTATAGCGAACCATTGAAGCGGTACACCCAAGAAAACCCTTATGAATCAATCCTTTGTTACATCTGATCCGATCACTGATGGTGTAGGACGAGCGCTTGAAATTTCGCTGCGCGGCGTGGAGGAACTTCTGCCCCGGGACGAATGGGTGAAGAAGCTCACGCGCGCCGAGGCCACGGGCCAGCCGCTGCGCATCAAGCTGGGGCTGGACCCCACGGCGCCCGACATCCACATCGGCCACACGGTGGTGCTCAACAAGATGCGCCAGCTGCAGGACCTGGGCCACCAGGTGATCTTCCTGATCGGCGACTTCACCAGCCTGATCGGCGACCCCTCGGGCCGCAACAGCACGCGCCCGCCGCTCACGCCCGAGCAGATCAAGGTCAACGCCGAAACCTACTACCGCCAGGCCAGCCTGGTGCTGGACCCGGCGCGCACAGAGATCCGCTACAACAGCGAATGGTGCGAGCCCCTGGGCGCCACCGGCATGATCCAGCTGGCTGCCAAGTACACCGTGGCGCGCATGATGGAGCGCAACGACTTCCACGAGCGCTTCACGGCGGGCAACTCGATCAGCGTGCACGAGTTCCTCTACCCGCTGATGCAGGGCTACGACTCCGTGGCGCTCAAGAGCGACCTGGAGCTGGGCGGCACCGACCAGAAGTTCAACCTGCTCATGGGCCGC
>JAANMV010001826.1_pt1 | contig 22400 bp, 17 predicted proteins | sample 7279661 | NCBI WGS metagenome assembly JAANMV01 (sample SAMN14094540, study PRJNA606508) | bioreactor metagenome | isolation source: A lab-scale SPAN reactor treating ammonium-rich wastewater day 121 | place: Ireland: Galway | collected 2017-05-16
GACCGTGAATTCATTCACGGGACCAGGGCAATCGCATCTACCTAGAAACTCCCGGCTCCTGCCAGTTTCTTGCCAGAGCGCATCCCGCTGCGGCGGGATCGGTCACTCGCAATGACAAAATAAGGTGAATTGTTACGGTTTTGGAAAACCTTTAAAATCTTTCCTCAGACTCTTGCACAATTACCTCGAAACCACTGAATACTGAATACTGAATACTGAACACTGAACACTGATCGCTCACTCATGTCCCTTTCATCTCGTTTCTCGCTCCTTTCGCTGGCTGCTGCTCTGATCCTGGCCGCGGGCGGTTGGTTCCTGCTCGCTCCCCGCACGGTCACGGGCGTCGTCACCGACGCCAACGGCCCCATCGCCGGCGCGACCGTGCGCCTGCGCGCGACGGCCGCTGCCGTCGCCAGCGACGCCGAGGGCCGCTTCACCCTGACCGTGCGCGGCTTCCCCCTCCACCGCACCGTCACCGCCTGGGCCGCGGGCTACTACATCGGCGCCGCCGACCTCACCGGCTTCGCCAACGACTTACAGATCACGCTCAGGCCGCACACCGATGTCGACCACCCCGGCATGGCCTGGCTGCCTTCGGGGGCCGACCCGGCCGTGGAGCTGGCCTGCGGCAATTGCCATGCCGACCTGGTGGCGGACTGGCAGGCCAGCGCCCACGCCAACGCCGCCGCCAATCCCCTGGTGCAGGCCATGTATCACGGCGTCGACGCCCAGAGTCAGGCCGGGGTGGGGCCGGGCTTCCGGCTGGATGAACCGGAGCAGCCGGGGAACTGCGCCTTTTGCCACGCGCCTGCCGCCGCCGACCTGGGCCAGCTCGCGGGCGAGGCCGCCAATGGCGTCTTCTGCCAGTTCTGCCACAGCATCGCCCACGCCCAGCAGCCCTACGCCGAGACCACGGCCGGGGTGCAGGCCATCGGCCTCTTGCGCCCGCCGCCGGGCGAACATCTCTTCATCGGCCCCTTCGACGACGTGCCCGGCCGCGATACCTACAGCGCCCTGCAAACCAGCAGCCAATTCTGCGCCGCCTGCCACAGCGGCAGCTGGTGGAATGTGCCCACCTACACCTCGTTCGACGAGTGGCAGGCCAGCAGCTATGCCGCCGAGGGCGTGCAGTGCCAGGATTGCCACATGGCCCCCGCCGCCGCCCCCGGCGACCCGCCCGTCCATCTGGTCTCGGCCTGCGCGCCGGCTGAGCCTGGCCCCCTCCTGGGCGAGACGCTCTGCCGGATCCAGGCTTGCATCGCTTGCCACCTCAGCGGCAAGACGGAGTCGCGCGACCCCACCACCGCCATCCCCCTCATCCCCGCCCGCGACCCGGCCACGATCTCCTCGCATCGCATGCCCGGCGCGGCTGATGAGGCGTTTTTGCGGGGCGCCGTGGCCCTGACCGTGACCGCGCAGCAGGGCGAGGATGGCGTCCTGGTCGAGGTGGACGTGGCCAACGTCGGGGCCGGGCATCACATCCCCACCGACGGCTGGATGCGGAACATGATCCTGCTGGTGGAGGCGAGCGACGGCAGCGGACGGGCGCTGGAGGTTGTGGGCGAGCAGGTTTTGCCGGAGTGGGCAACGAGGAACAATCAACGCCGGTTGAGTACAACCGGGTCAACGGGAAATAAGCGGATGGCGGGGAAGGGATTTGCGCGGGTGCTGGAGGATTGGGAGGGGGTCAGCCCGGCCCCGCCCTGGCGCAACGGCGTGCGCGTGCTCAGCGACACGCGCATCGCCGCCAACGCCAGCGACCGCTCGACCTACGCCTTTGCCCTGCCGGGGGATGGGCGTCCCGCCACCGTGCGCGCCCGGCTGATCTACCGCCGCCTGTTCGCGGCCTGGGCGGAGGAGAAGGGCTTCGACATGGGCGAGGTGCTGCTGGCCGAGGCCACGGTGACGCCGGAGATGATCGCCGCGCCCCTGCTGGCCGCCCGCGCGCCCGTCTACGACGCTGCGGCCTTCGCCCCCTCGTCCGCGACCACAACCAGCGGCCAGCGCCTGCCCGATCACGCCTTCCCCGCGCCGGCGGCGTGCGGCGCCTGCCATCCCGCCGAACTGGCCGCCTGGAGCGACTCCGCTCACGCCCAGGCCGCGGCCCGCCCCTTCTACCGCGCCTGGTTCAAGATGGCCGACCAGCGCACAAACGGCGAGATCGGCCCCTTCTGCGCCGGCTGCCACACGCCCATCGGCCTCTTCAGCGGCCAAATCCGCTCGCGCTGGGGCTGGAAAGGCCAGGAGCAATCCCCCCTCAGCCCCGCCGCCGCGCAAGGCGTCACCTGCGCCCTCTGCCACGGCATCGTCGCCCTCACCGGCGAGGCCAATGGCGCCTACGTCCTCGATCCCGCCCGTCTCGATCACGCCTCCACTCCCCACTCTCCACTCTCCGATCTCCACTCTCCACTCTCCACTCTCCAATCTCCGATCTCCAATCCCCACTCTCCCCCCTGCGCCGCCTGCCACGAAGCCACGAACCCCGCCAGCGGCCTGCCGGTGATGACCACCGTCAGCGAATGGCAGGCCAGCCCCTACGCGGCGGACACGGCCTGCGTGGATTGCCATCCCGCCCACGGGCAGCCGGCGCAGAAAGGGGAGGTGGTCGCGGTCGAGATCTTGCCGCCGGCGGACGCCTCGCCCGGCCAGGACATGGAGATCCGGGTGCGGGTGCGCAACATCGCCGCCGGGCACAGCCTGCCCACCGGCGCCAGCGAGTTGCGCCAGCTGTGGCTGGAGATGCGCGTGACTGACGCGGCCGGGCGCGAACTCTACCACTCCGGCGGGGTGGATGACTTCGGCGACCCCCTGCCGGGCAGCGTCACCTACGGCGTGGTCTGGCAGGACGCGGACGGCCACCCCACCGACCGCCTGTGGGAGGCCGAGCGGCTGCTGCGCGACCATCGCCTCCCCGCCGCCGGCGCCATGACCGAACGTTTTCGCTTCAGCCTGCCGGCGGATGTGGTTGGCCCGCTGCAGGTGCAGGCGAGGCTGCAATTTCGCCGCGCCGGCGGCTATCTCACCGAGCTGATGGGCATCTATCTGGCCGAGGCCATGCCGCCAAACGAGGTGGAGGTGTGGGGGGAAGACGCGCTTGTGGTGGATGGGGTGGGGGAGTGAGGGTGGGAAGCCCCCAAATTCGCGCAGAGCAAAAAGGATCCACTATAATCGGAGATACAACATCTTCCTTTCGATTTCCGGCGCGTGCTGCGCGCCCTCCACTCAAACGATCTCATGACCCACGCATCCACCCCGCCGTCCTCCCCGCGGCATTACCTGATCACCGGCGGCGCCGGTTTCTTGGGGATCAACCTCATCCGCTACCTGCTGGCCCGCGGCCACCGGGTCACCTCCCTCGATATCCTCCCCTTCACCTATCCCGAACGGTCGCGGATCGTGGAAGTGACCGGCGATATCCGCAACCCGGACGCGGTGGCGCAGGCCATGCAGGATATCGACATCGTGGTGCACACGGCCGCGGCCCTGCCCCTGTACACGCCTGAAGAGATCTACACCACCGACATCGACGGCCTGCGCACGGTGCTGAGCGCGGCCCAGGCCCACGGGGTCGAGCGTTTCATCCACATCTCCTCCACCGCGGTCTATGGCATCCCCGATCACCATCCCCTGTACGAGGATGATCCCCTGGATGGGGTGGGGCCTTATGGCGAGGCCAAAGTCGAGGCGGAGCGCATCTGCCGGGAATTCCGGGCGCAGGGCATGTGCATCCCCATCATCCGCCCCAAATCCTTTGTCGGCCCGGAACGGCTGGGCGTCTTTGCCCTGCTCTACGACTGGGCCAAGGATGGCAAAGGTTTCCCCATGCTGGGCAGCGGGCGCAATCGCTACCAATTGCTCGATGTGGAAGACCTCTGCGACGCCATCTATCTCACCGCCACGCTGGACGAGCAGCGGGTGAACGATGTCTTCAACATCGGCGCCAAAGAGTTCAAGACGATGCGCGAGGATTATCAGGCCGTGCTCGATCATGCCGGGTTCGGCAAGAAGATCGTGCCCACGCCGGCCGGGCCGGTGATCTTTGGCCTGCGCCTGTTGGAAAAACTCAAGCTCTCGCCCCTCTACAAATGGGTGTACGAAACCGCCACGGAGGATTCCTTCGTCTCCATCGAAAAGGCGGAGCGGGTGCTGGGATTCTCGCCCAAATACTCGAACCAGCAGGCGCTGGTGCGCAATTACGAGTGGTACATCGCCCATCTGCCGGAATTTTCCGGGGCCACGGGGGTGACGCATCGCGTGCCCTGGAAGCAGGGGGCGCTGCGCCTGGCCAAGGTGTTTTTCTAGCCCTTCACCCCACCAGCATCACGCCCCCGCCCCCGCCGGCGATGAGGCGCCCGCCCGCGGCCTGCACGCACAACACCGGCCCCGCGGCCTGGGCGAGCTGTTCCCAGCGCTGGCCGCCATCTGCCGACTGCAAGATGCGCCCGGCGCCGGTGCCCAGCACCAGGCCGGACGAGCCAGGGCGGCCGGGAAGCAGGCAGATGGCGTTGATCGGATCATCGTGCGCCAGGTCGCCCAGGGCTTGCCAGGCGCGCCCGCCATCGTCTGAGCGGAACAGCCCGTGCGCTTCTGTGGCGGCGAAAGCGATGCCGTCCGCGGCCAGCGCCAGTCCCAGCGCCGCCACTCCGCTCAGCCCGGTCGCTTTCCAGGCCCGCCCGCCGTTGTACGAGCGATAGACGCGGTTGCCGGTTCCGGCCAGCGCAAGTTCGGGCTGCGGCCAGTCCGGGGCCAGGGCCAGGGCGTGCACATCGAAATCGCGCAGGCCGGCATTGGCCAACTGCCAACTGCGCCCGCCGTCGGTCGAGCGCAGCACGCCATCGCTCGCCGTGCCCGCCAGCAGCGTCGGCGCTGACGCCCCTGCCGGGGATGTGGCCATGCTTGTGATCAGGGCCGTGGTCTGGCCGACCCGGCTTTCGTACCAGCTTTGCCCGCGGTCCTCGCTGAACACGATCCGCCCCTGCTCGCCCCCGGCGAAGATGGCGCGTCCGTGCGCCAGCAACGCCCGCGGCTGCATCAGCGGTTGCCCGCCCGGCGCGGGCTGCCAATGGTCGTCGATGCCGCAAAACAATCCGGATGCCGTGGCCAGCCATACCATCTCACCCGCAACCGCAATAGCATAAATTGTAGGATCAGGCGCGGAAAAAAGCATAGTAGTATTCAGTGGTCAGTATTCAGTATTCAGTATTCAGTATTCAGTATTCAGTATTCAGTATTCAGTGGTCAGTGGTCAGGGAGATCAACAATCAACAATCAACAAAGAACGGTTATCTAACCTCACTTTTACGTTTTACGCATCACGCATCACGCATCACGGTTCGTAGCTTTTCTGTGGTTTTTTCTTCAAAACGATTGTTTCTGTGGTCAGGGCCATGATGGCGCCGCTGGCCGCAGTTTCCAGGGCCGCGGCCAGCACGCCCGCGGCATCCCAAATACCGGCCTCGGCCATGTCCACGATGCGATCCTGTACCGCGTCGTAGCCAAAGGTGGGGCCGGCCCGGCGGGCGTCGGCCAGCGTGACGCCGGGATGCGCCAGTCCAGCATTCGTCACGATCTGGCGGAAGGGGGCCGCCAGCGCCCGCGCCACGATCTCGGCGCCCCAACGGGCTTCGCCTTCCCCGGCGCTTGCCTGGGCCGCGGCGATGCAGTTGAGATAGGCCACGCCGCCGCCGGGAACCAGGCCAGATCGTAGAGCGTGCGGCAGCGCCTTCAGGCCTTTCTCGGCACGCCCGCGCAGGAAAGCGCGCTCGGTTTTGCTGTGCGCGCCGATCTTGAGCGTGGCCACGTGGCCGGCCAGCCGGGCGACGCGCATCTGCAATTCGGGCAGGGCTTCGTCGTCCGGCTCCAGCCCGGCAGCGCGGGCCGCAAGCAGGCGGATCTGCGCGCGGGCGCTGGCGCTGTGGCCGGCGTCGCCCACCACGATCACCTCGTCGGCGTCGGCTTCGACGCGGCGGGCCGCGCCCAGGTCGGCGGGGCGGATGCTGCCGAGGCTGCGCCCCAGTTCGGGGGAGATGATGGCCGCGCCGGTGAGCGCGGCCAGGTCCTCGAAATCATCACGGCGGGCGGTGACGGGGCGACGCAGGGCCGCGGCCACGACCGGCAGCCTGTTCTGGCTGTGATTGATCACCAGCAAGTTCAGGGCGGGGCCGCTGATCTCGTGCGCCAGCAGGGCCAGCTTGCGCGGCGGCGAGGCGGCGGCCAGCTCCAGCACGGGGGCTAACTCGACCGCATCGCTGATTTCCCCGGCGAAGAGCACGACCGCGCAGGGCTGCTGCACGGCCCGCTGCCGGGCGGTGTCGGTGATCAGGTAGGGCGAGATCAGGCGGCCTTTCCAGCGACCGCCCTCGAGATAGTCTCGCTCGAAATAGGGGGCGAGGTAGTCCTCGACGGTGACATGGGCGTCGGGGCCGAGGATGTCGTAGACCTCGCCCAGCAGCTCGCCCAGGCGCTCGTGGCCGCTGACGGTGCGGGCGAAGGCGATCAGGTCGGTTTCATCGCCCGCGGGCCGGGCCTGAGCCTGGAGGGCGGCGATGGCGGCCCGGGCGGCGGTTTTGATGCCGTCGCGCAGGCGCATGGGGTTGGCCCCGGACGCGCGCATGCGTTCGGCTTCGGCCAGGATGGCGCAGGCCAGCACCGCGGCGGTGGCCCCGCCATCGCCCACGCGGCTGCGCATGCGCCACACCAGGTTGCGCAGCAGCATCGCCCCCACATCTTCGGCGCGGTCGGGCAGTTGCAGCACGCGGCGGGCAATGGCCGCGGCGTCTTCCAGCGGTTCGGGCGGGCCGGGCTTGTCCAGATCATTGAAGATCAGGCCCTGGCTGGGGCCGAGGGTGGCAGCGAGGGCGCGGCCCAGCCTGTCGAACCCGGATTTGAGTCCGGCAACGGCGTGGGGGGCAAAAAGGACGGAGGGGTGGGGCATCAGATAGAGAGTTCAGATAGAGAGTTCAGATAGAGAGTTCAGATAGAGAGTTCAGATAGAGAGTTCAGATAGAGAGTTCAGATAGAGAGTTCAGGGGATGGGTCTGGGGGAGTGGCGATGGCCTGGAGTGCGGCCAGGGCGATTTGCAGGGCGTGTTTACCGGCATTGCCGCCGGCCAGCGGGTCGAGATCGTCGCGCACGCAGCGGGCGAAGTGATCGATCTCGGCCTGATACATATCCACGTGCGCTTCGGCGATGGTTTCCCAGGCTCCGCCTTCGCGCAGAAAACGGAGCGTTTGCTGTTGGATGCCGTAGCTGATTTCCAGCAGGCCTTTGGGGCCGAAGATGCGGTCGGCGCTGCCGGGCGGGGTGGCGCCGGGCGGCAGGCCCCAGCATACCACAAACACGCCCACATCGCCCGACTGAAAATGTACGCTGACGGCGGCGGTGTCGTAGGCGATATCGGCGATGTGCGCCAACTCTGGCCGGGCCTTGCCCAGTTTCATACCCTGGGCGGACACAGACACAGGCTCGGATGCGAAGATCGTGCGCCAGATATCGAATAGATGCACGCCCATGTCGAGCACGGGGCCGCCGTTGATCTGGGCGTCGTGCATCTCCCGTTTGGGCCGGATTTCGCGCACGTCGGCGGCGTGATAGAAGGCGGGGCGGCCCAGCCGGCCTGCGCTCAGCCAGTCTCGCAGCGTGGCCGTGATTGGTGAATACTGGCGCATGAACCCGACCCCCAGTTTGACGCCCGACCGTTTCGCTGTCTCGATCATGGCGTCGGCCTGGGCCAGGGTCAGGGCCAGCGGTTTCTCACACAGCACGTGCTTGCCCTGCTCGGCGGCGAAGCAACTGACCTCGGCGTGCCGGCTGGTGGGGACGCACACCGAAACGACGTTGCAATCCGATTCGCGAATGGCCGGGCGGAAATCGGTGTAACTGCGGTCCAGGCCATGGGCGGCGGTCAGGGCCTGCGCCCGCTCTGGCCGAATGTCGGCCACGGCCACAACCTTCGCTCCGGGCACGTTGGCCCAGCGGGCGGCGTGTTTCGCGCCCATATCGCCGCAGCCGACGACGCAGACGCGTAGCGGCATCTGTGCGCTCATAGGCCCAGCAGCCTTTGCAGCACGTCCCGGCTCATCTGTGCTGATTCGACCGGCGGGCGGCGGGTTTCGTCCTGCTCCACCACCAGCCACAGATCGTCACGCCGGGGGATGGCGGCGAACAGCGTCGGAAAATCAAGATCGCCATGCCCGACTTCGCGCCATTCCGCGGGCGTGGTGTCTTTGATGTGAAAATAGGCGATGCGGTCGAGAAAAGTGCGGGTGACGTCCGCCGGCGTCCCGCCCGCCCGCTGCACCCAGCCCACATCCAGGCACAGCCCCACCAGGGCCGGGTCGGTGTGGTCGCAGAGATGATGCAACTCGGCGCAGTCGTTTTCGATCTCCCAAAAGTGGTTGTGATAGGCCAGGCGCAGGCCGCGGGCGGCGCAGAGGCGGCCAATGCGATTGAGGGCGTCGGCTTGCTGTTGCAGTTCGGCGGCGGTCTTATCCGTTTTCATGCGCCCGCTGAAGGGCACAAAGGGCGCGCCCACCGCGGCGATGTAATCGAACAGGCGGTCGAGATTTTGCAGCATGGCCTGCACATTGGCGGGGTCGTAGATCTCGCCGCCGATGTGGATGCCGACGACCTGCAACCCGGCGGCAGCGGCCTGACTCCGCAGGATGTTGGGCCGGGCCGTGTCGAGGTGCTGGGCGCCGATCTCGAAGCCGGCGTAGTCGCAGCCGGCGATTTCGGCGAGGATGGCGGGGAGCGTCTGACGGTTGGCCTCAGGCCCCCAGGGTCGGGTTTGAATGGCGATGTTCATGGTTGTTGGTCGTAGATCAGTGTAAACTATATTCAGGACGGGTCACTATCGACCATCGTCCATCGTCCGGGGAATCGTCGTATTCGCCCAGGGCAGGATGGCGATGGCGGGGCGCGGGGGCAGCGCGGCCAGGGCGGCGGCGATGGCGGTGTCGAGATCGGGGGCGGGGTTGAGTAACAGCGTTTGGGCCAACGCGACCGGCAGGTCTGACACCCACCAGATGCTGCGCCCGACTGCATCCCGGGCGATCTGGAAGGCTTTGTGCGGGCCGGTGCGGAAGGGTTCGGCGCTGAAACGGGCGATCACAGCCTCGTGCGAGGACATGCCCGCCATCCAGTGCTCATAGGCGGGGCTGCCGCTGCCCTCGGTGCAGGCCGCGGCGATGAGGATGCCGCCGCCCGGTCGGGTGATGAGGGCGGCATGGTTCAGCGCCTTCTGCGCTTGATAGACGTTGAGGTCTTTGGGATGGCCGCCGGGCGAGGCGATCACCAGGTCGAATGCCTGCGCCGCGGGCGATTCGTAGATCTGCCGCGCCAGGGGAATGCCCGCCGCCATCACCGCGGCCGGGTCGCCGGCCACAGCCTCGACGATCTGTTTGCTGTGGTTGAGGATGGCGTTGAGGGCGAAATGCACGCCGATCATGCGGCCGATGGCCTCCACATCCTGGCGCGCGGGGTTATCGGCGTAACGGCCCAGGCGGGCGGCCGGGTGCGTCATCATGGCGTGGTTGACGTTGATCGTCTCCTTGCCGGCCAAACCGATGGCCGCGCTCTTCACCCCGCCGGAGAAGCCCTGAAATTGGTGCGGCTCGATGTTGCCGACGACGATGCGCAGGTCGGCGGCCAGGAAATGGCGGTTGATCTGCACCGGCGTGCCTGCTGTGGTGCGGCCCAGGTCGATCAGGTCGGATGCCGCGGCGGCGTCGTGGCACAGCACCGGATAGCGGGCCAGCACATCGGGCGGGAGCACGGCGGCGTATTCGGCGGGCGGCATGGGCGGGTGAGTGCCGGTGGCGATGATCAGGCTGATGTTGGCGGGCGGCAGGCCCAGATCTTCCAGCGCGGCCAGCAGGGGGGGCAAGAGATGGGCGTGCGGCACCGGCCGGGTTTTGTCGTTGATGGCGATGGCGGCGCTGCCAGCGCCGGCGAAATCGGCCAACCGCACGCCGCCGACCGGCGCGGCCAGCGCCTGCTGCACCGCGACGATAGGGTCGGGCGCGGGCGCAACCGCGCGCGGAGTCACCATCATCACCGGCAAGTCATCCGGTAGATGAAAGCTGAGACTGCGTTTGCCATACGGAACAGAATAAATCATTTATCATCGATCATTGATCAGTCTCCGCCGGCCAGGGCGGGCATGAGGTGGACGGTGTCGCCCTCTTGCAGGATCTGCTCTGGGCCGACGGTGCGGCGGTTGACGACCAGCAGCAGGGCGTCGGCGGGGAAAGTGATCTGCAACCGCGCCAACAGCCCGGCCAGCGTCGTCCCCGCGGGGAGTGTGAGGCTGGCCGGGGAGGAGAGTCCGGCGGGGGTTTGCTGCCGCAGCACGTTGTGCAGGTGCAGGGTGATGGTCACAGCCGGCGGTTCAGAAATCAAAAATCGCATCCAGATCGGCGTCGGGCACGTCGAAAACGGCGTGGGTGGGCGGCAGCGGCTCACGCGTCATCCATTCCGGCAGGCGGTCATCCGCCGGGGTCAGCCCGGCCAGGCGATTGAACTGCCGCTCCAGCCGCACGCTCTCCCGGCCGATCCAATCCACGAAGCCCTCGTCGGCATCCCAGCCGTAGCGGGCCTTGAGCAAGGCGGGCACGACCGCCGGGTCGGCGTTGAAACCGAAGCTGGCGAACATGCAGGCGCCCAGCGAATCGAAGCCGGCAGTGCGGAATTGCAGCCCACGCGAGAGCGCCACCTGCCCCTCCGTGCCCAGATGATCGATTTTGGCGCGGATGGTGAGGCCGCAGGTGTGATCCGCGCCCTGCGGCGAGGTGGCGTAGGTGACGCCGGTGCCTTTCAGCGCCCGCGGGTCATAGGCCGACATGGCCTGACCCTTGACTGCCGGCACCCGTTTCACGCCAAACACCTGGCCGGTAACCGCAGCGCCGTTGCCCAACACCCGGCCCAGGGCCGTGCCCGCCCGGATCTCCTCCACCAGCTCCAGGCCTCTGGCGCCGTCGCCGAAGGCCATCAACCCGGCATCGGCGGCCACGCCCAGGGCCGCGCCCACCTCGATCGTGTCCAGGCCCAGGTCATTGACCACGGCATTCATGCGGGCCACCGCGTCCAGATCGGCGATGCCCAGGTTGCTGCCCATCAGCCCGATCGTCTCGTATTCGACCGGCGAAACCGTGGTCTGGCCGTCGGCGGTGACGTAGATATTCGAGCTTTGGATGGCGCAGCCGGCCATGCAGGCGTGCGAGGGGTCGCAGCCTTTGCGCGTGGTCAGATACTGGCGCAGCGTCTCGGCGGAGAGGCCTTCCAGCCCCTCGAACTCGCCGGCGGAGAAGTTACGCGTGGGCAGCACGCCGAAGGCCTGGCACATGCGCGCCACCGCCGCGGTGCCATACTCCCGGTACACGGTGGTCTGCGGGTGGCCGAGCAAGGCTTTGTTGTAGGCTTTGCGCGCGGCGTTGAAAGCCTTTTGATCGGCAATGGGCGGCTTGTCGCCGCTGCCGCCGTCGATGACAATGGCTTTCAGGCGTTTTGTAGCCATGACAGCGCCCATGCCCCCGCGGGCGGCGATGCGCGAGGGCGCGCCATCTTTGTCCAGATTTTGAATGCCGGCGGCGTGCATCAGCATCTCGCCGCCCGGCCCGATCAGGGCGATGGCGGCATCCTGACCGTAACGCTCGGTCAGGATCGGGGCGGCGGCGTACACGCCCAACCCGGCCAGGCCATCCGCGGGATCAAAGCGCGCTCCCTGCGCGCTGAGGTGCAGCACCCACCAGTCATCCGTCTGCGGCTGGTCTTCGAGGATCAGCGCCCGCACGCCCAGCCGGGCCAGTTGCAGGCCGGTGCGCCCGCCCGCGTTCGATTCTTTGGCGCCGCCGGTCATGGGGCTTTTGCCGCCGATGGAGATGCGGTCGCAACTGGAGAGCATGTGGCCCACCAGCAGGCCGGGCGCGAAGATGAGTTTGTTGTGCGGGCCAAGCGCGTCGCAAGTGGGCGGCACTTCATCCACGAGGATGCGGGCCAGCAGCGCCCGTCCGCCCAGCCGCTCCCAGCTCGCGGGCGCGGGTTCCCGAACGAAGGTTTGGCTGCGCACATTCACGCGCCAGATGGAGAAAAAGGTGTCGGTCATGGTCAGTGTTCAGTGTTCAGTGTTCAGTGGGCGTCGATGCCGTTTTGAGCAAGGAAATCGGCGACGAGGACGGGGCCGCCGGTGCGGATCGATTCCTGCGCGGCCGCCGCCACCACCACCGACCAGAATCCTTCGGCGACGGTAGCAGTGCGAGTGGGTTTGCCTTCGATGTTGTCGATAAAATTGACGTGCTCGAAGAAGGTAGCGCCGCTGTGGCCGCTGGCTTCCAAGGGTTCGGGATAGCAGGGCTGGATGATGCGCGAGGGTTTGTTTTCGCCGCGCATGATCTCCATATAGGCGCCGGGGCGGTGCGTGGGCAGGAAGGTTTCCTCTTCGTAGGCCTTGAGCCGGCCTTCGTCGCCGCAGATGGCGATCTCTTCGTAGAAGCCGGGCGCGAACATGCAGAGGTTGAAGCTACCGCGCACGCCGTTGGCGTATTCGACGCTGACAAAGGCGTTGTCGATGATGTCCGATTTCTCGCCATCCCGTTCGAAGTCGCGGAAGTTCACGGCCTGGCTGCCGCTGGCATAAACCTTGACCGCCCGCGCCTGCGCGAACATGTTCAGCAGGTCGAAGTAGTGGCAGCATTTCTCCACCAGCGTGCCGCCGGAGAACTTCGAGAACTTGTTCCACTGGTTGACTTTGTCGAGGAAGGGCATGCGGTGCTCGACGATGCTGATCAGCTTGATCTCGCCCAGGCTGCCGCGCACCAGCGCCTCTTGATACGCCTCGTGGTACATCGATTTGTAGCGGTATTGCAGGCCGATCTGCAGCACCGCCGGGTAGGTCTCGGCGATCTGCACGATGGCGTGGGCGTCGGCCACGGTCGTCGCCATCGGTTTTTCCAGGAGGATGTGCTTGCCCGACTGCACGGCCACGCGCAGCACATCCAGGTGCGTGTAGTTGGGTGTGGCGATGATCAAGCCATCGACTTCCGGGTCGTTGCAGGCCGCCTCCAAGGTGGGATAGACGGTCAGATCCTGGTCGGGCGCAAAGCGTTTGAACGCGGCCTGGGCCAAGGCAATGCTGCCTGGATTGGGGTCATAGACTCCGTGGATGGTCGCCCGCCCCTCCATCATGGTGACGAGCACATGTTCGGAGCCATTCACGCCCGTGCCGATCACGTTGAATTTGTGTTTGGGTTTGTCCAGCGCCAGGAGATAGCGATCCTGTTCGGGGATATAGCTGAAGCGCGGGTTCCGCGCCATAAGGCGAGATTTGAGTTCCTTGCTTTTTGACATTTTAAGACCTTTTTTGTTGTGTATTGCGTACTGCGTACTGCGTACTACGCAGTACGCAGTACGTAGTATGTAGTACGTTAAATTGGAATTAAAACACGAATCACGCATCACTACTCATACCGCGTCTGGTCCCAGAAGCCGATAAATTTCTGGATGCCGTCGCGGGTGTAGGGATGATCAAAGCCTTCGGTGTAGACGGCTAAGCCGGCGGTGACAATGTCGGCCCCGGCCACAGCCGCATCGACGATCTGGCGGGCGTTGCGCACGGCCGCCACCAGCACTTCCGTGCCAAAGCCGTAGTTGTCGCGGATGGCGACGATGTCCTCGACGAAGCTGCGGGTTTCTTCGGCGTTGGTTTCCTTCCAGCCGATGAAGGGTGAGACGTAGAAAGCGCCGGAACGCATGGCCTGCAAGGCCTGCATGGCCGAAAAGATGAGGGTGCAGTTGACGCGGATGCCCTCGGCGGCCAGCACGGAAATGGCTTTGAAAGCCGGTTCCACGCACTGCAATTTGATCACGAAGTTGGGCGAAAGGGCGGCCAGTTTACGGGCCTCGGCGATCATGGCGGCCGTGTCCATGATGTGCGGGTTGACTTCGACCGAGATGGTCTTGTCGGTGCCGGCCACGAGGTCGGCGATCTCGCGGATTACAGTCATGAAGGGTTTGCCCGCCACCTGCACGTGGCGGGGGTTGGTGGTAACGCCATCGATATCGAAGGCGTCGAGCGCGTAGGCGATCTCATCCACCTTGGCGCTGTCGAGGAAGAATTTCATAGGTGCTCCGGGAGGGGGTGGTTGGTTAGTTGGTTGGTTGGTTGGTTGGTTGGTTAGCGCCCGCCAAAGCCGGTCATGGCGATGCCCTGGACGAAGTAGCGCTGGGCGATGAGGAAGAGGAGGAGGACGGGCAGAGTCATGATCGTACCGGCGGCGAAGACCATCTCCCAACTGGCGCCAAAGGATTCGTTGGCGTTCAGCGAGGCGATACCAATTGCCAGCGTCCATTTATTGAGGCTGCTGAGGTAGATCAGCGGCTCCAGGTATTCTTGATAGTGCTGGAGGATGGAGAAGACGGCGACGGTGGCCAGCACCGGCTTGGACAGGGGCAGGATGATCTGGGTGAGGATGCGAATGCGCCCGGCGCCGTCGATCAGGGCTGCTTCTTCCAGCTCCATGGGCAGGCCACGGAAAAACTGACGCATGAGGAAGACATAGAGCGGGGTGCCAGCGAACCAGAAGGGCACGGTCAAGGGCAGGAAGGTGTTGATCCAGTTGCTTGAGCCTTGCAGCCCGAAAGCGGGCAGCGAACGGAAAATGATGAAGCGGGGGACGAGAGTGATGATGATCGGTAGCATCATCGTGGCCAGCAGCAAGCCGAAGAAGAAATCCCGGCCCGGCCAGTTGAGCCGGGCGAAACTGTAGGCGACCATGGCCGAGGAGATGACCGTGCCCAACACGGCGAAAAGGACAACGATCAGCGTGTTGATGATGAATTTGTCGAAAGGCATCACATCGAACACACGGGCAAAGTTCTGCCATTGGGGGTCGTCCGGGATCAGTACAAAATTGGGAGCGAAGATCTCGGTTGAGACCTTGAGCGAGGAGGAGACCATCCACAGGAAGGGGACGAGAAAGGTAATCACCAGCGCCGTCACCAAAATCTGCAAAACCACCAGCCAGACCTGGCCCAGCAGCTTGCGACGGCGTTTGAGGATGTTGTAGTGTTGGGTGGGTGCAACGGTTGCCATGATGTGCCTCCTAAGCCTCGTAGTGTACCCACAGCCGCTGCGACCAGAAGGCGACCAGGGTGAGCCCGACGACGATGATGAACAGCTCCCAGGCGAGGGCGGACGCATAGCCCATGTTGAACCACTGGAAGCCTTCGTTGTAGATTTTTAGTACGGCGAAAAGGGTGGCTTTTTCCGGCCCGCCATCGGTCATGATTTTGGCGGGGATGAAGCTCTGGAAGGAGTTGATCACGGCCATGATCATGTTGAAGAAGATCAGCGGCGTCATCAGCGGCAAGATCACGTTGCGCATGCGCCCCCAGGGGCCGCAGCCATCCAGGCTGGCAGCTTCGAGCAGCGAGTCGGGGATGTTGCCCAACCCGGCGATGAAGATCACCATCTGTCGCCCGATCATCCACAACGACATGAAGACGAAAGCTGGTTTGGCCAGGGGCGGATCGAACAGCCAGGCTTTGGGGGCGATGCCGAAGACTTCCAGAAACTGGTTGAGGATGCCGTTTTCGGGGTGCAGCACGCGCTGCCAGACAATGGCCCAGGCCACCAGGGGCACGATGATCGGCAAATAGAAGCCGGCCCGATAAAAGTCGCGAAAGCGGATCTTCTGCGTCAGGGCCATGGCCAGGATGAAGGAGATGACCAACTGGATGGGCACAGCGAAGAGGGTGTAGTAGGCGCTGTTGTAGAGGCTGAGCCAGGCATCTTTGTCGGTGAAGAACATGCGCTGAAAATTCTTGAAGCCCACGAACTGCGGCGGCGTCAGCAGATCCCATTTCTGGAAAGCCAGCACGATCGAATAGGCCATGGGGAAGGCGATGAAAACGATAAACCCGATCAGGAAGGGGGAGGCGAAGAAATAGCCTTGCAGCCATTCGCGCAGCACTTGAGGGCTGGGCCGGCGGAATCGAAATCTGCCTGCCGGCTTGACAGTGGAGAGACTGGCCATGGTGTTGCTCCTCGTGCGGTGGCGGGTGAGGCCCCGCAGCCCGATACGCACCGGGCTGCGGGGTGATCTCAGAGAGTTGGGGATCGGTGCAGGCGTCAGGACGAAGCCCAGAACTCGTCGAGCACGGCTTGCAGGGCTGCGTCGACTTTGGGCAGGGCTTCGGCGGCGGTTTGGCTGCCGTTCATCAGCGGGTCGTAGCCGACCGGCTTGACGATCTCGCTCCACATCTTGCTGCGGGGCACGCCGCCCACCACGTCCACTTCCGATTTCTTGAAGGCTTCGATGAAGGCCTGTCCGTTCTGCACGCCGAAGCGTTCCTGAATGGTGGGGATCCAGAAGCTTTCGATCAGCGCCAGGCTGTTGGGCAGGCGTCCGGTCTGGGAGGAGTAAATCTTGTCGCCTTCTTCGCCGGCCATGAAGCTGGCCACTTCCCAGGCCGCGTCCACATTGTCGGAGACGGGCAGGGCGATGCCTTCGGCCCAGCCGCGGTGCGGACGGGTCGCATCGGGGCCCTGCGGCATCAGCACCACGTCGAACTCAAGCTGTTTGCCTTGTTCGCGCAGTTCGGGGCTGTTGAGGCGACCGAAGAACCAGGCGCCTTCGTATTTCATGGCCACATTGCCCGATTCGAGGGTGTTGGTGCCCCCTTCCAGGTCGGCCGCGGTGGGCGCGATCTTCAGGGTGTTGTAAACGTCCGAGGCCATGAGTTGCAGGGTCTCCACAATCTCGGGCTGGTTGAACATGGCTTTCTTGGGGTCGATCAGGCTGTCGAACTCCTGCTTGCCGGTGCTGCGGATCCAGTGGATGTCGCGGAACCAGGAGCCGTTGGCCTGCATGCCGAAGACCTTGCTCTCGCCAGAGGTGTTGGTGAGCTTGGTGGCCATGTCCATGAATTGCTCGAAGGTCCAGTCGTCGGTGGGATAGGCCATGCCGGCGGCGTCGAAGTGCTTCTTCACATAGAACATGACCATGGTGGCCAACTGCATGGGGATCAGATAGCGCTTGCCATTGCGCAGGGTGCTGGTGTTGATCGTCTCCAGGTCGGGGTAGATGGCGGTGAAATTGTCGCGGGCCACGTAGTCGTCGATGTTGGCCAGCACGCCGCGGTCGGCATAGGTCTGCCACTCCCAACCCTGGAAGGACGAGATGTGTGGAGCGTTGCCGCCGGCGATCTCGGTTTGCAGTTTGGGATAGAAGTTGGCGTTGGGGTCGGAAACGGGGGTGACTTCGACGGTGACGTTGGGGTGCCGTTCCTTGTACAGCGTGGCGATCTGTTCCCAGGCGGGGATGTCGGCGGCGTCGCCCCAGGCCAGGAAACGGACGGTGACAGGGGCGGCGGGGGTTGGGGCCGCGGTGGCCGCGCCAGCCGGGGCTGGCGCCGGCGTGGTGGCCGCGCCGCAGCCGGCCAGGAAGGCCGCCGCGGCCGCGCCTTGCCCGCCGATGATCAGAAATTCACGTCGGGAAAGCATACGCTTCTCAGTCATGGTGGTGAATACTCCTGTGAAGGGTGGGGGTGGGTTGAGGATGGGAGGGGGCGGTGCGGTTGATCAGGGGCGATGCGGCCTGTTCATGCCTGGGTACCCGGTAGCCACGAACAGGTTGCATGCGCTGCAGGGGGATGACCTGCGGCAAGATGGGTTTGCATCGGTCGATAGGCGGCCTCCATGAATAGTCATGGGTCAGGGGTCGTTAGTCAGTGGGCCATCGGCCACCGACCCTGAAGTTAAAGCTGCAAGACAGGCAGATCGAGCAGTCGGGCCAGCGCCAGCAGCGCGGGCGCGTGGTCGCCGTAAGTGAGGGAGATGTGATGTTCGAGGCCCTCACCCAGCAAGATGTCGAGAATTTCGACCGCGGGGCGGTCGAAGCGCAGGGCGCCGGTGGTGCCGGTGAAGGCGGGCGGGGCTTGCACCATTTCGCCAGTCCCGATCACCAGCCTCAACTCGCCTGTGGCCTCGCTCAGCCGCGCGGCCGTCACCCGGCCCGGTTTCAGCGGGAATTCCATGAGCAGAGGCAGACGGCGGTTGGAATGGATCGTCGCTCGCGGCGTCGCGGCCGGGTCGGCCATGGCCAGCGGGGCCAGCCCGCAATGCCAGAGGATGACCGCATCCCGCTCCGGGTCCACCGCCACCAGATCCGCCCCAAACGCCGGCTCATCGCTGAGCGCCTGCAACATGAACTGCGTGATCGTACCGTTGACATCGGCTTCGCAGCCGCAGGGCGTGCCCTCATCGCTGAGCATCGACATCGCCCCGCAGGCGGCGCAGCCCAATTCGGTGAAGAATTCCGGCCAGCAGCGCACGGCCAGCCCGCTCAATCCACTTGTTTTCACTCTCTCGGCCAGGGCCACATAGACGCCGAGCGTGCCCTGCAACGCCTGCTGATCGACAGCCTCGAGGCCGGCGAGGCGTGGGGCCAGTCTGGCCCGCACCGGCTGTGTGCGCTCTGGCCCCACCGCCCGCATGTCGGCGAAGGCGCTGTCCAGGGCGATGGGCAGGATGTCCACGCCCAGGCGACGGCGCAGATTGGCCGCGTCGTATCCGCAGCTATCGAACCCGGCCGGATGCTCGCCCACCACGCCGATGCGCGTGCCCGCCAGCAGGCGGCGCACCCGCCCGGCCTGGGCCAGGGGACCGATTTTAGCCAGCGCCGCGGGGTCGTCGGGCGGGGCGTAGATGGTATCGTAGCGGAATCCGGCCCGGCGCAGGGCATGGCCGCCCAAATTGATGCCGCACAGCGAGTTCAGGCGCAGGCGCCCGCCCACCCGTTCTTCGGGCACGGCCCACAGCAGCAGGGGCGCATCCACCGTCTTGGCCAGGGCCAGGGTCATGGTCGAATCGGCGAAGCTGGCTTGCAGCAGCACCAGCAGATGCAGATCCTGCCCTGCCAGGGCCTGCGCTGCCGTCGCCGCTTCTTCCAGGCTCATGATCAGCGCTTGCGGCCCAAGCAGCGTGCAGCCTGTGGCGGCCAGTTGCGCCCGGCCCGCCGCAGCCATCTCGGCGGCCAGCGCCGTATCGAACGTGGGCCGGGCCAGGGCAATCAGCCCGATGCGAAGTTTGGTGAAGTCGCTCATACGGTCGCTTGCAAAACAGGGGTTTGAACGGAATGGGGCACACGCCCGGCGCTATAAAAAAGGGTGTCGAGAGCCAGCGCCGCCGCCCCGATCATGCCGGCCTGGGCGCCGAAACTGGTGGTGCGCAGTTGCACAGCCTCGCCCAGGTCGGCAAAGGCGCGGGCGCGTAATGTGGTTTCAATGGCCGGCAGCAGCAGATCTGCCGCCTGGCTGAACAACCCACCCAACAAAATCAGATTGGGATTGAGCACATTGACCAGATTGGCCAGGGCGATGCCGGTATAATGCCCCCGCTCCTCCAACATCGCCAGCGTGGGCGCGTCCCCGGCCCGCGCCGCCGCAAACACTGCGGCCAGACGGGTCTCTTCTGCCGTCGCCTGGCGCAGATGTTGCGCCAACAGGCCATCCGGCGCTTGCGCGGCCACTTCCGCCGCCAGCCGTAAGATCGCCGGTTCCGAAACCAGCGTCTCCAGGCAGCCGTGGTTGCCGCAGCGGCAGGGTTCGCCGCCATCGGGCAGGATGGTGATGTGCCCGATCTCGCCGGCCCCGGCGCCGCTGCCCCGAAAAAGCTGCTGGCCGACGATGATGCCCGCGCCCACGCCGATGCGGGCATAGATGAAGGCCATCACTTCCGCATCGCGGCCGGCCCCGAAGCGGGCCTCGGCCAGAGCCATGGCCCGCACATTGTTATCCACCACCACCGGCAGCCCCAGCCGTTGTTCCAGCAGATCGCGGATCGCCACATTTCGCCAGCCCAGGTTCGGGGCCAGCACATTCACCCCGCTCTGGGGATTGACCAGCCCGGACGCGCCCACGCCCACGCCCACGATGCTGTCAGGCGGAGCCGCGTGGGCGGCGAGCAGCGCCTCGATCTGCCGGGCGGTCTCGGCCAGCACGGTTTCGGCGGGCGTGGTCAGGTCGTGGCGCAGCGCCCGGTCCGCGACGATGCGGCCGCAGAGATCGGTGAGGGCGATGCGGATGTGCCCGACGCTGACATGCACGCCCACGGCATGGCCGGCTTCGGGGCGCAGGCGCAGGGGGGTGCGGGGCCGGCCCACGCTGCGGCTGCCATTCTGCGGCGATGCCAGCTCGGTCACCAGCCCCGCCGCGGCCATTTCCGCCACCAGATTGGTGATGGTGGTGCTGGAAAGCCCGGTCAACTCGGCCAAGCGCGCCCGCGACAATTCGCCGTGGCGTAGGAACGCCATCAACACCGCCCGCATGTTCTGCGATTTCATGCGGGTGGGATTGCTTCCGCTCAGCGTAGTGCGCCGCAACATGTTGTGTGCTGCCTCTCCTCACTGCGAACCAGGTACAGCCACGGCTGATTAATTCTTCAAGAGGAAAAATTAATTATCTACATTGTAGCGAACAACCCGCCGGCTGTCAAGATGCCGGCGGGGGTGGGCCGGGCAACTGTAGGGTCGAGGGCCTCCTCGCCACCCCAGCGGTCGGAGCGCTGCGAGCGCTCCAACCGCTTGACCTGCCGCGCCCGCCCCCCCTGTTGGGAAATGCCAGCCGCCGCGGCTATAATGAGCAGCGTTTGTAACTAAAAACCCTAAAAGTTTTCAAAACCTTTAGGGTTTGGGACGTATTCAGTGTTCAGTATTCAGTATTCAGTGTTCAGTGTTCAGTATTCAGTAACCAACAAACAAACCAACAAACCAACAAACCAACCAACCAACAAACAAACCAACCATGAACACCCTGATCGAGCACGCCACCATCGTCACGCTGGATGAAGCAGGGCGGGTGCTGCATGACGCGAGCATCGCCATCGCCGGGGCCGAGATCGTAGCCGTGGGCGACATCCCCCCCACCTTCTCGGCGGATGAGCGCATCGACGCGGGGCAGCGCGTGGTCATGCCCGGCCTGTACAACGCGCACACCCACGCGGCCATGACCTTCGCCCGTGGCTACGCCGAAGATCTGCCCCTCGACCGCTGGTTCAACGAGCGCATCTGGCGGCTGGAGGCGGGCCTGACCCCAGAACTGGTCTATTGGGGCACGCAATTGGCCATGATCGAGATGATCCGCGGGGGCGTGGTGGGGTTCGCCGACCACTATTTTCACATGCATGAGGTGGCGCAGGCCGTGACCGCGGCGGGCATGCGCGCCAACCTGGCCTGGGCCGTGTTCGGCGGGGAAGAGGAGGTAGGCATCGCCATCCGCGACACCGTGCCCTTTGTGCGGGCATACGATGGCGCCGCGCAGGGCCGGCTGCGCGCCATGCTCGGCCCCCACTCTCCCTACCAATGCCCCGATGCTTTCCTGGCCCGCACCGCGGCCGTGGCCGTGCGCGAAGGCATCGGCATTCACATCCACGCCGCCGAGACCGCGGCGCAGGTGCAGGACTCGCTGCGCCGGTACGATCGCACCCCGATCGAGCTATTGGCCCATCGCGGTCTGTTCGAGACGCACACCCTCGTGGCCCATGCCATCCATGCCACCGATGTGGATCTGGCGGTGCTGGCGCAGAAGGATGTGAATGTGGCCATCTGCCCCAGCACGCACATGAAATATGGCATGGGTGTGCCGCGGCTACCAGAGATGCTGGAAATGGGCGTGAATGTGGCCCTGGGCAGCGATGGCGCGGGCAGCAGCACCGCCCTGAACCTGTGGCGAGAGCTACGGCTGGCCGTGCTGATGCAGCGGCAGGCCCGGGCCGACGCCACCCTGCTGGCCGGCGATACGCCGCTGCGCCTGGCCGCGTGCAACGGCGCCCGCGCCCTCGGCTTCGAGCGCTGCGGGATGCTCAAGCCCGGTTTTCAGGCCGATCTGATCCTGATCGACAGCGCCGCCGCCCATTTTCAGCCGCAGCACGACATCATCGCCAACCTCGTCTGGGTGACAGAGCCGGGGGATGTGCAGGATGTGATGGTGGCGGGGCGCTGGCTGCTGCGCCGCGGCCGCCTGCTCACCCTGGACGAGGCAGAAGTGGTCGCCCACTTCAACGCCCAGGTGCAGCAGCTGCAACGGCGGGCGCCCCAGGGGCCTTTACAACGCTACGCAGTTGGCGAGAGCCTTTGACAGGCCGCCCCCCCATCCGTTAGAATGGCCACGTCACCGCCAGCTCTGGGCAACCGACCGGGCAGGCGGTATTTTTCGGTCAGGCCACAGTCGTTAATGATTAAAATGATTAATGATTAATGATTGATTTCGGCGAAAGCACCTCAATTTTTAATCTTTAATCTTTCTGAGTAACAGTTCACCTGATATGTCATTGCGAGTGCAGCGAAGCAATCTCCAAGGTTGTTCGTCAATTTTGCGGTTGTCAATCGGCGTTGGGGATTGCTTC
>JAANMV010001828.1_pt1 | contig 22377 bp, 17 predicted proteins | sample 7279661 | NCBI WGS metagenome assembly JAANMV01 (sample SAMN14094540, study PRJNA606508) | bioreactor metagenome | isolation source: A lab-scale SPAN reactor treating ammonium-rich wastewater day 121 | place: Ireland: Galway | collected 2017-05-16
CCCAGCCAGCGTTCGGCGTCGAGGGCGGCCTGGCAGCCCATGCCCGCGGCCGTCACCGCCTGGCGGTAGTGGGCGTCCGCCACGTCGCCGGCCGCGAAGACACCGTTGATGTTCGTCGCGCTGGACCGGCTGCGGAGCAGCACGTACCCCTGCTCGTCCATCTCGACGCCGGAGCCTTTGAGGAACTTCGTGGCGGGGGTGTGCCCGATCGCCACGAACAGGCCCCCCACTTCGAGTTCCGACCGCTCGCCGTTGGTCGTGCTCTCCAGCGCGACGGCCCGGAGTTTCTCGTTGCCGTGCTGGTCCTTGGCGCTCAGGCAGTCCACGACCACGCTGTTCCAGATGACTTTCGCGTTGGGCTTGGAGAGGAACCGCTCCTGCATGATCTTGCTGGCGCGGAGCGAGTCGCGCCGGTGGATGACGTAGACGGTGGAGGCGAACTTGGTGAGGTAGGTAGCCTCTTCCATGGCGGTGTCGCCGCCGCCGACGACCGCGAGCGGGCGGCCTCGGAACATCGGGAGCGCACCGTCGCAGACCGCGCAGGCGGAGACACCGCCGCCGGCCCGGGCGAGGCGGAGTTCGCTCTCGAGTCCCAGCCAGTTTGCTGTCGCGCCGGTGGCGATGATGACGGCGTGAGCGTGCTCGACCGTTCCCTTGTTCGTGTGTAGTTCGAAGGGTCGCTTCGAGAAGTCGCAACGGACGACATCCTGCCCGAGCACCTTCGTGCCGAAGCGTTCGGCCTGCTTCTGGAACTTTTCCATCATTTCCGGCCCGGCGACGCCCTCCGGGAAACCGGGGTAGTTCTCGACGTCCGTGGTCAGCATGAGCTGCCCGCCGGGGAGGATGGGACCGGGGTCGTTCTTGGGCACGCCTGCGAAGACGACGGGCGAAAGGCTCGCCCTGGCGGCATAGATCGCGGCGGTCCAGCCGGCGGGGCCGGAGCCGATGATCGCGAGGGCGTGCGGCTTGGCGTCGATCATGGTCGCTCCGGTGCGCGTTCAGCGGAGTTGGCCGGTCTGCACGAGTTCCTGGCGCACGAGCGAGAGCACGGGCGGCCAGATGAGGTAGTCGCGTCCGGAAGGGGCGTCGATGGTGTTCTGGACCTCCTCGGCCCAGTTGCGCCCGCCGTCCGCGCCGACGGAATAGAGCACGAACTGGTCGTCTCGCAGTCGGATCGCCAGGTTCGGTGCGTCGGGCGAAAGGACGTTGATGGTGTGTGGCTGCACCTGCTCACGCTCGCCGAAGCGGCCGGCGGTGTCTCGCATGGGCACGAAGAACTCCAGGGGAGGCTCGCGGCCGCGGGCGCGGTCGGGGTTGAAAGGATCGGCCTCGATGCGCTCGATGTAGTGCGGGCGGGCGGCGGCGATGTCGCGTGGGAACCCGCCGCTGGAGACGCGGAAGGCGAGCAGGGCGAGGGCATGGCGTGTGCCGACGGCCTCGACACGGAGCAGCTGGCGCTGATCGAAGAGTGGGCGCATGTTGGGGTAGGACTCGAGGATGACGGCCCATCGTTCGTGGCGCCGGGAGATGAGGTTGTACATCGGCGGCTCGCGCAGCACGGGGTCGTGCCACGAGCGCGACCAGCGGTCGTTGAACTCAGCGATGACGGCGGTGAGGTGCTCCGTGGTGTCGAACCAGTTGGCATGCTCGGTCGCGCCGCCGGACCACCGCGCGGACTCGCCGAAGAGCCGCAGCGGCCGCTCCGTCGTCGCCAGGCGGGACATCGTCTGGGCGTAGACCTCGGGGCGGACGCGGCCCCTCTCCTGCATCACGAACGCCACGAGCTGGCGTGCGGCCTCGGCATCGGCCGGCGGCAGGAGAATCCGGTCGATTCCGAGGGGACCACGCTGCTCCTCGAGACGCTTGACGATCGCCACGAGTTCACCTGCGGCGGCGCGGCGTCCGTCGCGGAAGTCCGTGTACATCACGTCGCGGATGCGCTCCAGCACGTCGATCATGGTGCGCAGCGCCCAGTCCATCTCGGTCTTGAACTCGCGGTCGGCGATCTGCCTCGCGAAGAAGAGCCAGTCCACGAGGGCGTTGGCGGCGTCGGCGGGCCTGCCCTCGGCGAGGAGTCGTGTCGCTTCGACGTGGTAGAGGCAGGTGGCGTCCTCGAAGACGGGCAGATAGAGGTGGCGCGCGGCCGCGAGCAGGGGCGGATCACCCAGATCGGTGTAGAGCCGCGCGGAGATGAGCGCGATCTGCTCCGGGCTTGCGCCCAACTCGGCCAGGCCGTAGGGCTGCCCGAAGGCCATCGTTTCTCGCCAGTCGGTGGCCTGCGTGACCTTGTGGACAGCGTCGATGACGGCCCGCTGCGGTTCTGCGTTGGCCCACTCGAGGGCGGCGGGCCATGCCGCGCCGCCGGCGGGGGCGAGGCGGGCCTTGGCTGGGGTGTCCACGCCGAGCGGTGGCTTGTCCATCTTCGCCATCGCGGGGAGGACGATGACGTCGCTGCGGCGTTCGGGCCTGATCTCGGCGAGCGGTGCGTTGACGCGGTTGACGAACTCGTCAGCCGCGGCCTGCCGGAGCGGGATCAGGCAGAGTGTCAGGGCGACGGTCGCCGTGAGCCATGAGGGAATCCGCCGTCGAACTGCCGTCATTCCGTTGTCTCCCGCCGGGTCGTCGTCCCGACCGTGCGTGTGGGCCGGGCATGGTAGCAACCTGGCACGGGATGGCCGTGCGGGGAGGCGCAACGAAAGCCGGCCGTCACGGGGACGGCCGACTGCTGGGGCGCGGTTGGGGCACGGGGCGTTACCCTGCCTTCGACCTGCGGGGCGCGGGTCGATTGAGCGGCTCGGCATCCTCCATCGGGTCAACGCCGGGCCGCCGGTTCTCCTTGAAGAACCTGGTGGGTCGATTGTCGTTGATCTGTGCGTTGAGCTTGGTGAGGGCCTCGTCGACGATCTGGCGGACTCGCTCTCGGCTGATGCCGACCTCATCGGCGATTTGCTTGAGGGTGAGGGGCTCCTGCCCGTCCAGCCCGAAGCGGAGGCGGAGGATGCGGGCCTCGCGTTCGTCGATGGATTCGAGGAGTTTGCGGAGGGTGGCGGTTTCGTCGGTCTTGAGGATCGGGTCCTCGGGCATCCCATGGCGGGAATCGGCGATGAGTTCGCCCAGGCCGACGAGGTCGCCACTGGCGTCGGTCGGCTCCTGGCTCGGGGCCTGCATGGCGCGGATGGCTCGGCGGATGATGCGGACCTTCTTGGCGGGCAGGTCCATCGCACGGGCGAGGTCTTCGATGGTGGGCGGGTGTCCGAGTTCGGCCTCGAGCTTGCGGGAGGCGACCTTCCACTTGGCGATGAGTTCGACCATGTAGGCGGGGATGTGGATCGGCTGGGTGGCGTTGATGAGGGCGCGCTTAATGGCCTGCTTGATCCACCAGCTCGCGTAGGTGGAGAAGCGTGCGCCCTGCGAGGGGTCGAAGCCCTCGACGGCGCGCATCAGCCCGATGTTGCCCTCTTCGATGAGGTCGTTGAGGGGGAGTCCGCGTCCGACGTAGTTCTTGGCGATGGCGACGACGAGTCGCAGGTTGGCGCGGATCATCCGCTCGCGCGAGGCCGGGCAGTTGTCGTTGATGATCGCCCAACCGAGTTCGCGTTCCTCCTCGGCGGTGAGGAGGGGCGTGCGGTTGATCTCTCTCAGGTACAGCTGGAGGTCGGACTGCAGCCCGCCCTCTTCCGTTGCACGACTCCGGATTGCACTCACTTCTCTTCCCACCTTTCGCGACGCGGAACGTGGCACTCACTATACCCACGATTCGTGCCGCACTGCCACATCACGGTTCGCTCCGGAGGCCGTCCGGGTTGCATCGGAAGGGCCGGTGTCGGACTTGACGCCGGTCGAGTCGGCCCCAGTCGGGCGGCGTGTGGCCCGATACGACTGCGCCGCCTACAGGGAATGCGCGGCTCAGGCCCGATTTGGCCAGGCAAGTCCGAATTTTTCTGGCACGCCCCGAAACCCGTTCTATAGTCATCCAATTCGGGACGCCGATCGGCCCCCTACCGGCCATGAGCGAAGATCTTTCCGATTTTTTGAGTTCCTGGCCCTACGAGCCTGGGAAACTGAACGTTCGGATCGTGCGGGCGACCGACGGGCGCCCCGTGGTCCAAGTCCGGCTTGACTTGGGCATCCTGCAGATGGAACTCGACGGCCGTCCCGACGGGCTTCGGCCCGAGGGGTTTGAGAGCCTGCTCGACCTCTACGAGGACCGGGAGGAAGAGTGGGACGCGGGACTGCTTGATCCTGACGGCACGGAGCGCGAACTGGCCGACGCCAAGCCGCCGGAGGGCGAGTTTACGCTCTCGCCGGATGACTGCCGTGCCCTGCGCGACGAGGCGATGCAGTACTCGCACCGGTACGTGGCGTTGCTGGCGGCAGAGGACTACGAGCGTGTCGTGCGGGATACGACGCGGAACCTGCGCCTCTTCGACTTCTGCGCCAAGCACGCGGAGACGGAGGCCGACCGGAGCGTCCTCGAGCAGTTCCGGCCGTACGTCACGATGGTGCGTGCCCGGGCGCTGGCGAGTCAGGCGCTGAAGGACAACGAGCCGAAGGCGGCGATCCTTGCGATCGACGACGGTCTGAACGCGCTCCGGCAGCACTTCGCGAACGCGGGGCATACAGAGGCGTACAACGCCTCGAACGAGGTTCGGATGCTTCAGAGCATGCGCGACGCGCTGGTGCCGAAGCTACCCGTCAGCCAGAAGAGCGAGCTGCGCCGCCGGCTGGATCGGGCGTTGGCGCAGGAGAACTACGAGCTGGCGGCGATCCTGCGGGACGAACTGAAGCAGCTGCCCGAGTGACGGATCAGGACGCGGGCGTCACGTCGGTGGTCGCGGGTGGCGAACGCCTGGCCTTCACGCGCTCGACGACCCGCTCCTGCATCGTCGCGGCGGTCGCCACCTCCTCGACGACGACGAGGTCCGCACCGAGCGACTCGGCGACCATTCCCTTGCTCATGTACGACGATCGCACGGCGATGAAGGCGTTGGGCGCCATCGAACGGGCGAGCCGGCAGGCACGAAGCGTCGCGTCGTCGTCCGGGATCGTGAGGACAATGGCGTCGGCGGTCGAGATGCCCGCCGAACGGAGCACCTCCGGGTTCGTCACGTCGCCGTAGATGATCGGCCTGCCCATGCGCGCCTGCTTGCGGACGGTGGCGACGTTCAACTCGACGACGACGCAGGGGACGCCCGCCTGTTCGAGAAGTTCCACGACGGCGCGGCCGCAGACGCCGAACCCCGCGACGATCACGTGGCGCCCGGCACGCGGGTCGCCCGACTGTCCTCGCTCGCCCGGCTCAGGCTCCTGCTCGCTGAGCGCGGCGGGGGCGCGGCGGCGCAGCCACGGCGCGAGCGGGAGTCGGCTCACCGGCCCGTGAACGCGCTTGCCCGCGTCGTAGACGAACGGCGTGACGATGAGCGAGAGGACGATGAGGGCGATCAACTTCGACTGCACGGCGGCGTCGATCAGCCCCACGTTGGCCGTCGCGGCGACGACGACCAGCCCGAACTCGCCGGCCTGGGCCAGCAGGAGCGCGGCGGCGAGGCTGGCGGCGGGGGTTGCGCCGACGGCCCAGCACGAGAGGCCGATGATGCCGCCCTTGACGACGAACTGCACGAGGAGCGCGAGGAGGATGATCCACCATCCGGAGAGGAGGACGTCCGGGTCCATGGTGAGGCCGATGGCGCAGAAGAAGACGGCCATGAAGAGGTCGCGCATGGGGTCGAGCTGGCCGGCGATCTGGTACCGGAAGGGGGTTGTGGCCAGGACGAAGCCGGCGAGGAATGCGCCGAGTTCGGGCGTGAACCCGAGGGCTGCGGTCGCAACCGCGGCGCCGAGGGCAACGGCTGCCGTCAGCACGAGGAGCACTTCGCCGGCGACGCCCGCGGCGGTCTGCATGAGGCGCGGCAGGACGAGCCGCCCGAAGGCGACGAGGAGCGTGACGCCGCCGAGAGCGATGACGCCGCGCCAGACCATCTCCCAGAGGCGTTGCCAGAGGGTTGGGCCGTCGGCGGCGAGCGCGGCCTGGCCGCTGGCGCTCCAGAGGGCGAGCGCGGGCAGGAGCGCGAGCACGGCGACGGAGAGCAGGTCCTGCACGAGCGAGACGCCGACGGCGAGCCGACCCGGCACGCGGTTGAGTTCGCGGCGCGCCTGGAGCACGCGGAGGCTGATCGCGGTGGAGGACATGGTCATGGCCATTGCCACCGCCAGGGCGGCGCTGGGCGAGAGGCCGAAGACGACGCCGATGGGCCAGCAGACGAGCGCGGAGGCGGCGGTGGAGATCACGCCGACGAGGAGGATGGCCCGCACGCCGCCGCGGAGCGCGCCGAGGTCGAGGGACAGCCCGACGCTGAACATGAGCAGGATGATGGCGAGCCGCCCGATGGTCTGGACGCTGTCGGGATCGCCGACGAATCCGAGCGCGTGCGGGCCGATGAGCGCGCCCGCGATGAGGTAGCCCGGGATGGTCGCCAGGCGCAGGCGATGCAGGACCGTCGTGACGAGCGCGGCGGCGGCGAGGAGCTTGAGCAGGTCGAGCACCGTGCCAGCGGGCGCGGCCTGAGCCAGCGTCAAGAGTCCCGCGAGCATGATCGATCACCCCGCGCGAGCGAACGCCCGCTCTCTGCGGCTCACCCGCGCCGACGCGACGCGGCCGGGCGATCGTACACGAGCACGGCCAGGAGCGTCAGGTCGGCGGGCGTCACGCCTTCGAGCCGCGACGCCTGGCCGAAGGTCCGCGGGCGGAAGCGTGCGAGCGACTCCCTTGCCTCGGCCCGCAGCGTGACGAGCGAGGCGAAGTCCACGGTGTCCGGGATGGGCCGGCGCTCCATCTCCGCGTGCCGGCGCACCTCGGCACGCTGGCGATCGACGTAGGCGGCGTAGCGGCGATCGGCGTGCGCCGTGACCCATGCGGGCGAGTCCGGCGGCGGGAGGCCGGGACGATCCGCGAGCGATCGGCGAAGATCGTCGATGGTGAAGTCCTGCCGGCGCATGACGCGTGCGAGCGGCTCGCTGTCGATGCGTGTCGCGTCGATCGCGGCGTTGATCGTGGCGAGGTCATGCCCGCGCTGCTCGAAGAGTTCCAGGCGCCGGCGCCCGAGAGGAGCAGTTGCGAGCAACCCGAGCCGCCGTGCGGTGGGTGTCAGGCGATCGGAGGCGTTGTCGGCCCGCAGGAGCAGGCGGTGCTCCGCGCGGCTGGTGAACATGCGGTACGGCTCGACGGGGGTCTTGGTGACGAGATCGTCCATCAGCACGCCGATGTACGCCTCGTCGCGTCCGAGCGTGAACTCGCTCTCGCCGGTGGCGAAGCGTGCCGCATTGATTCCGGCGATGAGTCCCTGGGCGGCGGCTTCTTCGTACCCGCTGGTGCCGTTGATCTGGCCGGCGAGGAAGAGGCCCTCGACGGGTCGCGTCATGCCTGTCGGCATGATCTGGTGCGGGCGGACCATGTCGTATTCGACCGCGTAGCCGTAGCGCAGGATCTCGGCCCGCTCGCACCCCGGCATGGTGCGGACGATCGTGTCCTGCACGTCTGTGGGCAGGCTGGTCGAGATGCCGTTGCAGTAGACCGAGTCGTCACGCAGGCTCTCGGGTTCGAGGAAGACGCCGTGCGTCTCGCGGTCGGCGAAGCGAACGACCTTGTCCTCGATGCTGGGGCAGTAGCGCGGGCCGATGGACTCGATCTGTCCGCTGAACATCGGCGCGCGGTGGAGGTTCGCGCGGATGGCCGCGTGTGCCTCGGGCGAGGTGCGCGTCTGCCGGCACTCGACCTGCGGCAGCACGGGAAACCGCGCCAGGCATCCCCACGTTTCCTGCCCGGCGCCTCTGCCTGAGAGATCGCTGAACGGGACGGGGGGATCATCGCCGAGGGCGGGGTCGAGGGCGTCCCAGCCGATGGAAGCGCGTCGGAGGCGCGGCGGGGTGCCGGTCTTGAGTCGGCCGAGTTCGAAGCCGAGTTCGCGGAGCGCGGCCGATATGCCGACGGCCGCGCTCTCGCCGTGCCGTCCGCCCGGCGTCTTCGACTCGCCCGTGTGCATCAGTCCGCGCATGAAGGTGCCGGTGGTGAGGACGACCGCGGGGGCGGAGACGGCGAATGGCAGATGAGCAGATGGCAAATCGGAGCGGAGGCACGCATGGGCCTGATATGCGATTTGCAAACCTGCGACTTGCGATTTCCCAATCACCACGCCCTTCACCCGTCCCCCCCCCACTTCCAGGCGCTCGACGCTCCCCTCGATGACGTCGATTTCGGGGCGTGTGCGGATGAGGGCCTGCACGGCGTCGGCGTAGGCGTGCTTGTCGCTCTGGCAGCGCGGGCCGTGGACGGCCGGACCTTTGCTCGTGTTCAGCACCTTGAACTGGATGCCGGTGGCGTCGGCGGCGAGGCCCATGAGGCCGCCCATCGCGTCGATCTCGCGGACGAGTTGGCCCTTGGCCAGCCCGCCGATGGCCGGGTTGCAGGACATGACGCCGATCTTCGAGGCGTCAAGCGTCACCAGAGCAACAGTCGCCACGGGCCGCCCGGCACCGTCCCGCTCGGCGGGCAGCAGATTGGCCGCCGCCCACGCGGCCTCAACCCCCGCGTGCCCGCCGCCGATGACGACGACCCTGTACGAACGCTTTGTCACGCAGAATGGTACGCGACGGCACCGAACTCCCGTTCAAGCGACCCCCTGCGCCTCGCCGTTGGCCTCAAAACCGAGGCGGGTCTGGAGGTCACGGAGGGTCTGGACGCCGCGATCGGTCACCTGCGGATCGCCGCCGTTGTGGGCGGGTCGGACGAGGCCGCCGCGTTCGAGCCTTCGGCGGATGGGCACCCAGGCGTCGCCGAAGCCGAGCCAGAGGGCATCCTCGTAGCGCCGCGCGTCGCCCGCGGCGAGCGAGCCGAGAGCGCGCGCCAACCACCGCTGCTGTTCCGGGTCAAGCCGCATCGTGCTGGCTCTCCGTGTCGGTCCTCCAGCGGGTCCGGCCCTGCCTGCGTGCGGCTCCCGAACCCGCCCGACCTTCGGCGCATCCCCTTGCGCTCCGGATGTCCATACGGCTGAACGGGCTTCCTGCTTCACGAAACCTCCGACTCCGGGGCGTTCCCGGACGCTCAGAAAGGGCGGGACAGTCCCAGAGGGGTGGCCTCGACCAAGCACTCGCGGGCGTGATGGCACCGTGAACGAGGCAGGCACTGCCGGGACAAGCCCTGCGGACGGGTTGTCGGTGGGGACCGTCGGTACCGCGAATGCGGGACGGAAGGAAGATGGATCGGATGAGGCCGGGTGGCCGCTGCGTGGACGGAATCCCCTCCGGCCGGAAGACGCTCCGGCCGGCACTCTGTACGCCGATGGCTGCGTTGAGGTTCCCGTGCCTGATCAGTGGGCGTTGCGGTGGACGAAGCCGCGGAAGAGGGTGAGCCAGAGGATTTTGAGGTCGAACCAGACCGACCAGTGGCGGATGTAGTGGAGGTCGTACTGGAGGCGTTTCTTGAGCGAGGTATCGCCGCGCAGTCCGTTGACCTGCGCCCATCCGGTCATGCCTGCCTTGACGTGCTGCCGGATCATGTAGCCGCGCCAGTCTTCTCGGAAGCGTTCGATGAGTTCGGGCCTTTCGGGTCGTGGTCCGACGAGTGACATCTGGCCCTTGAGGACGTTGAGGAGTTGCGGGAGTTCGTCGAGGCTCGCGCGGCGGAGGAGGCGGCCGACGGGCGTGATGCGCGGGTCGTTGCGTTCGGTCCAGCGGGCGTCCGCGGGTCGCTGCTCGTCCTCGACCTGGTACATGGTGCGGAACTTGTAGATTTTGAAGGTTTCGCCGCCGATGGAGACGCGCCGTTGCTTGAAGATGATCGGCCCCGGCCCGCTGAGACGGACGGCGATCGCGCACGCGAGCATGACGGGCGAGAAGACGAGGAGGCCGATGGACGAGCCGAGGATGTCCACGGCGCGCTTGGTCAGCCCGCCCAGGCCATGGAGCGGGCACTCGCGGTAGGAGAGGATGGGCATGCCGTCGAGTTCGCTGACGGTCATGCTCTGGGGCAGGTACCGCGGCTGAACGTCGGGGATGATGCGGACGTCCACGGCGAACCGTTCGAGCCTGCGCAGGATGTCGGGCACGCAGCTCGCCTGGGCGTTCGGTATGGCGAGGTAGACGGCGTCCACGGGGTGGCGTTCGAGGGTGGATTCGAGGTCGTCCAGCCCGCCGAGCACCGGCCGCTCGAGGCAGGTGTCACGGCGGGCGCGTGGGCGATGCGAGATGAAATAGGCCACGTTGATACCGGTCCATGAGTTGCGTTCGAGTGTCCGCACGGTGATCTGCCCGAGCCGACCGACGCCGATCACCGCGGCGTGGCGGAGGTTCCAGCCGCGCCGACGGAGCATTCGCAGGAACGTGCGGAAGGCAAGCCTGTTGATGCCGAGGAAGACGGGCAGGAGCACGGCGAGCCATCCGAGTTGCGTGCGGCCCGCGTCGAGATGCAGTGCCCTTGTCGAGCCATCGGTGATGACCGCGTTGCCGACCAGCCAGAGAACCACGACGACGAGCAGCATCGAGAGCATCGACGCGCGCAGGATGGCGCCCTGCTCGCTCCACACGGAGCGGTCGCGCCGAGCGCGGTACAGCCCGTTGGCGCGCATGACGACGATCGTGATCGGCACGACGAACGCAACGAGCGGGTTCTTGAAGTAACTCTCCCAGAACTCGGGCAAGGCCGGGAAGTAGCCCTCGCAGGTGAGGCGCCGGATCGCCCAGGCCGCATAGCAAGCCACCGAGATCACGAAGCAATCCCAGAGGCCCAGCAGGGCGACGAGAAGGCGGTGCTGTTGCTTGACCACGCGGTTCCCTCCGTCGAGGCGGCGCCGGTCCTTCGGCGCGGGCCAGTCTCCCCCAACGTGCACCGGGCTGTCAATACGCCGGACTCGCGGCGGCCGCACCACTCCACCCGATCAGCGGCCCGCGACACTCGGCCAGTCCCCGCCGGTTCGAGGCTGGGGCGTCAGGCGGCCGACCTCCTCGATCAGCCGTCGCTGCTCGGTGGTCAGGATAGCCGGGTTCGGGGGGATGATCCGCACAATGGCGTACAGGTCTCCGATTCGGCCGTCGGCGGCTTGGATGCCCTTGCCCTTGACCCGCAATCGACGGCCGCTGGGCGTGCCGGCGGGTACGGTCAGTTCGATGGGCCCGTCCAGAGAGGGAATGGGCACGCGCCCACCGAGCGTGGCCTCGGCGATAGTCAGGGGTAGGTCGAAGACGAGGTCCAGCCCCGAACCGGGCCTGGAGCCGCCTTCACGACGAAAGAGCGCGTGGGGCAGAACCCGTACCCGGAGGATCAGGTCGCCAGGCTTGCCGTTCGGCCGGGCGGAAGCCTTCCCGGCCCCTCGGACCCGGAGTCGCGCACCGTCCTCCGTGCCGGCGGGTACCGCAACTTGGATCGTTCGGCCATCTACGGGCGACCGGAAGGACTCCTGCCCCCCCTTGGCCGCCAGAAGGAAGGGGACCGGCAGCTCGGCCTCGACGTCGGCACCGCGGGCGGAACCACGAGTGGCCCGCGTGCCGGCGGTCGAGCCGAAGCCTGCGGAACCGGCTCGGCCGCCGAAGAAGGCATCGAACATCGAGCCGAGATCGTCCATGTCGACGCCTTCGGGGAAGCCGCCGCCGGTGGAGGACCATGAATAGCGTGCCCCCGCACTGCCGCCGCCCTGAGAGGCGGCCGCGTGTCCGAGCCGGTCGTACATGCCCCGCTTCTTCTCGTCGGAGAGGACGTCGTAGGCCTGCTGGAGTTCGGCGAAGCGTTCCGCGGCGTCGGGGGCCTTGTTCACGTCCGGATGGAGTTGCCGCGCCTTCGTCCGGTAGGCGCGCCGGATGTCGTCAGCGGAGGCGCCGCGTGCGACGCCGAGAATCTCGTAGTAATCGCGCACGGACATCTGTTGACTGTATGTCGGAGACGAGCGATCGCGAGCCAGCGACGGTCAGTGCCCGTTGTGGTCGTGATCGTCGTGCTCGCCACCCTGCTCGCCGGCCGGGGCGGGCAGGTCGTCCGGACGGCGGATGAACATGCACTCGACCTCGAAGACGAGGGTGGCGTTCGGGGGAATGCGTCCGTTCCCCGCGCCGCTCGCGCCGTAGGCCTGATCGGGCGGGAGGATGAACTTACGGACATCGCCGAGGCGCATGCCGTAGGTCGCGGTCCGCCAGCCGGGGATGAGTCGTCCTGGCGCCTGGTAGGTCAGCGGGCGGCCGCCGGGGCGGAGGGAGGAGTCGAACATCGTGCCGTCGGTGAGCCAGCCGCTGTAGTGGAAGGAGACCTGGTCGTTGTCGTCGAGGGCGACACCCTCGGAGCCGGAGCGCATGATGATGACCTTGACGCCGTCGTCGCGGTCTTGGAGCCGGAACGGATGGTCGAACCGCTCGTAGGAGTAGTTCGCGTCGCCTGCCGCGCCCCAGACGACCTTGCCGTCGGTGTCGTACCCGCGGTCGGCGGTGGTGAGGCGATTGCGTGTGATGGTCAGTTCGCTGGTCATCTCGACCGCGCCTCCTGCGGCCGTGGGGTAGGGGTAGGGTGTCTTGCCCTTGTAGCCATCGCCGTCGCGGCTGAGCGCGAGGTCGAGGGTGGCGATGAGGGAATCGCGTGGCACGTCGGGAAAGAGGCCGGGGGTGAGCCAGATGCCGGTCATCATGCCGACGGTCTCGTGCTCCGGGTTGCGGAACTCGAGCGTGCGGAGTCGGACGTTACCCGAGTGGCGGTACAACTGGAAGATGGCGCGCCTGTACGGGCGGTGCAGCGCGTCGGCGCGTGCGATCTCGGCGTAGAGGGCGTCGGGGATCTGGGAGAGACGGACCGGGGTGACGGTCATGACGATCTCGACGGAGCCGCCGCCGTCCGCGACGGCCACGCCCGAGGTCGTGCGCCACGACCCGCTGAGCATGTCGGCGATGCGTCCGAACTCGGGGTCCGACCACGCGGGCGTGTACGACAGCTCGACCGGGGCGGCGGGTGGAGCGGGCTGTGGTCCGTCCTGAGCGAACGAGGTGGCGGCGGCGAGCGCCGCCGCGCCGATCGCGCACGATGCGAGCAGCCTGGTGATGGACGCCTTGATCATGGTTCCGATCTCCATCCTTCGGTCGATCCGTTGGCGGATCAGGCCAGTTCGGGGAACATGCGCCGCACGACGCCGACGAGATCCTTCACGTGCGCGACGGACTCGGCGAAGAGTTTCTGCTCCTCGGGCTGGAGCTTGAACTCGACGATCCGCTCGACGCCGGCGGAGCCGAGCACGGCGGGGACGCCGACGAAGTATCCGCCGACGCCGAACTCGCGGTCGCAGTATGCGGCGCTGGGGATGATGCGTTTCTTGTCCTTGACGATGGCCTCGACCATCTGGACGGTTCCGCTGGCGGGCGCGTAGTAGGCGCTGGTGCCCATGAGTTTGACGATTTCGCCGCCGCCGACCTTGGCGCGTTCGACGCAGGCGTCGATCTTTTCCTTGGGGAGCAGGTCGGCGATGGGGATGCCGTGGACGCTGGTGAGGCGCGGGAGGGGGACCATGTCATCGCCGTGCCCGCCGAGGAGCAGGGCGGAGATGTCCTCGATCGAGCAGCCGAGTTCCATGGCGAGGAACGCGCGGAACCGAGCCACGTCCAGCGCGCCGGCCTGCCCCATGATCCGGGAGGTTGGGAAGCCCGTCGCCTTCCACGCCGTGTAGACCATCGCGTCGAGTGGGTTCGAGACGACGATGACGATGGACTTCGGGGCGTGCTCGGCGACCTGCTCGGAGACGCTCTTGACGATCTTGACGTTGGTCTCGATGAGGTCGTCGCGGCTCATGCCGGGCTTGCGGGGAAGGCCGGCGGTGATGACGACGACGTCGGAGCCGGCGATGTCGCGGTAGTCGCTGGTGCCAACGACGCGCGAGTCGAAGCGCTCGATCGGTCCGCAGCAGAGGAGGTCGAGGGCCTTGCCCCTGGCGACGCCGTCGCGGTCGGGGATGTCAAGGAGCACGATGTCGCCGAGTTCCTTGGCGGCGGCCCAGTGGGCGCAGGTCGCCCCGACGTTTCCGGCGCCGATCACCGCAATCTTCGCACGACGCATGGGTCTCTCCGGGTTCGCCGGCGGCGGCGTCCGCCGCGGCGGGCGGGACTATAGCCGGGCAGCATCCCGACAGGCCGCGCACCCGCTTCCGAGGACGCCACGGGGGCATGGTGGCCAGGTGCAGCCAGGCCGGCGCGAACGGCGACCCGAAGTCGCACCGAAGCGCTTGATCCGGCGCCGGGAACCGCTGAAACTGTCGGGTGTGCCCCGCCCGACGCGCGGTGTGTTCACGCACCTTCGGTTCACGCCATTCGAGGGAGAGAAGACGATGAACTTCGCTGCACGCTTCGGCCTGTGCTCGACGATCGCCCTGGTTTCAACCTGCACGCTCTCGGTCGCGCAACCGACCTACTGGGTGACCAAGGAGACGACGCTCTACCGCTTCAAGCAGGGCGGGCCGGTGAAGACGTTCCAGTTGAGCGATCGAATCCGGGGGCTTGGCGCGCGATCGGACGGGTCGCTGTTCGCGGTCAGCCCGGTCCTGCCCGACAACGGTGAGCCGGAGTTCTACCACATCTTCAACCCGTTCGCGGCGCACGTGAGCCTCACGCCGACGGACGTGCAGACGGTCGCGTTCTCCTCCGTCACGGAGGTCGGCAACGTGCTGTACGGGACGGGCGGTCCGGGGAACCTGTACCTGATCGACCCGTCCAACAACTACCAGCCGACGCTGATCGGTTCCACGGGCCTGGCCGACGTCGGCGGGCTTGCCTACGACGCCCTCTCGGGCACGCTCTACGCGCTCGACAACGCGACCGACGGCCTCTACCCGATCGACTTCGGCTCGGGCGCGGCGGGACCGCTCATCGGCACGCTCGGGATCGACTCCGATTCCTGCGGCATCGAGTTCCTGAACGGGACGCTCTACGCCGCGATCCAGAACATAACCGACGACAAGTTCCAGATCGGGATCATCGACACCTCGTCGGGGGCGTTCTCGCCGTTCTTCGACCTGCTCGACTTCGCGGAGCGGAGCGCCACGGGCTTTGCGCTCGTGCCCGCGCCGTCGGGTCTGGCCTTGCTGGGCACAGCGGGGTTCGTGCTGGCGCGCCGGCGGCGTGGCTGAAGCGACCTCCTACCCTCGGGGCATGGAGATCAACCCGGAGCGTCTCACGGCCGCGGAGCGGTACAAGCTGCTGATCGGATGCATCGTGCCGCGCCCGATCGCCTTCGTTTCGACCGTCTCGCCTGAGGGTCGAACCAATCTTGCGCCGTTCTCGTTCTTCGCGGGTGTGGGGTCGAACCCCATGACGCTCCTGTTCTGCCCGGCGAATGATCCCGCGGGGCATGAGAAGGACACGCTGCGCAACTGCAAGCCGGAGCGCGAAGGGGGGACGGGCGAGTTCGTGGTGAACCTGGCGAGCGAGCGGTATGCGCACCTCGTCGCGGCCGCCGCGGAGCCGCTGCCGCACGGGGAGAGCGAGTTTGACCTGACGGGACTGACGCCCGCGCCGAGCGTGGTCGTGCGTCCGCCGCGCGTCGCGGAGTCGCCGGTCGCGTTCGAGTGCCGGACGCAGCAGGTGATCCGCACGAACCCGGGCGCTCCCGCGGGCGGGAACGTGGTGATCGGGCGGGTGGTTCACGTTCACGCCGATGAGGGCGTGCTGAACGAGCGGTTTCACGCCGACCCGGATCGGCTGGGGACGGTTGCCCGGATGGGCGGGCACACGTACTGCCGGACGCGAGAGCGGTTCACGCTGGCCATCGGGCGTCCTTCGCTGGGAACGCCGCGACCGTGGGAAAAGCAAACGGGGCCTCCGCTCTGATCGCGGAAGCCCCGTCCAAGTGGTTGAGTTGTCGCACGGCGACGATCAGCGACGGCGGCGGAAGGCGACCGAGGCGCCCATGAGGGCGAGGGCGATAGTGCCCGGAGCCGGGATGATCGCAGCGCTGACGAGCGTGGGCACGCCGCTGAAGTCCTTGGTCATGAACTCGCCCGCGGAGGAGATGAACAGTTGGACGAGCGCGCCCTCGAAGGGAGCGATCGGGCCCTGGAAGTTCGTGCTGAAGACTCCGGCGCTGGAGCCGTTGAACTTGGCGTCGCCGGAGTTGTCGTTGATGAAGACGTTGCTCAACTGGCCGTTGAAGAAGACCGTACCGAAATCGCCCTTGTACCAGGTGCCCTCGACGAGCCCGGTGATGGTGTCGCCGTTGGCGTCGGTAACGGAGAACGAGCCTTTGCCGTCGGCGGTCGAACCGTTGTTGTTGGTCACGTCGATGGTGAGCGTGTAGTCGGCGGAGTCGAAGCCGTAGAAACCCGCGTTGAACTCCGCCGTGCCCCCCCCACCCGTCAGGCGAGTGACGTCGCCCGAGGTCAGTGAGTCGGCTTTGGCGTTGAAGAGTGAGGCGCCTGCGTCGTACGAACCGTTCAGGTCGCTGTAGGTGTACGTCACGATGACGACGTCAGCGCACGCGGCACCCGCCAGACTCATCGAAGTGATCATCCCGAACCGAATGCCTGCATGCACCATGATCAGTTCCTCCTCTTCTCTCTCACAGCATCCCAACCCGTGCGCACCAGCGCAGCACAGTCTCCAAACGCACTGCCGCAGCACGGTGAACTCGCGAGTTTCTGGCCACGAATGGTCACGTCTCGCCCCATCTGCGGCAGACGGATCGCGTGCTCCGGCAGCTCTCTCGTTATCCAGCTTACCAGGCGACGAAGGTCGTTCAAGCGCTTGCCCGTGGGAATTACGCGTTCTCGAGAGAACGCCGCCTTTCCTGCAGTCTCACGAAGGTTGGGATCGTGCCGATCAGGTGATTTCCCCCGATTCGATTGGTGCCGTTCAGTATCTGGCCGGAAGGCACTGTGCGGAAGCGCCGTCGCTACCGGGCGGCGCACGAAGGCGTTCGGTGGGTCCCGTTCGTTGTCGTCCTTCGTTCGTCGTCGCTGCCCCGCGCCGCACCTCCAGAATCGTCCACGGCTCACCCGCGGAGCCGAGGCATCACGCGCGCGCAGCGGACCCAAATTAAAACGGGGCCTCCGCTCTGATCGCGGAAGCCCCGTGGACGGGGTTGAGTTGTGAAGCGGCGGCTCTCAGCGACGACGACGGAAGGCCACCGCGCCGCCGACGAGGGCGAGGGCGATGGTGCCCGGGGCGGGGATGATCTCCGCGCTGACGAGCGTGGGAACGCCACTGAAGCTCTTGGTCATGAACTCGCTGGCGGAGGAGATGAAGAGCTGGACGAGCGCGCCCTCGAAGGGAGCGATCGGGCCTTGGAAGTTGGTGCTGAAGACGCCGGCGGTGGAGCCGTTGAACTTGGCGTCGCCGGAGTTGTCGTTGATGAGGACGTTGCTGAGCTGTCCGTTGAAGAAGACGGTGCCGAACGCGCCCTTGATCCAGGTACCCTCGACGAGGCCGGTGATGGTGTCGCCGTTGGCATCGGTGACGGTGAACGAGCCTTTGCCGTCGGCGGTCGAGCCGTTGTTGTTCGTGACGTCGATGGTGAGGGTGTAGTCGGCGGAGTCGAAGCCGTAGAAGCCGGCGTTGAACTGCGCCGTCCCGCCCGCGCCCGTCAGCCGGGTCACGTCGCCCGAGGTGAGCGAGCCGGCCTTTGCGTTGAAGATCGCGGTGCCCGCGTCATACGACCCGTCGAGGTCGCTGTAGGTGTACGAGAGGATCGCGTCCGCCGAAGCGACGCCCGCCAGCCCCAGCGCGGCGACCGCGCCCAGTCCGATGCACACACGGTTCATTTCTGGTTCTCTCCTGTTTGAATCTTTCAACCCAACGGTCAGTGGACAAACACACACACGAAACCGCGGGAGTTCCCGTCCGACCCCGCATCCGCCCGAACCGGGCAGAAGCCTCCTCGGGGCCTCCGGCATCTCTCCCTTCGACGGGGGTACTGTACCAGTTTCACACCCGGTTTCAAGAGGCATCCCACGAATTGGCCAGTGAGAATCGCCGGCCGTGACTCGGACAGTCCGATACGCACACTCGAAACCATCCACTGATGCAAAACGCCCCTTATGGGGCGTTTTGTGGTGTCTGTACGGGTATGCGTGAGGCGACTCAGCGTCTGCGGCGAGTCGCGACGAATCCGAGACCAGTGCCGACGAGGGCGAGCACCCCCGGAGCAGGGATGACCACGAAGACGCCAGTGCCGGCGGCCGAGTCGTTCGCTGTCAGGGTGAACTTCCACTCCGCGAACATCTCGGAAGCTGGACCACCGAGGGCGATGAAGTTGCCCGCGCCGGCCGGGTACTCGTCGGAGTCGGAGTTGGTTCCCCAAGCGTCCGGCTCAACGAGCGGGCCGGAGATGAGGGAGGCGAAGGCGGTCCCGAAGTTGTAGCTGGTGTGGTACATGGTGCCGCCGGGCATCAGCCCCTTCACGGAGGCCCCGTTGCCGTCGCCGTCGGTCACGGTCATCCCCGCGGACGCGCGTGCGAAGGGATTGCTGATGGTCGGGAAGCCAAGCGACCCGATGGTGATGGTGAAGGTGGTGTCAACCGCACCGGCCTGGACGGAGAAGCCGCCGCTGAGCACGGGATCGTGCTCGATGTAGGACGACCCTTGGACGAGGCGTGCGATGAGACTGCCGTTGTTGGGGTCGACGAAATCGATGGCGGAGGGGAGCATCCAGAACCACGCGTCCTCGGAGACCCACTCCCCGTCTTCGAGCGAGACCTTGTAGGTCGCCTCGCCCAGCGAACTGGTGGCCTTGAAGATGAGCGGTGGGTTTGAAATGTCGGCGAGGGCCGGAGCGGCGAGCGCCAGGCAGAGGCCCCCCGCGACGAAAACTCGAACGAGCCGAGGCTCCGCCTCAATGCGAACGTTCATGCTTCAACCTCTCCTCTGTGGACTGTTGCAAACCCGGGAGGACTGCCACGCCCTTCCGGCGGGACTGCGCGAAATGACCGATCAGCGACGGCGACGGATCGCGGCCAGGCCGCTCAGGCCGAGGAGGGCCAGGGAGGCTGGAGCCGGGATGATGGTGTAGACGCTGGTGCCGCTGGCCAGGTCGAATGCGGTGAGTGTGAAGGCCCAGCGAGAGCTCATATCGAAGACGCCGCCACCGATGTTGGCGAACCCACCGCCGCCGGGGAACTCGTCGGACATCGTGTCGCTGGAGAAGGCCCCCGCGGAGAAGCTGCTGTTGAGGAGCGAGGCGAACTGGGTGCCTCCCGGGACTTCGCCGTTGTAGTGAGAGAGGTGCGCGCCGGCGGCGTCTGGGGTGAAGGTCACGCCGTTGCCGTTGACGTCGGTGATGCTGACGCCCGCGGAGGCAGCGCCCTTGGCGTTGAAGAGCGTCGGGAAGCTGAGGAGGCCGGAGCCGACCGAGAAGCTCGTGTTCTGGTTGTTCGCCTGCACGTTGAAGTTCAGGTGGATCACGGGGTCGGCGATGAAGGTGACGGACGCGGTGCCGAGCGTCGCGAGGACGGAGCCGCTCTGGGACTTGATGTCGATGGGGTTGTCCAGGTTCCAGTAGAAGTTGCCCTTGTCGTCCCACGTTCCCATGTCGCTGGTGGCGACGAAGGAGCCGGACTCGCCACCGACGGACGCGACGAGTGTGAAGACTTCGTACGAGATGTCCGCGTATGCGGCGCCGCTGACCGCGAGAAGCGCCACCACACCGCTGACCGTCCCACCGAGCCGTTTCCGTGTCATGACCTTCTCTCCAGTTCCGATCGCGCTCTTCGCGAGTCCGGGAACACCCCGCGCTCGAACGCAACGCACTTTCCTGAACTGTTCCGGCCACACAACGGCGGCCGACGTCTCCTCCCGGTCTGTGACGGCAGCCCGACGAGGGGCTGAGGCATGCTCTCTCTGCCCACGATCTCACCGGGAATGAAAGGACATGTCAATACCTTTCATGTGCTTTCGTCCGAGAAATCGAACCGATGGAAACATCGTTAGGATTGTGTTTGGTACCGATTGTTCATGTCTGGCCAAGTTGCCGGGGTCGAGGAGGGTGATTCGAGCCGCGGCAGGAGATCGAGTGATCGTCGCTCCACGCCGCCTTGGTAGACTCGGGCTGCAGGGGCGAGGTAGAGAGAGAGGCCTTGTGGGCCGATGCATGCCGACCATGCTGGTCGCCGCGCTGGCGTGCGCGACCTCGCTCGTGACCAACGCAAGCGCGCGACCATCGTGCTGCGCGATTCCCGTCCGCGCGTTTGAGCCGCCGCGCGAGAGCGGCTGGACCGAGGCGGGCGATCGCCGCCTGATTCTGAGGCTGGCCCCCGGCGCGTCGCTCACGATCGGCGCTGACGGGCGTGCAGCCATCACGCATCCCGCGGTGGACGGGGCTGTTTCCGAGCTGCTGAGCCGCACCGTGAACTCGCTGGGTGGAGAGTTCGAGCCGGCACTCCCGTTCAAGCCTGCGAGCACGGCGGCGTTTGCTGCCTCCGGCCTGGACCGGTTCGTTGCCCTGAGGCTGGACGCGAGCGCGGATGCGGATGCTGTCGTGCGCGCGCTCGCCGAGTACCCGTCGCTGATCGTGAGCGTGCGTCCTTCGCGGATCGGCCGCGCCGCAACGCAGGGGACCATACCGGACGATCCACTTTTCCCGCTGCAGTACGCACTCCTGAACACGGGTCAGACCGTGCAAGGGCAGCAGGGCATCGCGGGCGCGGACATCCGCGCGACAGGCGCGTGGGCGTTCGGCGCGGTCGGGACGGGCGTCGTGGTCGCCGTCCTGGATTCGGGGATCAGCGCGAGCCACCCGGACCTGCTCGACAGGCTGCTGCCGGGCTGGAACTTCGTGGGCAACAACGACAACACGGACGACGAGTACTCCTCGCACGGCACGCACTGCGCCGGCATCGCGGCGGCCTCCGGCGACAACGGCGTGGGCATCGCGGGCGTCGCGTGGTCCGCCGGCATTCTGCCGGTGAAGGTGCTGAACAAGTACGGCTTCGGCACGGAACTGCTCTGCGGGGCGGGCCTGGTCTGGGCGGCGGATCGGGGTGCGCGGGTCGCGTCGGTGAGCATCGGGTTCGACCCCGCGCCGGGCGGGGACGAGGACACCTTTCTTCGCGCCGCCGTCGATTACGCGACGGCTGCCGGCATGCTGGTGGTGGCCTCCGCGGGCAACACGCCGACCGCCCCGGTCGTCGCGCCGGCCCGGTACCCCAACGCGGTCGCGGTCGGCGCGACGGACAACCGCGACATCCTGTGGCCTGCGAGCGCGACGGGGCCTGAGATCAGCGTGGTCGCGCCCGGTGTCGGCATCATTTCGACGTGGGACTCGAAGCACTTCGGCCAGGGTGAGAACACGTATGACTACGCGACGGGCACGAGCCAGGCGTGCCCGCACGTCGCGGGTCTGGCCGCGCTGCTCTTTGCCGTTGACCCGTCGCTCACCCCGGCGAAGGCCCGAAGGATCATCGAATCGACGGCGGACGACTTGGGTCCGCCGGGCCGGGACGACCAGCACGGTCACGGGCGCATCAACGCGGAACGGGCCGTTCGCGCTGCGCTCGCCCATCTGCCGGACGACGCGATCAACGGGGACGAGTGGTGGTGGTGCGTCGCGGACTTCAACCGCGACGGCATCGTGGACACACGCGACTTCGTCGGATACCTCAACGCGTGGGCGGGGGGCGAGGATGACGCCGACATCGCGGCGCCGTTCGGCGTGGTGGACACACTGGACTTCCTGGCGTTCTTGAACTGGTTTGCGAAGGGTTGTCCGTGAGAGCCAGGCTGGAGAAGCGAAGCACGAACCGCTCATCTCATCACATCGGCGCAAAGAAAGAATGCCCCCGGGCGTCGGTGGGTCGCCCGGGGGCTGGGAGGCGCGGGACCGACGGAGCCTGAAGACTCAGGCCCTCACGCCGATCCCGGTGGCGGGACCACGGGTTGTCGCTCGGGCGGCGCGGCGCGCTCCGTGCGCCGACGCGCCCGGCGTGTCATCCATCAACTGCACCCCATGCTGTTGCCGCAGTTGAGGCACTTGTAGCAGGTGCCGTTGCGAACGGTGATCGTGCCGCAGACGTCGCACGGCGGGGCGTCGTTCACGCTGTCGAGGGCGACCGAGAGCGTTGACGCCTGCACGGACGTGTAATCGACCAGCACCATCGACGATCGCCGCGAGACGGCGGCGGCGGCCGGCGGCGGCACGGCCTGCGCACTCGGGCGCAGCTCGACCATCGCCGCCATCGCGGACGGCACCCTCTGCGGCTCGGCAACGGGAACGGAGGCTGGGATCGTGCAACTCGGTTGCTCCTTCGTGGTGGTGTCCCAGGCGGAGGGCGCCCGCCGCTGCTCTTCGGACGGGCGGCGCGGCGCGTTGGCCTCGCGGTAGCCGGGGATGAACTGCATCCCGAGCCAGCGGAAGATGTAGTCCACGAGGCTCTTGGCCAT
>JAANMV010001829.1_pt1 | contig 22368 bp, 18 predicted proteins | sample 7279661 | NCBI WGS metagenome assembly JAANMV01 (sample SAMN14094540, study PRJNA606508) | bioreactor metagenome | isolation source: A lab-scale SPAN reactor treating ammonium-rich wastewater day 121 | place: Ireland: Galway | collected 2017-05-16
GCAGGCGCAAAATCTCGGCGCGGGCGGCAATGGCCTCGTCGGGGGTGGAGACATGCTCACCCAGAAAATCCATCGTCACGGACATGCCTTTATTCAATAGTTCGCGGGCCGTGTCCATGGCGTCGTCGCGGGTCTCGCCGGCGACAAAGCGCGCGGCGACCTGCCGGGTGATGGGCAGGCTGCTCACCAACTCTTTGGCCCAGGCTGCCTGCGAAAGGTAAATGAACAACAGGCGCAGCCACCGTTCGCCATATTGGTACAACAGCCAGACGACAATGAGGAAACCAATGAAGAGGGGAAATAGGGAGAATTGTTTTTTCATTATGTTTTTCCTTCAATCTATTGCGTCATCATCAATGAATGGCCTCCATCTACAATGATCGTTTGCCCGCAAATCATGCTGGCGGCCGGGCTGCACAGGAAGCAAACGACGTCGGCGACGTCGGCCGGGGTGCAAAGACGGCCGTTTGGCGTATTGCTGAGAATGGCGTCCATCAGGCTGCCGCTGCCCTCGCGGAACATGTCGAAATGTTGCAGCGCCTCGGTGAGGACGACGCCAGGTGAGACGGCGTTGACGACGATGCGCGCCGGGGCCAGTTCCGCGCCCAGGTAACGGACGAGCGCCTCCAGCGCCGCTTTCGACGCGCCCACCACCGAGTATTCTTGCATGACGCGGTGCGACCCCATGCTGGAAATGGCGACAATGGCCCCGTTGATGGGCTTGGAGGGCCGGCTCTTCTTGAGCAGGTCCAGGAAACTGAACCATTCCTGCTGGTCATCCAGCTCCGTGGTGTAGCGCCCCGCGGTGTCCAGCAGGATGCCTTCATCGGTAAACCACCAGTCACAGTTGCGCGTGCCGCCGATACCGCGGATGGCCTTGGGCCCCGTGCCCATGGAAGGGAAGTTCAGTCCGGACTCCTGCAGCGCCGTGCTCTTGCCGGCGCCCGGTGGCCCGATGATGGGATACCACGGCAGGCGGTAGAGCGCGTCCTTGCCCAGGCCGGAATTCTTGAGGGCGGCAAGGGCCTCTTGAAACTGCTGCTCCAGGGCCTGGATTTCCGGCTGTTTGTCCGGGATCGTGCTCTGCACGTGCATCTGGGCCTGGGCACGCAGCTGGTTCTCGATGGTCATGGCGCGGCGCACGGCCAGCACCTTCTGCGCCACGTACATGATGAGGAACACGGCCAGCAGGCCGATGATGATGAGGACGCGAAGCTTGACGTCCCACTCAAGGTACTCGCCGCCCATCCAGGTCAGGGCAACAAGAACGATCAGCACGACAATGCTGAGCATGCCTTCTTTTGCGAGTGCGCCGAGCAGTGCCTTCATAGGGTCGATTCCATGGTGTACGTCGGCAGCCGGCCTTGGGCCGCTGCCGCTACTTCAGGCCTTCAAGCACGCCGCTGGTCTGGCTGCCCAGAATCGCGTTGTAGATAAGCCACAACAGCAGCGCGATGGCCGCGCAGATGCCCGGCGCGAGCCAGCCGGGTATCCTGGAAACCGGGTTGGGCAGGCCGCTGTCCGGTGCCTTCCAATGGGGCGCCAGACGATGCCGCTCCTTCTCGTCGCTGCTTTCCTTTATGCCGCGCGCCTGGGCCAGTTCGCGCGACAGGCTGTCAATGAGCACCTTGCGGCGCTCCATGCCCTGCAGGTCGGCAAACTTGCCCTTGAAGCCCAGCGTCAGACACAGGTAGTACACCTCGCAGACATCGTTCTTGAACTTGTCCGTCGTGTGGCGCAGGGTCTCCAGCTTGTTGTAGAACTCCTCACCCGCCGCAAAGTCATTGAAATAGGCCAGCTGCAGCGGCTTGCCCATCCAGGCATCCTTGCAGGGCCACTCCGACAGCAGGATCATCTCATCGAAATAGGCGCAAAGGGCATACTTGGCAAGCTGCACGTACTCCAGCGGGATCTCCGCCGTGCGCGCCCCCGCGTCGAGGTCACGGAACAGGCCGTCAATCTTGGCGAACAGCAGATCGGCGGGACCGGGGTCCTGGATCTTCTGAAGCTGGAACGACAGGGCAAACAGCGGCGCGCACAAATCCGGCAGGCCGGCGTGCTTCTCGACTCGTGTGATGGTGGCGGTGTCGGCCATAACGTGCTGTCGCCCCCCGCGACTACTCCTTGACCGCCAGGAACTCGAGCTTCAGCTCGGAGAACTCCGGCGGGAAGTACATCGAAATCGTGCGCGAGTTGGCCACGGCCTCCCAGTGCTCGCCCGCTTTCTCCAGCTGGAAGTACTGGCGCCCGGGCTGCACGGGAATCTCTGCCGGCGGCGCCGGCAAATGCTTGATCACCAGGCCGCGCATGGCCATGGCTATCAGCTTGTCCACCCGGTCGCGCGACGAAATCTTGGCCTTGAGCGGCACCTCGTTGATCACCTTCTCCGGCGCCACGCCCGACATCACGGCCAGGTAAAGCTTGCTCGCCGTGACCAGGCGTTCGTCGATGAACTTTCCTGAGTACAGCGACTCGCGTGTCTTCTCCAGCGGAATATTCACGCAGCGCGACGCAATCGTCACGTCCAGCAGCGAGCGCAGCCGCGCCTCCAACTGCGAGAAGGTGCCGTAAAGGTTGTCGTGCTGATACTGCGGCAGGTCGCGCGGGCTGCCCTCGGCCGAGAACGTCGTCAGTTCGCCCGCCAGGCGCGCCAGCGTCACGTACAGCACCTCGGGGTGCAGACGCGGCTGGTTGTAATAGTGCATCAGCGCGGGGATGTAGGCGTTACAGGAGTGCAGCAGCCAGAAGTTTGCGGCCTCCGACATGCTGAACTCCACGAGGCCCGAGCCTCGCTGGCGGCGCGAGGCCGCGAGGTCATTACTCTTGGTCGAGATGATCTCGACGGCGCGGCGCAGCAGCGAGAACAGCCAGGGCGAGGCGCTGAGGTAAAGCAGGGGGGGGACCCAGGTCGGGGCCAGCGCAAAGCCGCCGGTGGCCGTGCGCTGAAGTTCGCAAAGCTTGATGTAGGTGCTGTCCTCCAGCGGCTCACCCTCAAAGGCCACGCGCAGGTTGGGCACGGCGATGAGCACGTCGCGCTCGTTGCCGCCGCTGCTTTCATCCTTGAGCTTGACGGCACGCTGGCGGAAGCGGGTCAGGCGGCCCTCACTGATGCCCTCGGGATGGATTTCCAGCGCGTTGGGGCGGCTCAGCGGACAGGCCAGGTACACGGCCAGTTTCTCGACCGTGGCGGGGAAGGATGCCGCCACGGCGCGGGACTGGGGCCGGGCGTCGTGCTCCGGCAGGTCGAACTGCAGGCCGTCGGGCATGATGCCGCTGGCAGCCTGGAGGATGAACTCTCCGCCGCCCAGGGCCTCTTCGTCGATGCGCAGTGACGTCAAACCCCAGGCGTTGCCGTTGAGGGCGCGCAGGCCGCTGACCAGCCCGAAGTCGTGGTGGCGGTCCGCCTGCTGCAGGTGCTGAGGCGTGAGAAACAGCCCCTCGTTCCAGAGCACTTTGTGTTGATTGTCCACGCTTTAGGCCTCAAACATTGCGGCAAGCCGCCCGCTGGTGTGACCGCTGCCCACTTCTACTTCCTGGCCTCGATTTTGTAACCGCTGAGTTCAAACACGAAGCTGCCGGCATCAGACGCCGGCACCACCACGCGCTGAGAGCCCTTGCCGTCCTGCTTGGGATAGAGGGCCATGATGCCGATGAAGCGACAATCCTTGTTCAGGTCGCCCAGTTCAATGGGGCGGGGGTCGGCATTGGCCGGGCCGCCATAGACTGGGATCTGTTTGGGCTCACCCAGACGGTCGCCGCCCAGAATCTCGCCCTTGTTCTCCCATAGCTGCTCAAAGGCCTTGCTCATGAAGGCCGCGTCGTCCTTGAGCTGGAAGATGCGGATATCTACCGGAGTGGACTCGTTCTTGTCGTTGACATTCAGCGGCGCCACCCCGCGCACGTAAATCGTGGTGGGTCCGGCGCAACCGGCGAGAAAGGCGAGGCAGGCAACCAGCAGCAGGCCCTTGATCTTCATGCTTTGTCTCCTTTGTCTGCGGGCGGGTGGCTTGTAGTCGCCGCGCCCGGCTCCTTCGTGTGGGATTCGAGGTAACCCTTGCGCATGTTGGGAAAGATGACCTCGTTGAAAAGCTTTCCGCTTTCTCCAAGTAACTCGCTGTAAGTCAAGGCGTATTGTCGCCAGGCGCGCTTTTCGCCGCCCAGGCTCTTGAAAAGCCCGCTGGCGTTCTTGTTGGCTTCCTCTTCGATGGCCTTGGGGTCGAGGCGCTTCATGATTTCGTTGATGGCACGCTGCACACCCTCCATCAGGCCCAACTGGTGCTGCGTCAGATCCCTGAAGGCATCCACGAGCTGCTTCTTGAGCTGTTCGGGCGACTTGCCGCTTTTCCAGTCCAGGGGCATGCGCCGCACTTCCATGGCATCCTTCACCTGCTTGATGGGGTTCTTCTCGCGCGACAACGCCATGGTCACGAACGCCTCGAACTGTCCCTCGAACTCGCTGCGGCCCTTGAGGCTCTTGTTCAGCCACTCCAGCGTGATGTCCAGCGTCTGCTGCGCCAGTTTGCCGAACAGGTCAATCTGCTCCTTCGTTTCAAAGGGCCCGCGGCCGGTCAGGGCGTCGGACATCGCCTGAAGCGCGGCAAAGGCCGCGCCCTGCAGCGAATCACTTACTTTTGGCGATTCATCTTCGGGCAGGGCAAAGGCTGCGTCGGGCTTCTCCTTTGAAGAGATGCGCGAGAGCAGGTCATCAATCTGGCGTGTGCCGGTTTCCCGCTTCTTGCCCTTGGGCAAAGGGCCTTCGCCGCTGAGCGCTGCCGCGGCCTTCTTGAGGTCGTCGCCTCGGAGGTCGGCAAGGTCCATGGTCAGGCCGCTGAGGTCAACATCTTCCACCACCTGCTCGGATTCGCGCTTCTTGACGTCCGCGCGGGTGCGGGCCTTGGTCTGGCGTTTCTTGCCCTCCGGCGCCTGGGATTTGGAGGCTTCCTTGCGCTTGAGTTCGTCGGCTGCCTTCTTGAGGTCGGCGGTTGAGAAATCCGACAGGGCCATGGTCAGGCCGGCCACGTCGTCTTCCTCGACCACTTCAGGACTTCCGGATGCCTTGACCGGGCTTTCGTCGGCGGCCACATCGACGTTGGTGCGATCGGTAACCTTGCGGCCGGTTTCGGCACCGGGATCGATGGACAGTACTGTGCCGGGGTCCTCCACCGTGCGGCGGCGGCGGGCACTGGTGGCGCGAGTCGCGGGCTTGCCCGGCCCCATGGCCACGGCCAATTGATAGGACCCAATGGCAATGCGTGCCCCGTTAGGCAGGGCGGTCATTTCGTGGGCACGCGACTGCTTGCCGTCAATGGTCGTGCCAATCTGGCTGCCATAGTCGATAAAGAAGTAGTCTTCGCCGACCTTCTGGATGAAGCCGTGGGTGGGAGCAATGGCCTTGGCGGGATCCTTGAGTGAAACGTCGCAGTCCTTGGCGCGCCCTACGGAGATGCTGTCCTTGTCGAAGGACAGCTCGGCAAGGGCGGGACCACTCTCCCCGATTCTGGTGACAACCAGCCTGATGGCCATGCGCTTTGACGTTACCCCTGAATTGGCGCACATTTAGCGCCAAGCGACCCCAATTGCCATGTGGCGCACCATCCTGCTTTGCAATTGCAAATGGTCAAGGGCGGCCAGCCGTGGCCGCGTAGGGCTTCACGGGCAGGGTGACCCTACTTCGCCCCCTTGAGCGCCACAGCGACGTCAATGTGCAGACGGGCCACATAGGGCAATTTGCGGTCGCCCGTGCGCTCAAATTCGCTGAGAATGAAGGCCGCGTCATGCGCCAGCCCGTCAAACGTCATGGCCTTGCCGTTGATGCTCACGCTCAGCCGACCGGCGGCTACATCGTCAGCCGTCAGGAAAAGGGTCAGCTTGCCGGCATTGGCTGCCAGCAACTCAAAGTGACGTTCCATGCCGCGCTCGCCCTTGACCGTGCGCGTGCTGGCCTTTATCCGCGCCATGAGCTGACCGGAGGAAGATTTGGCTTGAGGGAACTTGCCCTTCAATGTCTGGGACTTGCCATCGCGCTCAATCTCGACTTCAACGTCGTCCCCGGCCTTCTTCCTGGCCAAAGCCGCGCGCAGGTCGTTCAGGTTGCCGATCTTTGCTTTATCCAAGCCGACGATCACATCGCCCGCCTTGATGCCCATGGCTTCAGCTACGCTGTCCTTGGCCACTGAGTCCACTACCACGGGGTCCGTGACGTCGAGTTCGGGGTTCATCGTAATTCCCAAGACCACCCGAGCCTGACCCGAGCGCGGCGTGGCCTTGAGGTCCTTGGCGTTGAGGTCGCCCAAGTCCGCCAATTCCGTGATTTCCAGCCAGGCGCGGCGGCCCATGGCGGGGCTGTCGGTGCTCCAATCGAGGGAGGCCAGAGCCATGTCACGTTTCCACTTGCCGACCATGTCTTCGAGGATGCGCGGGATCTCCTTGGGCGCATAGCTGAGGTCATGGCCGGCCTCTTCATAGATCTTGTGTTCGATGGAGGCCCCGTTCTGGTTGGCTTCCGCCACCACCTGAGCCACCTGAGCCGCCGGATAGAGCCGATCCTTGCCGCCCGAAATGGCGTAAATGCGTACCTTGGACAGGTTCTCCCAGAACATGCAGGTGCCGTCAAAACTGGGCACCAGCGGGTGGCCCACCATGGGTATGAAGCCGGAGAAGGTGTCGGGCCTGCGTGCGGCCAGGGCAAAGGCCCCGCTGCCGCCGTCGCTCATGCCGGTCACGAACACCCGTTCATCATCAACGTTGAACGCAAGCTTTACTTCTTTGAGCATGTGCAGGACGTTGAGTTGTCCCTTGTCGCGCCACCAGCGGGCGTCCTCGGTTGTATCGGCGGCGATGGCAGCGGGCGCGAGAACCATGACCTCCTCGGACCAGTCATCGCCCAGGGCCTGCTGCCACATTTCAATGGCGCCCGAGGCAGCTTCGGCGGGCGCGCCGGAGACTCCACCGTGGAGCCAGATGATCAGCGGGTAGCGTTTGGCTTCGTCATACTTCGGCGGAACGTGCATGTAATAGGGCCGCTTGAAACCGTCGGGACACAGGGTCTCGAACTCCAGCGCCCCGGTTTGCCCGGCCTTTGGGTAGGCCAGCTTCGCGATGGCCTCACGCAATGCCGGGCCGCCCAAGCTCGTGAGTTTGGTGCGAAGCTCGCCTTTCCTGGCGGCGTCCGTTTCGGAAAGATACTGGCGCAGCAAGTCGGGTTTTGGGGCCTCCTGCGCTTGAGGTGCTGAGAAGGCGGACAGGGCAATCAGCGTCACGACCGACAACAGAAGGGGAGACCGTTTCATGGCAGTTCTTTGGACTCGGGGACAGGGACCGCTGCGCCGGGCTGACCTCTGATCAACGTTCGTCAGCCCCCGGCTCAAGCAGAATACGCAAGGGAGCGGCTCTTACCCCGTGTAAACTGCCTGGTTACTTGCCTTTCATGGACTCCACAACGTCCACCGTGACAACAGCCGTAAACGGCCACTTGCGGTCAAAGCTGGCTTCAAACTGGTCCAGCATCATGGCCACGTCCTGCGGGGGTCTGCCTTTGAAGGCCTCCTTGCCATTGACTTTGATGCGCACCTCGCCCTTGGCATCCACCATTTCCGGCGCCAGCCTCACGCGCAGCCGAGTCACGTTGTGGGTTTTGAGTTCGACCTGCCCCGGGGACCAGCTGCCCAGCACACGGCCCGAAGGCGGATCCTTCTCCAGCGGCGGGAACTTGCCGCTGAGGGTTTTCTCCTCGCCGTCGCGCAGCACCGTCAGGGAGATTTCCTTGCCCGCACCCTTGTTGCGGAGCGCGGCATTGATTTCGTCAAGGCCGGTGACTTTCTTGCCGTCCACTTTGATCACTGTGTCGCCCACCTTCACTCCCATGGTGTCGGCGACGCTGCCGGGCTCGATGTGTCTGACGGTGATGGGGCCATCGAGTTCCTCGGGCGTCGTGGGTGTTGGCACGCGAATGCCCAGATCAATGCGGACCACCCCGGTGCCCCGCGGCGTGGCCTTGGGGCATTTGTTGTAGTCCCGGTCGAGTTCTTTTGTCTCGAGGATCTCAAGCCAGGCGCGGCTGCCGAACTTGGCCTGCTCGGTGCTCCAGTCGAGCTGCCGCGCCAGCAGGTCGCGCTTCCAGGCGGAAAGATACTCGCTGAAAATGCGGGGAAGTTCGACGTCAGCGAAGCTGAGGTCGTGCCCGGCTTTCTCGTAATTCTTGTGCAGGACTTTGGGTCCTACGGAGTTGATCTCGCCCACAATCTTTGAAACTTCGGAGCCCGGGTAGACGGGATCGAGCCCGCCGCTGATATTGTAGAGGCTGCAGCCTTTGAGATTCTCGAAGTAGGCGCTGGTGCGGTCCGTCGCCGGCACGAGGGGATGTCCGACCATGGGAAAGAAGCCGGCGTAGTCGTCGGGACGTCGGAAGGCCGCCGCCCAGGTTCCGCTGCCGCCGTCGCTCTGGCCCGTCAGGAAGACGCGGTCGTCGTCGATGTGGTAGCGGCGCTTGACGTCGGCCAGCATGGCCCGGATGTTCTTCATGCCGCCGTCACGCCACCAGCGGGCCTGGATGGTCGTGGACTCGCAGTCGGCCGAGGGCGCGAGGAAGAACAGGCTTTCTCGCTGCGCATCGCTCAGGCTGGCAAGCCACGCGCTCACGGCGGCCGGCCCAGCCCCGGCCGATGCTCCATTGACGCCTCCATGAAGCACGACCATTAAGGGCCAGCTGCGCGAAGCATCGTAGGCCCGGGGCACGCGCAGGTAGTAGCTGCGCTCAAAGCCGTCCGGACAGCGCAGGCTGACGCTCAGTTCGCCGCGGCCTTCGCCTGGGCAGGGCAGGGCCGCCATGAGTTCGTGCAGCTTCTCGGGCGACAGCTTGAGCAACTCGGCGCGCAGGGCGGCCTTGAGCCCGGCGTCGCCCTCGGAGAGATAGCGCGCCAGCAGGCTATTCGGCTCTTCCTGGGCGCGAACCGGCAGCGCCAGCGCGAGCAGGACTGTCGCCGCGCATGTTAATAGTGTGCGCATGGCAGTGGGCGGTAAGAGGCCACAGGGCCGCTGCATTGTACGATGTCGCCGCCAGGGCGCACGGCTGGAGAGCGGGACAGGCCCCAAAGCGAGGACAACATGTCAGATACCATGGGAGCCAGAGCTGCGCTGCGCCGGAGCGCGCCGGACAGCGGTGAAGTCGGGCAGGTTACCCTGCCGCTGGAGATCACGCTGCGCGTGACGGACCCCGACGTGCTGGAAGAGTTGCGCCGCCGCGAGGGAACGGTGCGGGAAGAATTCGCCCAAATCGCGCTGCGCATCGGCGTGCTGGCCCTGCGGCAGGCCTCCGGCACCCTGGACGGGCAGACGTTGCGCACCGAGGGTGAGAGACTGGTCGCGCTGGTCGAGGGCAAGCTTGGCGAACATGCGAAGGAACTCAAGACACGCCTTGAGAGCGAGCTTGGCAACTACTTTGACCCGAACAGGGGCCACTTTGCGGCGCGGGTGCGCGAATTGACGGACGATAAGGGCGGCTTTGCCGGCCTGCTCAAGCGGCACATTGAGGGCGACACCAGCACGCTGGCGCAGAGCCTCGCGCGGGCCGTAGGCGACAACAGCCCCTTGATGAAACACCTCAGCCCCAAAGAGAAGGACGGGCTGGTCGAGACCATCGCGCGCGTGGTGCAGGAGCGTCTGGAGGAGCAGAGCAAGCGCGTGCTTGCAGAATTCGACTTGAACAACGACCAGAGCGCGCTGAAGCGCCTGATTAACAACGTCAATGAAATCAGCCGTGAGATCAGTGAGCAGTTCAACCCTGAAGAAGAGAAGAGCGCGCTGGCCAAACTAAACAATGCGCTCGAACTGACGCGCGGGCAGATTGCCAAGGACCTCACCCTCGACGACGACGAAAGCGCGCTTTCACGCCTGCACGAAAAGCTGCGCGCGCAGTTTGATGACCTGCTCGAAAGGCAGACCCGATTCCAGAAGGACATCGCCGAGCGGCTCGGCATCAAACAGGTGCAGGCCCGCACCACCGAGGGTGGCTTCACGTTTGAACACGCCGTGGGCGACGCCCTTCGTCAGCGCGTGCGGGGCCTTGGTGACGAGTTTGCGGCCGTGGGCGAACTCAGCGGCGTTCAAGGGCGCAAGACCGGTGACTACGTGCAAACGATGGGCGCTGAAAGCGCGGCCCCGGGCGCCAACATTGTTTACGAGTGCAAGCGCGACCGACGTTACCGCATCAAGGTTGCGCTGGAGGAGATGGCTCAGGCACGCACGAACCGAAAGGCGGAAGTTGGCGTGTTCGTGATGGACGCCAGGACTGTGCGCGACAACGCGGACCTGCACTCTGAGTATCCTGCGGCGCTGACGCGCTTTGGCAACGACATCATCGTCGTATGGGACGCCGAAAACGAAGCCACGGATGTCGTACTGGATGCCGCTATCAGCCTTGCCCGCGCCCTGGTGCTGCGTGCCGCCAAGCACGAGGAGAGTGAGAGCGCCGAGGAACTCGAAGACATTGCCAAGGCTATTGCTGACATTGAGAAACAGTTCGAGCGCTTTGACGACATGTCGAAGCGCTGCGACGACATCATGACGTCGGCAAAGGAGGTCAGCGGTTATGCCTACGACATACAAGAGGAATTGAGGAAGGTGCTCAAGCGGCTGAGAAGCGACGTCAAGTCCCTCAATGAGGGCGTCAAGGCCCTGCGCGACACCGCGGAGTGATTCGGCATACTCCAACATTGGCGGCCCGCGCGAGCTAGAATGGGCCCATTCCAGGGAGTTCCCATGGCCGTATCCACCCCCCGATCGCTATCGCGGGTTCTCGGCATCAAGCAGGGGCACTGCGTGTCGTTGATCAACGCGCCGCAGGGCTTTCCCCACGCGCTGGGCGAACTGCCTGACGCCGTTAAAGTTGGCCGCGCTTCGCCGGGCGGGCTGTTTGACGTCATCGTGTTCTTCGCCCGCAGCCGCGCCGAGCTGCAGCGCGAATTCCGGTATCTCGCGGGGCGCCTGCAGCCGGATGGCGGCCTGTGGATAAGCTGGCCGCGCAAGGGCAGTGGCATGCCCACAGACCTGAGCGAGACCGTGGTGCGTGATGTGGCGCTGGCACGGGGCCTGGTGGACAACAAGCAGTGCGCCATCGACGCCCGCTGGTCTGGCCTGCGCCTGGTCTTGAGTGAAAGCGCATAACGGAGCCGGCGTGAGCGACACCCTGGAGTGACGTCAGCGCGAAGGCATGGAGCGGCCGGTAGCAGATCGTTCCCCCGCCTGGCCTCAAGGATGTACCGGTCTAGATTGAAAGCGTCCCCGCACACATCCTCAAGGGCCTGGCCAGCGTGACGTGGCCCCAATGACGCTCGTAGCAGAGACGCCCGGCGGCACGACGGCTGCTCACGAACTCGACAATCTCACGCCGACGATAACCTTGCCCGCCTGATGGAGCACACGCAGCGCATGCAGGCCTGCCTGCGTGTTACCCGGTGTGCCCTACCCACTGACTTCCTGCGGCACCAGAGAACGCAGCAGCCCGGCCAGCGCCTGCCTCTCGCGAGCCGGCTCAAACTGCGGCTCAAGGGCGCGGCAACGCGATTCCAGCTTGCGCAGAAATGCTGGGTCTTCCTCGCAACGGCGCATGAGAGCGGCCAGGCCCCGGACATCCCCCACTTCGAAGAGACCGGGATAGTCACGGCCCAGCAGGCCAACGTTGCCGGGCACGCGAGTGGCAAGCAGGGGCGTCTTGGCCATGATGGCTTCCCCCACCGCGTTGGCACCGCCCTCGCTGCGGCTTGAGATGACGCAAAGCCGTGCCCGGCCCAGCAGGGCCAGGGCGCGAGCATGGCTCACGGCACCCAGCCACTTGTAGCGGGGGTTGACCCTGACCTCCGCCTTGGCAGCCTCGGAGAGCCCAGCATCCAAGGCTGCCCCGGCGCCCACGACTTTGATGCGTGACGCCTTCGGCAACAGCCGCGCCGCCTGGGCAGCCAAAAGCGGATCTTTGACCGGGCGCAGATTGGAGATCACGGCGACCTCAAAGGCCCGCACGGCCTTGCGCGCGGGTTTGCGGCGCTTGACACTCTGAAAGATCACGCGGGCCTTGGATCGCAGATGCTCGGGCAAGTCAGAAACAGTCTCGGGCTGCAGCACCACCAGGGCATCGGCGATTTCAAGCGTCCCCAGCAGAGGTTCGCCCGCCGGGGCGTCTACGTAGATGTCGGTGCCCGTGAGCGCAACCACAATGGGCCGCCCCAGAAATGCGCCCCGAAAAGCTTGAATGGCATCTCCGCTCTTGGTGGCGTGCAGGGCCAGCAGGATGTCGCGAGGCTTGCCGTCAAAACCGGCAGAAACCGTCACGCGGTGGCCCATTTCGCGCAGCATGGCCGCCCAGCGTAAGGCCGTCACGCGATTGCCCACGATGGCGCCCTTCACGGACGGGGTAATCAGAAGGATGTTGAGAGGGGTCATGACATGACCCGCCAGAAAGAAGCGGGCACGATGGTGCTTTCGTAGTAGGACGCCAAAGCGTCGCGGGCACCATAGTATTTCCGCGCCCCCTTGCGTACTGCCTCGTTGCCTGGCGGCTTGACTTTGAGCTTAAAAGCACGAAGCCTCCCCCGATGGGAGGCTTCTTCGACACGGGTTCGGAGCCCGCATCAGCGCTTGCACAGCGGCCAAGCTTTCGCTCAGCTTGGACCCAAGGCGCTAACCCTGGATCAACCTGACTTGCGCCAGGTGGGAGGGCGACTCCCTGAACGTGGGCTGCAGGCCCGCATTCTTCGCGTCGGGGCTTTCACCCCTGAGAGACAGCCGGCCGGGCCACCCCTCGTACGCTCGGTGCTGCATCACCGCGCTGCACGAGGGTAAAAATAGCCCGCCCAAAGGCCCCGTCAAACGCTGGCGGCAAAGAGTTGAAAGGTGGAAAACTTTCCGGTTTCTGACGGTCTGCCGAATGCCCTGGGTCAACAAACGCCCCGTCGACAACGTCAGTTTGGCGAACGACAATCCCCGCTGTGCACGCTGAGCAAGCCTACGCATTCTCCCACACTCTGCTGCGTGACGCCGCATACCAGTTGCAGTTGCCGGAGGATCGCGCACAGTTGCATGCCTTGGCCCTGCGTTGTTTTGAAGACTGGCTGGGCGTACCGGAGCTTCCCCGCATTTCAGATGCGGAAAGCAACGATCAGCCACATGCCTCGGATCCCTTTGCAGCAGAACTCGCTGAGCATGCCGCGCGAGGCGAGGAATCCGCGCTCAAATCGACAAAACAGGGGCTCTATCTGCTGCGGGCAGGGCTGTTCGCGCGCCGCCATGACGACTCCGGGCTGGCCATGAGCGCGTTCCTGAAGGCTGCCTCGTGTGATGGCCTCGAGCCGCACATGCAGCGTCGCGCGCGCCTATACGCGATCAACGAAATGGTGCTCTGCGGCATGCTGGAGGAAGCCGAGCGCCACATCATGATGCTGCGTGACATTGCGCGCGAAGCAGGAGATGTGGCGAGCGAATTCCGCACCGAACACGCGCTTGCGGGAATTCACTGGAATCGCGGCAGAATGGATCAGGCCGAGGAGGTCCTGCGCCGCGCGCTCTCCCTTGCGGCCAGATCGGGGCGCAGCGACCTGGCCAGCGAATGCCGTGGAGGCTTGGGTGTGCTTCTATGTGACAGCGGTCGGGCGGGGGCCGCGCTGGAGCACCTGATTGCAGCGGTCGAGCACTTCCGGGCGACTCGTGCGAACGTCCGCGTGGCGCTGAACCTCGGCAATCTTGCTCTGTGTTACGCCCGCCTGAACGATTTCGATGCCGCGCGCAGGTATTACGAGGAAGCGCTGGCGATTGCGCAAGGTGAGGGCGCCAGGCGGCGCGAAGGCATGCTTCAATGCGGCATTGCAGACCTGTTTCGCAAACGTGGTCGTCCTGAACTGGCAGAGCCGCACTACCTGGCTGCGTTGAAGCTTTTGAGCGAGACAGGAGACCAGCGTGGCGAAGTCATTGCGCTGAACAATTACGCCAATCTGCTTGCCGGCGGTTCGCGGCATGCTGACGCGACAAAGTTTCGCGAGCGTGCTTACGAATTGGCGCTGGAGATGGGCAATCCACTTCTTGAGCAAGTGGCGCTCATGGGGTTGGCCAAGACTTCATCCAATGCCGGTCGACACGAGGAGGCAGTCGCGCGCTATCGTCGCAGCCTTGATATCTCTCGCGCGCTTGGGCACACGTATCGCGAAGCGGCCTCAAGTTGCGATCTTGCTGACAGCCTGCTGGCACTCAACCGATTTGACGAAGCGCGGGCGCTGGCCTTGCGTGTTCTGGAACTCTGTGACAGCGGTGTCGTGGGAGATGAACGCTTCAAAGCCCTGGTTTGCCTGGCGCGCATAGAAGAGGCTGACGGACATCTTGGCAAGGCCGAAAACTGCATCCTCGAAGCCCTGGCACTGCCACCTACACTGGAAACACGACTGGGCGCCGAGTTGGCCAGGCTGTTCCTGGCCAGGATTCAGGTGCGGCTTGGAAAACTCGAGTCCGCGAGAGCCCATTGGCGCCAGGGCATCAGGCAGCTTGCGTTGATCGCCCCGCCGGAAGTAGTGAAGACCCATACTGACGAGATGCGAACGACCTGCAAGGCCGAGGGTGTTGCACCCCTGGATGAACACTGAGCATCCTGCAGGGCGCACCAGGGAGGCGGACTCTCAGCCCCGCAGGTCCTTCAACTTCGACGCCAGAGCTTTGGCAGACGGTGAGGCTCCTTCCCATAACTTCTTGCCGTCTTTGTCCAGCACGATGATGCACGGCGCGCGGCTTCCGATGGCGAAGCGCTTCTTCACATCCTTGGGCAGCTCATCGTCAAGCGCCACGCGCACGCAGGCGCAGGCGTCCAGCTGTTCGCACACCGCCGCATCTTCGAGCACCTCGCGCTCGAGCTTCTCGCAGGCTTCGAGCGCGGCTTTGTTCCTGGCGTCGCGCGAGTACACGTAAATCACGACCAGCTTGCCCGCCGCCATGCCTTGTTGAGCCGCGTCGATGACTTTCTCGCCGTTCTCCTCGATGACCGCGCCCTCCTGCCAGCGAATTTTCTCGAGGCCGACGCGGCGAAACGAAGCCACGGAGTGCACGGCGCCGAATTTCTTCTCGATGACCTCGAGCAGCTCGGCCTGGCGCTTGGCGTGAATGTCGGGCGTGACGAGTTCGTTCTTCTCGGCAACAACGCCTTTGTCAGCCTTGAGGTCAAACGTGTACGCGTAGTTGCCTTTGACGGTGTTGCCCTTCACCGGCCCGACGTTCTTGGTGCCAAGCTGAACCCAGGGGCGAAGTTTCGTGTCAGTCCATTGCGTGAAGCAAACGTTGTTGAGAATCGAGCAATCCTGCGCGTCAGACAGAGTCACGCCGTGCCAATGGCTGGTGTTGATCACATTGCCCTCGACGCTGAAGTTGATCAGCGGCCCGTCGAAGAAGCCAATGCCCTGCATCGTGGCCTGCCACTTCTGGGCCTCGCTTTCCCGCATGATGATCAGGTTCTCGCGCACGGTCACGTTGCGCACAGTGCCCGTGCCTTTGTTGAAGAGAAAACACTGGATGGCGTCGTCGTGGTTCTTGTCGCCGTCTTCGTCGCTCACGTAAATGTTGCGAATCACGTTGTGCTGGACAATCTGCCCGTCGCGCGTGACGCGGATGCCGTCGGCGGAGAAGTGCGAAACCACGTTGCCCTCGCACAGCGAATCCTCGCTGCAAAGCGCAATGCCAAAGCGCGTGTTGAACACATAGTTGTTGCGGAACACGTGGCCTTTGCCGTTGCGGCCCATGAACATGCCGGAGTTGGCGGCCATCCAATCTTTGGCCGTCCACTTCGAGGTGTCGAGCGTGGTGTAAACAAAGCAATCCTCAACGATGATCTCGCCCGAGGGCCCGCCGTCGGCCACTTTGACCATCACATCGTCGTAGGGTTTCTCCGCAAACGAAGCACTGATCGTCAGTCCCTTGATGCGCCACCTGGTGCCCGCCGTGATTTCGAGATAGCTCAGTTGCGGCTTGCAGCCTTTATCGGCGGCAATCGTGATGAACTCGGTGTTCTCGCCCGAAAACACCACCCGCCCATGCTTGCCGCCGCGCAGCAGGAGTGTGTCGCCACCCTTGAGCCTGGCCAGCGCGCCACTGGAAATCACTTCCTCCAGCGCACCCCAGGGCGCCGCCTTGCTGCCGGGGCTTCCCGCCTTGCCGTTCACCGGGTCGGCGTAGTAAGTCTCGGCGCAAGCCACGGCACAGAACAACGCAAGCACACCGTAAATCGCGAGATTCAGGCGCATGGGAATTCCCCGGGCGAAGACACCAATCTAATCTGCCTCGCACTCCACTCAAGCATTGCACGGCGCGGCCGCCACGTGCAATGAAGGTGAGGCCATTTTGTTTTCACTGAACTTGGCGTCCCTGCTAACCAGCAAGGCACAGGCTGTGCGGGAGGCTTGCCTAGTGGCTGAAGTCAAGCCGTGGCTCCAGAGGCTTGTCCGCGAAACGAACTCTGCACGGTCCTGAGCTACGCTTGCCCCGCTGCTGGCGCCCGCTAACATCACAGCCGAGAAGGGGTCTGGTTCCGGGCCTTTCCGCTGCCGGACCCGTTTTCGCAACCGCCAGGGGCAACCATGAAGCCTGATCAGGAAATCGCGCGCGCCGCGAAGCTGGAACCTATCGAAAACATCGCCAGGCGTTACGGCATCAACCGCGACGAAATCGACCTTTACGGCGACGTCAAAGCCAAAGTTCGCCTCAGCATCGTTGATCGCCTCAAAGACAAACCCAACGGAAAGTACATCGATATCACTGCCATCTCGCCCACGCCGCTGGGAGAAGGCAAGACGACCAACACTGTCGGCGTCACCATGGGTTTGACACACATCGGCAAGAAGGCCGCCTGCTGCATTCGCCAGGCATCGCTGGGACCGGTGTTCGGCATCAAGGGCGGCGCAGCCGGCGGCGGCCACGCCCAGGTAATCCCGCCCGAAGACCTGAACATTCACCTGACCGGCGACATCCACGCCGTTCAGGCCGCGAACAACCTGGCTTGCGCTTTCCTGGACAATCACCTGTTCAACGGCAACGAGCTGGGCATCGACGTTGACACCATCAACATCCGCCGCGGCATGGACATCAACGACCGCGACATCCGCAACATTATCACCGGCCTGCAGGGCAACGGCATTCCGCGGGAGACGGGCTTTGACATCGCCGTCGCCAGCGAAGTCATGGCGATTCTGGCCCTGGCGGAGAACATCCATGACATGCGTCGGCGCCTGGGCCGCATGGTCGTCGGCTTCAATAAGGACGGCAAAGCCGTCACCGCTGAGGAAATCAAAGTCGCGGGCGCCATGACGGCGATCCTGCGCGACGCCATCAAACCCAACATCCTGCAGACGATTGGCGGCTCGCTCGCTTTCGTGCACGCGGGCCCCTTTGCCAACATCGCGCATGGCAACTCAAGCGTCGTCGCCGACCGCGTGGCGCTAAAGGTGGCCGACTATGTGGTGACCGAATCAGGCTTCGGCGCGGACATGGGCGCCGAGAAGTTCTTCAACATCAAGTGCCGCCAAAGCGGCCTGCGCCCCGACGCCGCCGGCCTCGTGGCCACGATCCGCGCGCTCAAGAGTCAGAGCGGCAACTTCAAGATTGTGCCCGGAAAGCCCCTGCCCGACGGCATTGTAAAGGAAGACCTCAAGTCGCTCGAGGCCGGCCTGCCAAACCTTACCCGCCATATCAAAAACGTGCTTTCGTTTGGCGTGCCTGTCGTCGTCGCCATCAACGTGTTCGGCACGGAGTCAGAGAAGGAAATCGAGATGGTGCGCAAAGCCTCGCTCGCGGCGGGAGCCAGCGATTGCGTGCTGAGCGAAGTTTTCGCCAAAGGTGGCGAGGGCGGTGCCGCGTTTGCCAAGGCGCTCGTGAAGGCCTGCGAAGAGCCCAAGCGCGAGTTCAAGCTAACGTATGACAGTGATCTGCCGATCAAGAAGAAGGTCGAGGCCATTGCCACGAAGATTTACGGCGCCAAGGACGTCGAATACACGCCCGAAGCCAGCAAGCGCATCAAAGCCTTCGAAGAGGCCGGCTTCGGCAAGCTGCCGGTCTGCATGGCCAAAACACAGTACTCGTTCTCACACGACCCCAAGATGCTGGGAGCGCCCTCAGGCTGGACACTGCCCATCAAAGACGCGCGGCTGAGCGCGGGGGCCGGCTTTGTGTATCTGTTGTGCGGCGACATGATGACCATGCCCGGCCTGGGCAAGAACCCCGGCGGCCAGAACATCGACATCAACGAAAAAGGCGAGATCGTTGGGATGTTCTAGAAGCGGGTGTCGTTGGCGCAATGCGTCTGGTTGAGGCTAGGAAATGGATGCCAGGGTCAAGGAACTTCATTGCATCATGCCGATAGAGAACATCGCGTCGGTGCTGGAGCACGGTATCGTGTGCAAGGAGAAGTCTAAGAAGTTGCAGCACGTGTCCATTGCAATGGACGAGATGCAGAAAAAGCGAGCAGCCAAGAGCATTCCTGGTGGATTGCGACTTCACCAGTACGCCAATCTCTACTTTCATGCCCGCAACCCAATGATGTCGAAACGAAGGGCCGAAGCTGATACCACATGTGTCTTGAGGATATCCATAAATGTTCTACGACTCGACGGCGTGGTGATCACAGACCAGAATGCAGCCAGCGACTATGTTCGCTTCCTCGCTCCGACACAGTGGAGGGAACTGGACTTCGACCACATTTATGCGCAAGACTGGCGACACCCGAACAATCCTCCAGCCTACTACCGCCATAGCTCTGAAAAATGCGCCGAGGTTCTCGTGCCGCAGTGCGTTGATCCGGAGCACCTGATCGGTGCCTATGTGGTCGATGTCGCAGCACAGAGTAAACTTAAGGCTGCGGGATTCAGGTTGCCCATAACGATCGACAGCAACATGTTCTTTCGATAACCAAGGAGTCGCCCGCTATGTTCAAAGCCATGATCGGCGACATGTTCCAGAGCAAATCCCAGACGTTGGTCAACACGGTCAACTGTGTCGGCATCATGGGTAAGGGCGTCGCGCAAGAATTCAAAAAGCGTTTTGAAGGCATGTTCGCGGACTACGAGCGACGTTGCCTGCGCAAGGAAGTGAAGCTCGGCGAGCCCTACCTGTTCAACGTTGACAAGTTCACCAAAATTGTGCTGTTCCCTACGAAGGACCACTGGCGTGCGGCCTCGCGCATTTCAGACATCGAGGCCGGGCTGGACTTTTTCCGCGAGCACTACAAGCAGTGGGGCATCACCAGCATCGCGTTTCCACCGCTCGGTTGCGGTAACGGCGGCCTGGATTGGGAAGACGTGGGACCGCTGATGTACAGCAAGCTAGCTGACCTGCCGATTGACGTGCAGGTGTTTGCGCCGTTTGGAACGCCGAACGAGCAGATCACCGAAGAGTTCCTGAGCACTCGCTCGACCAAAGGCATGGACTTCAAAGGCCGCAAGCTGGAGAAGTTCAACCCGGAATGGGTTGTGCTGATGGAGATCCTGCGCGAAGTCGGCAACCAGCCATACGCGAACCCGATTGGCCGCGTGATTTTCCAGAAGGTCTGCTACGTCGTTACCGAGATGGGCGTGAAGACAGGCTTCCAGTTCGGCAAGGGGCACTACGGCCCGTTTGCAAAGGAAGTCAATGCGGCCATCCATGCGCTGGCTAACAAAAACTGGATTGTGGAAGAGCAGATGGGACGCATGAACGCGATGCTGGTCAGCAAGCAGTACGAACAGGACCGGGCGAAGTTTTCCGACTTGATAAAGCATTATCAAATCAAGATCGCAATGGCTGTGGATCTCTTCAGTCGGATCAAGAACACCGAGCAAGCTGAGGAAGTATTCACTGTTCTGTACGCCAGCCGCCAAGTGAAGAATGGAGATCCAAAAGCTGTTGCGAGCGAGGAACAGATCTTCAAGTACATTCTGGAATGGAAAAAATCTTGGAACGCCGAAGACAAGAAGCGAGCTGTTGCAAATGCAATCAGAAACCTAGTGCTGCTCGGTTGGGCCAAATTTGAATTGAGCGATTCGTTAATAGTGGATGCGTGAGAATCATGACTTAGGACTTTCATCCGCCCTATGAACCTCGAATTCAAGAAACTCACACCCGCACTTTGGCCCTCGCTTGAGAAGCTGTTTGGCAAAAACGGGGCTTGTGGGGGTTGTTGGTGCATGCATTGGCGCACCGAATTGGGTGAGAAGTGGGACGAGGTCAAGGGTGACCCGGCCAAGAAGCGTTTTCGCAAATTGGTTCAAAGCGGCGATGCTCGGGGCGTGCTCGCGTTCGCCGATGGCGAGCCGGTAGGCTGGTGCTCCTATGGGCCACGCACGAGCTTTGCCAAGCTCAACCGCGCGCCCTCGCTGGCCTGTGACGATGCCGCGCGCGTGTGGTCGCTGCCCTGCTTTTACGTGAAGGCGGGCTTTCGCAGTCAGGGCCTCTCCGCGCAATTGCTCGAGTTCGCTCTGGCCTGCCTTCGCGAGGAAGGCGCCGAAATCGCCGAGGGCTACCCCATAAAGCCCCATGACGGCCAGAAGAAACTGGGCGCCTTTGCCTGGACGGGTGTGGTCAGCACCTTTACGGCCGCGGGCTTCAAGGCCGCCGACCGCAAGGGCAGGGGAAAGCAACGCATGCGCCTGAAACTCGGCCCCGGCTAGGGCGATCACGCCGCTGCCATGCCACAAGGACCGGCCGGCCGCTTGCGGCAAGCACCCGCCCGCAGCGGCCCTGGCGATCAGGCATCGGGCTTGAGTTCTTCAGGCTCGGTCAGGTCCACAAGGGAGTCCTCGATGCCCTCAACGTCGCGCGAGTGGTCCTGGTCATGTTCGCCCTCGGGCGAGGGTTTCACTTTGCGCGTCTCCACGTCTTCCGCCGAGGGTGCCTTGCGCGGCGTTTCCACGGCCAATTCCGCGGCCAACTGAGGGTCCTTGGTGGTCTCGTCGACGGGCGCGGGGGCGGGCGCCGCGGCCGGCAGCGGCGGGGACGGCAGGCTCAACCCCGGCACGGGAATGGGCAATGCCGCGCGCGGCGGCAGGGGCGGAGGTGCAGCCGTACGGCGCAACTGGGTCGTGGAGTCACCGGGGCGCGGGGAGGCAGGCGCGTTCGCCGGTAACAGGGGGAGCTGGCCTGTGGCCGGCTTGGCGGCGCTTTCGCCGGGCGCCTTGGGCGGCACGCTGAACTGGCCGGTAGCGGGCCGGACATAGGCGCCGGGCTTGGGCTTGGCGGGCTGGTCCTCGTGGGCTTCTGTGGGCGGCGCGGGGATGGGCGCCCTGGTCTGGCCCAGGGGTACGGGGGGCGGGCGACGCACCACGCGCGTTGAGGGACCAGGCGCAGGCTCCTTGGGTTTTGCGGGCGCGGATGTGTTACGGATGGTGCGCGTGTTGGGCATGATGGCCGGCACCGCGGCATCGCGCGGAACGAGCAGCCCCTTGTCGTCCTTCTTGTCGGCCTTTTCAGTCTTGGGCCGATTGAGTTCATCCTGCATCTGCTGCAGGTATCCCGTGCCGACGGCCGTTTCGTCGTTGTCGTCACTTTCCTCGGGTGTAAGTGCCCGGGCCAGGGAGATGGCGCCCTCGCCGGTCAGCAGGTGGGCCGGCCCGGACTTGCCCTCGGCCTTCAAGGTGGTGCGGCGGGACATGATGCGCGTGACACTCTTGGGGGCCTCGTAGGGCTTTAGCTTTTCGGAGGCCAGCACGGCAGGATCGCAGCCGGCCAGCGCAATGCCGCGCACTTTCTCTTCGTCGAGAGCGCTGGGACCGGGAAAAGGGTGGCCAAAGCGGCGAAAGGGAGCGCGCAGGTTCTCGGCGAAGACCTTTGCCGCGCGGTTCTCCGGGTCAAAGGCAATTGCACGACGGTTGAGTTCAATGGCAGCAGGGCGCTTGCCGAGCTGGTCTTTGAGCTGAGACCACTGGTGAGCCACCCAGCTGATTTCTCCGCCTTCCACCATGGCACGGTAGAACGAAGCGTCGGCTTCCTTGGGCTGTTCTGGGTCTCGTCGGCGCCGCTGGCGCTGCGGCCCATCCTGGCACTGATCGAGGTGATCTCGTACTTCGTGCGCCCGGTCAGCCACTCGATCCGTCTTGCGGGCAACATGATGGCCGGCCACGCCGTCATCAAGGTGTTCGCGGGCTTCGCCGGCGCGCTCGGCGCGGCCTCGGTGATCCCGGTGGTGGCGATCACCGCGGTCTACGGGCTCGAGGTCCTAGTCTCGGCCATCCAGGCCTATGTCTTCACCATCCTGACCTGCGTCTACCTGCGCGACGCGCTGCATCCGCATCACTGAGCCGGCGGGTCGGGACCGCCGCATTCTCGCCATTCCAGCCAAGGAGAACCGACATGGAAGGCAACATCGTGCAAATGGGCGCCTACATC
>JAANMV010001837.1_pt1 | contig 22285 bp, 19 predicted proteins | sample 7279661 | NCBI WGS metagenome assembly JAANMV01 (sample SAMN14094540, study PRJNA606508) | bioreactor metagenome | isolation source: A lab-scale SPAN reactor treating ammonium-rich wastewater day 121 | place: Ireland: Galway | collected 2017-05-16
CACCAATGCGGTCTTCTATACTCGTAATGAAGACAAGAACAATCTGGGCAACCCGATCACGACAGTTGGTATGCCTTACATTGTCCTTGGATTCGACAACCCGAACACTGCAGAGGATGAGAGCAATGCAGCCGTGTATGGCGCTGATGCCTACTCGATCTTCGTTGACTTCGACTTCTCGGCGGGATGCCCGGATGGCGGATTCTATACACTCGACAAGTTCGGTGGAGTGTTCGTGTTCGGCAAGGCGCGTGTCGCTCCGGATAGCCTGACTCCGGCGTGGCCGTTGCCATTCATTTCGACACAGAAGGCGATCGATATCGAGCTGTTCGCCGCCGACGAAGACGGTAATTAAGACGCCTCGTTAAACTGAACCTCACTGGGGGGTGGAGTCCTGCGGGATTCCACCCCCTCTGACTTTTTGCAATGGGCGAAATCGTTGAATAGGTGGTGAATTCAAAGCCTATAAGAAGGGGAATGCATCTGTGCGGAAATGAGTTTCAGGAAATCAAAAAACCTGAAGACAGGAGACCAGTCTTAAATCAGCTGATATAAGAGGTGAGATTTGCAAAAGCGAACTTAAGGGGATAATCAGTAGAATCCAAGGAGTATCGATGGCAACAGGAAAGGTCTTGCCCTGTTATTCACGTCGATACCGAAGAAAATAGCGTATACTGGCCATGCAGATACACGGTGATTCACATCATCCCCGCTGCAAGGCCAGATTCAGAACCTCATCCATCGTTTCGATGGTCTTAATCGAAATATCATCGAGAATCGAGGGGGGGATATCCTCAAGGTCTTTCCTGTTCTCGGACGGGATCAGGACTGTGTGAACCTTGGCGCGGTGGGCGGCAAGGATTTTTTCTTTAATCCCACCCACAGGAAGAACCTTTCCGCGCAATGTAATTTCACCGGTCATGGCAATATCCGAGCGGACAGGGATGCCTGCCAATGCGCTGATCAGGGCGGTGGCCAAGGTTACGCCGGCTGAGGGGCCATCTTTGGGTATGGCACCTTCAGGCAGGTGGATATGAATGTCGTACAACCGGTGAAAATCTTTTGGGAGGCCATACTGCCCGGAGCGTGAGCGTGCAAAGGTCAAAGCAGCTCGCGCAGATTCCTGCATGACCTGGCCAAGCTGGCCGGTCAGAACGAGCTCACCTTTCCCCTGCAGGATGGCTACCTCGATGTTGAGCAGTTCGCCACCCACTTCAGTCCATGCAAGGCCGGTAGCGATGCCAATATCTGGCTGGCGTTGACGTTTTGCAGTGTCGGAAAATTTTGGGATGCCGAGGTATCGGTGGACCGCATCCGGGTTTACCTGGACCTTCTTGAATTTCACCTGTTCTTTGCCGGCGACCTGCCGAGCAATTTTTCGGCAAACCGAGTGGATTTCTCTTTCGAGGTTACGGACACCGGCCTCGCGTGTATAAGACCGAATAATTTCTTTTATGCCATCGATAACAAAAGATAAATGGCGTGGTTTCAGGCCATTTTCGGAAATTGCCCGCGGGATCAGATACTGAACCGCAATCTGGACCTTCTCCTCTTCGGTATAAGATGGAATTTCGATGATTTCCATCCTGTCCTTAAGTGCTGGTGGAATGGGGTACAGAACATTGGCAGTAGTGATAAAAAAGACCTGCGACAGATCAAACTCAACCTCGAGGTAATTGTCGCTGAAGTGCTGATTCTGTTCAGGGTCAAGGACCTCAAGCAGAGCGGCGCTTGGATCGCCCCTGAAGTCAGCGCTCATCTTGTCAACTTCATCGAGCAGAACAACAGGATTTTTCACTCCGACTTTCCGCATGGTCTGAATAACACGGCCGGGGAGTGATCCAATGTAGGTCCGTCGATGGCCGCGTATTTCAGCCTCATCACGCATTCCACCGAGCGAGATGCGCGCAAATTGGCGGTTGGTGGCATGGGCAATGGATTTCCCGAGTGAAGTTTTGCCGACCCCAGGAGGTCCGACAAAGCACAGGATGGGGCCGCGTGTTTTCGGATTGAGGCTGCGGACAGCAAGGAATTCCAGGATGCGTTCCTTCGGTTTTTTAAGGCCATAGTGGTCTTTTTCGAGGATTTCTTCTGCATCAGCCAGTGAGTAGTTTTCCTGGGAGGCTTTGTTCCAGGGGAGATCGAGGATCCAGTCGACATAAGTTCGGACCACAGTGGCTTCGGGAGAAAGTGGTGCCATGGTGGAGAGGCGCTGGATCTCTTTCTCGACCTTTTGCCGGACATCTTCCGGGAGGTCGAGGGCTGTGAGCTTGCCGAAGTATTCCAGATGCTCTTCAGTGGCATCGCCATCCCGCCCTAACTCACGCTGGATCACCTTGATCTGCTCTGAGAGGTAATACTCACGCTGGGATTTCTCCATCTGCCCGCGGACTTCCTCGCGGATTTCCTTTTCGATTTCGAGGATGTCGTTTTCCTGCTCGAGGCAGCCTGCAATCATGTTGAGCCGTTGAAGAACATTGGGCTGCTCGAGCATTTCCTGCCGGATCTCGACTTTGACATGCAGGTGTGCAGCAATCTGGTCGGCCAGAAGAGATGGACTTTCCAGGCTGATGATGGTCAGGAAATTTTCCTTAGGGATTTTTTTGTTCAGGCGGGCGTAGTTTTCAAAAAGTTCGATGACATAGTTGATGGCTGCTTTGAGGCGCGGGGACTCTTTGACCACATCGGAAATGGGTGTGCTGCGTGCGGCAAGAGGTATTTCAGGGTTGCCGCCATCGCTGATCCTGTGGATCAAACGCCTTGAATTGCCTTCCAGCAGGGCTTTGATAGAACCATCCGGCAGCCGAACCATTTGTAGGATGGTGCAGAGTGTTCCAACATTGTAGAGATCATCCGGTATGGGTTCATCGATAGAGGCATCGCGCTGGGCCACGGCAAGAACCGGCAGTTCCTGCTCGGTGGCCATTTCGATGGCGATGCTGGATTTCTGCCTGCCGATGAAAAGCGGGACCACCATGCCCGGAAAAAGCACGACATCCCTCAAGGGAAGAACAAAATGAGCTCCTTCCTCATCACTGATGGAATCGTTCGGGAGCATCGATTCCGGCATCGATGCGAAGGGTTTCAGCCTTTTTCTGAGGGAGGGCTTTCTTCGAGCAGCCACGTGTCATTCCTTTAAAATAAATCGATCATCCTGTGGGGTTCAGCCACATGGAGGCATTTCTTGAATCATCAACAACTCCAGCCCTATTGTCCATGCAGTCAGCCCCTTTTGAAAGATGCCTGCCGGTTCAGTACTGTACTTCGAGTGTCAACGCAACCAGGTGGCACAGCCGGCCTTCATAAAAAACTGCAGAACCGAAGAGGTCGTTCTTCAGAATCTTCAATTCGAACCCATCTCCGGCTGGAAAGGCCTTCCGGCCGGTTTTCGAGCCCAAACCCTTGAGGAAATCTTTGACTACCTGAGAGGAAGCCTTTGGCAACTTTGGCTGGAAACGCTCGGTCAGGGCTTCCAGGATATAGGCTTGGGAAAGGCGCCCCCATACCCGTTGCAACTTCGCAGGAGAGTTAAACATTTCCACCCCGAGAAGAGTTCCGCCACAGACAGCTGCAACACCATTTGCCCGCGGTTCCAGTGTGAGGTTCTTTCGGTATTCGTCGATTTCGGTTTGGTGTGAACGGAAAGTCTCCGGCATGGAACGGGTCGGTGCTGAGGCAGAGGCTTCATCCAGGTAACGATCGACTTCATCCCAGACACTGGATTGGACATGCTCCTCAACCGGTGCGTGCGTATCCATTTGATGGATATTGCGCATCTTACGAGCACGCAGGGTCGGGGGGGCATGAAACTCTGGGGAAAATGAGGCTGAAGCATTCCGCCATCGACCCTGCTCGACACAGCTGACAGGAAGCACAAAATAGGAATATGGCTTGATAATCACAGTCAGATTCACGACCCGATTCTGCTTGCCTCCGATCAGAATTTCGCCCTCAGGAACCAGAATCGGGAGAGTGCTATTATTGCAGACCATAAGATTTGGAACAGAGCCAGACTCGGAAACCTCTGTGACAGAGGCGGCCTTCATCGCAATGGCTTCTTCCAGGAGAAGGCACTCGAGGGGGTCAATCTTCCCGTTGATGAGAGGGAAGAAAGTCAAGTTCTTGAAATAGATTCCCTCTCCAATAGTTGTTTCTTGCAAAACTTTCTTGATATAGGCACGGCAGGTTTTTACTTCTTCAAGGGTCGGCATAACCATATCCTCCTTCAGAATTTTTCGAGCGGGCTCGATTTTATTTTCAAGTTGCCCTCGATTTGTTAAAATACATGGTAAACTGAGTGTGAGACAAAAATAGAAACTGAGCTCTCCTGATGACCGGAAAGGGTCATAGGCAGACCCGTGGTGTAACAGAGCGTGGAGGCGGACCCAGCGTTCAAGACACCGATGCAACTCCATGGCAGATCCGAAGTGTGATAAATCCACAAAAGAAGGAAAGTCTCTCAAACCCAGTGTGGGAAGTTTGTTGTTAATCGTGCAGAACAGAAATATTGGTTGTCAGATTTGAGTTATTGTTTGTCATGTTGTGTAAGGAGGTGGGTGGTTTTTAAAGAAAAGGGCTGGAAACTCGAAGAGAAAGCCCTTTTTAGTGCTTGGCATATATTCTGCTTATATTTCAGGCAGGTGGTCAGGAGGCTCAGCGGAGAGAACAGGCCAACAACCCAACGTCGACTCGACCGGCGTAAACAAGAAAGGATAGAATTATGAGGACCATTGTAACGTTATTATTGAGCTGTGCAGTATTGATGCTGACTTCTGGGGCCTTTGCCCTTTCGATCACCGATTCGGAGCTTTCGGCCCTGAATTTCACAGTTAACCCCGATTCCACCACCGATACATCAGGCCCCAATGCCTTTAAGACCTTCGGAATGGGTCACGCGATCGCGAATGGTTTTCTGTATGTGGTGGTTCAGACAAACTTTCCTGAGGCAGGCTCCACAGGGAGTGATTCCTACACCAGCATGACACACTTTTCACCTGGCGACCTGTATCTGAATGTCGGCGGCACCTTCCAGGGTGGCGGCGGGTCGGTCTATGGTGTGGCCACAACATCACATGGCAATGTGGTTCAGCAGGCTTATTCAGGAGTCTGGACCAATGTGTCGGCAGGCCGCCTCTACAGCAGTGCGACTTTCGCCGATGGAACCTTCGAACAGTACCAGCACAACTTCCCGTCAGCCACCCCGGATGATGGTGATGGAAATAACAAGAAAAATTCCTACCCGACCCTGATCCGTTCAGGCAGCCTGGTTGGTGGTGATGTCTCCGGTGTCCGTTATCGCGCCAATGGCGTCAGTGATCCCTGGGATTGGGATATCTTCTACAAGATTTCGCTGAGCGCTCTGGGATTGGTCGGTGGGGAAAGCCTTCAGGCCTTCTGGGTGATGGAATGCGGGAATGATGGCGTCCAGGATGTGTTCAGAAACCCGGTAGTCCCCGAGCCGGCCACAGTTGCCCTGATGGGCGCCGGGATAGCCGCTCTGGCCGCCCGCCGCCGCCGTCTGGCCTGAAAAAACTCAAGTCTTAACGACTCTTGCCGATGGCATGAGTAGCCTCCCACGGGGCTGGGTCTCACCCAGCCCCGTTTTTTCGTCGGTATGCTTTTTCAATCCATAGAGAAGGGTCTGTGTGGTGGTCTGGATGGAAAAAGTGCTTTAATCTTTACTTGTGGCTATGTCCCCCCGCAAACAGAAATCCGCTCCTGCACCGATCGAATCGATCCACTCTCCGGAAAACAGGGATCCCCTGCAGGGGTTTCCTGTAATCCCCATCTGCCTGGTGGTGCTGGTCCTTGGCCTGTTCCTCTCGAGGTTCGTCCTTTTGGGGGAGCGTGCCTTTCATCATGATGAGTCGATCCATTCCTACAATTCATGGGGGATCGTCCACAAAGGGCCTCAGTCCTACCGGTATGATCCTGTTTATCATGGTCCGTTTCTGTATCACTTTGGGGCGGCATGGATGCGCTTTCTGCCGGATATTGATTTCACTGCGAGAGCTCCCTTCGCATTCATGGGAGTGTTGTTTCCGCTGCTGTTTCTGTGTCTGAGAAAGGTGATGGGGTGGGGAAACTGCTTGTTGGCGGCGGGTTTTCTGTGCCTCTCGGGTTATCAGTGCTACTTCGCACGATTCGCACGTGAAGATGTGTACATGCTGGCCTGGCTGACCTTCATACAGATTGGCGGGACCCTTTACTTCAAAACTCGAAAACTTCTCTGGCTGGATCTCGCTGCCCTGGGACTGGTTCTTTCGTATTGCACCAAGGAAAGCTCCTATGTGAACAGTTTTCTTCCCTGCTCGTTTGTGGTTGGCTGGGGGCTGTGCCGTTGGGCGCGTTTCGGGAAAGAAGAGCTGAAAAATCTGTTCACTGATTTTTTTCCCCTGATCCGGATTCTGGTCCTGTTTGGAGGTTTCTCCTTTTTTGTTTTTTCTTATGTGGCTCTGGATGTGCGTGTCAGCCCTGAGACCGGTCTGGTCAAAGGCCTCTGGAACATTCTGACCCACAGCACCGCAATCTCGGAGAAAACCAGCGCTGCGGTCTTCGCCCGTGAATCCGGTTTTTTCAATGGGGCCGGGCGGGATGCGGTGCGGCATTTTTATTTCCAGCTGGGATTTGGTTCTACCCTCATAGTCCTCCTGGTTCTGGAAGGGATCGGGATCTGGCTCAGAAGCTCCAGGCAGATTGCAGCCGGATTGGCTGCTTTTTCTATGACCGTGGTTTTCTATCTCTATGCGGCAAACCGTATTCACAAACTGGTCGAATGGAGCCAGGCCTCGACCGCGGAAGCCTACATGAAGGGACTCCTGTGGCAGCTTCTGGTGCTGCTGGTTCCTCTGGTGATTCTGGCGCTGTTGGTCCTGGCGCCAGGTTGGCTCAGGCGGAGTGAAAAGGAGAACACCTGGAGAGATTTTTCTGCCGGATTCCTGCACCTCGCTTTCCTCCTGGTTGTGGCCCTGGGGCTGTATTTCCTGCTGTTTTCATCGCTGGGAATGAATGGCCGTACAGGACCGCGGGATGGATTGTATGCCTATCTGTCCTACTGGTTCAAACATCAGACAGGGGATTTCAGAATCTGGGGAACCTGGTGGTATTACATTCCGCGCCTGCTGGTGTTCGACCTGCTTCCGATCGCTCTGATTGGAATGATCGCGGGAAGAGGAGTGGTTCGATATTCCAGCCAAGCGATCGACTGGCTGGCAGGCTCGAACAGGGAGAGGAGCCAGACCCACGAACCGGATCGGGGAAAGAGACCTGTGGTATCTCAGGTTGTGGGGAGCCTGCCACCGCCGCAAGGTGGATTCTGGACCACAGTTCCGGGGCCATTGCTGGGGTATGGAATTTATCAGGGGATTTTCCTGGTCGGAATTTATTCAATCCTGAACGAAAAGGTTCCCTGGCTGGGTTCCTACCCTTCTTATGGAATCAATGTCCTGGGGGCGCTATTGGCAGGCCATTGGCTGGGTTCCCGGCCGTTCGGCAGCTCGCCGGTCTTCTCGCGCCTGATGACTTTGAACAGTGCGGGTTTAGTGTCCGCTGCGAGCCAGGGGCTTCGAGGAGCCAGGGGGTGGTTCGGGAGGTTGGCGGTGACCGGCCTGCTGGTTTTTCTGGTGCTGTTCGAGGCCGGGCAGCATCTCACCCAGGTGTTCTTTCGCTCGGATTACCCCTCGGAGCTGCTGGTTTATACTGCCACCACCTTTGAGTTTCGGGAGAAGATCGAAAAAATCCGCCGGTACCAAAAGGAAGTTGGAAAGAAGCTGCGCTTTGCTGTGGAAGGCAAATCCGAGTGGCCCTGTGTGTGGTACCTGCGGAATGAGGATGTGCGCTGGAAATCGATCGATCTCTCAGCCGATATCCAGATCCTGGATGATATTCCGGAAAACCGCCGGCGAATGCAGCCTCGCCGCGGGCAAATCTGGAACATCGAACCCTGCTTTCTGAGGGGCTGGTGGATCTGGCATGGAACCCAGGATGCGCTTCCTGGCAAACTGAAATTCTGGCCGAATGTGAAGGCCATCCTCCTGAATCAGCCGAATGATTGCCGGAGGTTTTTCCCGGAAGAGATGAAGAAAGAAATCGAACCCTACCGCCTGGGGTTCCGGGATCAGGTCTGGGATTATATTTTCAGGCGCCGCATCTGGTATCCAGTGGGTGGCGAACCGGTGCTGGTGTGTTTTAAAACAGATAAGCAGGTGCCCATGGAAGCTCTTGAGGGGTATCTGGAAGGATCGGAATCACCACCCCGCCCGGTCGGTCCGGTCCAGACCCTGAGTGCACGTGGCAGCGGGCCTGGGCAGTTTAATGAACCACGCGGGCTGGCGCTCACACCCCGGGGCGAGCTGGCGGTGGCAGACAGCCGCAATGGAAGGGTGCAGGTTCTGTCCGCCACAGGGGAGTTTCGCTTTGAGTTTGGGAAAGGGATACTGAATCCGGAATACTCCGGCCCATCGGATCTGGCCTGTGATGCGGCAGGAAATTTCCTGGTGACCGATACCTGGAACCACTGCCTGAGGAAGTTTTCACCCCTGGGAGAGCTGCTTCAGACTGTTTCGGAATGGCGTGCGGAAGGGAATGGGCCGCAAGGCTTTTTCGGGCCGAGAGGAGTTGCAGTGAACAGCCGTGGGGAGGTGTTCATGACCGATACCGGACAGAAGCGTGTGTGTGTATTCGGCCCGAACCTGCGGCCTCTGTTCGCTTTCGGAGGGCCGGGGCAGGCTCCCGGGCTGCTGAATGAACCGGTGGGAATCGCCATCGACCGGCAGGACCGGGTGTATGTGGTGGATACCGGAAATGGAAGGATCCAGCGCTTCAGTGCTGCGGGCCAATATGAAACCCAGTTTCTGACTTTCCAGCCGATGCAGGCCGAAATTGTGGGGATGGAGCCGCATGTGGATGTCCTTCCCGATGGGAAGCTGGTGACAACAGTGTCCAGCACCGGGACAGTGTGGGTGGTGGACACCGTGAAAATGGCTGCCGCAGTTTACAAGGTTCGCTACCCGAATTTCCAGCAGCCTCTGGGGGTGGTGAGTGATGGCGGGGGTGGATTCTGGGTCAGTTCCCGCAACAGTGCTGCGGTGGCGCATGTGAGGGTGCCATGATTGTTGGAGTCGGGGTGGATGTGGTGGCAATCGAGCGGATCCGAACCCTTTATGAGAAGCATGGGGAACGTTTGCTGAAACGGATCTACACACAGATCGAAAGGGACTACTGCTTCGGTTTTTCCGATCCGCTGCCCCACCTCGCGGCGCGCTTTGCAGCCAAGGAAGCGGTTTATAAAGCCCTTCCAGGGCGTGGCCCGATCTTCTGGAAGGAGATAGAGGTTCAAAACGATCCCTCGGGCAGGCCGCATCTGCATATTTTCGGGGAAACCTGGAAACGGGCTGAGCAGGGTGGAGTCCAGCGCAGCTGGATCAGCCTGGCGCATGATGCCGGAGTGGCGATTGCGCAGGTGGTTCTGGAGGGGGAACCGGAATATAATAAAAACGAAGCACATCAGCATAAGGAGGATCGCGATGCCGTTTACCTTGACCCTGGGAGCCAAGGCTCCTGATTTCAAACTTCCCGCAACCGATGGGAAGATTTACTCGCTCAAAGACTTTGCCGATGTGAAGGCCCTGGTGGTCTTTTTTACCTGCAATCACTGCCCTTATGTGGTCGGCTCGGATGAAGTGACCCGCAAGACTGTGGAGAAATTTTCACCCCGTGGGGTGGCCTTTGCGGGAATCAATTCCAACAGCAGGAACACGTATGCCGAAGATTCATTCGAGGGAATGGTGGCACGCATGAAAGAAAATCACTTCCCCTGGGTTTACCTCCGTGATGAAAGCCAGGATGTGGCACGAGCCTACGGGGCTTTGAGGACTCCCCATTTTTATGTGTTTGACCAGGACCGGAATCTGGTGTACTGCGGACGGGGAGTGGATAATCCGCGGGATACCAGCCAGATGAAGGTGAATGATCTGGACAATGCGCTCGAAGACCTTCTGTCAGGAAAACCGATCCGTGTCCCGTTGACCAATCCGATCGGCTGCAATGTGAAATGGGATGGCAAAGATGCCCACTGGATGCCGGCGGAGGCCTGTGATCTGGTGCGGTAGTGTGAGAACCGTGCGAGAATTCCCGGAGCGGATGTAAAACGAGGACAATTCTGAAGGGGCGATCCGGGTGGATGGCCCCTTCAGTTGCTTTCAAGGATGTGAGTGAAGGCGCTCAGGAATCCTGTGAGCTGCTTTCACCTGCTTCCGGCCCAGCGGCTTCTGCGGCCTGTTTCTGGCCGGCAGCTTTCTGGGAGAGGAATTTCTTCGAGCCGCGCACACGCGCCGACTTCCCGGAGCGTTCGCGCAGGTAAGTCAGATAAGCCCTGCGGACATGGCCCCTGCGAACGACCTTGATGCTTTCGATCTGCGGGGAATGCAGAAAGAAGGTCCGCTCGACACCGATGCCGGAGCTGACCTTGCGAACCGAGACCATTTCGGAAGGTCCGCCTCCCTTGCGCCGGATGCAGATCCCCTCGAATCCCTGGATTCTTTCGCGGTCACCTTCACGAACCCTGAGGTTCACACGGACCGTATCTCCGACACGAAACTCGGGAAGATCGGATTTCATGTGAGAACGTTCGAACCTTTCCAATGCTAAACTTGACATGTCAGTCCTCCTTTTTACCTTCTTATACAATCGGTCAACCATCCTCACCGATCAGGCGTTCGAGGGTGATGGCCACTGCGCTTCTCACAGAGAAGTGGTTCCATCGCCCATCGCGGATCGGGGGAAGGGTGTTGTCACACTGCTCGATACAGCGACTGCTGAGGCCATAGGCTGTTCCAAAAAGGAGCAGCACCGGGGTTTTCTGGCTGCGGATATCCTCAGCCAGGCCGCGGTATGTAATCTGAGAGGCCTGTTTTCTGGCGCTGGTTGCGACTATCCGCGCCCGCTCATGGTGCCTGGCCCAGATCGCCTGGAGGACCTCATCCAGGCTGGTGACCACATCGACTACTTCGAGGGCCTGCCCTCGGTTGGGAATCGAATAATTGCCGATTCCCGCATTCCAGTAAGAAATCATACGTTGCGCCAGATACCGCATGGTTTCCAGTGGAGTGACCACAAAATAACGTGCCACCCCATAGGACCGGCAGGATCTGGCGATATCATGGAGATCGAAATGAGTCAGCGAGCTGGCTTTTTCTTCTCCTGTTTTGTCCACCACTTCGCCATGCATGAGGGCGACATAAACCGCTCCCATCATGACCCCTGTGCATATCGATCTAAAAGATCCGGGCGTTTCCGGCGGGTGGCCTCAAGCGCCATCCGTTTGCGCCATGCCTCGATTTTGGCATGGTTTCCCGAAAGCAGAACCTGGGGGACCTCCAGCTCCCGCACCACTCGCGGGCGGGTGTATCTGGGACAGTCCAGCAGCCCTTCATAATGGGAATCTTCTTCGACCGAGGCATATCCGCCGACCACATTCGGAAGCAGGCGGATGACCGCATCGGCAACCACCATGGCGGGCAGCTCCCCTCCTGTCAGCACGAAATCGCCGATGGATATTTCCTCCGGCTGAAGGAGATCGATGAATCGTTCATCGACCCCTTTGTAATGGCCACACACGAAAATCAGGTGTGCGCACTGCGCCAGTTCCTTGGCCTGTGCCTGGTTCAGGACCTTTCCCTGGGGGCTGAGGAGGATCAGGCGATCCCCGCCAGCCGGATTGCCGCTGCGGGCGGCTTCCACCGCCTCGATCAGTGGAGGGGCGGCCATGACCAGCCCTTCCGATCCCCCATACTGAGTGTCATCTGTTTTCCGATGGGGATCTTTCGAAAAATCCCGCGGATTGAAAAAGCGAATCTCCACCAGGCCGCGCTCGAGGGCTTTGCCGACGATCGAGGTCTGCACCGGGGCGAACATCTCTGGAAAAGTGGTGATAAAGTCGATTCTCATCAATGTGCAGAATTTTCGTTCAATCCGGTGTTTCGGTCGCTTCTTCCAATCCTTCCAGCAGGTTGATCCAGAGCACAGCACCGGATCCATTTCTTCCAGGCGGTTCGAGATTCGGATCCACCTCCTCTGTGAAGGGGATCAGGATTTCTTTTCCCTCGAGTGTCCGGACTTCGATAACTTTGTGAGCAGCCGATTCAATCAGCCCGCTGACATAGCCAAGGTCTCTTCCTTTTCGGTCCCGAACCAGGGCGCCTTCGAGGTCAGCCCAGTAAACAGTGCCTTCTTCCAGTTCCGGCAGATTTTCCCGCCGTGCAACCACGATCGTGTTTCGGAGGGCCAGTGTGGATTCCCGGGTTGGGAAGCCTTTCCAGCGGACAACCAGCCCTTGGGAATCCATCCAGTAAGAATCCGCAACAATGTCGGTCGGCACACTGTTTCGTTGCGAACAGAACGCCAGAGGGACCTGTTGTTCCAGAAGAACATCCAGGTCAGATTCCAGCCAGACACGCACCGAACCATCCAGTCCGATGGCTCGTCCAATCCGGCCGACCACCACCCAGGGTTCCGGAGGATTGATTTTCACTCGAGTATCAGAACCTGAACCTTTCCTTCCTTGTGGCAGGCGGCAGCTTTGCCCACCAGTTCGCGCAAGGCTTTGGCGGTTTTTCCGCCACGGCCGATCAACCGTCCAAGGTCCTGAGGATTCACCTGGACCTTGAGGACAGTGGCATCTCCTTCTTCTTCAGATTGTATGACGACATCCTCCGGATGCGCCACGAGTGCCCGGGTAAGATATGTCAGCAATTCCTGCGACATGGGCATGAGGCAGAATCCTCCTTCCAAAGGAATTAACCCTTAAAGATGTGCTCCGGTCCCCGCCAATGGTCAGGCGGAAGTTGCCTCGGTGGTTTCATCCTGGGAGGGTGCCTCGCTGGGAGCCGGTTGTGTGGTCCGGGCAGCTTTTTTGGCTGCGGCGCTGGCCACATCCGCTTCAACACGGGCTTTCATTTTTTCCAGGGTCTGCGCGACCTGCTGCTCGATCTCCTCAGCCGGTTTCCCTTCCTTCTGAAGCTGGTAACGTTTCCAGACACCGGTCTGCTTGAGCAGACTGCGTACTGTTTCCGTGGGTTGTGCGCCTTTGCTCAGCCAGTCCAGGACAGCCTCCTGGTGAATTTTGAGCTGATGAGGCTGGGCCAGGGGGTTATAGTAACCCAGGATGCTGACCGAACGCCCATCACGCCGGGCGCGTGAATCCACAACCACCAGACGGAAAAAAGGACGGTGACGCGATCCGATGCGTGTCAACCGAATTTTGAGTGCCATGTATTCCTCCTTGTTGGCATGATGCTCTTCATATCTTTGACCTCTTCTTCAGGAAGAGGGTCTTCCAGCCGCTGCGGTACTGTTCCTGTTGCGATTTCGTTTTTCGAGGCTAGTTCCAGCCAAATGGGGAAAACAATTTCCTTTTCAGGTTGGATTGCTTCGCTTTTTTCTTACGGTCTTTTGAGCTGGGAGTGAACTTGCTCCCGATTGTCTTTTTCATCATTTTCTTGATCTGCTCGAACTGCGACAGCAGTCGATTGACATCCTGGATCGTAGTTCCACTGCCATCGGCGATTCTCTTACGCCGGGATCCGCTCAAAATACGGGGCTTCTGACGCTCATCACGGGTCATGGAGCAGATGATCGCTTCGACTTTGACCATTTCCTTTTCGCCCATATCGAGGTTTTTCATGGCCGAATTGGTGCCCATTCCCGGCAGCAGGGAAAGCAGCTCACGCAGGCCGCCCATCTGTCGAATCTGGTTCAGCTGGTCGAGGAAATCATTGAAATCGAATTCATCCTGGCGGATTCTTTTCGACAGGCTGCGTGCATCCTCGACTGTGTAGGCGGACTCGGCTTTCTCGATCAGGCTGAGGACATCGCCCATCCCGAGAATCCGCGAAGCCATGCGGTCGGGATAGAAAACCTCGAGGTTGTCGATTTTCTCACCCATACCGGCGAAAAGAATTGGACGGCCGGTGACAGCGCGCACCGAAATGGCGGCTCCACCGCGGGTATCACCATCGAGTTTGGTGAGGATGACTCCATCGATGCCGATTTTTTCCTGGAAGATTTCGGCCTGCTGGGTCGCATCCTGCCCGGTCATGGCATCGGCGACGAAAAGGCGCCAGAAAGGTTTGACGACCTCGCAAATCCGTTTGAGCTCCCCCATCATTTCATCATCGATATGGAGGCGGCCTGCGGTATCGAGGATAACCACATCGAGGACCTCACGAGAAGCGAACTCAAGGCTTCCTTCGGCGATTTTGACTGGATCCACATCCGCACCGGGGGCATACACAGGGATGGAGATCTGTTCGCCGAGCACCTTGAGCTGGTCGATAGCCGCCGGGCGGTACACATCGGCAGCCACCAGCAGGGGGCGCCGGCCCTGTTTTGAATAGAAACTCGCCAGCTTGGCGGCGGTGGTGGTTTTCCCGCATCCCTGAAGGCCCATGAGCATGATGACCTGGCGGGAACCGGCTGGAAGCTCGGGAACTTTCTCGGTTCCCCCCATGAGGTTGATCAGTTCTTCATGGACGATTTTAATGACCTGCTGGCCGGGGGTCAGGCTTTTGGAGACCTCGGCACCAATGGCGCGTTCCTGGACATGGTTAATGAATTTGCGGGTGGCGCGGTAGCTGACATCGGCATCCAGCAGGGCGACACGCACCTCTTTCAGGGCTTCTTCGATGTTGGCCTGAGTCAGCCGGGACTTTCCACGAAGATCCCGGAAGACCTGGCCAAGACGAGATTGCAGGCTGTCAAACATCCGATCAACCTTCCTTCTGATTCCTTAAGTCAAAAACCAGCCGACCCTGAGCTCGCCGCTGATGCAGGAGCATGACCAGCTTATTCCTAAGCGGCAACACCATCTCCGGCTTCATCGGAACCCGATCCATCTTCCCGTGGCGGCGGGAGGATGTCCCGCAGGGAAGCGATCTGGGCCTGAAGCCTTTCTTCGAGGCCGCTGGCATCCTCATTGAGGGATTTTTCCATTTCATCGAGGATCATATCGGCTTTTTTCCGCCAGCCGGCCTGACCCTGGGATCCTCCTCCACGGCGGAGAATCTGCATGAGATGAAGGGTGGCCTCGAACTTCTCCAGTGCGGCACGTCCATGCTTGATGGCATCGTGAACCGCTTGACGGGAGATCTGGTACCTCTCGGCGATTTCTGAAAGCGAGAGGTTCTCATCATAGTACTGCTCGATAAACATCCTCTGCCGTTTCGAGAGCAGTTCTCCATAAATATGGAACAGCTCCGAAACATGCACCTGGTTTGCAAGCACTTCCTGTATTTTCACCATGCGTGAATACCTGACGCAAGATCAATAAATCCAATTTGTTAGAGAAAAACCTCGAAAAGCATTTCTGCTTTACACGATGGGAAAGGAAGATAACGGCAAGGATGCTGTATTGTCAAGGGTTCAGGAAGCGTTGTTATCGTTCTTCTTGAATTGGGCATCGTAAAGGCGGGCATATTCACCCCCCCGGGCGTACAGCTCGGAATGGGAACCGGATTCAACCAGGTGGCCCTCACTGAGGACAAGGATCCGGTCGGCATTGACCACAGTGGAAAGGCGGTGGGCGATGGCGAAAGTGGTCCGGTTGGCCATCAGGCTGTCGAGGGCATTCTGGACAACCTGCTCGGAGGTGGTGTCGAGGGAGGCGGTGGCTTCATCCAGGATCAGGATCGGGGGATTTTTAAAAATAGCGCGTGCAATGGCGATGCGCTGCGCCTGGCCACCGGAGAGCCGTGTCCCCATCTCCCCGATGACTGTGTCATATCCTGATGGCATCTCGCGGATAAACTCATCGGCATAGGCGGCCTGTGCGGCCTGCTCGATTCGCTCCATGGGGATATCGGCCAGGCCATAGGCGATGTTATGGGCGACAGTGTCATTGAAGAGGACATTCCTCTGAGTCACGATGCCGATCTGATCGAGCAGGGAGGAGAGGGTCACCTGGCGGATATCCACCGAATCGACCAGCACCTTTCCGGACGTGGTGTCGTAAAACCGGGCCAGCAGATTGACCAGGGTGGTTTTTCCCGATCCGGTTTTGCCGACAATAGCGATTTTTTCACCCCGGTTCACAACAAACGATACATTTTTCAGAACCGGCTCATCCCCATAAGCGAAGGAAACAGAATCGAACGAGATGGTTTTCCAGTCCCTGGAGAGGGAGTGGGCATCCGGAGCATCCTTGATTTCAGGATCACGGTCCATGACTTCGAAAATGCGTTTGCCGGCTTCAGACATCTCCCCGAGCTGGAAGCGTGCTTTCCAGAAACGGTCGATCGGTTTGATGGTGGCAGTGATCAATCCGGCAATCGAGGCCAGGGTGCCGAACCCAACCTGAGGATCCTGGGCCATCCGCCACATGGCGATAAGAATGACGGCTGCAATGCCAAAGGCGGCGATCTGTTCGGTGGCGGGGCTTGAAAAGGCCCGGGCCTTGCGGATGCGCATTTCACGCCGCAGCAGAGACAGGGTTTCATCGGAGTAACGCGAGAGCTCGTATTCCTGCATGTTGAAGGCTTTGACCACCTCGACACCAGTCAGGGTCTCCACCAGAACCGAGCTGATGTCAGCCCTTTTTTCCTGCGCCCTCCGCGAGGCTTTTCGGATCTTGCGGCTCATGACCTGCATCGGAATGGCCAGCAGAGGAATGACGAAAAAGAAGGTCAGCGCCAGCTCCCAGTCGATGATGAATGCCATGCTGACTGCGGCAATGATTTCAAAGGGCGATTGGATCAGATCCTGGAGGACTCCGACCACCTGGGAGCTCAGAACAGTGACATCATTCACCAGGCGTGAGATCAGATCCCCGGTGCGGCTCTGGCGGAAAAAACCGACCGGCTGCTGGAGCATCCGCTTGTAGAGGTCATTCTGAATATCGCGGACCACATTGAGCGCCACCCAGGCGAGAACGACATGCCGCAGAACCCCGAAGATTCCCTTGATGAAGTACAGGATCGGGACAATCAGTGCATAGATCCACAGGGGTGCGGGTTGAATGGCGGGGGTGGAACGGGAAAAGGACTGAATATTCCCGGCATATTCAGGCTGGGCCTCTTCGAGGGTTTTCCATTCGGTTTTCGCCAGTGGGTTGAGAGGGCGGTATGGAACCTGAATGGCTGTGGCTGAAAGGACGAGGCCAGCGATATCCATCCTGACCTTGGGAGCCTCACGGTTCTCGCTGACAACAATCGAACGCAGGACCGGATAATCTTTCAACCACTCCAAATAGGTGGGATGCGGAAGCAGATCCACAAGGTTTTTCTGCGTGCCATCCTTGAAGTGCACCAGGATCTCCCTCGAGGAAACAGTGCCTTCTCTTTTCCCGAGGTGGTTGTCAGCCAGAGGTTCGATCAGCGCCAGGGGGAGAACCTGAAAGGCCGAGAAAAGCAGCATCGCCGCAAGGACCACAATGATGCGCCCTTTGTAGACAAGGGTGTACCGCAGGACTCGAAAGAAAATTGTACTGGGTTTAACGGTGGTGTTCGGGGTCGACAAAAATTTCTCTGCCTCAGCAAGGATAAAAAGATTGGCAAGTATAAAAGAGTTGCCTTCGGGATGATACAGAGAAAGATAAAAAACCGGGCAGAGGCCCAATCCTTATCCGCACCACGGATCCTCCCGGAAGGTTTTCGAGAAAGTTTCCAGAAGGAGTGAGGTGATTTCAGGGGCTGTTTTCAGAGGGGGATCGAGCAGCCTGTTATTGACTTCGAGTTCGATGCCGATATAACGGCTGGCTGGATATTTTTTCCGCAAATACGTGGGAAAGCCATCGGATATCCCGCGATAAGGGGCATTCAGGTGGATGCTCAGGCCATGCTGGTTCAGGCGGATCTGCTTCTGCCAGGCGCGGCAGAAGAGTGCTTCGAGCTTCCTTTTCGGGTCATAAAGCAGGCCGATATCAGTCCTGCGAACTTTTCCCAATAGGACCGGGGTGAAGGAATGAACCGCCAGATGGAGCAGGCAGGCTTTTTTCTGGAAACAGGTCTCGATATGGCTTTCGACTCTCCGGCGGTGTGGAAAATAGTGCTGTTCGAGGATTCTGTGCTTGACCTCCTGGGAAAGGGGCCGTGTCACCGGGGAAAACAGAGTCGGATTCCCCAGGCTGCGATTGAGGTCACAAACCAGCCTCGAAGTTTTGGAGAAGAACAGGGGAGCATCAAGCTTTGCAGAAAAAACCGCGGCCATTTTGATGGCTCCAATATCATAGCCGCGATGACTCTGGATCAGGGAATCCCGGCCCTGAAAGAGGGCTTTCAACCCGGCTGGAATCCGGTTGCCGGCATGTTCACAGGTAATCAGAAGTTCCCACTTCTTCGGGGCCATTCAAACACCTGCCAGGATGAATTTACGCCTTCATCATCGAAGGCAAAACGGCTGCCTGTTTTCGAGGCACTCACACAGCTGCTGATAAACAGCCCGAATCCGGGAGTGAGAAAAATCTCCCTGGAGAGCATTGAGGATGCGCCGTGCCAGGCATCCCTCATGGAAGATCAGGCCCAGGGCTTCCATGGCCTCGGTTGAAAGCAACCCCTGATTCGATAGCTTCCACGCCAGTTGCCGCCAGACCTCGAGGGCATTTATCGGCTGATTCGATGAAATTCCAAAGCAGTTGAGATAGGCGCTCTGATTCACAGGAGTCTGGTCGGCCAGGCGCAGGCAATCCTCCAGAAGGCCTGCCAGTGTTTCTGTCGGCCAGAGGGTTTGAAATTCCCAGGAGAGATCTTTCTCTTCAACCAGCCCTCGAATGGCAGCGATGGCCAGTTCGGCGATGGCCAAATCCATGACCGGTGATTCCTGAGCATCAAGCAGGCGGATTTCAATGGTATTGCGCTCGAAACGAGCGATGGCACCCTGGGAATTGAGCCATTCCTCCTGAAGGATCCCTTCCGGGTCGAGCGGGGCGATCTGTGCATACATGGGCTGGAGGATCGAGGACTGGTAATCCAGGGGTGAATCAACTGAATCCGGGATGACACGTCCGGTAATCAGTGGGACTCGATCCTGATTGTGGCGATAAACCTCCAGACGCTGATCGAGGAAACCCCGGTGTTCCCCCTCTATCAGGGGGGAGGAAGCCGCAAGGGCGGGAAGGATGGGGAGGACCAGGCGAATGGCGGCATGGAGCCTTCCAAACTCCTCGTCATTCGAAAAAGGCAAATTCAGATGAACGCTCTGCAGGTTGGTCCACCCATGGCCCTGGCAGCCGAAAATCCGGTTGTAAGCCTCATAGATCTCATTGTTTTCATGAGGCCAGAGGGCCGACTCTTTTCGGGGATCCATCCAGGGATGCATTCCGGTAGGCATCAGGCGTAGGCCGAGGGAATCCTGGAGCATCCTGTCCACCAGGTGGATCTCTTCGGCCAGGCGTGAGCCAAGGCCTGTCAGCGAACGGGCCGGTTCAGCCGTCTTGATTTCGATGACATGCAGGGCCAGTTCATTGGACCAGCAGAATTCACCTCGTAGAACCTCCTGGGAGGGTTCACCGGCAAAAATTTCCAGAGCACGGTCCGCGGCAGGGCGGATGGAAAGAGATTCCGAATCGACCAGCATATATTCGATTTCAATTCCACAGGCCTGGAACAAACCATAATCAGCGGCCATCTCAATCCTCTCGTGGAACAGGGAGTTTTTTCTGTTCGATCCGGGAAAGGAAGACACTCATGATTTCGGTGTACAGCCCCTCGCGCAGGACCCGATCTTCATATCCCGCTTCGATGCTGGGGTTGTCATTGATCTCGATGACGGAAATTTTGCTTCCCGCCTGTTTGAGGTCGACGCCATAGAGGCCATCGCCGATGAGGTTGGCCGCTTTGATTGCGGTTCGCACCACATCCGGTGGGGCCTCTTCGACCGGGAGTGTTTCGACCCGCCCGTAACGGGTCTGGCCGATCGAATCGGTGCGCTGGATCTGCCAGTGTTTAGGAGCCATGAAATACTTGCAGACATACAGGGGCTGATGGTCGAGCAGGCCGACTCTCCAGTCGAAATCGGTGGGGAGATACTCCTGTGCAATCACCAGATCGGATTCCTTGAGCAGCAGATCGAGGCGCTCTTCCAGAGAAGCCGGATCTTCCACCTTGAAAACTCCTTTTGAAAAAGAGCTGTCGGGTTGTTTGAGAATGCAGGGCAACCCGATCCGGTCGCGGATGGTGTCCACATTGCCCCGGTGAACAATGATGGTGCGGGGGGTGGGGATATGGTGGCGGTCGAGGAGCTCGGCCAGGTAGACCTTGTTCGTGCATTTCAGGATGGAATCGGGATCATCGATGACCACCAGGCCTTCCGCTGCGGCGCGACGTGCGAAGCGGAAGGTATGGTGGAGGACATTGGTGGTTTCACGGATGAACAGGGCATCGAATTCCGGCAGGCGGCCAAAGTCCTCTTTTTCGATCAATTCCGCGGCCAGCCCGAGCCGTTGCGCTGCTCTCAGGAACTTCTGGAGGGCTTTAGGATCCGAGGGTGGATCGGTTTCCCCGGGGTTGTAGAGGATGGCCAGGTCATAACGGGTCCGGGATTTCCGCGGAGGAGCCGGCCCTCCGTTTTCGAAATACCGTTTGGCGGCATCGATCACAAAGGGGCGGTGGGGTTCCGGGATTTCATTGGCCGGGATGGGGCGAATGCTGGTGAGATGCCACTGGCTCTGCTCAAACTGGAATTCGGCCCGGAGCAGCGGGGACTGGAACAGTTTGAACAGGTGAGAACTCAACCGGTCATATCGTTTGGCCAGGTTGCGCCCGAAATAGACGCTCAGCGTAAAAGCCCCGGATTGAACCGGTTTCAGGCTGGACTGGATCAGATCCTCGAGCTCCTCGGAGACCAGCCGGATGATGCTCACTGACTTCATATCCTGGATGGTGGCGATGCTGGGGAGCGGGCGATGGCCGCGTGCACTGGCCAGCAGCGAAACATAGTAGCCCATGCTCTGATAACGGTAGGAACGGCACAGGTTGAATACCTTGACCCTCCGGGTGGCCGAAAAGCGTGGGTCGGTCAGGTAGGAGCGCGCCGACACGACCTCGACTCCGGGGACTTCCAAAGGCCAGTTATGTGGTTTGTTAACAACGAAAAGGATCGACATATAGGTTGCTTCTGAATCAGCTCCGTGGTTCGATAATCAACAGGTTGGCGTCATAGGTGAGGATGCCAAGGAGGATGGAGCAGATGACTCTCTCCACTTTCAGGTAATAATAGTGGGTGTCAGGCGAAAGGGGGTTGGGACTCAAAGGGTCGGCAACCCGCACTGTTTCCTCAAAAGGGTCAAACCCGCACAAAACCACGAAGTGCCCGGCGGGCTTTCCCCGGATATCATCATCCACGCAGGTTTCACCGATTTCCCGAATACAGCGGTAAAGGTAAGTGGCGCTCAGGCCGGTCAGAATCGGGATGCCAGCCGCAAGGTATTGCTGAATCAGAGAAGAGGTCAGGTCTTCGAAACGGAGGGTGCCGCCCAGGTCGAGGAACTCAAGGTAACCCTGGGTGGCGGTTTTAAGGATTTTTTTGCGCTTGACTCTTTGCTGCTCAACCAGCTTTTCCCGGATGTCGACTGAAGGGTCAGTCAACCAGGTCGGATCGAAAACCTGAAGGTTGTAGGTAAAGATGGTGGCCTGGTATCCCCTGCGGAGGGCATGGCAAGCCAGAAAAACCGCCAGTGTGCCACCCCCTTTCAGGACAGCAACATCTTTCACAACATCTTCAAGCGGAAGGGGATCCTCAAAATAGGAATAAACCGAGTGCAGGCAGGTTGGCCCGCAGGTGGTCGAGTCAGGTTGAGGAAGAATTTCCAGATGGAGACGCGATGGCATACGGTCAACTTACTTGAGGACAGCTGCAATCGCTTCACACAGGCGGTCCATGTTGTTGCGGGTCATCCCGGCCACATTGATCCGTCCCGAACCGACCACATAGATTCCGAATTCCTTCTTCAGTCTCTCGACCTGGTCCTTGTTGAGGCCTGAAAAGGAGAACATGCCTCTCTGACGGCAGATGAAAGAGAAATCCCGATCGATCCCTTTTTCTTTGAGTGTTTTTACAAACAGTTCACGCATCCCATTAATGCGCACCCGCATGGCGGTGACCTCGGATTCCCATTCATGGGTAAGGCCGGCATCATTGAGGATGGTGGATACGATCGCTCCGCCATGGGAGGGGGGATTCGAGTAATTGGCCCGGATGGTGGCTTTGATCTGGCTGAGCACCCTTTGAGCACCCTCTGCATCGGCTGCTATAACCGACAAGGCCCCCACTCTTTCGTTGTAAAGGCCGAAATTCTTGG
>JAANMV010001838.1_pt1 | contig 22281 bp, 21 predicted proteins | sample 7279661 | NCBI WGS metagenome assembly JAANMV01 (sample SAMN14094540, study PRJNA606508) | bioreactor metagenome | isolation source: A lab-scale SPAN reactor treating ammonium-rich wastewater day 121 | place: Ireland: Galway | collected 2017-05-16
CACACATTGTCCACCTGGACCGGCGGGTCCTCCGGGTGGCTTTCCTGCCGGAGGTGGTTCAGGTGGGTGACAAGGCGCTGCGCGAACGCCTCGGTGAACTGCCGGGTGGTCCGGTGGGTCACGGCGGAGGCGGCGGCGGTCATTTCATCGCCACGACGCCGGGCAGGTCCTTGCCTTCCAGCAGTTCCAGGCTGGCGCCGCCGCCGGTGCTGATGTGGTCGATCTGGTCGGCCTTGCCGCTCTTGTTGATGGCGCTGACGGAGTCCCCGCCGCCGACCACGGTGTACGCCTGGTTCTTCAGGCTGCCGACAGCGGCCGCGACGGCGTTCGTGCCGGCGGCGAACTGCTCGAACTCGAACACGCCCATCGGGCCGTTCCAGAACACGGTCCTGGCGCCCCTCAGGGCTTCGGCGTAGGCCTCCCGGGTGTCGGGGCCGATGTCCAGGCCCATCCAGCCGTCGGGGATCTGGTCGGCGGGCACGACCTGGCTTTGGGCGGCGGCGTCGAAGCGGTCGGCGGCGACGGCGTCGGTGGGGAGCATGAGCTTGTCGCCGTACTGGTCGAGGAGGCCTCTGGCGTACTCGACCTGGTCGTCCTCGACGAGGCTGTTGCCGATCTGCCCACCGCGGGCCTTGATGAACGTGAACATCATCCCGCCGCCGATCAGCATGCGGTCCACTTTCGGCAGGAGGTTTTCGATGACCTTGATCTTGTCGCTGACTTTGGCGCCGCCGATGATCACGACGTAGGGGTGTTCGGTGTTCGTGGTGAGGCGGGACAGGGCGTCCACCTCGGTCTGGAGGAGCGTGCCGGCGGCGTGGGGGAGCAGGGAGGCCACTCCGCTCACGGACGAGTGCGCGCGGTGCGCGGACCCGAAGGCGTCGAGCACGAAGGCGTCCCCGAGTTTCGCGAGCTTCTCGTTCAGGCCAGCGTCGTTTTTCTCCTCGCCCGCCTCGAAGCGCACGTTTTCCAGCAGGGCCACGTCGCCGGGCTGCAGGGCCTGCACGGCGGCGAGGGTCTCGTCACTGCCGGGCAGGCCGGGAATGAACTTCACGTCGCGGCCGAGTGCGCCGGAGGCGGCCTCGGCGACGGGTTTCAGGCTGTACTTGTCCTCGGGGCCGTTTTTCGGACGGCCGAAGTGGCTCATCAGGACCACGGCGGCACCGCCGTCCAGCAGGGCCTGAATGGTGGGAAGGCTCGCGGTGATGCGCGTGGCGTCCTGCACCTGGCCGTCCTTGACGGGAACGTTGTAATCGACGCGCACCAGCACGCGTTTGCCCTTCACATCCAGGCTGTTGAGGTTCTGCATGTCGTTTCTCCCTGTGAAGCGGGGGCAGTGGCCGCCTCTGCTGGTCCACTGCCCCCTGGTGGTCCGCGCCGGGGCGGCCCGGCGCGGCTGGTCTCAGCCTTTCTGCTGAACGAGTTCCACGAGGTCGGCGATGCGGTTGCTGTAGCCCCACTCGTTGTCGTACCAGCTGAAGAACTTCACGAGGTTGCCCATGGCCATGGTCAGGCCGCCGTCGATGATGGCGCTGTGCGGGTCGCCCTGGATGTCGGTGAGGACGATGGGGTCTTCGGTGTAGGCGAGGATGCCCTTGTACTTGCCGTTCGCGGCTTCACGGAAGACGCTGTTGACTTCCTCGACGGTGACGTCCTTTTTCAGGATGACGACGACGTCGCTGATGCTGCCGGTGGGCGTGGGCACGCGCAGGCTGGTGCCGTCGAACTTGCCCTTGAGGTTCGGGTACACCTGGGAGACGGCCTTGGCGGCGCCGGTGCTGGTGGGGATGATGTTCACGCCGGCGGCGCGGGCGCGGCGCAGGTCCTTGTGCGGCAGGTCTAGGACGCGCTGGTCGTTGGTGTAGCTGTGCACGGTGGTCATGATGGCCTTCTCGATGCCGAAGGCCTCGTCGATCAGTTTCATGGGCACGCCGAGGCTGTTGGTGGTGCAGCTGGCGTTGCTGATGATGTGGTGGTTGGCGGGGTCGTAGCCTTCCTCGTTCACGCCGAGCACGATGCTGAAGTCCTCGTTCTTGGCGGGAGCGGTGATCAGGACCTTCTTCGCGCCGCCGGCGAGGTGCTTGCTGGCGCCCTCGCGGTCGGTGAAGATGCCGGTGGATTCGATGACGATGTCGGCGCCCATCTCGCCCCACTTGATGTTGGCGGGGTCACGTTCGGCCAGGGCGTGGATCTTCTTGCCGTTGACGGTGAGGCTGTCCTCGTCGTGTTCGACGGTGCCGTCGAAGCGTCCGGCGGTGCTGTCGTACTTGAGGAGGTGGGCGAGGGTCTTGTTGTCGGTCAGGTCGTTGATGGCGACGACTTCGATACCGCGCGCTTCCAGAATGCGGAACACGAGGCGGCCGATGCGTCCGAAACCGTTAATACCTACTTTCATGGGAACCTCCAGTCACTGAGGGCCGCCCCTGGGTGGAGCGGGCGCCTCTCATGGCCCAGTGTACGCCGAAACCCACAATTGGGGTTCGTGTCCGGTGGACACCAATCCGGGACGGCCGGCGCGCGCCCCCCTAACCCGCGCGGCGCGCGCCGGGACACGCGCCACCTATCATGCAGGACATGAGCCAAACCGGTCACTCCCTTCTGGTCATGAAGTTCGGCGGGACGAACATGGGCGACGCGGCCGCCATCCGCCACAGCGCCTCCCTGGCCGCCCGCAGCGTGGACGAGGGCGTGAAGGTCATCGTGGTCGTCTCCGCCATGGCCGGCGTCACCAACCAGCTTCTGAAGATCGCCGACGACGCCCAGAAAGGCGACATCGCCGCCGCGAACGACGAGATCGCCGCCATGCGCACCCGGCACTTCACGGCCGCGCAGGAACTCGGCGCCAGCCCCGACAGCGCCGCCGTGCGCGAGATCCGCGAGATGCACGAGACGCTGCGGCAGGCCGTGTACGGCGTGTACCTTCTGCGTGAACTCACGCCCCGCAGCCGCGACCTGATCGTGGCGTTCGGCGAGCGCCTCAGCGCGCCCCTGATGAGCCTGGCCCTCGAACAGTCCGGGCACCGCGCCAAACACCTCACCGGCGGCGAGGCCGGCATCCTCACCGACACGAACTTCGGAAACGCCAAACCCCTGCCCACCACGTACGAGCGCATCAAGGACCGCCTCAGCGGCTTCATGGCGGCCGGCGTCATCCCGGTCGTGTCCGGGTTCATGGGCGAAACCGAGAAGGGGGCGATCACCACTCTGGGGCGCGGCGGCACGGACTTCAGCGCCACGATCATCGGCAAGGCCCTGCACGCCGACGAGGTGTGGGGCTGGAAGGACGTGGACGGCGTCATGAGCGCCGACCCTCGCGTGGTCGCGGACGCCCGGAACGTGGATACCCTCAGTTACGGCGAGGTGATGGAACTCGCGTACTTCGGCGCCAAGGTCCTGCACCCCCTGGCCGTCACGCCCCTTCAGGACAGCGGCATTCCGCTGCGGCTGAAGAACAGCCGCGACCCGGACTTCCCCGGCACGCTGGTGCAGGCCGAACCGAACAACGACCAGGCGCACCCCGTGAAGGCCGTGACCGCCATCCGCAACGTGTCCCTGATCAACGTGACGGGCGCCGGCGCGCTGGGCGTGCCGCAGGTCGTGGCGAGCCTGTTCGACGCGATCGCCCGGGTGAACATCACGCTGCTGATGGTCTCGCAGAGCAGCAGCATGAGCAACGTGTCCATCGCCGTGCAGAGCGGTGACGCCGAACGCACCCTCAGCGCCCTGCGCGAGGTCGGCGGGGACCTGCGCATCGAGGAGCAGGACGGCGTGGCCGTGCTCGCCATCGTGGGCAGCGGCATGCGCGGCCAGAAAGGCGTGTCCGCGCGGATGTTCACCGCGCTGGCCGACGCGGACGTGAACATCCTGATGATCTCCCAGGGCAGCAGCGAGCTGAACGTCAGCGTGGCCATCAACGGCGCCGAGGTGGACCAGGCCACCCGCGCCGTGCACGCGGCGTTCCGCCTGAACGAAGCGCCAGTCGCGGCCGACTGACCGCACCCGCCAGGACGGGGACCGCCTAGGGCACCTTCAGGCGGTTCCCGTCGCCGTTCCCGGCGTCCTCCCGGGCCTGTTCCCGCTCGGCCTGCCGGGCCGCCTCGCGCGGGCGCACCCACACGCGGCGCATGGCGCGATACAGCCCGGCCGCCCAGGCGGTGCTGGCCAGCATGCCCACCAGCACGTCCGTGGGGTAGTGCACGCCCAGGTAGTTGCGGCTCGCCGCGATCAGGAGCATCCACGCGCCGGCCAGTCCCAGGACCGCCCAGCGCGCCCGGGTGGGCCAGAAGATCAGGATCAGCGCCACCGCGAACGCCGAGTTCGCCATGGTGTGACCGCTCGGGAAACTGAACCCCGGCTCGACCAGCACGGCGCCCAGTCCGTCCGGGCGGGGCCGCTGGAAGGCGACCTTCGCCAGGACGTTCAGCAGCGTGCCGCCGGCCACGCTGAGCGCCAGGTACCACGCCTTCCCGGGCAGGCGCTTCCAGGCCAGCCCGAGGGCCAGCGCCAGCGTGATGATCGGCAGGACCGTCACCCCGCCGATCACGCCCAGCGCCCGGGCAAAGGTCGTCAGGGCCGGCGTGCGGTTCTCGCGGTAGAAGTCCAGGATCGCCTGGTCCCACACGAAGCCGCCGTCCCGGAACACCTCCTCCGTGACGTTCGCCACGAGCACCAGCGGCAGCAGCACGCCCAGGCCGATCCACGCGACCGTCTTCCAGTACTTGCGGACCAGCGGCTGCCACCGCGCCTGCAGGGCCTCCCTGCGCCTCCCCGTGAACATCCCGTCATTACACGCTGTTTTCCCGCCCCCGGGCTTGCCGGATGCTTAACGCAGCGCCCGCCCGCTAGGCCACCTGGCGCAGCCGGCAGTGCGCCACTCGCTGCATGCCCCGGAGCGCCCCCTTCGGGCACCATACATGCAGACGCGCCGACCACACAGCCCACCGGGCCCCGGCGCGCAAGGAGAGCAACGTGAACGTCCAGTCCCTTCAGTACGGTGTCGAACGCGCCCAGCAGCTCCGCGACGAAGCGCAGCGCGACCGTGACGCCCGCAAGCTCCGCGCCCCACGCCCCGAGCGTCCCCGCCTCGCCCTGAGCCGCCTGTTCCAGCTGGGACGGCTCGCCGGATGACCCGCCGCCCCCACCTCAACGACCGCCCCCTTCCACAGTGAAGCGGGGCGGTCAAATTTGGGTGCTTAATTCGTGATGGGCGCGGCGTTCGCTTCCCGCTGCCGCAGGAAATCCTTCACGCTCTGCGCGGCGCGGGCAGTCATGCCGGGCACCGCCGCAATCTGCTCGACCGGCGCCGCCGCGAGGTCCTCCAGGCTGGTGAAGTGCTCCAGCAGCGCATCCTTGCGTTTCTGCCCGATACCGGGCAGGTCGTCGAACACGCTTTTCAGCATGTCCTGACCGCGCAGCTTGCGGTGGTACGTCACGGCGTAGTTGTGCACCTCGTCCCGCACGCCGATCAGGACCCGCAGCGCCGGATGCGTGTGCGGCAGCAGCAGCTCGCGGTTCACGCCGATCTCCGTGCCGCTCTCCAGCCACCACTGCGCCCCGAACCGCGCCGGCAGGATCAGGCGTTCCTCCCGCTTGGCGAGCCCCACCACCGGCACGCGCACGTTCGCCTCCCGCAGGGCGTCCAGCGCGGCGTTCACCTGCCCGCGCCCCCCGTCGATCAGCATCAGGTCCGGCAGAGGCAGCTTGTCGGCCAGACTGCCGGTGAAGCGGCGCGAGATGGTCTGCTTCATGCTGGTGTAGTCGTCCGGGTGGTCCAGGCCGCGCACCTTGAAGCGCCGGTGCTCGCCGCGACGGGCGCGCCCCCCCTCGAACACCACCATGCCGGACACGATGTTCGTGCCGAACAGGTTGCTGTTGTCGTACCCCTCGATCCGCCACGGGCGGTCCGGGAGGGCCAGCACCTCCCGCAGCGCGTCCAGGCCCGGGTGGTCCCCGCGGCGTTCCAGCAGCGCCATCTCGGACTCCAGGCCCGTATTCGCGTTGCGCTGCGCCATGTCCACCAGGTCCACCTTGTCGCCGCGTTTGGGCGTGCGCATGCTGACCCTCCGCCCGGCCTTCTCGCTCAGGAACTCGCTCCACAGCGGCGCGTCCTCGAACTCGGCCGGCAGCAGGATCAGCGGCGGGACGTGCGTGGCCTGCGTGTAGTAGTCCTGCACGAACGCCTCCACGATTTCCCCCAGGCTGCTGTCCTCCGCGCCGGTCAGGAAGCGCTTGTCGCGGCCCACCACACGCCCGCCGCGCATGCGGAACAGCTGCACCATCGCGAACTCCCCGGCCTGCGCCGCGCCCAGGAAGTCCAGGTCCGTCTCGTCACTCACGAAGGCGTGCTGCTCCGTGCCGAACAGCTTCTCCACCGCCTGCACACGGTCCCGCAGGCGGGCGGCCTGCTCGAAGTCGCGGTTCTGCGCGGCGACCTTCATGTCGTCCTTCAGCCGGGCGATCACGGGCGCCGCGCGGCCTTCCAGCAGGTTCTTCACGTCCTCGACCACGCGCGTGTACTCGGCCAGATCGGCTCCGTCCACGCACGGGCCCAGGCAGCGGCCCATGTGGAAGTTCAGGCACGGCCGGGCTTTTTTCTGCAGGGGCAGCCCGGAGTTCTTCCGCAGGGGGAACATGGTGTCGATCAGGTGCTTCACGCGCCGCACCGCTCCGGCGTCCGGGTAGGGGCCGTAGTAGTTCGCGCCGTCCTTGATGACGCGGCGGGTGACGACCAGCATGGGGTAGGCCTCGTTCGTGAGTTTCAGGAACGGGTAGTGCTTGTCGTCCTTGAGCAGCACGTTGTAGTGCGGGCGGTGCTGCTTGATGAGGTTCGCCTCGAGGATCAGGGCCTCGACCTCGTTGCGGGCGGTGATGAATTCCAGGCTCTCGGCGAGTTTGGTGAACTTGCCGCTCTTGCCGCCGGCCTTGAAGTGCTGGCCCACGCGGGAGCGGATGTTGTTCGCCTTCCCGATGTAGATCGGCACGCCGCCCCGCCGGAAGATGTACACGCCGGGGGTGACGGGCAGGACGGGCAGGTCTTCGAAGAGCATTCCCGCCAGGATAGAGGAGCGCCAGCACGGCGAAGGCGGGATGGCCCACGAATGGTACGAATAATTTGTTCAATCAATTCACCTGCTTACTGATAGGTGAAGAAAATTTCTTCCGGAACAGCTCGTGCAGATTCGCACATCTTTTACTTGCTTTGCAAAGCAAGTAGTGCTACTGTCGATGCACGCCGGACCATCCCACCGACTTCCGGCAGGAGAGACCCATGCCGAAACTCACTCCACTGGAAACCCGGGCCTGGCGCGGCCTGCTCCAGACCCACCAGCGCCTCTGGACCACCCTGGACCGCGAACTGCAGGACGAGACCGGCCTGAACCTCGCCGCGTACGAACTGCTGCTCACGCTGGAAGAAGGCCCGGACACCGGTCTGCGCATGACCGAACTCGCCCACGCGCTCCGCTACAGCCTGGGCGGCCTGACCCGCCTCGCGGACAAACTTCAGGCGCTGAACCTGATCACCCGCGAACGCTGCGAAACCGACGGCCGCGGCTACCAGGTCACCCTCACCCCGCACGGCGCGCAACGCCTCAAGCGCCTGCACGTCACGCACCTGAACCGCGTCCGCGCCCTGTTCCTGAACCGCGTCACCCCCGAAGAGCAGCAGGTCCTGGCCAGCATCTGGACCCGGCTGCAGGAGGAGCCCGCATGACCCCCCTCACGTTAGGCGGCCTGCACCACGTCAGCGCCCTGAGCGCCGACATCGCCCGCAACCACGACTTCTACACCCGCGTGCTGGGCCTGCGGCTGGTGAAGAAGACCGTGAACCAGGACTCGCCCGGCATGTACCACCTGTTCTACGCCGACGGCCAGGGCGCCCCGGGCAGCGAGATGACCTTCTTCGACTTTCCCCGCGCGGCCCGCGAGCACCGCGGCAACGACAGCGTGACCCTCACGACCTTCCGCGTGAGCGGCCCGGACGCCCTGGCCTACTGGGCGGAGCGCCTCGCCGCGCTTGGGGTGGCGCACAGTGGCCTGCACGCCGTAGACGGCCGGACGCACCTGACCTTCGAGGACGTGGACGGCACCCGCCTCGCCCTGTTCGACGACGGCGGCCACGGCCCGCGCGGCACCCCGAATCCCCACACGGACATTCCCTCGGAGTTTCAGATTCAGGGCCTCGGGTACAGCCACTCCAGCGTGGCCGACCTCGGCCCCACCCGCGCCTTCCTGGAAGGAGGGCTGAACCTGCGTGAAGTCCGGCAGTACGACACGGACGGCTTCACCACCCACGTCTTCCAGATGGGAGAAGGCGGTCCGCACGCCGAACTGCACGTCACCGAACGCGGCGACCTGCCCCGCCACCGCCCCGGCTCCGGCAGTGTGCACCACGTCGCGCTTCGCGTGCCCGACGAAACGGCCCTCCAGGCTTGGCTGGACCACCTCGCCGGGGCTGGGTACGCCAACAGCGGGCACGTGAACCGGTACTACTTCCACAGCGTGTACATCCGGGACGACAACGGCCTCGTCATCGAACTCGCCACCGACGGCCCCGGCTTCGCCAGCGACGAACCCCAGGACGCCCTGGGCGAGCGGCTGGCCCTCCCGCCCTTCCTGGAACCCCGCCGCGCCACCATCGAAGCGCACCTGCGCCCCCTCACCCTCACGCAAGGAGACCCCGCATGACCCCCCTCACCCTGACCGGCATTCACCACCTGACCGCCGTCTCCGCGAACATCAGCGGGAACAGGCACTTCTACACCGGGGCGCTCGGCATGCGCCTTGTCAAGAAGACCGTGAACCAGGACGACGTCACGGCCTACCACCTGTTCTACGCCGACGGCGCCGGTAACCCCGGCACCGACCTGACCTTCTTCGACTGGCCCACGCCGCCCGAGCAGCGCGGGAACCACACCGTCACACGCACCGCCCTGCGCGTGAAGGACGCCGCGAGCCTCGACTACTGGCAGGCCCGCCTCCGCGACCTGAACGTCACGCACGGGGAAATCGCCGAACGCGACGGCCGGCCCACCCTGGACTTCGAGGACCCGGAAGGCCAGCGCCTCGCCCTCGTCGCGGACGGCGGCGCCGGCGACCCGCCCACACCCTGGACCGGCAGCCCCGTGCCCGCCGAACACCAGCTGCGCGGCCTGGGGCCCATCACCATGACCGTGCCCAGCCTGCGCAACACCGACGTGGTGCTCCAGAAGGTGCTGCACATGCGCCCCGTGCGCACCTACCCCGACCCGACCGGCCCGCAGCACACCGTGCACGTGTACGAGATGGGCGCCGACGACGGCACCCCGAAAGGCCCGCACGCGGAACTGCATGTCGCCGTCCGGCCCGACCTGCCCCCCGCCCAGCCCGGCGCGGGCGGCGTGCACCACGTCGCCTTCCGCACCCCCAACGACACCGAATACCATGCCTGGACGGAGCACTTCAGTCACTTCGGCCTGCGCACCAGCGGCGAGGTGGACCGCTTCTGGTTCCGCAGCCTGTACTTCCGGGAACCGAACGGCATCCTGTACGAGATCGCCACCGACGGCCCCGGCTTCGCGGTGGACGAGGACCCCGCGCACCTGGGCGAACGGCTGATCCTGCCGCCCCGCTTCGAAGCGCGCCGCGCCGCCATCGAGGCCGGCCTGAAACCCATTGGGTAAAGGAGGACCCCATGGACTGGATTCACCACCTGGACCGCGGCACCGGTCCGTGGACCCTGCTGCACCTGCACGGCACCGGAGGGAACGAGGCGCAGCTGCGCGGCCTGGCTCGTGAGATCGCGCCGGAGGCCACCCTGCTGGGCGTGCGCGGCCGCAGCCTGGACGAGGGCTTTCCCCGTTTCTTCCGCCGGTTCACGGCCGTGCGCTACGATCAGGCGCAGATCCGGGAGGAGGCCGCCGCGCTGGCGCAGTTCGTGCAGGATGCCGCCCAGGCGTACGGCCTGGACCCCGCGAAGGTGCTGACGCTGGGTTACAGCAACGGTGCGAACATGGCCCTGGCTGCCCTCGCCCTCCAGCCGCAGACCTTCCAGGGCGGGCTGTTCCTGCGCCCGGTCATGCCGCTGGACGACCCGCCCGGCGCGGACCTGAGCCACGCCCGCGCCCTGATCCTGCACGGCGCCCGCGACCCGTACGCCGCGCACGCCGGCGCGGTCACGCCCTACCTCACCCACTCGGGCGCGCAGGTGGAGGAGCACACCCTGAACGCCGGGCACGAACTCAGTCAGGCGGACGTGACGCTGGGCGCGCAGTGGTGGGCCAGGCACACGCAGTAAAGAAGCAGCAGGAGCGGGACGCTCTCACCGGCGTCCCGCTCTTTTCCGTGGATCGCTCAGGCTTCGGGGGCCGCCTCGTCCAGTTTCAGGCCAAGGTCGCCCAGCTGGGCCGTGTCCACGGGGGAGGGGGCCAGGGCCATCAGGTCCGCGCCGCGGTTGTTTTTCGGGAAGGCGATCACCTCGCGGATGCTCTGCGCGCCGCTCATCACCATGATCAGGCGGTCGAAGCCCCAGGCGATCCCGCCGTGGGGGGGCGTGCCGTGCGCCAGGGCGTCCATGAAGAACCCGAACTTCTCGCGGGCCTGTTCCTCCGTGAACCCGATCGCCGCGAACATCTGCGTCTGCACTTCCGGGTCGTGAATGCGGATGCTGCCGCCCCCGACCTCGAAGCCGTTGAGCACCAGGTCGTACGCCTGCGCGCGGATCTCGCCCTGCTGCGGCGTGCCGAACAGCTTCAGGTCGTCCGGGTGCGGCGCGGTGAAGGGGTGGTGCATATAGGTCCAGGTCTGGGAGTCCTCGTCGAATTCCAGCTGCGGGAAGTCCACCACCCACGACACGTGGAACTGCGGGCCGCCCGCCGCGAGGTCGAACAGGTCACGCAGCGCGAGGCGCACGGCGCCGAGCGCGGACACGGCCTTCTTCCATTCGCCGGCGGCGAACAGCAGCGTGCCGCCCTCCGGCACGCCGGTGCGAGCGAGCAGTTCGGCCGTCTGCGCGGCCACGAACTTGCTGATCCCGCCTGTGAAGGCGTCGCCGTCGCGTTTGAGCCACGCGAGGCCCCTGGCGCCGTTCTGTTTCGCCACGCGTTCCAGTTCGTCGATCTGCTTGCGGGTCAGTTCGGGCGCGGCGATCACCTTGACGGTCTGGGCGTCCGCGAAGGCCTTGAAGTCGCCGCCCTGGAACAGGTCCGTGACGTCCTCGAACGCGGACCCGAAGCGCAGGTCCGGCTTGTCCGAGCCGTACCGGTCCATCGCTTCCTGGTACGACAGGCGCGGGAACGGCAGCGTCAGCTCCACGCCCAGCGCCCTGCGGAACACGTGCGCCATCAGACGCTCCTGCAGCTCCAGCACGTCGTCCTGCTCCACGAAACTCAGTTCCATGTCCAGCTGCGTGAAGTCCGGCTGCCGGTCGGCGCGCAGGTCCTCGTCCCGGAAGCAGCGGGCCAGCTGGTAGTACCGGTCGAAGCCCGCGATCATCAGCAGCTGCTTGAACAGCTGCGGGCTTTGCGGCAGGGCGTAGAACTCCCCGGGGTTCAGGCGGCTGGGCACCAGGAAGTCCCGCGCGCCTTCCGGCGTGGACTTCGTGAGCATCGGCGTTTCCACCTGAATGAAGCCCTCGGCGTCCAGGAATTCGGTCACGGCGGTCACGGCCTTGCTGCGCAGGAACAGGTTGCGCTGCATGTCCGCCCGGCGCAGGTCCAGGTAGCGGTACTTCAGGCGGATGTCCTCGGCGACGTCCCCGCCCTTCTCCAGCTCGAACGGCGGGGTCTTCGCGGTGTTCAGGACCTTCACGCGGGTGGCGATCACCTCGAAGTCCGCCGCGCCGCCCTTGCGCTGCGATTCCGGGCGCTGCTGGTACACGCCCTCGATCTCCGCGACGAACTCGGCGCGCAGCCGGTCCGCTTCCGCGAACGCCGCGGAGTCCGGTTCCACCTGCACCTGCACCACGCCGCTGCGGTCGCGCAGTTCCAGGAAGATCAGGCCCCCCAGGTCACGGCGGCGGTTCACCCAGCCCTGCAGCGTGACGGTCTGCCCGGCGTGGGCGGGGGTGAGGTGGCCGATCAGGGCAGTGCGTTTCATGCGTTCTCCAGGGGGGTAGGGGTCAGGGCGATCTGCCCCTTGAGGAAGGCCAGCAGGTCGCGGGTGGGCACGGTCGTCTGCTGCCCGGTGGCGAGGTTCTTCACGGTCAGGCTGTCCTGCTCGACCTCGTCGGAGCCGATCAGGGCGACGAACCGGGCGCGGCGGCGCTCGGCGTCCCGGAAGACGTTCCCGGGCTTCATGGCCTTGTAGGCGAATTCGGTGCGGGCCACCTGCCGGGCGGTCATGGCGACCGTGGCGGCGTACCCGACGTTCGCGTCGTCCAGCGCGGCCACGTACAGCAGCGGCCCGTCCGACTCGGGAATCACCACACCGTCCGCTTCCATGGCGAGCAGCAGGCGTTCCATCCCGAACGCCCAGCCGATCCCGGGCACGGGGTCCTTGCTGCCGAGTTCCTGCGCGAGGCCGTCGTACCGCCCGCCGCCGCACAGCGCGGACTTGGCGCCCACGCCCTCGTGGTGCAGTTCCCAGGCAGTGCGGCGGTAGTAGTCCAGGCCGCGGACGATGCTGGGGTCGATGTCGTACGCCACGTCCCAGGCGTCCAGGTACGTGCGCACCTGCTCGAAGTGAGCCCTGGCCGCCTCGCCCAGGAAGTCCAGCATGGGTTTCACGCCCAGCTCCGCGATCAGTTCCTGGTCGCCGGGCGCCTTCCCGTCCAGGATGCGCATGGGGTTGCGTTCCAGGCGGGCCCTGCCGTCGTCCGACAGCCGGTCCACGTGAGGGGTGAACAGGTCACGCAGGTACGCGTTGTACGCCTCGCGGTCCTCCGGGTCGCCGATGCTGCCCAGCTTCACCTTCACCTGCTTCAGGCCCAGGGCCCTGACCACGTCCACCAGCAGGCTGATCGTCTCGGCGTCCACGAGAGGGTCCGTGGACCCCAGCACCTCGTAATCCACCTGATGAAACTGCCGCAGGCGGCCCTTCTGCACGTTCTCCGCGCGGAACATCGGGCCGTGCAGCCACAGCTTCAGCGGCGCGGGCAGCTGCTTCAGGCCGTTCTGCAGGTACGCGCGGACCACCCCGGCGGTCGCTTCGGGCCGCAGGATGAACCCGCCGTGGTCCCCGAAGTAGTACACGGTGAACATCTCCTTGCGGACGATGTCCGTGCTGCCGCCCACGCCGCGCTTGACGACCTCGGCGTCCTCGAAGATGGGCGTGTCGATCTGCTGCGCGCCGGCGCGTTCCAGCACGCGCCGGGCGGTCTCCCGGATGAACTGAAAGGCCGCCGTCCGGGTGTCCAGCCCGAGCTTGGGGCTGCCGTCCGGAAGGTGGTCCTGGGTGCCTTTGGGGCGTTGAATCGCCATAACCTGCACAGTGTACCGCCCGTCACGCACCCCGCACGCCCGGCACAACAGGAGAGGGGGACCAGGCCGCGCAGGCCGGTCCCCCTCCAGAGGCGGTGCTCAGCGGGTGACGCTGAACGGCAGGCCCGTGGACTGCTTCCCGGACACCTCCACGAACAGCCACGACCCGCCCACCGGGGCGTCGGTGGGAATCGTCGCGACGATCTCACTGTCCGTCCAGGACTTGATGGCGCTGGCGGGGAACACGTACCCGCCCTTGCCGTTCTCGTCGGCGCCCAGGCGGATGACGCCCTGGTTCGCCCCGCCCAGGTAACGGCCCTGGATGGTGAGCGTGCCGCCACGCGGCGCCGGATCGGAGACTTTCACGAGCACGGGCGTGACGGTGACCATCTGACCCGTGGAGGCCGAGGGGGCACAAGAGGCGAGCAGACCGAACGACAGTAAAGAAGCAACCAAGAGTGAGCGCATAGCAACAGCCTCCGTGAACGAAGTGTAATGAACGTGATGATACCCGGTCAAATTTCCCACGACGACGACGTTTCCGCTGAGAAGAATCCGTCAAAGCCGGAGGACGCCGTGCGCTCGCTGGAAGGCCGGCGCATCCTGGTCGTCTTCAACCCCAGAAGCGGCCACGGGGACAGCGGCCTGCCCGACTTCGTGCAGAGCCTCCGGGCCATCGGCGCGGACGTCACCGAACGGGAACTGCAGCCGGACACCCACATGGACGAGTACGTAAGCGACGTGCAGAGCTACGCGGCGGTGGTGGGCGCGGGTGGGGACGGCACGGTCAGCAGCCTCGCGTACGCCATGCGGTACAAGAACGTCCCACTGCTCGCGTACCCCGCCGGCACCGCGAACCTGATCGCGCAGAATCTCGACCTGCCCACCGACCCGGCCGAGCTGCTGGACGTCATGATTCACGGGCACGCCACCCGCGTGGACATGGGCGAGGTGGAGGTCAAGGGCGAGAAGAGCGGGTTCTGCATGCTGGCCGGCGCCGGCGCGGACGCCGCCATGATCCGCGACAGCGAGGAACTCAAGGAAAAATACGGCGTGATGGCGTACGTCCTCAGCGCCATGAAGCAGCTCAATCCCAAGAAGACCGTGTTCAACCTCGTCATCGACGGGGAGGAACGGCACTTCGAGGGTATCGGGGTGATGGTCGCGAACTTCGGCATGGCGAACTACCGCCTGCCGATCACCAGTGACATCAGCCCCAGCGACGGCCGCTTCACGGTGGTGCTGCTCAAGGCCGGGAACATCCTTCGGCTCGTTCCGAACCTGATCGACAGCGTGCGCGTGAAACTGAACCTCGGGGACCCGCTGTTCAGCGGGAACATGGAGACCCTGCAGGCCAAGAACGTGACCGTGGACGCCGAGGACCCGTTCCCGCTGCAGTACGACGGGGAGCTTCACGTGGAGACCACGCCGTTCACGGCGCGGGTGCTGCCCGGCGCGATCCGGTTCCTGACGAAACTGCCGCGCACCGAACTGGACACCTGAAAAATTGCCGTCCAGAACGCTGGATTTTCCGCGAGCTCACAGGAGGCCCAGGAAGGGGCCTCCGAACCATTTTGAGACCTGGGATACCTGGGAAATGGCTTGGGTGGGAGCGTAGGGCCGGGCCATTCACAGGCTCACGCCTCGCTGCCATTGATAATGCATGTTATCATCGGATCACCCATGACCGACGCCCTGGTGCCGTTCACCGCCGACGCCCTCGCCCAGGCCCGCAGCTTCAGCGGCCTCACCGACGAGGCCCTGCGGGTCCGGGCCGTCACCGCCGCCCGCGACAAGACCTTCCCGGACCTCTGGGCGATCACGCTTGCGTACCTCAGCACCGACACCAGCGGCGGCGTGCGCACCAGCCCGCACACGCTGCGCGCCTACCGCAAGGGCGTCGAGGTGCTGGTGGACCACGCCCGCGACCACGCCTGGAACCTCCTGCACCCTGGCCGCCGCGAGCCAGGCCTGTACGTGGCGGCCCTCACCAGCAGCGGCCTGAAACCCGCCACCGTGATGGCGCGCGTCGCGGCGGCCTCCGCGCTGTACCGGGCGCTGCGCTGGGCCGGCGCGACCGACGCCGACCCGTTCGCGGACGTGAAACGCCCCAGGGACCGCACCAAGGGCATCGTGAAGAACCCCCCGTACCGCCCGGAGTTCGTGCAGGCGATGCTGGAGCACGCGGACGCGCAGGAACGGGCGCTGGTGCTGCTGATGGCGCACGCCGGTCTGCGGATCGCGGAGGCCCTGGCGGTCACCTGGGCGGACGTGGACCTGCCGCGGCGGCGCCTGCTGGTGGCGCACGGCAAGGGGGACAAGGCCCGCCGGGTGCCGCTGAGCGCCCTGCTGCGGGACGCCCTGAGTGCCTGGCAGGCCGAGTCGGGCGCCCGGGGGCCAGCGCGGGTGTTCACGTTCCAGGCGTACTCCAGCGCGTACGAACGCCTGCGGAAACTGGCATTGAGGTCCGGCAGGGAGCATGAGTTCCGCGGCTTTCACGCCGGGCGGAAGTACGCGGGCACGCAGCTGTACGCCGCCACGAAGGACTTCACGCGGGTGGCCGGGTTCCTGGGACATGAACAGGTGGACACCACGAGGCGGTACGTCGAGGTGCCGGAAGACGACCTGGACGACATCGTGGAGCACTTCCGCTGACTAGCGCCGCCGGCCGGCGAGGCTCCCGCCGGCGATCATGGCGGCCGCCAGCAGCAGCGCCGGCCAGTCGCCCACCCGGCCGTACACGGTCTGCCCTGACAGCACGCGGTACCGGGCGTGCAGGGCGCCCTCTCCCCTGCCGAGCACCTGCCGGGGCCGGCCGAGGTCGTCCACGGCGGCGGCGATGCCGCGGTTCACGCTACGCAGCACCCAGCGGCGGTTCTCGATGGCGCGCACGCGGCCCATCATGAAGTGCTGCTGCACGCCCCAGCCCTCGTACCAGCCGTCGTTGCTGACATTCACCAGCACCTGCGCGCCGCGGTTCGTGAGCTTGCGTGCCACCCAGCCGAACACGCTGTCGTAACACACGTACGCGCCGTACAGCACGCCGCCGAGCGGCAGCGGGCGGATATCCTGAGCGGGCGGCAGGTTGGGCGGGAGGACGAAGCCCACGCCCTGCTGAATCACCGTCCAGAAGGGCCGCAGCGTCACCTGCAGGGGGAAGTACTCGCCGAACGGCACCGGGCGGGCCTTGTCGGTGGTGCCCAGGGGGGTCACGCCGTCCCAGCTGACCACCCGGTTGGAGCGGGGCTCCCAGCTGCTCAGGCCGTACAGGCCGTTCGCCGGCGTCCGGGCGAGATACGCGGGGCTCTGCACGGCGCTCTCGCTCCAGATCAGGACCTCGCCCGGGCGGCGGGCGGCGGAGAGCTGCAGCTGACGCTGAAATTCCGCGTCCGGATTCAGGCCCGTGACCCGGTCGAAGGAATCGAAGTCCGTGCGCAGCACCAGCGCCTGCGCCGCCGGGCCCGCGGCGGGCTGACGGGTCACGCCGTACACGATGGCGGCGATCCACACGGCACTCAGGGCGATCAGGGGGGCGCGGCGGTCCAGCCAGAAGCTGACGAGTGCGGCGGCCGTCGCCGCGACCAGGGTGCTGCCCAGCAGCACGCCGCCCAGGTCCGCGATCTGGATCATGGGCGTGGGCAGCAGCGTGTAGCCCAGCATCGGCCAGGGGAACGCCAGCGGGCCCAGGGTCCGCAGCCACTCCAGGATCACCCACCCGCCCGCCAGGGCCCACACGCGCCCCAGCCGATGCGGGGTCAGGCGCGCGACGATGAGGGCCATGACCGCCAGGAACAGGCCCTCCAGGGCGAACAGCGCGAAGGCGAGCACGCCGGCCGGCGGGAAGCTGAAGATCTTGCCCAGGAACGCCGTGAGCCACCACAGGTGCACGGCCATCAGCCCGCTGCCCGCCCAGAACATCCGGCCCGCCACCCCGCGCGCCGTGTCGGCGCTGGCGGCCCACAGCAGCAGCGCGGCCAGCGGCACGAACGCCAGGAAACTCCAGTCGAGGGGCAGGTGGGTGGCGCCCAGGGCCGCGCCGAGAAGCAGGCCCTGCACGGGCACCGGGAGGGGACGTCGCATCGCCCGCATCATAGGGCGCCCCACCCGCGGCGACGGTGGGGGGTGGGGGGACTTCACAGCCGCGCCAGGGCGCGACCCGGTATGCTGGGCGACAATGATGGGACGTTCCGAGATCCGCCCGGCCTGCAGCTCCGCCCGCCCGTTCCGGGGGGCGCGGCCTTGAGGATCGCGTTCCTGAGTGACCTGCACGCGAACATTCACGCGCTGACGTCCGTGAAGCGCTTCCTGCAGGAAAACCCCGTGAACCAGGTGATCGTGGTGGGCGACCTGGTCGGGTACGGCGCGAGCCCGGGCCCGGTGATCGATTTCGTGAAACGGGAGGGCTGGCCGGTGGCGCTGGGGTCCAGCGACATGCGAGTGGCGATGGAACTGGGCGGCAGCCCCGACCGGCGCGGCATTGCCGATCAGGTGCTGTCGTGGACGCGGGAGGTGCTGATGCCGGAGCAGGTGGAGTACCTGCGGCGCCTCCCGCCCGGCGGGCGCCTGATGACCCCGGTGGGCCGCGTGCGGTTCTTTCACGGCAGCCCGCACGACCCGGAAACGAAACTGGACCTGATGGCCCCGGAGCGGCAGCTGGAGGAACTGGCCGAGCAGCTGGGCGCGCGGGTGGTGGTGGTGGGCGGCACGCACGTGCCGTTCGTGCGGACGCTGGAGGACACGGTGTTCGTGGACCCGGGCAGCGTGGGCCTGAGCCTGAATCACGAGCCGGGCGCGGACGTGGCGATCGTGGACTGCTCCGGCCGCAAGCCGAAGGTGACACTCCACAAGGTCACGTACGATTTCGCGTCCGCAGCGTTCGATGTGATGGCGTGGAACCTGCCGCCCCTGATCGCGGACGTGATCCGCACCGGCAAGATGGGAGCCTGAGAGCGGATCAGGACAACAGTGCGGGCGACCTCCTGAACCGGGGTCGCCCGCATGCGTTCGGCCTTCAGGCGGGAACGGGGCCCTCGATCTCGGCCAGCGTCTCGGTGAAGCGCCCGGCCAGGCCAGGCACGCCGAGGATGTCCTCCAGCGCGAGCATCAGGGTGCGGTAGGGGGCCGGGCGGGCGCTTTCGCCCATCAGGCCCAGGCGCCAGATCAGGCCGGCCGTGGCGCCCAGGCCACCGGTCACGCTGATCTCCCGCTGGCGCAGCTCGGCGCGCACGGCGGCGTCGTTCAGGCCGTCCGGGAGGCGCAGGGCGAGCACGGTCGGGAGGCGCTGGGCGGGGTCCTGCACATAATGGCGGAAGCCCAGGGGCTCCAGCGTGCGGTACACCGCCTGCCCGATGTGCGCGGCGCGGGCCTGCCGGACCTCCAGGCCTTCTTCCAGCGCGGCGCTGAGGGCGGCGTGCAGGGCGTAGTGGAGGTTCACGGGCACCGTATGGTGGTAGGACTGGTGCACCCAGTAGTCGCGCAGGCCGTCCAGGTCGGCGTACCACAGCGGCGTGGGGCTGCGTCGGGCGTGGAAGCGCGCGAAGGCGCGGTCGCTCACGGCGATGGGCGCGAGGCCGGGAGGGGCGCTGAGGCACTTCTGCGCGCCGGTGTAGGCGTAGTCCACGCCCCAGGCCTGCATGTGGAAGGGTTCCATGCCGGCGGTGGTGACGGCGTCCACGGTGAGCAGGGTGTCGCGGCCGCGCAGCAGTCCGGCGATCTCCGGGACGGGGTTCAGCACGCCGGTGCTGGTTTCGCCGTGCACCACGGCGACCATGCGCACGCGGTCGTCGAGCTGCGCGGCGACGTCGTCGGGGCGGATGGCCTCGCCGAGGGGCGCGGTGACCAGCCGCACGCGGGCGCCGTACCGGGCGGCCATCTCGGCCATGCGCTTCCCGAAGCTGCCGTTCGCGCAGACGATCACCTCGTCCCCGCTCTCGACGAGGTTGGCGAAGCCCGCTTCCATGCCCAGGCTGCCGGTGCCGGCGAGCAGGGCGGTGAAGGTGTCCGGGGCCGCGCCGTACATGTCGCGCAGGCCCTGCTGGATGTCGCGGTTCAGGGCGAACACGACCGGGTCCATGTGGCCCAGCATGTCCCGCGTGAGCGCCTGCACGGCGCGGGGGTGGATGGGCGTGGGACCGGGCGTGAGGAGCGTGTGGGGGGTGGGCGCCGCGCTGGTCATGCGCGACATGCTAGAGGGAAGATGTGATCTGGCGCAACCCTGTTGCTATACATCGGGCCGGCCAGATAGGCTGAGCAACATTGTTGCTGGATGCAAACGAGACCGGGTGGAAACGGGCCGTGCGCTCTAGGATTCGCCCATGACCTCCCGCTGGCAGGCCGTCCTCTTCGACCGGGACGACACCCTCTGCACCACCGACCCCGGCGTGTACACCCAGGCCGGCCACTGGGCCGCCGAACGCTTCGGCCTGGACCCGAAGCACACCGCGCGCCGCATGATCACCCACTGGCAGGCCGAGGCGCCGCACTGGCACGCCATCCGCACGCCCGACGAGGAAGCCGCCTACTGGGCCGCCTACGCCCGAGGGCTGGCCGGGCAGCTCGGCCTGACCCACGCCGAGGGCGAGGCCTTCCTGAGCGAGTACCCGTACGAGGCCTTCCTGACGCCCGTTCCTCACGCCGCCGAGGTGCTGCGCGGCGTGCGCGCCCGGGGTCTGCGGGTGGGCGTGCTGAGCAACACCTTCCCCAGCATCGACCGGACCCTGCGGCGCACCGGACTGGCCGACCTGGTGGACGTTCCTCTCGCCACCTGCACCCTCGGCGTGCACAAGCCCGACCCGCGCGCCTTCACGCTGGCGGCCGAGGCGCTGGGCCTCCCGCCGGCCGCGATCCTGTTCCTGGACGACCTGCCGGAGAACGTGGACGCCGCCCGCCGCGTGGGCATGGCGGCCGAACGGGTGAACGTGCACCGCCCGGAACCCGGAGCGGTGCACGACCTGCGGGACGTCCTGACCCTGATCGACCGGAACCTCGCCGCCGCCCGGGAGGTTGCGGCATGCTGATCGTGGACGGGCACCTGGACCTCGCCATGAACGCCCTGTTGGGCCGCGACCTGCGCCTCCCCCTGCCCGAGCTGCGCGCCAGTGACCCGGTGCCCGGCGAAACCGCGACCGTGAGCTTCCCGGAACTCCGCAAGGGCGGGGTGCGGCTGGCGTTCGGCACGCTGTTCGCCCTCCCGGCCAGCGCCGGCAGCTCCGGGTACACCGACGCCGAGGGCGCCCGGCAGCAGGCCCTGACGCAGTTGGACGTCTACACCCGCTGGCAGGACGAGGGGCACATCCGGCTCCTGCGCAGCGCCGCTGAGGTCGCGGCCTTCGAGGCGGACGCCCTGACCGGTACCGGGGACGCGCTGGGCGTCGTCCTGCTGATGGAGGGCGCCGACCCCATCCGTGACGCGGACGACCTGCCGTTCTGGGTGGAGCGCGGCGTGCGCCTGATCGGGCCCGCCTGGGGCCGCACCCGGTACGCCGGCGGCACGAACGCCCCGGGGCCCCTCACCCCGGCCGGCCGCGACCTCGTGGCCGCCATGCGGGACCTGGGCGTGACATTGGACGCCTCGCACCTGGACGACGCGGCCTTCTGGGACGCGGCGGACTTCGGCGTGCGCATGATCGCCTCGCACTCGAACGCCCGGGCCCTGCTGCCCGGCAACCGGCACCTGACCGACGACATGGCCCGCGCGGTCATGGCCACCGGCGGCGTGATCGGCCTGGTGTGCCTGAGCACCTTCATCCGCGCCGGGTGGGACGCCACGCAGCCCCGCGTGCCCCTCACCGACCTCGCCGCGCACGCCCGGCATTACGCGGCGCTGGGCAGCTGGGCCCACGTCGCGCTCGGCACGGACCTGGACGGCGGCTTCGGGCAGGAGAAGACCCCGGCGGGCCTGGACTCCTGCGCCGACCTGCCCCGCTTCCTGGACCTGCTGCCCGCCGAGGCGCGGGCCGGGGTGGCAGGCGGCAACTGGTTGCGCTGGCTGAAGAGCCATCTGTAAAGCCCCGGCCGGGCCGTCCAGGGGATGCTCTAGGCTGGCAGGCATGACCGTGAATGACGCGACCACCCCTCCCCTGCCGGACACCCTGGACCGCCGGGTGTGGGCCGTGGACCCCGACCGCCGCTGGGCCGAGGCGGCCCTGCAGGACCAGCTGAGCGGGGAGTGGACGTACGTGCAGCCCCGCCCCGCCCTGGCCGGCGCCGCCCGCGTGAGCCTGAAGGCCCGGCCGGACGACACGGCCGCGCAGGTCACCGAGGCGCTGCCCGGAGAACCCCTGGAGATCCTGTGGGACACCGGGGACGGCTGGCAGTACGTCCGCACCGCCCACGACCGGTACCTCGGCTGGGCCCGGGCGGCCGCCCTGGTGGCCGGCGACCCCGGCGCACTTCAGGTGACGGTCCTGCGCGGCCACGCGTTCGCCGGCCCGAAGGTCAGCCGCGCGATCCTCGCGGAACTCAGCCACGGCGCCCGCCTCACGCCCGGCGCCGGCGAGGGCGTCACCGAGGACCACCGCCGCTGGCAGCCGGTCGTGCTGCCCGACGGCCGGGACGCCTGGGTGCAGGACGTCACCCTCGCCCCGCTGACCGGCACGGACCCCGCCACCTTCGCGCTGCGCTTCCTGGAAACGCCGTACGTGTGGGGCGGCCGCAGCGCCTGGGGCCTGGACTGCTCCGGCCTCACGCAGGTCGTGTACGCCGCCGCCGGCCGGGCCCTCCCGCGTGACGCGGACCAGCAGCAGGCGGCCCTCACGTCCGTGGACGTCCCGCAGGCCGGAGACCTGGCGTTCTTCCCCGGGCACGTGGGCCTGATGCTGGACGGCAGGCGCATGATCCACGCGAACGCCACCCACATGCGCGTCACCATCGAGACCCTCGGCGAGGG
>JAANMV010001841.1_pt1 | contig 22258 bp, 16 predicted proteins | sample 7279661 | NCBI WGS metagenome assembly JAANMV01 (sample SAMN14094540, study PRJNA606508) | bioreactor metagenome | isolation source: A lab-scale SPAN reactor treating ammonium-rich wastewater day 121 | place: Ireland: Galway | collected 2017-05-16
TATCTCAAACAGCGCTTAGCGCAAGAGATGCGCCGACCCCAGTTTCGGCTTGGCATCAAGGAAGTCGCCCCCAACCGTATGACGGTTCTGGGCGAAGTCCTGCAGCCAGGCTCCTATCAGCTCAGGCCAGGCTCAACTGTCCTGGACCTGATAGCCTCCGCTGGGGGGCTAACCGAAAGGGCCGACGCTTCAGAGGGTCAGCTCATTCGGTCAACAGGTGAAGTCACCATTCCACTTTCGCCTGGGGGGACCAGCGACTCGGCGGCTCAACTGAAGGATGGCGACGTCCTCTACATTCACCCCGGGACGAAGGTCAATGTCACGGGAGAAGTGTTTACTCCCGGATTGCTGTCTGTTCCCCGGCGCGAGGGAACTCCGATGGCAGCGCTCATTCGAGCTGGTGGGCCAAAGCCCAACGCCTCATTGTCCAGGGTTATCCTGTTCCGACCCGCACTCACCTCGACAGTAACGCTCGACTTGAGCTCAACCGGACCTGAGCTACCTCAATTGGCACAGCAACTAGAAGATGGCGATGTACTGGTTGTTCCACCACGACAAGCCGTGGTGGTGCACAAGGGCCCGAAGGCTGTTCCCCTCCGAGGAGGAGAGAACGTCCTGGATGTCGTTATCGCAGCCGGAGTGGGGGAGAACCTGGATGATGTAACGATTGTTCGAAGTCAAAACGCCCAGCACTTGGCGACCGTCCGCCCGGAAGACTTCAATGACCCGGTCAAGAGCGAAACCCTGCAGCGGGACCTTGAGCCGGAAAAAGTAGACCTGACGAGATATTTTGAGACGCGCAACCCGGCTCTATTAGTCCCGATCAGCGATGGCGACATCATTCTCGTACCTGAATCGGGGCCAAGTTTTTTGCAGTCCCTGGCAACCTTCCTCTCCCCCCTTCAAATGTTGCTTGGATTCGGTTACTGGTTCCGCTAAGATCTTCCACCGAATAGCTTTTTCCATAGACTCTTGGTGGTTTCTTTTCCTTCAGGCCTCTGACCGTAGCCATACCCGTAGCCATAACCATATCCGTAGCCATAACCATATCCGTAGCCGTAGCCCGGGCCACTTTCGGCGCCCGAGGCTGCATTGAGGATGATTCCCAACACCTTGAAGCCGTGCTCCTCCAACGCTTCCTTGAAGCGCACCTCAGACTCGCCTTCCCAGCGATTCGGGTTGATCACAAAAATCGCGGATTCTACGGGAGGCCCGAAAAGATACGCGTCGCTGCAAGCTGAAAGTGGAGGCGTATCGACCAGCACAACAGCCCCGGTCTCACGCAACTCGGAAAAAACACGACTTAATTGGCCTCGAGCAAGGATATCCGCCGCATTGGTTCGGTTCACGCCGGCCGGAAGGATGCTGAGTCGCTCGATTGAGGTCTGCTTAAGATAAGAGCTTACTGAGCCGCCAGCCTGCAGAAGCTCAGCCATTCCTGGCTCATCCCGAAGCTCAAATAATGTCGTAAGAGTTGGCTTGCGCAAGTCTGCATCCACCAGGACGACATCAAAGAAGAGTTGGGTCAAGGCCGTGCAAAGATTCACCACCACAGTGGACTTTCCGTCCTGACCCCAGGCGCTCACGACGCAAAATGTTCGAATTCCGCGGCCGATGGCTAACTGAATCTTAGCCCGCAACCCCCGATAACTCTCTGCAACTGCGGAGTGGGGATCACGCTGGGTAATCAAATAATCCAAGGGTGCGGTGTTCATAAGTTACTCATCCAGAATCTGTTGGAAGGTCCGTCTTTGTCTCTTTCGCCTGCTCTCCGGAATCCCTTTGCTCTCAAGCCTACTGCATCCAACAACCAGACCAGCCAGGAGCATGAAGGCTTCCATGGGACGTATAAGAAAAAACGAGTCAGAGTGCAATGTTGCCATCCAGAGCGCCATGAAGGACGCAAAGACCCCGGCTGCTATCCCTTTCTCAAGCGGGTCGACACTGGCGCGATAGGCGCGCCAGAGAAGTCCTCCAATGCGAAACAAAAATATCAGCATAAGAACCAGGCCGATGAGCCCGTTGAAGGTCCATTCGGTCAGAAAGAAGTTATCTACAAAGCCAAGCTTCCGAGATGCCATCCCACTCCCGACCAGTGGAGACTTTGAGATGGAATCTCGGAAGCAAGCTTGAGCCATGGCAACCCTGGCCGCCGCGGAATTGGACCCCATCAGTTCGGATGCCCGACTCCGATTTTCCCATGTTTTCAACAAGGAAGGGACAGTTTCAGCCAGCCTGTTCTGCAAACTGCCAGGGATGAAGTTCCACGCGACCGCCAGGAGAATGGCTCCGAGAACAACGGCTCCGATACTTCGGGCCAGGTCACGTCTCAGGACTTCCAAAACGCCGACCGCAAAAGCGATGTCGATGAGCGCCCCTCTGGTGCCGGTGGCCAGCATGGCCGGAAGGCCTGTACCGAGAGAAGCGATTCCAACCAGCTTTGAGAACGGGGACCGCCACACTGGCAAGGCGCCCAGGCATAGCGTCAGCAGAACAACAAAGAAGAGAGCCGTAGACGTTTGCTGGTTGGCAATGATCCCCGAAGCTCTTTGCGCCTCGCCACTTTCCGCTTCCGACCTGACTGCCCAGAGAATTGAGAGCGCCAGGATGGGGGTCGCCATCAACAACCCTCCGATGGTCCGCTCCCAGATCGCACGGCTTTGGACCGCTGAGTAACCCACCAGGAAAATGAGGTAATAAGAGAGGCGCTTGCCGATAAACAGGAGTCCCATTCTAAAGGAATCGGGCTGCCCGAACAAGAGCAGCACGAATAGATCCCAGAGGATGACCAGCGAGAAGATCGTTAAGAGCGGCAGCTTTTGTTTCTGTCCGCGCGAGGAAGGCGCGATATAGGCCAGCAAGGGAAGCAACAAGAGATCCGTGACGCGCACCTTGGGAATTCCCAAGAATGAGAACTCGGGTGTAATAGCAATAGCAAATGCGAATACCGTGACCAGAATGGCCGTATCCTGACGACGCGGGCGGGGCGAACGAAGGGGTAGCTCAGCCTGATGAGGAGGCGCGTTCATAGACCCCGGGAAGGTTTACGCGGGCAAGAACGAGCCCGCATTTCATCAGACCCAAGAGTACCAGTAAAAACACCACGCTAGCCCAGGAGGGGGGCAATTGCATCAAGAAATAGGCAACGAGTCCTAACAATATGCCGGTGCCGTGCATCAGAGCCAGAGCTTGCCTCGGTCTCAGGCCGCAGCTCCTCAATCGATGGTAAGTATGGTCTCGAGCGCACATCGTGATCGGGTCTGACCATCTTCTGTACTGCCCCTGAAAGCCTCGAACCAGTAGGATGAGGGCGAAATCGAATAAAGGAACTGCGATGACCAGACAGGCTACCATCGCTGAATGGAGGGGAGTAGAGCCCCAGCGTCCCAGGAGCAGCATCGCTGACAACACGAAGCCCAAGAAAAGACTTCCGGAATCTCCGAGGAATATCGACGCTCTGGGCATTGGGTAGTTGAAACAAAGAAAACCAAGACAGGCTGCGCAAAGTGTAAGGCTCACCAGCGCCAAATCCCTCTGCCAGGTGCACCAGGCGATCACAAAGGTTGACCCGGCTGCTACGGCCGCCAACCCGGGGGCTGCCCCATCGGCATTGTCGACTCCATTGAAGGAACTTGCAATCAGGCCCACCCAGAGAAAAGTACCGATCCAGGAAATCGGACTCCACGCCTCAAACCAAAGATGGATCCCTCCATGCTCCAGGACCAACGCTGCCAAAGCCAGGCAGGCTAACTTCACTTTGGCACTCACTCCGCGAAGGTCGTCCAGACTCCCAACCAGGACCAGAAATGTTCCGGCTACCAGAATCGTTGAAAGCTTCGGGGTTGGCACGCCCCGGGCCACGACACCGATAAGAAATGCCCCATAAACCGCCAGGCCACCTAGGGTTGCAGTTGGAGCCGCATGCTGTTTATGGGCGCCCGGAACGTCCACCACGCCAGTTTGACGAGAGTAGCGGCGTACGATCAGGGTTAAGACCACACAGGAAAGGAAGGCGGACAGAAATGGGACCCCAACGAGTTCAAACAGCACGCGCTTGGCCGGAAAATCGAGCGAGCAGCTAGGCCGCCGCTCCCACGGTCATCGGGTTGCCCAACTGAAGGCGTTCTCTGTACCAGTCGATAGTGCCGAGAATGGTCTGCTCGACGGTGAATTCAGGCCGCCAGTCCAATTCGGCAAAGGCTTGCTCGACAACGGGGACCCGCTCGATACCCTCTTCATAGAGAGGGCCAAAAAGCGCCTTCGGGTCCGAAAGAGTAATCTCAGAGGTGCTGTTACTGAGATGACGCACCCGCCGTGCCAGGTCAAGAATGCTCAACTCGTTGGCCGGGTTCCCCAGATTCAGGACCAAACCACTCTTCTGGCTGGCCATGACGGCCTGCAGGCCTGAGACGATGTCTCGCACGTCGGTGAAGGCCCGCACCTGTGAACCGTCGCCAAACACGGTCAGTGGCTCGCCGGACAATGCCGCCACTACGAATCGGGGCAGCACAAAACCGCCATCTGGCAACTGGCGAGGCCCGGCGATGTTAAAAGGCCGCACCACGTTGACGTGGAGGTCCCTGACCTTGGCGCGATTGAGGGCTGCGATTTCCGAAGCGAGCTTGGCGACAGCGTATTCAAGCCGCACCGTCACTTCGGCCGAAACCTGACAACCATCACTCTCGCGCAACTCACCAGCTCGTCCATAGACCTCGGAGGTCGAGGCGAGCACGAGTCGAGCTTCATGCTGCAGGGCCATCTGGATCACCGCATCACCGGAGAGCACGATCGAACGAGCCATCTGGCCAGCATACTGAAGAACACCAGCGGGCCCAACGACGCTGGCCAGATGAAAGATTTCATCGAAAGGCTCTGATGTATCAAGAAGCTGACCGTAAATATCTTCAATCGCCCCAACGATCACCCGGCAGCCCGGATAATCAGTGGGGGCCATAACATTACTGCTGAGATTGTCCACAATGGTGACAGCGCATCCATTTGCCAACAGTCTGTCGGTCAGGTGTGAGCCCACAAATCCCAGTCCACCAGTCACCAGGACTCTCTTCATCTTACAAAACCTCTCTCCGCACCCTTGGGGCTAGACCAGTTGGGCACACCTTCCCAAAATCCTGTTGAGGACCTTTCACTCCTTGGCCTCATTGTCGGTTCGAATGGTCAGAGCCTGCTGTTTCATTACTGACCAACTCTCGACCACATCGGGCGGCAGCTCGGGAATGACGGCCAACACAGGAAGCTCCATCATCTCCTCGATTCGAGGCACGAGACGCATGCTACTCTGCAGATAGTCCGCCAGGAAAGCGGCCCCGATACCAAGCACCAGACAAAGTGGAACCGCCAGGGCCAGATCACGCAGACGACTACTCTGCTTGCCCCCACCGCCGCTGGCGATGGCTCCCAGGGGCCGCTCCAGAATAGAGATGGCCCCCTGTCGCCTGCTGCTCAATTCGGCAACACGTGCCTCATTCAACTGCTTGACCAGTTGGAGGTAGCTTTCCTGGTACATTTCCAGCTGACGCTGTAGTCGCTCCAACTTGAGGCGCTCACTCTCGGGCACTCGCCGGGCCCAGAGGGTTTTAAGCCGAGCATTGTTGGCCTGAAGAATCCCCTCCTTGCTGGTCAGCAAGTTCGTCTTGTCCGCAAGCAGCGATTGAGCAACCTTTTTGACCTGACCAAGGTATAGTTCTTCCAGGTCTGCTACGCGGCGTGTCTGGTCGACGACCTGAGAGTTGCTTTCGGCATAGATTGTCTGCAATTCCAGAAGCTTGCTTCGCTCCTGGGCAAGAGATTGGGAGAGGCTCGCGACAGATGGGCTGTTCTGCTCCACAATTTGCCAGGGGGGGACATTGCTCGACCCGCTCACGAATGCCTCGAGTTGCTGTGCTTCTTGCTGGAGGCCTCGAATCTCGCCTTTGAGCATCTGGTTCTCAGCCTCGATGTCGATCCGCTGCTTGGCCAGCAAATCATTCTCCTGATCGCTGGGCAGCGTCTGGCGCATCTTTTCAAGCGCGGCCTCTGTCTTCTTGATGCGCAGATCGGCGGTGCTCATCAATTCTTCCAGATAACGCCGAGTGGAGGCAAACTCTTTGGAGGAGAGCTCCTGAACATACTCTACGAACTCAGTTGAGAGTGCTTCTGCGCACTTTTCTGCTTCGGCCGGAGAGGCCCCGCTGACGGAAAGGATATAAATGCTCGCGGTCCTCTCACTCAAAGGTGCAACTGCAACTCGACCACGAAATGAGGACCACGGCTCGTCCAGGTTGAGTCGCGCCAGGACTCGCTTCAAAAGGCCCTCGCTGGTAACGAGTTCCTGCAGGGTAACTTGGTCGGCAAACCAAACCTGAAGCGAACTGCCGGGAACAGCTGTGGGTGCCTCAATGGAACCGTGCATAATCAAGATTTTGGCGCTCGAGGTATATACGGTAGGCGCGCTACCGACCTTCCGAGGAAGCAGCACGACGACGAGAAGCGACAGCAGACTGACCGCCAAGAAAGCCGCCTTGTGGCGACGAACAACCCTGAGAGCACGTAAAAGGTCCATGAATCAGCAAGCCCCGAAGCCAGGCAGTTCCGTTTTAGGCTCCCTGGTTCCTCCCGGAATGCTATACTGGGACCCAACTAAAATGCCAAGACGAACTGACTGCCAAGACCCGATTCCCTTTGTCCAGAGTTGGCTCCGAAACGCTCCAGCCTGCGGCTCGCAGGTCTTGGCTGAGGAGTCTCTCCGTGGGTTAGTCGACCGTGCCGAGTTGGAGGGGGTCGGAGGAATCGTGGCAGAAGAGTTGGGGCTCGATGCTGATTGGCTGAGATCTCGCATCTACGGCTGGTTTATCTCCGGTGCAAAGCAGACTGCAGCTCTGGGCCTTCTGGCTCGGAACTTGAGCGAGAGTGGCCTGGAAGTCGTTGCACTGAAAGGAGCGGCCCTGATCCCAACGGCTTACGGAGGAAGGATCTCTTGCCGACCTGTCTCTGACCTCGATCTCCTGGTTCGCGTTGAGGACGAGGAAGCCGTTAGAGTTATGAGCCGCCAGATTGTCTCGGGAGGCGACGCCGTTTTCGACTGGCACCGCAATCTTCTCGGCGAGGAACGCCTTCCGAGTCGAAAAAACCTCCTTCAACTTCGCATTGACGAGCTCTGGTCATTTACTCAACCCTGGGAGCCTGGAGTCAGGCATCTGAGCCCCGAGCTGCAATTCATCCACTTGTCCCTGCACGCTTTCAAGCACTCCTGTAGTCGCCTGATCTGGCTGGTCGACCAGGTTTTGGTCTTGCGAGTATGCGACTTCGATAAGTTGCTCGCTCTTGCTCGCCGTGTTGGAGCCGAGCGTCCGGTGCTGGTCTCCCTACACATCCTCAATCGCCTGTTGAAGGAAGCGCTGCCCGAAAACCATCTCCGGCGGTTGCGCTGGCACGAATGGCTGGCAGTCTGGCTAACCAGTCGCCGAGGCCATGAAGTGGGCTGGGGAGAGGTCTTTTTGATTCTCTCTGTACCCGGACTCTCCAACAAGCTTAAGTATTTGTACGAGTATCTCTTGCCAGCTCCCTCCGTTCTGGGCGAAGATGGGCGCAGAAATCGCCTCAAGGCCTCTCTCAAGCGGGCCTGGCGGTTCCTATGGAACAAAAACCGCACGCGAGGCTAAAGGGAAGAATTCAAGCCCGGTAGACGAAGAAGGGTCGGTGCAGGAGGTCTCTTGATAACGTCGCGGATCCATCTCGGGGTGGCCGGGCTCTTTCTCCTAACCGCCTCCCTCGACAGGCCCGGCGCTCTGACCGGCGACCCCTGGATTGCTCTTGGTATCGGTGGGATCTTGACCATAATGACCGGCGTTCTGCTGACGCGTCGCAGTCTTCCCAGGGAAGTGGCTTGGCCGTCTACATTGCTGTGCCTGTTGGTGCTCCTGCGGGCAGCCACTACCTGGTTCAGCCTGGACCCCTATCGTTCGCAGACGAACCTTTGCGGCTGGGTCCTGGCGCTGTCCCTCTATCTGATCGTGCTTACCGGCATTGAATCCCTGGCCGACTGGCGCCTCTTCACCGCGACACTCACGGGCATCGTGCTGGTTCTCTCAATATGGGCCTTTCTCTCCTACTCACCTGGCGGTCCTGTGGCAACTTTTGAGAGCCCAGATAGCTTCGCCTTTCTTCCTTTGACGGCTATCCTGCTCTGCGTGGGTCTGTTGCAGGGCCGGGGGGACTGGCTCTGTTGGCTAGCAGGGGGACTCTTTCTGCTGACCTTTCTTCTGGTGGGCGGGCGCACGGCGACTGGTGCGTTGCTGGCGGGTGCTCTAGCGCTCGTCTGGGTCTACAGAGTTCGCCTGACTCCTCCGGAAGCTCGGCCGGGCTCGCCCGGAGGCGGCGTTCTGCTCTTGGGGCTGCTAGTGCTTGCCATTTTTCTGGTCTTTGTGCGACCACAGCTACCCAGCCTCTCGCACACTATCGGCGACGCTGATGCTGAAAGGCTGCGCTGGCGCCGGGATATTCTCTGGCAATCGGTCACGCTGGTGCCAAGCCGTCCAATGACTGGAAGCGGACCCGGTAGCTTCTCGCTGGCATTCCAGGAGGTTCCCGGCCAGGAACCCGATGCGAAACCAGCCACCTCGCCCCAAAACGACCTGATCGAGTCGGTCGTGGAAACCGGAATCCCGGGTGCTATCCTGTGGGGCCTGGTTCTGGTGACGACCTTCTTCTTGACCTATACCCGGGCGCTTGAGGTGGTCGACCCCGCACTCCCTCCCGACTGGTCATCGCTTGGCGCACTGGGGGCCCTGACTTCGGCCTCGGTCTTTAGTCTGCTTTTTTCGGTCATCAGCCTGCCGGCCACCCTGCTCTGGATGGTCACTGTGCTTGCCCTGGCCGCTCGGTCTGGAAGATGCACCGAGCCCGCTCTCGGCTCCCGACGGGCCGCCTTGCTCGTGGGGATGTTGCTGTCCCTGGCCGGACTGTGGGTGCTCAGCTTTTCCTGGCGCTCCGTCCTGGCTTCGGGTGAGGTGGAGCGCGGAACAAGGGCGACTCAAAGTCTACTGCTTGAGGAGGCGTTGAAGGAACTGGATCAAGCCACGCGGCACGCGCCCGACTGGTGGCGGGCCCATTACGAGAAGGCTCGGGCCTTGCGGCTCCTGGCTGCAGAGTCAGGGGACCCGGCAGGTCTCAAACAGGCCATCGAAGAGCTCGAGCAAGCTCACCGCTGTAGTCCACGGGAATTGTCAGTACTCGCGCTCCTCGGCTCGGTCCATCTCGAAGCTTCCGACCCCGCTCGGGCAGCAGAGATCTACACCCTCGGTGCGAGGTGGGCACCCGCCTCGTTGGGCTTCAAGCGCGGGGTGCTCAATGCCCGTCTTCAACAGGGCGAACTCGAGCAGGCTTTACGGGTTGCTCTGGAGCTTTATGGAGCGGGCGGGGACAAACCGGCCAGCGTCGTGCTGCTCGCCCTGACCACGCGCGACCAGAGCGCGGCAGTGCGATTATTGCGGCAGGCCGAGCTGTCCCAGGCCGGGCTGATGGATCTTTTGCAGGCGACTGAGTCCCGCGCGCGCCAGGTCGGGCTCTCTCAGATCGTGGCTCCTCTCTACTCGGTCTGGCTCGAAAAACATCCTGACGATTGGAGCATCCAGCTGCGCCAGGCCCGGCTCCTCATTGACGGAGGCTTGGAAAACGAGGGCTTCATGAAGGTCGCGGAGCTGAAGCGCGAAGTACCTGCTGATGACCCCGCCGCTGTTGAAGTGCTCTGTAGCTGGGCCGAGTTGGTGAGGGCGCGCGGCCAGAGTGCGGAAGCGCGGACGGACCTGGAGAAACGCCTTCGAGAGGATTCAGAGCAGACGCCAGTGCGCCGGCTGCTGACCCGAATCCTGATCGAAGATGGTGAATCAGACAAAGCCCTGACCCTTATCGATGAGGGACTGTTGACCGATCCGAACGACCCCGAGCTCCTGGTTCTAAAAGCGAGAATCTTACTCGACCGAGGAGCGCTCGACGCCGCATTGGAGTACGCCAGCCTGGTGCTGGCGGCACAACCAAACAATCACGAGGCTGCCGAGATTCGGCAGAAGGCGATGAAGGGCATCAGCTCGCCTTAAATCCCCTTTGGGAAGTCATGGAGGAGCAGGTCGGCACCGCCTGCCCCGAAGACATTGAGCAGCAGGAGGGTAGGGATTTGGGCCCCTGGGAGTTGACCAATGACATTAAACGACTGCGCGCTTAACGGTTTAACCGGAAGCAATTTTGCCTCAACCAGGGCGCCTCGGCCCGGGAGCTGGGCCTTGGCGTCGAGTTGAAAAGCCAGAAGCTCTTGACTGTTGGATAGCACCAGACGCCCAACAGCTTCTTCCGCAACGATTCCCAAGACTTGATACTGGCTGGCGACTGCCCAGAAAGGAGCTGGCAGCAAAAGATTTGATGCCCCGAACCGGGGGCCGAACACTGTGCCACATTCAGTCCCCTTCAAGATCAATCGCCCTTCTAAAGACTGGGCGCGCGTCAGTCCAGACTGCGAGAACAAGCCGGTCCCAGAAACGAGCGCGTCCAGTGGGGGGGCAACCACTCGAATCTCACGATCAGACCTTACCAGCAGACCCCCTTTCAGTAATGTGACTTCAGACTCGGAGGCCAGATAAAGCACGCTTTCTGGCGCCAGACGCAAGAAGGAGCCGGGACCGAGCTGTATCACACCTCCACCCAGCTCAGAAGTTAAGGTGGACCCGAGGGGAATGAATTGTCCCGGTTCAACTTGTGAATCAGAAGAAGTCTGAAAAGACCCGCCGACCACCTTTGCCCTGATCGGATTTTGCCCGCTGCAAGGCAGCAACAGGGCCAGACATAAGAACATCAGCAAGAGAATCGACATAGGCAGGCGTTCGAGCCCGGGTCACAGGAGGCCTCCGCCCTATCGACCGGCCCCGCCGGCTTTGCCAACAATTGAATCGAGAAGGAACCTGCGTTGCCAAACGAAAATCCTCCTCGGTCATAAGGACCGGCCTTCATCTCTGCAAAGGTAAGAGCGCTCTTGCTGCCCCAACAATTTTACTGTTCTACCTGTTCCGACAAACTGGATCGTCTCGGCTGGGCAGATGGCATCATCGTGGACGCATTTGGCCTTCGGGTAGGGATTCGGGTCAGTGACAGCGGCTCGCTGAGCCGGGTTCGTGATCTTGTTACTGAGCTTGGCTGGCCCCTGTTGGACAATCCTGCTTCCGACCTGATCTTCTCAGTCAGAATCGGCACGGAGCCCGCACGAAAAGGCGTGAGGCACTTTCATTTGCTCTATGTTGGCACTCTCCGCCTGCTCCGAACCCTCGAAGAAGAGAAGGTATGGAGCGTACTGAACAGCACGCTCCAAGCCTACATACTGGCCAACAGTCCCAAATATTCAGTCCTGAGAGCTTCGTCCATCGTTTTCAACGAGAGGGCTATTGTACTCCCAGGCCACGGTCCGGACAGTCCTTTATTGGATGCCGTTGTCAAAGCTGGCGCCGAGATCTTCTCCGAGCAGTGGACGCTGGTCGGCGAACAGGGGACCATCGCCCCGTATCCTCAACTGGCTGAGCCAAGGAGAGCAACCGACATCGCCTTCCTGGAAAAAGGAGGACGAATCAGAGGATTGCGCCCTCGAACATTGAGCCCCGCGAAAGCGAGTCTACATCTGCTGATGTTTACCCTTAACACCAGAGCAAATCCAGAGCGCACCCTGGCGGGGCTAACGAAACTCGCCTCCAGCGGGAGCGCAACCTGGTCTCGTCACGCCTGCGACAAGACAGCCGCTATTGATTTGCTCAGCTTCGAATCTAAGAAACCGAGCAGAATTGGGGCGAACGCCCAATAATGAAGGGGGACCCCATCACTAGGTGCAGTCTATCACAATCATACTGTTCTCACAAACCCTGATAGTAGTTGGGCCGCTACTTCCACAAGTAAACGTCACCCGACACTCCTTCAATGTCCCTGTGCACGGATCTCCGAAGTTTGCGTTACTACATGCAATGCTTAAGGAGTCACCACTTACAACAGCGCTCTGAAGGGCAGCGGTGATGTCGGTGCCAGGGCATGAAGCGTTTGCGCCTAACATTCCGCAATTATTAAATGTGGTCGGGGTGTCGGCTTGATTATTGAAATACTGACCACTGACAATTCTCAGTCTCATCGATTGGGCTTGAGTTGGGAGGGGTACCGCTACGCTTGCGACGAGTAGCAAACCCATCGACTTGATCAGTTTTCGTCGACTTGCGGACAAACGTCCAGGAAGCTCTGAATTGCGCTCAGCCAGCAAGTTGCTCGCAGCCAGATCGGCAAGAGTTGCGTCGACCAACAGTTTGCCTTTGCCAACGAGGTCAGGATACTTCCGTTCAAGCTCCTCGACAAGTTGCGGAGCAGTCAGCTCCGTCTCAAGCAAGAGCCACAGCAGGGCTGCCTCTTTGCCCAGACAATGACACTTGCTCGTTTCTTTGTCATACAGCAAAAGCTCGTCGCCAATCGTTTGACAAATCAATCCATCCGTACGCCTGCGAAACATGCCCATGAAAGTCCCTCCGAATGACTGCCTCGTTCTAAATTCGATGGCGAACCTCCTCTCGCGTGGATCCAGAACTTTAGAGGAATCGTGGTGGATAGGCTCAGCCCGAAATCGAGATTATCACGGCTCAGGAGGGCTTGCGCGACTTACTCCGAAGGCCCGCCCGCAATGAACAAAGCTCTCATCACCGGAATCACCGGCCAGGACGGCTCCTACCTCAGCGAGCTGCTGCTGGAAAAAGGCTACGAAGTGCACGGCATCATCCGCCGCGCCTCCACCTTCAATACCGACCGCATCGACCACGTCTACCGGGACCCTCACGATGCGAAGGCCCGTCTGTTCCTGCACTACGGCGACCTGCACGACTCCAGTGGCCTGCGCCGCATCCTCGAGCAGGTCCGCCCGGACGAGGTCTACAACCTGGGAGCCCAGTCCCACGTTAAGGTCTCGTTCGAGCAGCCCGAGTATACCGCCGACGTGGTCGGCCTGGGCACTCTGCGCGTGCTGGAGGCGGTGCGCGACTACGCCGGTCGTACCGACCACAAGGTGCGCACCTATCAGGCGAGTTCCTCAGAGATGTATGGCTCCACTCCCCCGCCCCAGAGCGAAACGACCCCCTTTCATCCTCGCAGCCCCTATGCGGTGAGCAAAGTAGCCGCCCACTACTATGCGGTGAACTACCGCGAGGCCTACGGGCTGTTCATCAGCTCGGGCATCCTCTTTAACCACGAGTCCCCCAGGCGGGGCGAAACCTTTGTGACCCGCAAAATCACCCGGGCCGTCGGGCGCATCAAGATGGGCCTGCAGGAAAAGCTCTACCTGGGCAATCTCGAGGCCAAACGCGACTGGGGCTTTGCCGGCGATTACGTCGAGGCGATGTGGCGCATGCTGCAACAACCCGAGGCGCGAGATTACGTGGTAGCCACCGGAGAAGCGCATTCGGTGCGCGAGTTCGTCGAGCTGGCCTTCGAGCGGGCCGGGCTCGACTGGAAGAAGCACGTGGAGATGGACCCGCGCTATCTTCGGCCCAGCGAGGTTGATAATCTCCAGGGCGATCCGAGCAAGGCGCGTCGTGAGCTGGGCTGGCAGCCCCGGGTAACCTTCCAAGGGCTGGTGGAGATGATGGTGGACAGCGACCTGGAGCTGGCCGAGCGCGAGAAGGTCTTGATGGAGCGGGGCCACGAGGGGGTTCTGCGGCAGCTGGCCCACTGAGACAACGCGTTTTTCTCCTCGGGGTTCTGGTCTTACTGGCCTGCCGGATTCCCGAGGTGGCCTCCGCTCCGGTAGTCGCCCAAGAGGGGGGCAACCTGGTCCAGAACGCCAGCTTCGAGGAAGACTGGATTCGGGCCGAGCTGGGCCATCGCAAGCGTTTCCTGCTCCTGCACGCCAGCGACCTGGCGATGGCCGAGGCAGACGGTCGGCCCGATTACTGGACACTGCCCCGCGATGCCAGCCAGGTTCTCTGGGAAACGAAGCTGGGGCACACAGGACAACGCAGCCTGTGCCTGACAGGCAAAACCGAGGTGCTCCAGCGGCTACGCTTTGCGGCGGAAACCAGTGAGCGCTCGGGAGGCGCCCACTACGCGGCCTCCCTTCCCATGCGAAAAGACCTGGCCGATCAGCTGCCTCGCCGGGCCATCGTGGTGGGAGCCTGGTGCCGCACACGGGACGTGCCAGCCGGAGGCGAGCCCCAACTCAAGCTGGAGGTGGATTGCCGGGTTCGGCACGGCAGCGAGGTCATCAAACAGGGCAAGTGGTCTGGCTCGGTCGCTTTCGAGGCCGGCACTCACGACTGGCAGTACCGAGAGATTCGCATCGAGGAGCTTCCCGGCCCCCCCTTCTTCGTCAAGCTCACGCTCGGGTCGCAGGCGGGAACGGCATGGTTTGACGATGTCTCCTGCAGCGAGCCGCTGGCCGCGGGGACGGTCAACCTGCTGCCGGCCGGCGATTTCGAGCAAGCCGCTGGCTGGGACACTTCAGCCCCCTGGAGCTGGCTGCGCACCGACTACTATGCCTGGGCAGGCTGGACGCACCCGGCCAACCAGAAGCCGCGCGGCGGAGCCTGGCGCGACGCGCTGGTGCGCTGGTCGGGCGGGCACTCTCTGCGGCTTGCCGCCCTGCCCGGTGACAGCTTCTGCGTGGCCGGGCCGCCGGTCGTGCTCGATCAGAAGCGAGCGGGGCCGCTCGAGGTGCGGGCCATGGTGCTGGGCGACAATTTGCGTGGCTTTGAGATCATGGCCCAGGATGAGACGGGCCAATGGCTGCCCCAGGCCGACTTCATCGGCGACGACCTGGAGACGGAGGCCTCCCTCTACGACATGGGCAGCACGGCGCTGGGCACCCACCCCTGGCTTCAGGTGCGCAAGTACTTCTCCCCCCGCCGCCCCGTCCGGCACGTGCGCCTGTTTCTTTGCGTGCGCGGATTCGACGGGGTGAAGACAGGCCAGAACCTGGTCTCCACAGCCTGGGTCGACCAGGTGCAACTGCTGGCTGTCGGCCCCCCGGCAAAGCCGGCCGCTAAGGGCGAACAACTTGCCTACAAGGCGACCGCGGTCGAGCTCGGCGACCGACTCTGGGGGCTGAATGTGCTGCGCTATAAGATGGAGGGCCGCCCGCCGGCCATGCAACTGAAGCTGCGCGGGCCGGACCAGAGCCTGCAGACGGTCGAGGGCAAGCTGCGCGATGAGTGGCTGGAGTTTCCCTATCGGCTCGACCGGCTCTGCCGCTCCTGGAAGGAGCAATACAGCGCCGAGCTCTGGGCCGGAGACGAGTTGCTGCAGCAGCTCTGGCTGGGCACCCCGTCGCAGAGGCTGGAGGTCGGGCTCAATCACTACTTCCCTTACCCCGGTGAGCCCCAGACTGTCTGGGCCAGGCTGAACGTGGCCCGAGGCTCTCTTTCTGAGCTGGGCGGCCTGCAGCTGCTGGTCAACGACAGGGAGGTGGCCCGCAGCGACAGTTTACTCGAGCTTTTCCGGCCACGGCTGACGCCGTCCCAGATTGATACCGCCCGGCTGCTGGCCGCCTCCCCCGCGGCAACGGGGTCAACGGTTCACCCCTGGAGCGAGCCGGTGCGCGATCAGGCGGTGCGCGCCCGGCTGCTCGACCTTCAAGGTCAGACGCTGGAAACGACGGACCCCATCGCCTTCGGCTACCTGACCACCTTTCCCAAGAGCGACCTGCCGGATGCCATCGAGGCGACCCGGGTGGACGCGCGCGGCTATCTGCGTGTAAACGAGCGGCCCTTCTTCCCGGTCTACTTCAGCCCCCATATTGGCACGCTCAAGGAGGTCAACTATCCGCCCAGGGGCCTGGACCTGACCGGCCCGGCGCTGAAGGGCGAGCCGATCGAGCCGCTCATCCAGGGCGCTCGCACCGACCCTAGCTTTTTTCAATATGAGCTGGGCGAAGGCGAGATGAACCTTCAGGGCCCGGGCTGGCTCTTTCGTCTGGGCAAGCTGAAGCAGGCCATCGCCACCATCAACGCTCTAGACCCGGACCACATCGTCAACGGTCCACGCTCCTGGCTGGTCGGCCATCCTCGCCACCAGCAGGACATGCAGGCCTTCCTTCCCTACTGGGACGCCATCGGGGTCGAGACCAGCTTCGAGGAGTTCCCCCGGGTCAAGCAAGACCCGCACCACCCCTGCGCCGTGCTGGCCGGACTGGAGGCCTATTTCTACCAACCGCTCGAGGTGCTGCGCTGGCGCGCTTACCAGAGCGTCATCCACGGCTGCGCTGGGGTGGGGCTCTGCCCCTCAGGAATGTTGCAGGCAAGACCGGACATGGTCAGTTTTCTGCGCGGGTTGAACGGGGAGTTCCGCGGCCTGGGCCCCATTCTGGCCGGGGGCGAGCAGGTCGAAATCGCCTGGCCTCCTGGCTTCGTGGGCCTGGCCCGCCGCCACCAGGGCACACTCTATGTAGTGGCGGCCCGCGACGGAGCCGGCCAGGGCCCGCTGACGCTCGAGCTCCCCTTCACTCAACCGGTGCGGGTGCGCTTTGAGAACCGCCAGCTGACCAACCTCAAGGACGTCTTTGCCCACTCGCACGAGGTTCACGTCTACGAGCTGAAGGACGCTGATAACTGACGCAAGAAAGCCGGGCCGCTTTGAAGATTCTGCACGTCATCACCCGCCTGGTGCACGGTGGTGCCCAGCTCAACACCGTGATGTGCTGCGCCGAGCAAGCCCGGCGCGGGCACCAGGTGACCCTGATGACGGGGACCGAGACCGGGCCCGAGGGCAGCCTGCTCAAGCACGCGCGCAAGCAGGGCTTCCGGCTGATCGAGCTGCCTTCCATGGTGCGGCGCCTGCATCCCGTGCTGGACGCGCTGGCCTTGCTGGAAATCTACCGACTGCTGGGCGAGGGGTTTGACGTGGTGCACACCCACACGTCAAAGGCCGGCATCCTGGGGCGAGCTGCGGCGAGATTGCGACGCGTCCCGGTGGTGGTGCACACGCCCCACGGGCACGTCTTCCACGGCTACTTTCACCCCGCCAAAGAGCGCTTCTTCCTCTGGCTCGAGCGAGCGGCGGCTCGCCTGTGTCACTGCCAGGTCATGCTGACGCAGGGCGACCTCAACGACCACCTGGCCGCCCGCATCGGGCCCGAGGAGCACTTCCTGGTTATTCCCAGCGGGGTGGACCTGCACGACTTTGCTCCCGGGCCGCAACCGCCCGAAGCGCTCGGATTGCCGTCCGACCGCCTGCTGGTGGGCACGGTGCTGCGACTGGTGCCGGTCAAGGGCATCTTCGATTTGCTCGATGCCTTTGCGCTGGTGAGCAGGCGCTTTCCCGACTGTCACCTGGCGGTGGCCGGCGACGGGCCGCTGCGGGCCGAATTCGAGGAGCGGGTGCGAGTGTTGGGCCTGGGCGACAAGATCACTCTGCTGGGTCACCTGCAACCGGTCGCCCCCTTCCTGCGCACGCTGAAGCTCTTCGTGCTGCCCTCCCACAACGAGGGGATGGGACGAGCCGTGGTAGAGGCCATGGCGGTGGGGCTGCCGGTGCTGGCCACCCGCATCGGCGGCCTGCCCGACCTGGTGGAGGAAGGGGCCAACGGCCGGCTGGTCTCGCCCAAGAATCCCGAAGAGCTGGCCCGCGCGTGGTCGGAGATGCTGGCTTCACCCGAGCAGTTGGCCACGATGGGCCAGGCTTCCCTTCGGCGTGCCCACGCCTTCTCGGCCGAGGTCATGTACGACCGGCTGGAACGGCTCTACGACACCCTCCAGCATCGCCAGGTTAAAGCCTTGTGAACATTCCATTTGGCGGCAGGGATAGCGCCGGCGACCTCAAACTTCCTCGTTGAGTACTTTGAAAGGACCTGGTCCATGCGCTTTCTCAACACAGTAGCGATCGTCGTGGCGCTGACTGTTCTGGCAGTGGCTGCCGGCGCTCCCCAACCCATCGTGGACTCGAGCAGCGGGTTCTCGGTGACGCCGGTGGAGGGCTGGGCCCGTATGAAGCCGGACGACCGCATGCCCTACGTCCGGCTCAAGCTGCAGAGCATCCAGTTCCCCGGCAACCCTGATGCCGAGGGCCTCTTTTACGTGGACATCTTCGAGGGCAAGGACGCTGACCTCGACGCCTGGATCAAACGGATGCGCCAGTTTGTCAACAGCGAGATGAAGGGCAAAGTGCTGGTGGACGACAAGCTAACCATCAACGGCTACCCGGCCCACAAGCTGATGTACACGGGGGTCGCCAAAGGCTATACCGAGCGCGACGACGGCTTTTTCCGCCTGGCCATCATGGTCGACAAGCAGCTCTACGTGGTCCACGGCGTGGCCACGCAGGAGAACTTCGACCAGCACTGGGAAGACATCCGCACCATGGCGGGCACCTTCAAACTGCACAAGAGCAAAGAGGGGAACCCGCAATGAAGAAGCTCCATCAGGCCATCAGCAGCACGCTCATCGCCGGGCTCCTGACCCTCTCGATGCCCACCGCCTGGGCCGCCTCCGGCCCGTCGCTGGAAGTTTCGGTGCTGCAGGGCACCGTGCTGGAGAAGACGGCGAGCTCGGAGTGGCGTCCGGTCGAGTTGGTGGTGCCGGCCGCCGGCACCTGGATCAAAACCGAGCAGGGCGCGGCTGCCGTCATCACCTTCCCGGAGCAGGTTCGCTTCCGGCTCAGCGAGGGAACTCGCCTGCAGGTCTCCTCGATGGAGGCCGGCAAGCTGAATTGCCGGGTCGAGTCCGGACGCGTCTTCGTCAGCATTCCCGGGGAGACCGCGGTGAGCATCGACGGCCCCCACTCGATGGTGCAGGCTCGTTCGGGCTCGTTCGTGCTCGACGTCAGCAACCCCAATGCCAAACTGCGGGTTCTGGCCGGCAATGCCCAGCTGAACGCCCGCCAGGTCAGCCTGCCGCGACTTGTTTCCCTGCCGGCCATCGCCTCGCTAGTGGTGCCGGCCGGTTTCGAGGCGGTGGCACTAGAAGAGCCCGCCGATGCCCCCAAGGTCGGCACGAGCGAGCCGCTCGAGGTGGCCGCCAATGAGCCGCCCCAGCAGAATCCGGGCCAGAGCCCGGGCAGCACCAACTATAACCCCGGAGGCCAGTACGAGGAGTTCAGCACCTCGGCCGGCCAGGACGAAGTCAAGCAAGACGCCAACAACGTGGTGCCCTGGGAACCGACCACGCCCACAACCGGTACCGGTGGAGGCGGCGGCGGCAGCCCGCTGCTGCTGCTCGGTGGTCTGGGAGGCCTGGGCGTGCTGGTGGCCCTGATCGGCACCGGCGGAAGCGGCGACAGCGGCACTCCACCTGGCCCCTACGTGGCTCCACCCGCCGGTCTGTAGGCCGACCGGGCTCCAATAGAAAAACCGCTCTAGAGAGCGGTTTTTCTATTGACCACCAACCATGGACACGACACACACGACCGAAAATCCTGCTCGAGGCTGGCTGACTCTGGGGTGCGGACTGGCTACCCTGGCCGTGGTGCTGGGCTCGCTCTGGGTCTATCCTGGTCCCTTCATCGTGCGTCCCTATCCGGGCCCGGCCGTGGCTGCGGGCGGCGCCCTGACCCTGCTGGCGGCCCTGGCGATCTTTATGGTCCCCATGCCGTTGCGCAGCCGGCCAGCTCTGCTTCTCGCCGGTGCCTTCACCCTGTGGTGGGCGCTCTCGGCCCAGAACAGCCTGGATGCGTTCCGCTCCCACTCCTCGCTGGCCGCCCAGGTAGGGGCGCTTTCGGTCATGCTGCTGATCGTGCTCTCGGTGCGGCGCTCGCAGGACTGGCGATTGTTGGCCCACGCGCTGGTGGGTGGGGCCACGCTGACCTCGCTCTACTATTATGCCGCCTGGGCCTGGTGGGTCTCGCTCAAGACCACCAGCTTCGACTACGCTCTCCTGATGGCCACCTTCTCCGAGCCGAACAGCTTCAGCGTGATGCCTCTGGCCGGGAGCCTGCTCTGTCTGGGCCTGCTCTTGTCGGCCCAGCTGGCCCGCCAGCAGCTCTTCTTGATAATACAACTCTGCTTGCTGATTGCGGCCCTGCTGATGAGTGGCTCGCGAGCCTCTCTATTGGCGCTGCTGGCCGGAGTTTTCACCTTCGCCTGGAACTTCGTGGGCCGGGCCGCCGCAAGTGATCGCAAACGCAGCCAGAAGGCAGGGGGACTTGCCCTGGTGGTGGGGCTTCCCCTGGCGGCGGCGACCGGATTGCTCTTGATGACCGGCTGGCTGGCTCCCTCGCTGGGTCGCCTGCACAGCCTGGTTTCAGGCAGCGATACCGCCAGCGTCATCATGCGCCAGGACGTGCTGGCCTACGGACTCAAGACGACCCTGAAGCGTCCGCTGCTCGGCAGCGGGCCGGGCACGTTTGCGCTGGCCTACCAGGAAACGCGTCCCTTCCGCCCCGAGTTCGGCAGCAACCAGTTCGTCTTTCTGGCTCACAATGACTTCGTGGAGATCGCGGTCGAGTCGGGCCTGGTCGGCTTCACATTGTGGCTTTCTCTACTCTTCGTCACGGTGGGTCGGGCGGCAAAATTCTGCCGCCACGGCGCCCTGCCTTCCGAGTCCGCGGCGGCCGCCGCCGCCATCGTGGCCCTGGCGGTCTATTCGGGCCTGAACTTCGTGGTCAACCTGCCCGCGCTGCTCTTCTGGTGGTTTGCCATGATGGGATTGGCGGTAGCCATCCCGGTGGAGCGCCATCCCGAGCCGCTGGGCCTTCCCGTGCGAGCCGCTCTGGCGCTCGCTCTGGCCCTGGCCGGGCTGTTGGCCCTCAACTTCGGGGTGCGTGCGACCCAGGCCAATCGCCTCTATGCCGAAGCGCTCAAGCTCGAGGAAGCGATGCACTGGGAGGAAGCTCTGACCCGAATCGACCGGGCTGTAGGCCTGCAGCCCTCGCGGACAGAGCTTCTGGTTGCTCGCGCCCGCCTGCGCCAGAACCTGCAGCTCATTAATGGACTGCCAGAGAACACCAAAGAGGTGGGTCAAGACCTGGTGCAGGCCATGAAGCTCAGCCCCCGCTCGCAGGAGGTGGTGGCCGCCTACGTCGGCTATCTGCGCGCACGAAACGAGCTACCTCACGCCGAACGGGTGCTGCTGGTCGCCCACGAGGTGATCGGCTACCAGGACTGGGTCTTGCGCGATCTTCTGGCGGTGCAGCTGCTGCAAGACCGCACCGACGCGGCCGCCGCCACCCTGCGCGAGCTGTGCCTTCGCTACCCGGGGGACAATAAGAACCTCGTCCTGCTGCTGGCCAGCATGGAGCAGAGTAACCCCGGCCAGGCGGTCGCCCTGCTCGAAGAGTGGGCCAAAGACCCCACCAGCCAGGAGCTGAGCCTCGAGCTTGCCAGCAAAGCCGGCGACGAGCTGCTCAAGAAAGACCAGGGCCGCACGGCGGACGCGTTTTTTCGCTTCCTGCAGGCCCAGAAGCCCGATCAGTTGGGCTATGCCCTCAAACGGGCTGAAGCGGCCGCGCAGCAAGGGCGAAAGGCGGACCAGCTGGCCATTCTCGAGAAGGTGCTGGCGGAATCGAAGAACCCCGAAGACCCCGCCTACGAGCAGGCCCTGGTGGCCTGGTCGCTCCTCAATCCCGGCCCCAAGACCACCGTCCGACTCGAGAAATACCTGCTCGAGCACCCTCCCATGGTGAAGGCCCGGCTGGCGCTGGCGACATTGTATGAGGCCGAGCGCGGCGTGCAGTCGGCCCGCCGGCTGGTCGATCGGGGCCTGGAAGTGAATCCCAACCAGCCCGACCTGACCGCTCGCATGGGCAGCTTGTTTCTGGCCGAGGGCTCGGCAGAGCTTGCCCGGGGCTACTTCCGACGCGCCCTGGAACTCGACCCCAAGAACTCCGAAGCCTTGCACGGCATGGTCAGCGCCGAGCGCGATTGACTCAATTGGCCGGCAGCAGCTCGAAGGTGGAGCCCATGGCCCGAATGTCGTCCCAGTACTGGTCGAAGTTCTCCTGGGTAGCCAGGCCGTAGACCACGTAGAGCTTGCCATTGGCGATGACTCCGAGGCTGTAGTGACCCGCCTCGACGTCAGAGTCGCCCAGTTCGGCCTGGCCGGTATAGAGAATCTTGCGCGCCGGAAACCCGCTCACCGTGGTCTGATCATCGAGCAGCACCTTGCCGCGCAGCTCCTCGGTGGCGTGGTTGCGGGTGCGACGGCTCCAGGAGTCGAGCGTCTCGGTGCCGGCGTCGCTGACGCGCACGTAGAGCACCCCGGCCGAATGGCCCGAGCTGCTCTGCAGCTTCATGCGAGGGGGAGGGGTCTCGGAGGGCTGCACCTGGCTCCACCCC